>TARA_R110002012_G_scaffold317487_1_pt1 | contig 156314 bp, 150 predicted proteins | sample TARA_R110002012 | Tara Oceans TARA_R110002012 (sample SAMEA4396515) | marine metagenome | biome: Westerlies Biome; feature: [DCM] deep chlorophyll maximum layer (ENVO:01000326); material: water (ENVO:00002006), including particulate matter (ENVO:01000060) such as... | depth 40 m
CATTTTTTGGATTCAGGTCGAGTCGACCTGAAACAAAAATGGTCTAGTCGGCGGGCATGCGCCGGGCGTTGACGGCGATACGCCCGATCAGACCCTTGACGATCAGGTCGACGGCCGAGCCTTCGCGGTAGTCGGCGGCGGCGACGAAATTGACCCGGTCCTCGCTGATCAGCCGGTGGACCTTGTCGCGGTCGCGCGGCGTGCTGTCGGGGTCATAGACGGCGATCGAGAAGCCGCCCTTGGTGTGCATCATCTTCATCGTCGGCACATCGGTGTCGCCGTCGCCGAGGAAGATCATCCGCTCGAACGGCACCGGGCGTTCGTCGTCGGGAGTGAAGCGGTTGATGCGCTCGTCGTCCCAGTGGTTGTGGACGCCCTTGTTGATGCGGAACAGATACTGGGTCTTGGTCGTGTAGTTGACCCCGACCGCCGGCCAGACCGCCACATCGTCGGCATCATAGGCGTATTTGGACGCGAACACGTGCTCGAAGGCCGGGGCGATGGGGCAGCCCTCGATCATCTCGGTCAGGCCGGCCGAGATGATGTAGTGCTCGACCTCCAGTCCGTACTGGGCCCCGAAGGTGTTCATACGATCGAACCAGCTCAGGTCGCGCAGCCCTTCGAACAGGGCCACGTCCTGACCATGGTCGCGCAGGGCCTTGCGGGTCACCGGCTGACCCTGCTCGCGGGCCACCTGCAGCATCATCTGCATATACATCAGGATGCCGTCGCCGTCGGCGGCGATGGTCTGGGGCCGGACCGTGTCGTTCCAGAACTGGGTCGGCGTCATGCCGATCGAGGGAATGAAGCTGACTTCCTGCATATTGCCGCGGGCGAGGGTGCCGTCGAAATCATAGATCAGGGCGGTCTTCAGGGGGGAGCGGGCCATCGCAAGGTTCCTGGGGGTTCGCGCCATCTAGCGACACCGGGATGAATATGAAACCGGGAATCCGGCCGACGGGACGGACTAGCCCAGCTTCAGTTCGGGCGGGGCGGCTTCCCGCACGGCGCTGAGCGGCACGTGCAGGATGAAGGCGGCCCCCTTGCCCGGCTCACTTTCGACCTCGGCCCAGCCACCGTGCAGTTCGACCAGGGCCTTGACCAGGGCCAGCCCGACACCGGGCCCGCCACGATCGCGCCGGACGAAACGATCGAACACATGCGCCTGCAGATGATAGGGAATGCCGCGGCCGGTGTCCTCGACCCGGATCCGGATTTCGCTCGGGGCGGCCTCGGCCGACAGGGTGACCGCGCCGCCTTCGGAAACACTGCGCGCGGCGTTTTCCATCAGGTGATCGACGGCCTGGGCCATACGGCGGGCATCGGCCCGGATCGGACGCAGCCCGTCCGGGCAGTTGATCTCCAGCCGGGCTCCACGGCCCTCGATACGCGGGCGCACCTTGTCGGCGGCGGCATCGAACAGGTCGGCGATGCGGACGTCGCCGAGGGTCAACTCCATCTCTCCGGCGTCGATCTGGGCCATGTCCAGCACATCGTCGATCGACCGGGTCAGCTGGCTGGCGGCAACGCGAATGGCCCCGGCGTGCTGGCGACTGCGCTCGGGCAGATCGCCAAGGGTTTCGAGCAGTTCCGAATAGCCGACGATGGTGGTCAGGGGGGTGCGCAATTCATAGGAGACACTGCCGACGAATTCACGTTTCAGCGCCTGGCTTTCCTCGAGCGCGGCGGCCTTGGCGGCCAGGGCCTGCTCCAGTTCGCGCTGGGCCGTGACGTCGGAGAAGGCGACCAGGGTGGCCCCGTCGGGCAGGGGGCGGGTCTGCCAGGCGGCGATGCGTCCGTCGCTGGTCCGTCCCTCGCCGGAAATGGCCACACGGCTCTCGGGGTCGGGATCGGCGACGCGCGCCTTCAGGCCCAGCCACAGGCCGGGATCGGGCAGGGCCGTCTTGCACAGTTCGGCGACGGCGTCGAAATCACCGGCCTCGGTCAGCTGGTCGTCGCTCAGGCTCCAGAAGGCCTCGAAGGCCTCGTTGTGCAGGCGGATGCGACCGTCGGAACCGAACACGGCCACGGCGTCCTTGAGCTTGTCGAGTGTCGCCGTCTGGACCTGGATCTGGGCATTGTAGCGACTGCGCAGTTTCAGTTCGTCGGTGATGTCGGAAAACAGCAGCAGAATGCCACCCAGCGGGTGCGGCTGGCGCACGACCCGCAGGGTGCGGCCGTCCGGCAGCGACCAGCTGTCGTCCGGCGCGGCCTCGGCGGCCCCGTAGAACTCCAGCTCGCGCGTTTTCCAGCCGGCATAATCGACGACCTCGGGCAGCAGGCGGCGCTGGCGCAGCCGGTCCAGCAGCTCGGCATGGGTCGGGCGCTCATCCAGCCAGGCCGGATCGAGGTTGAACAGGATCTGGAAGGCGGTGTTGTGGAAGGCCAGCCGCTTGGACGGGCCGAAGATGGCGACCGCATCGGCGAGGTGGTTCAGGGTCTCGTCATGGGCCTCGACATGGCGGCGCAAGGTGTCGCGGGTTTCCTCAGCCTCGGTCACCTCGACGGCGAAGGCTACCACCGCCCCGCCACCGCCGGGGGCCGGTTCGGCGATGATACGCCAGGCGCGGCGCCGGCCGTCGCCGGTGGTCCAGCGGAACCCCTCCTGGCGGGCACTCATGCGCCGGGCCTCGGCGACGATGATGTCGGCTCCGCGGTCGAAACTCAGTGAACGGGTGCAGGCGTCCTCGAGACTGTCGGCCTTCATTTCCGACAGCCAGGCGCGGTTGGCCCAGGCCAGATTTCCGGCCGGGTCGACGATCCAGGTCGGGGCCGGAGAGGAGTCGGCCAAAAGGCCCAGGCCGCTTTCGGCGACATTGACCACGCCGGTTATCCGCGACAGTCGCAACCAGGCCGTTCCGGCTGCCGGACGACCGTCGACCTGCCAGGTTCCGGACGGCAGCTCCAGCACCAGTTCAAAGGGTTCGCCCCGGGCGATGAGGGCGTCCAGCTGCCTGCCACCGGCCGCGCGCACGGCATCGAGCACCGCATCGGTCGCGCCGTTACGTGCTCCCGGCAGGTCCGCGGCCAGCGTGGCCCAGGCCCCGCCGTCGCCGATCGTCCCGGTCACGCCCTGCGCATCGACGGAGAGGCGGGTGTCCTCGAAGGCGCTCAGCGTGCCGTCGCATGCGGCCAGGGCCGCGCGGGCGACGGCCAGTTCTGTCGTGCTGGTCTGGTCACGCGATGACAGTCGGGCGCGCAGCCGCCAGGCCCAGGCGCTGACCGCCAGCGCCAGACCCGCCGCTCCGGCGGTCGCCACGAAGGCGATATCGGCCTCAGCCATTTTTCAAGTTCATTCGCCCGTTCGCGCTGACTCGCTGACGGTACCATAGCGCAAGCCGCGAAAAAGCCACGCCCATCGAACGAGATTGCCGTTGGGGTCTTCCGGGGCGATATGAGATCCATGACCCCGACCTCGACAGACCAGACCGCGCCGACGCTCGACGACTTCGCCCGGCTGGCCCGTGCCGCCCTCGAGGCCCTGCCCGAGCCGTTTCGCTCGCTGACCGGAGAGGTGGTGCTTCGCATCGATGATTTCGCCGACGAAGAGACGCTGGCGGCGCTGGACATCGACGACCCGTTCGATCTGACCGGCCTGTATCATGGTGTCGACATCGGTCGTCAGGAGGGGCTCGGTCCCGCGCCCGAGCCGTCGCGCATTTTCCTGTACCGCCGGCCGATCCTCGATGAGTGGTGCGAGCGCGGCAACGTCGGCCTGTATGAGATCATCAGCCATGTGCTGGTGCACGAGATCGGCCACCATTTCGGACTCGACGACGACGAAATCCATCACATCGAGGGCGACGCCGACTGATCGGGCCTTTTTACTCAATACCAGCCGGCCTCGCGCAGGGCCCGGGCATGTCGGCGACTGACCGGGACGGTGAGGCCGCCATCCAGAGTCAGGATGGCGCGGCCGTCGCCACGGACCACATCGCGTACCGCGTCGCGGGCGACCCACCAGCTGCGATGAGTCCGGGCGCCCTCCAGTCCCTCCAGCTCCGTCAGGGCATCGGACAGGCGCATCAGGATCAGGTCGGTACCCCGGTCGGTATGGATGCGCAGATAATGGTCTTCGGCCTGTACGGCGAACAGGGTCGCGCCTCTGAGCCGGGGCGGCAGTCGGTCAGGGAAACGGGCCGGCGGCGCGCCCGGAGCGGCGGCATGGGTCGCAACCGGTGTCCGACCAAGGAATATGTTGAGCGCGGTCATCGCCGCCGTGACGACGGTCACCGGCAGCAGGAACCGGGGCAGGGTCTCGAGCCGGGGCGGGCCCGGGTCGAAGAGCGTGGCGGTCAGGGCCCAGACCAGCACGGTCAGGGGGCCGGCAATTGCGGCGGTCAGCAGGCCGGAGGCCAGCCACGGCTGCCGTTCGAAAGCGTACCGACGGCCGAGGACGGTGGCGCACAGATGTCCCCACAACCCGCCAATCACCATCAGCGGGATCCAGTAGACCAGGCGCACGATCAGGGGGTTGCCGCCGCTGTCGAAGGCCCCGGACAGGGCCAGGAAGCCGCCCGCGATGACGGCAATCCCGAGACCCCTCAGGAAGGCGGCCGGGGATGGGGCGGGTGCTGAATCGGCCATAGTCACTCTTCTTGCCTGACGCGCCTTGAGACCATGAATCGCGCCCGGCGGAAACGGTCGCTGGCGCTTCGCCGACGGCCAGGGGTGGTCACTGGCGACACGGCGGTGGCTTCCGGCGAAACCGGGCTGGAACTGAACCGGGCCCCGGGGCGAAACAAGGTCACCCTTGATTGAAAGACTCCGTCCATGCTGACCGACCCCGAACGCCCGTCCCTGTCATCATTGACGCGATTGACGCGCCGCCCCCTGCGCCGGCCCGGGGGTGGGGCCCTGGTGGGAGCTGGCATCGTGGCGGCGATCCTGGCCTGGTATCTTGTCAGCAACCCGCAAGGCCTGGCGGGTCTGTCCTTCGAGCCGCATGGGCCGAACATCAGCCTGCTGAGGGCCCAGCCGGTCACCGTCCGGCTGCATATCGCCGCGGCCCTGACGGCTCTGATGATCGGGATCGTGCTGCTGGCCGGGGTCAAGGGCAACACCCTGCACCGGACGCTGGGCTGGACCTGGGTGGCGGCGATGATGACCACAGCCGTCAGTTCGTTCTTCATCCGGACGATCAACCCCGGGACCCTGTCGTGGATCCATCTGATCAGCGGCTGGGTTGTGATTGCCTTGCCAATGGGCGTGTACGCCGCCCGACGGCACCGGGTCGCTGTTCATCGGCGGGCCATGACCGGTCTGTTTGTCGGCGGATTGCTGATCACCGGGGGTCTGACCTTCCTGCCGGGGCGGTTGATGTGGCGGGTAGTGTTCGGTTAACCGGCACCGTCTGGCGGCGGGGCGCAGACGGCGCGGAAGCCGGCGGCGGCGAAGCGCACCATATAGTCACAGGCGCTGTCGAGGTCGCCGGAGCGGCACAGGCCGTCCGACAGCCGGTCCAGACGGCCGGTTTCGCCCAGGGTCAGGGTCAGGGCTCCGGACAGATTGTGCCAGCCCCAGTAGATGTCGACGTCGCGGGCATCGGGCAGGACGACCTTGATCAGCTCCAGCAGCCGGCGGATGGCGGGGTCGAAATAGCGCGCCATGGTCTCGCCGCCGAAGGTCGGATTGGCATTGGTCTGGGCGACCAGGGCGCAATAGTGTTTCCAGCCCGGTCCGCCTTTCAGTGACCACTGGAACGGCGGTCTCAGGAAGGCTTCGAGCAGACCTTCCAGCGTCATGGCGGTACCGGCCTCGCGCGCATAGCGGTTGATGGCCTCGACGCGATCGGTGTTCAGGACCTCGGCCCGGCGCAGGAAAACAGAGTCGAACAGCGCTCGCTTGGCCCCGAAATAGTAATGGACCAGGGCGGTATCGACGCCGGCCTCGCGGGCCACTTCGCGGATGGTCACGCCATAGAATCCGTGTTTCGAAAACAGGTCTTCGGCTGCGTCGAGTATTGCGGCGCGCGTGTCTCCGGTTCCCGCAGCCCGGGCCTTGGACGGGCGGCCGCGTCGGGCCGGGGCGGGACGGGTGGAGGCTTCGACGGGATCCGGCTTGGTCATGGGCCGAAGCTAGGCCTGCTCCCCCCTCATGTGCAACGGCGCCACAGCGGCGGGGTTTGGCGTGACGGACCGCCGCCATCGTTTGACAGAACGGTGAAACCGGTTAGTTGTCATGAAAATCATTGAACGCTGAATAAAAGCGTCGACGGGCTGGAAAACACAAATTGGGGTTTCAAATGAACAGATACGTAAAGACCGCCTTGCTGGCGGGAGCCGCCTTGAGCGCACTGTCCACCGCGGCCATGGCCCAGACTTCCGGGGTTCCGGCGAGCGCAACTCCGCAGGTCACGACATCGCTTGATGACGTTGTGGTCACGGCCCGTCGTCGCGACGAGCAGCTGAAGGATGTGCCGATCTCCGTTACGGCCCTCGGCGCCGAGCGCCTTGAGGAAACCGGTGCCTCCGACATCACCGCCCTGCAGCAGCAGACCCCGAATGCCACGGTTCAGGTCGCGCGCGGCTCCAACTCGACCCTGATCTCCTTCATCCGCGGCGTCGGCCAGCAGGACCCGCTGTGGGGCTTCGAGCCCGGCGTCGGCCTTTATATCGACGACGTCTATGTGGCCCGGCCCCAGGGCGCAGTGCTGGATATCTTTGACATCCAGCGCATCGAGGTCCTGCGTGGACCCCAGGGCTCGCTCTACGGCCGGAACACCGTCGGCGGTGCGATCAAATATGTGACCGCGCACCTGTCCGACGAGCCGGAACTGACCCTGCGCGGCACCTACGGCAGCTATAACCAGATGGATCTGCTGGCTACCGGCAGCCTGCCGCTGGGTGACACCCTGCGCGTCGGCGGTGCCATTGCCAGCTATAACCGTGATGGTTTCGGCTCCAATCTGAACACCGGGGCCGAGGCCTATAACAAGGATGTCCTGGCCGGGCGCCTGAGTGTCGAGTTCCAGCCGACCGACAACAGCTTCTTCCGTCTGGCCTATGACCGGACCGAAGATAATTCCAACCCGCGTCACGGCCACCGTGAAGTGGCGGGTACCGGCGTCGGTGCCGGCGTTCCTACCAATGTCTATGACACCTATGCAGGGATCGGCGACAAGAACTCGGTGATCACCGAGGGCGTGTCCCTGACCGGCGAATTCCATATCAGCGACGTTCTGACCTTCAAATCGATCAGCGCCTATCGCAGCGGCGAAACCGACACGGTCATCGATTTCGACAATACCCCGGCCCCGACGCTGGATATTCCGGCCATCTACGGCGATCATCAGTTCACCCAGGAGTTCCAGCTCCAGTTTGAGGATGACCGCATTCAGGGCGTGGTCGGTGCCTACTATCTGAACGCCAAGGCCTCGGGCGCGTTCGATACCATCCTCGGCAATTTCGGCTTCGTCATCGGTACCGGCGGTTTTGTCGAGACCGAGAGCTTCTCGCTGTTCTCCGACGTCAACGCCGACCTGACCGACCGCATGCACCTGTCGATCGGCCTGCGCTATACTCAGGACACCAAGACCGGCGACGTGTTCCGCGCCAACTATGCCACGGCGACCCGCAGTCCGCTGCTGGGTGGCACGCCGCGGGCCCCGACCCTGCTGCGCACGGACTACACCAACACCCGGGACTTCACCGACCTGTCGCCGCGTTTCGCCCTGTCGTATGATTTCAGCGACCGGATCACCGGCTATGCCTCGTTCTCGACCGGCTTCAAGTCAGGCGGCTTCGACATGCGCGGTGATGCTATCCTGACCCCGGATACCGTCAACGGCTACAACCCCGAGACCGTCGACGCCTATGAGCTCGGCCTCAAGGGGTCCGCGTTCGACCGTCGCCTGTCGTTCAGTTCGTCGGTCTTCTACAACAAGTATCAGGACCAGCAGGTCACCACCCAGGTGCCGGCCGGGGCCGGTATTGCCAGCTTTGTCGACAACGTCGGGTCCTCGACCATCTCCGGGGCCGAGTTCGAGGGCTCGCTGCGGATCGTCGACTCGCTGACGGCGAACTTTGCCCTCGGTTACCTGAACGCCGAGTTCAACGAGTTCCAGCGCTACAACCTGACGACCCGAACCTACGAGAACATCGCCAGCCAGGTGGTGCTGCAGAATGCGCCGAAATACACGGGCTATTTCGGCCTGACCTGGCGCGGCCAGATGGCCGGCGGTGACATCGCCGTCACCCCGTCGATCAGCTATCGCGACGACTACAGCATGTTCGAATTCCCCAACCCGACCCTCGACCAGAAGGCCTATTCGCTGGTCGATCTGTCGGTGGTCTGGACTGCGCCGAACGACAAGCTGACGCTCGGTGTGTACGGCAAGAACCTGACCGACGAGGTCTACCGCATTGGCGGCTACAACTTCCCCGGCGCGGCGGTCTTCAACAACTCGGTCATCGGCTACTACGGCCCGCCGCGGACCGTTTCGGCCATGCTGCAGGTCAAGTTCTGATCCGCAATGACGCCTGAAGCCTGATCTTTCGGGATCTAAGGGGCGGCGGTTCTCCGGGGCCGCCGCCCTTTTTCTTTTGCAGCCGACGGCCGCACCGCTAGGGTCCCGGGCGGGGCCAGTTCGAGGGGAAACACGATGAGTCTGTCAGACGCGGGAAGTGCGCCGCCGAAAGTGTCTCGCTACCGCTATCTGGTGCTGACCCTGCTGGTCATCGTCTACACCTTCAACTTCCTCGACCGGCAGATCCTCGGCATTCTCAAGGACTCGATCCAGGTCGAGCTGAATCTGACGGACACCCAGGTCGGGGTCATGGGCGGCATCGCCTTCGCCGCCCTCTATTCGCTGCTGGGCATTCCGATCGCCTGGCTGGCCGACCGCACCAGCCGGTCATGGATCATGACCACGGCCCTGACCGTCTGGAGCGGCTTTACCGTCGCCTGCGGCTATGCCGGATCCTTCTGGGGTCTGTTCGCCATGCGCATGGGTGTCGGCGTCGGCGAGGCGGGTGGCGTGGCCCCGGCCTATTCGCTGATCTCGGACTACTTCCCGCCCAAGCAGCGGGCTCGCGCCATCGCCGTCTTCTCGTTCGGCATCCCGCTGGGCATGGCCATGGGCATTCTGCTCGGCGGTCTGATCGCCGCCAACATCAACTGGCGCACGGCCTTCATCGTCGTCGGCATCGCCGGCCTGATCCTGGCCCCGATCTTCAAACTGGTGGTCAAGGATCCGGAACGCGGTGGACTGGACCGGGCTGCCGGTGTCCCGCGTCCCGCCGTTGCCCCGAAGGCCCCCGCCTTTCGTGAGGTGCTGAAGACCGTCCTGCCCAAGCCGACCTTCTGGCTGCTGGCCTTCGGGGCCGCCTCGTCCTCGGTGTGCGGCTATGGCGTGGCCTTCTGGCTGCCGACTTTCTTCCAGCGCAGCCTCAATCTGACCCTGACCGAGACCTCGCTCTACTACAGCGCCATCACCCTGGTCGGGGGCATCATCGGTATCGGCATGGGCGGCCTGCTGGCCGACAAGTTCGGCGGCAAGTCCAAGCGGGCCTATCCGCTGGTGCCGGCCTTCGCCTTCGTCATCGCCCTGCCCTTCTTCTATCTGTCGCTGAACGCCCCCAGCCTGGCCCTGGCCTTCCCGCTGTTTCTGATCCCGACGGCGCTGAATCTGGCGTGGCTGGGCCCGATCGTGACGGCGGTGCAGCATATCGCCCCTGCCTCGATGCGCTCGACGGCCTCGGCCCTGTTTCTGCTGATCAACAATCTGGTCGGCATCGCGCTGGGGACCTATTATTTCGGCTTCGTCTCCGACCTGCTGAAGCCGCAGTTCGGCGATGAGTCGATCCGCTGGGCCATCTATTCCGGCGGCGGCTTCTATGTCGTCGCCGCGACCCTGCTGTTCCTCGCCTCACGCACCATCAAGCGGGACTGGGTGGATTAGGGAGAAGGTTGCGCCTGCGAAGGCGCAGCCCCTATAAGCGCCCCCATACCTCCTCCCAGTGTCGGCGAGCGCTTCATGAATATCCACGAATACCAGGCCAAACAGGTCCTGAAGGGCTTCGGTGCCCCGGTCGCCGCAGGCGTGGCCGTCACCAGTGTCGATCAGGTCGAGGCCGCGGCGCGGTCATTGCCCGGCCCCCTGTATGTGGTGAAGTCGCAGATCCACGCCGGCGGGCGCGGCAAGGGCAAGTTCAAGGAACTGGGCCCCGACGCCAAGGGCGGCGTGCGCCTGGCCTTCTCGATCGAGGAGGCCGTGGCCCACGCCAAAGAGATGCTGGGCAACACCCTGGTCACCGCCCAGACCGGTGACGCCGGCAAACAGGTCAACCGCCTCTATATCGAGGACGGGGCCGACATCGACCGCGAACTGTATTGCTCGCTGCTGGTTGATCGCCAGTTCGGCCGCATCGCCTTCGTCGTCTCGACCGAGGGCGGCATGGACATCGAGGCCGTGGCCCATGACACGCCCGACAAGATCCAGACTATCGTCATCGACCCCGCGACCGGCGTCACCGACGCCGATATCGCCAAGCTGAACACGGCCCTGGCCCTGACCGGCGACGCCGCCGCCGACGGCAAGACCCTGTTCCCGATCCTGTACAAGGCGTTCGTCGACACCGACATGGCCATGCTGGAGATCAATCCGCTGATCGTGATGAAGGACGGCCATCTGCGGGTGCTGGACGCCAAGGTCAGCTTCGACGGCAACGCCCTGTTCCGCCACCCTGACATCGTCGCCCTGCGCGACGAGAGCGAGGAAGACGCCAAGGAGATCGAGGCCTCCAGGCACGACCTGGCCTATGTGGCGCTGGACGGCGACATCGGCTGCATGGTCAACGGGGCCGGTCTGGCCATGGCGACGATGGACATCATCAAGCTGTACGGGAAAGAGCCCGCCAACTTCCTCGACGTCGGCGGCGGTGCCGACAAGGCCAAGGTCACCGCGGCCTTCAAGATCATCACCGCCGACCCGAACGTGAAGGGTATCCTGGTCAACATCTTCGGCGGCATCATGAAATGTGACGTCATCGCCGAGGGCGTGGTCGCGGCCGTCAAGGAAGTGGGCCTGAAGGTGCCGCTGGTCGTGCGCCTGGAGGGCACCAATGTCGCCCAGGGCAAGAAGATCCTCAACGAGTCCGGCCTGGCCATCACCGCAGCCGACGACCTCGACGACGCCGCCCAGAAGATCGTCGCGGCGGTGGGGTGATGTTTCTCCCGGTCGTTTTTCTGGCGGCCTGGCTGCTGGCTGCCCCGGCGGCTTCGCCGGTCGTCGCCCCCGGTGTCGCGGCCTTTCAGGACGCCTGCCTGACCTCGACCCCGATGGCGCGGGCCGATCTCGCGGCGATGGCCGAGCGCAGGGGTTGGGTCCCGGTCAGGGCGCGGACGCCTGCGGAGCTGGAATGGCGCGATCTCTACCGGGGCGGCAATGCGCTGATCCGTCTGGATCAGCATAAAAAGACGGCTGACAACGCTGGCGAACTGATCTGCGTCGTCCTTGTCGGTCCTGCTGTCGCGGGATGGAAGGACCAGGTGTCCAGTCTGCTCGCGAACGGCGTGGCCGTCGGACCGCCCGGCGTTTACGACACCAATGTCTACCAGATGCCTCCGGAACTGGAGTTGACGGTATGGGACCTGCCCGACGGCAGCCGAATCCATGCGCTGCGAGAACCGGACAACACCCTCGAGCTCTCGATCAACTATCCGACGGGCCGTTGACGGCGCAAATCCGGGTCGGGCGAAATCTGAGCCAATGATCGACGCCGACTACACGGATTGTGTGCTCCACATAACCCGTGTAAATTGGCCCCGTGACCCGCAACCTGACCCTCGCCATCGACGACGACCTGCTCGACAAGGTGCGGGTGCTGGCGGCCATGAAGCGGACGAGCGTCAACGAAATGGTGCGCAGCTTTCTGACCAGTATGGTTCAGCAGGAAACGTCCAAGGACGAGGCGCGCGAAGCGCTGCTGAAGCTGATCGACCAATCCAAGGGTCGTATGGGCGATTGGCGTCCTGGAAGCCGGGAAGAAATTTACAGCGGGGAACCTCGGTTTGATCGCGAGTTCTGAGGTCTTTCTCGACACCAACATCCTGCTTTATGCGGCGCTCGGTCAGGACCACGCCGGTCATCGGTGGGCGCGCGCGAGAGAGATCGCGCTGACTGAAGATTACTGCACGTCCGGCCAGGTTCTTGCCGAGTTCTACAACATCGCCACCCGCAAGGGGGCGCCTCCGCTGATGCCCGACGAAGCCCGTGAATGGGTCCGCGTGATCGCCATGAAACCTTGCCAGCCAGTGACGCCCGATGTGGTGCTGGCCGGCATCGACCACGCCCGGCGCTACCAGCTGTCCTACTGGGACGGAGCCATCATCGCCGCTGCCGAGCGGCTGGGCGCGCGCGTCCTCTATTCCGAAGACCTCAACCACGGTCAGACCTATGGGTCGGTCCGCGTCGAAAACCCCTTCCTCCCCGCCTGAATCAAAAAGCGAGCCCGTATGTCCATCCTCGTCGACAAGAACACCAGGATCATCGTCCAGGGCCTGACCGGCAAGACCGGCGGCTTCCATACCGAACAGGCGCTGGCCTATCACGGTACGCAGATGCTGGGCGGCGTGCACCCGACCAAGGGCGGCCAGACCTGGACCGGTTCGCACGGCGAAACCCTGCCGATCTACGCCACGGTCGCCGAAGCCAAGGACGCCACCGGGGCCGACGCTTCGGTCATCTATGTGCCGCCGTCCGGCGCGGCCGCCGCCATCATTGAGGCCATCGACGCCGAAATCCCCTTCATCACCTGCATCACCGAGGGCATCCCGGTGCTGGACATGGTGCGGGTCAAGCGCCGCCTCGAAGACTCGAAGTCGCGCCTGCTGGGCCCCAACTGCCCCGGCATCATGACGCCCGACGAGTGCAAGATCGGCATCATGCCCGGCTCGATCTTCAAGAAGGGCAATGTCGGTATCGTCTCGCGCTCCGGCACCCTGACCTATGAGGCCGTGTTCCAGACCACCAACGAGGGTCTGGGCCAGACCACGGCCGTCGGCATCGGCGGCGACCCGGTCAAGGGCACCGAGTTCATCGACGTGCTGGAGCTGTTTCTGGCCGACCCCGAGACCCATTCCATCGTCATGATCGGCGAGATCGGCGGCGGGGCCGAGGAAGAGGCCGCCCAATTCCTGATCGACGAGGCGAAGAAGGGCCGCAAGAAGCCGATGGTCGGCTTCATCGCCGGCGTCACCGCGCCCAAGGGCCGCACCATGGGCCACGCCGGGGCCGTCGTCTCGGGCGGCAAGGGCGATGCGGAATCCAAGATCGCCGCCATGCAACAGGCCGGGATCACCGTCTCGCCGTCGCCGGCGCGCCTGGGCACCACCCTGGTCGAGGTCCTCAAGGGCTAAATCCGGAAGACTCCTCTCCCGCCGAAGGAGAGTTTTTCCGGTTTCCGGGGCAAAATTCGCCTTTTTGCCCTGCTTCGGTCATGACCCATAAGGAAACACTGCCTATATGACGGAACGCGCCTTCACGCGGACGTGTTCGTGGGGGTGAAAGGGACGACGAAAAGATGGCGGACGATGCCGGTCGGCTGAACCAGGTCTTTGCCGAGACCAGCTTTCTGTACGGGTCGAACGCCGCCTTCATTGAGGACCTGCATGCGCAGTGGGCCAATGATCCCGCGTCGGTGTCCGATGAGTGGCGCGCCTTCTTCGAACAGCTGCGTGACAGTGCCGAGACGGTGAAGGCGTCGGCCGGGGCCGGGGCCTGGGGCCGCGGCGCTGCGTCCGAGGCGACCGAGGAAACCGGTGTGTTCGACGGCCGCTGGCCGACTCCCAGGGCCCCCTCGGGCAGGCCGGCCGCTGCCGCCGCTGCGTCGACCGCTCCGGTCACCGGCGACGAAATCCGCGCTGCGGCCCATGATTCGATCCGGGCCCTGATGCTGATTCGCAGCTACCGGGTGCGCGGCCATCTTCACGCCCGGCTGGACCCGCTGGGTATCGAACAGCCGGTCGACAATCCCGAACTGACTCCGGAATTCTACGGTTTCTCCGAGGCCGATCTGGACCGGCCGATCTATCTGGACGGCGTGCTGGGTCTGCAGACCGGCAGCATCCGTGAGGTGATGGAGATCCTCGAGCGCACCTACTGTGGCACCATCGGCATCCAGTACATGCATATCGCCGAACCGGAGGAGAAGTCCTGGCTGCAGGAGCGCATTGAGGGGCCGGACAAATATACCGAGAACGCCTTCACCCGCGAGGGCAAGCTGGCGATCCTGAACAAGCTGATCGAGGCCGAAGGCTTCGAGCGCTTCCTGCACAAACGCTTCCCCGGCACCAAGCGCTTCGGCCTCGACGGGGGCGAGGCCATGGTTCCGGCCATGGAGCAGATCATCAAGCGCGGCGGGGCCCTGGGCGTCGACGAAATGGTGTTCGGCATGGCCCACCGTGGCCGCCTGAACATGCTCGCCGCCGTCATGGCCAAGCCCTACAAGGCCATCTTCCACGAGTTTCAGGGCGGCTCCAGCATGCCCAGCGACACAGAAGGCTCGGGCGACGTCAAATATCATATGGGGGCCAGCTCGAATCGCGAGTTCGACGGCAACCACGTTCACCTGTCCCTGACCGCCAACCCGTCCCACCTCGAGATCGTCAATCCGGTGGTGCTGGGCAAGGCCCGCGCCAAACAGGCCTTCGACATCCGCGCCGCCAATGCCGACAAGCCCGAGGCCGAATGGTCGCTGGATCGCTCCAAGGTCATGCCGGTGCTGATCCACGGTGACGCCGCCTTCGCCGGTCAGGGCGTGGTGGCCGAATGCTTCGCCCTGATGGGGCTGAAGGGCTACCGCACCGGCGGCACCATGCATTTCGTGGTCAACAACCAGATCGGCTTCACCACCAGCCCGCGTCACAGCCGCAGCTCGCCCTATCCGTCGGACGTGGCCCTGATGGTTCAGGCCCCGATCTTCCACGTCAACGGCGACGACCCCGAGGCGGTGGTGTTCGCGGCCAAGGTGGCCACCGAATTCCGCCAGAAATTCAACAAGGACGTGGTGGTGGACATGTTCTGCTACCGTCGCTTCGGTCACAATGAGGGCGACGACCCGACCTTCACCCAGCCGCTGATGTACGCCAAGATCAAGGCCCAGCCCTCGACGCGCGAAATCTACTCGCAGCGTTTGGTCGAGGCGGGGGTTATCGACCAGGCCGGGGTCGAGGCTGAAATCGCCAAATTCGACGCCTTCCTCGACGCCGAGTTCGAGGCCGGCAAGACCTTCGAGGCCGACAAGGCCGACTGGATGGACGGTCAGTGGCAGGGCATCGGCCTGCCCGAGGGCGACGAGCGTCGCGGCAAGACCGACGTCCCGGCCCAGACCCTGATCGATCTCGGGGTCCGGCTGACCACGGTTCCCGACCGGATCGACATCCACCGGACCCTGAAGCGGGTCATGGACGCGCGTCGCGAAACCATCACCAGCGGCCAGAACATCGACTGGTCGACGGCCGAGAGCCTGGCCTTCGCCACCCTGCTGGACGAAGGGTTTCCGGTGCGCCTGTCCGGTCAGGACTCGGTGCGTGGGACCTTCAGCCAGCGGCATTCGGGCGTGATCGACCAGACCACCGAGGAGCGCTACATCCCGCTCAACCACCTGCGCGAGGTCCAGGCCGAGTTCGAGGCCATCGATTCGGCCCTGTCGGAAGAGGCGGTGCTGGGCTTCGAGTACGGCTATGCGGTTACCGATCCCAATACCCTGGTGATGTGGGAGGCCCAGTTCGGCGATTTCGTCAACGGGGCCCAGGTGGTGATCGACCAGTTCATCTCGTCGGGCGAGCGCAAATGGCTGCGCATGTGCGGCCTGACCATGCTGTTGCCGCACGGCTACGAAGGTCAGGGGCCGGAGCATTCCTCGGCCCGTCTGGAGCGCTTCCTGCAGCAGTGCGCCGAGGACAATATGCAGGTCGCCAACTGCACGACCCCGGCCAATTATTTCCATATCCTGCGCCGGCAGATGCAGCGGCATTTCCGCAAGCCGCTGATCCTGATGACGCCCAAGAGCCTGCTGCGTCACAAGAAGGCGGTCTCGACGCTGGAGGACATGGCTGAGGGCAGTTCGTTCCACCGGGTGCTGCACGACGATGCCCAGCGCCGTCCCGAGGTCGCCGGCATCACCCTGAAGGCCGACAAGGACATCCGGCGCGTCGTGCTGTGTTCGGGCAAGGTTTATTATGACCTGCTGGAATCGCGCGAGGCCCGGTTCAAGGCCGGCGAAAAGGTCGACGACGTCTATCTGATGCGGCTCGAGCAATTCTATCCGTGGCCGCTGAAGTCGCTGATGACCGAACTGGTGCGCTTCCCCGATGCCGAGCTGGTATGGTGTCAGGAAGAGCCGAAGAACATGGGCGGCTGGACCTTTGTCGATCCATGGCTTGAACTGACGCTCGAGAAGCTCGACATCACGTCGAAGCGCGCGCGCTACGTCGGTCGTCCGGCCTCCGCCTCCACGGCGGCGGGTCTGATGAGCCGGCACCTGAAAGAACTCGAGACCTTCCTGAACGACGCCTTCGCCTGACCGGTGAGCGGCAAAGACGAGAATCTGGATACCCCATGGCCGACATCCTGACCCCGACGCTCGGTGAATCCGTCACCGAGGCGACCATCGCCAAATGGAGCAGGAAGGTCGGCGACGCCGTCCGCAAGGACGAGCTGCTCGTCGAGCTGGAGACCGACAAGGTCTCGCTGGAAGTGGTGTCGCCCGCTGACGGCGTGCTGGCCGAGATCAAGGCCGCCACGGGTGATACCGTCCTGCCGGGCACGGTGCTGGGCACAGTGACCGAAGGGGCCGCCGGGACCAGGGCGGCTCCCGCTCCGGCCGCCGCCGCACCCGCACAGGCCACCGCCAAGCCTGCCTCTGTCTCGGCCCCCGCGCCCGCCCCGGCGGCAGCGACCGCCGCATCGGTGGACATCAAGGTTCCGGTCATGGGCGAGAGCGTCGCCGAGGGCTCGATGGGCAAATGGCTCAAGGCGTCCGGTGCCGCAGTCAAGAAAGACGAACTGCTGGTCGAGATCGAGACTGACAAGGTCGCACTCGAGATTGCCGCCCCGGCCGACGGCGTGCTGGAAATTCTCGCCACCGAGGGCACCAGCGTCACGCCGGGCCAGACCATCGGCAAGGTGTCAGGCTCCGGCACCGCCGCCGCTCCCGACGCGGCCCCGACCGCATCCGCGCCGGCTTCAGCCCCGGCCGCCGACATCCCGCTGTCGCCGTCGGTCCAGCGCATCGTCGCCGAAGAGAACCTCGACCCCGGGGCCATCGCCGGCTCAGGCAAGGATGGCCGCATCCTCAAGGGCGATGCCCTGCAGGCCGCCGCGGCTCCGGCCCCGGCCCCCGCCGCCGCTCCGGCGGCTCCGGCTCCCGCCGCGCCGCGCGAGACCGGTCCGCGCGAGGATCGGGTCAAGATGACGCGTCTGCGCCAGACCATCGCCCGCCGCCTGAAGGAATCACAGAATTCCGCCGCCCAGCTGACCACCTTCAACGAGGTCGACATGTCGGCGGTGATGGCGCTGCGCAGTCAGTACAAGGACGCGTTCGAGAAGCGCCACGGCACCAAGCTGGGCTTCATGAGCTTCTTCGTGAAGGCCGTGGTCAACGCGCTGCACGAGATCCCGGCGGTCAACGCCGAGATCGACGGCACCGACATCGTCTACAAGAACCACTATGACATCGGCGTCGCCGTCGGCACCGAAAAAGGTCTGGTGGTGCCGGTCCTGCGTGACGCCGACGTGCTGTCGCTGGCGGGTATTGAAAAGGGCATCTCTGACCTCGGCAAGGCGGCCCGTGACGGCGACCTGACCCTGGACCAGCTGCAGGGCGGCACCTTCACCATCACCAATGGCGGGGTCTACGGCTCGCTGATGTCGACGCCGATCCTCAACATGCCGCAGTCGGGCATTCTGGGCATGCACAACATCGTCCAGCGCCCGGTGGCGGTGAACGGTCAGGTGGTGATCCGGCCGATGATGTATCTGGCCCTGAGCTATGATCACCGCATCGTCGACGGCAAGGAGGCGGTGACCTTCCTCGTCCGCATCAAGGACCACCTCGAGGATCCGCAGCGCTTTTTGCTGGATCTGTAAGGCTTGGAGCCGGTCTTCCACCTGTCGCTGTCGGTCTCCGACCCGCAGGCCACGCGCACATTCTATGAAAGCGCCTTTGGCGCGAGAGTGGGACGCAGCACCGAGGCGTGGATCGACATCTGGCTGTTCGGGACTCAACTCACCGCCTACCACCGTCCGGCGGCGGTAACGCCCTCCCCTTACCGGGAGGCCCAGCATTTCGGTGCGACCGTTTCCTGGGTCGACTGGGAGGCGCTTGTCGCCCGCGCCGGAGCGGTCGCGGGCGGCTTCGCCACGGCACCCGTGGTCGATGACGTCAAGGGTCAGGCCAAGGCGATCGTGGCCGACCCGGACGGCTATCTGATCGAGATCAAGGCGTATCGCGACCCGACGCTGACACTGCAGCGGCCCTAACCATCCCGGACTCCGGCATGGCCGCCCGCGAGCGAAGCGTCTAGGTTTATCGGATGCGCCAGATCGAGATCGCCCGTTTCGCGGATGTCTATGAGGCCGAGATCGTCGCGTCGCGCCTGCGGGCCGACGGATTCACGCCGACGCTGGGCGGAGCCGAACACGCCAAGGCCGATCCGCTGATCCTGCAGGCTCTGGGCTGGATCCGGCTGTCGGTGCCGGATGGGCAGGTCGTCGAGGCCAGCGCCCGACTTGAGGCCCTGCGTCACGGTGCCGAGGCGATCGAGGAGTCGTCGGAACCGGAGTCCGGGACTGTTCCCGACCGCACCCTGCCGGCCAAGGTCACGCTCGGGGCGACCGTGCTGGCGTTTGTGGCGCTTCTGGCCGGTCGCTAGACCATTTTTGTTTCAGGTCGAATCGACCTGAATCCAAAAAATGGTCCAGATTCAAACTGGAGCGAAATCTAAGCCGAGTTGGACTGCGTCCAACTCAACCGATTTCGCTCCAGGGCTTGAGCCCGCCCAGCACCTCATCCGTGTCCTGACCCAGGGCTGGCGGCGGCAGGTCATAGCGGACCGGCGTCACGGACATCCGGATCGGCGAGGCCACGGTGCGCACGGGACCGGCCAGGTCGGCGCGGGTCTGTTCGACCACCAGACCGCGGTGTCTGGCCTGGGGCTCATCGAACACCTGATCCACCGTATTGACCGGACCGCAGGGCACACCGGCCGTTTCCAGCCTCGCCATCAGCGCCTGCATGGTCAGGCCCGCGGTCAGGGCTGACAGTTCGGCTGACAGGGCGGCACGGTGTTCGATGCGCAGGGCATTGCTCAGGAAGCGGGGATCGGTCCCGAGGCCCGCCACGCCCAGCGCCCCCGCCAGCGACCGGAACTGGCCGTCGTTGCCGACGGCGATGACCACCATGCCGTCCGTGCACGGAAAGGGCTGATAGGGGGCCAGATTGGGGTGGGCATTGCCCATCCGCGTCGGCACCTTGCCGGAGACGAAGAAATTGGTCGCCTGATTGGCCAGCATCGCCGCCTGGACGTCGAACAGGGCGATGTCGATGTGCTGGCCTTCGCCGGTCGCCCGGGCGTGCAGCAGGGCGGCGAGGATGGCGTTGGAGGCGTACAGGCCGGTGAACAGGTCGGCGACGGCCACCCCGACCTTCATCGGCTCGGCCCCCGGCGTGCCGTCCGCCTGGCCGGTGACGCTCATCAGCCCGCCCATGGCCTGGATCATATAGTCATAGCCGGCGCGCCCTGCGTCGGGCCCGTCCTGACCGAAGCCGGTGATCGAGCAATAGACCAGCCGGGGATTGAGAGCCGCCAGAGCGGCGTGGTCGAGGCCGTATTTCGCCAGCCCGCCGGTCTTGAAATTCTCGACCACCACATCGCAGCTCCGGGCCAGCTCACGCGCGGCGGCGGCCCCTTCGGGCGTGGCAATGTCGAGGGTGACCGACTTCTTGCCGCGGTTGGCGCACAGGAAATAGGCGGCGTCGCCCGGCGTGCCGTCGGCCCTGGTGGTGAAGGGGGGGCCCCAGGCGCGGGTGTCGTCGCCGACACCGGGGCGTTCGATCTTGATCACCTCGGCTCCGAGATCGGCCAGGGTCTGGGTCGCCCACGGCCCGGCCAGCACCCGGCTGAGATCGAGCACGCGAACGCCGGAAAGGGGGCCTTGGGACTGGGTCATTCAGCCTACCTATCCCGTCTCCCCGTGCGGGAGAAGGCCGGGATCAGAGCCCCGGGTCCCAGGCCCCGGCCTCGCGCATGCGGCCGTCGCGGGCCTCCTTCGCCCGGCCGTCGACCTCGTCGGCCATGGCGCAGACGGCTTTCGACACCGTGGTCTTGCACAGGCCGGGCACGACCGCGTGCAGGAAGGCCGTTCCGGCCAACCCCAGCAGGCGAAGGCCGAACCGGGCGGCGGCGGCCATATGTTCGAAATAGCCCTCGCCCACCTCGCGCGGGTGGTCGACGAACAGACGCTTCAACGTGCGGATCATACCCCTATCCTAACCCGTGACCGGCGGCCCCTCTACCCGATCCGGTCATTTTGGCCTAAACCGCCGCCAGACCCGGAGAGGTCCGTCATCACTGTGTGACGGTCGTACCGCCTCTCCGCCCCGTTCAGGAAAGACGACCCATGGCCGACGGCACCACCGCTCCGCACAAGACCTTCCGCTGGGACGACCCGCTGGACCTGTCCGGCCGGTTGACCGACGACGAGCGGATGATCCAGGACGCGGCCCGGTCCTATGCCCGCGACCGGTTGCTGCCGCGGGTGGTCAAGGCCTTTGCCGAGGAGACCTTTGACCGGGCGATCATGACCGAGATGGGCGAAATGGGCTTTCTGGGGGCCATGCTGCCGGAACAGTACGGCGGTTCGAACGCCTCGCATGTGGCCTACGGCCTGATCGCGCGCGAGGTCGAGGCGGTCGACAGCGGCTATCGCTCGGCCATGAGCGTGCAGTCGTCGCTGGCCATGTATCCGATCTATGCCTTCGGCACCGAAGAACAGAAAATGCGCTTCCTGCCGAAGATGTCGGCCGGTGAGCTGATCGGCTGTTTCGGCCTGACCGAGGCCGACGGCGGTTCCGACCCCGCGTCGATGAAGACCAAGGCCGTCGCCGTCGAAGGCGGCTACCGGCTGAACGGGGCCAAATACTGGATCACCAACAGCCCGGTCAGCGATCTGGCCATCGTCTGGGCCAAGCTCGACGATGTGATCCGCGGCTTCATCGTCGAACGCGGCATGGACGGCTTCACCACCGACAAGATCGGCGACAAGTTGAGCCTACGCGCCTCGATCACCGGCGACATCGGCCTCAATGACGTGTTCGTGCCCGAGGCCAATATCCTGCCGGGTGTGAAGGGTCTGCGCGGGCCGTTCTCCTGCCTCAACAAGGCCCGTTTCGGCATCGCCTGGGGAGCCATGGGCGCGGCCGAGTTCTGTTTCCACGCGACCCGCGACTATGTCGGCGAGCGCATGCTGTTCGGCCGGCCGCTGTCGTCGCGCCAGCTGGTGCAAAAGAAGCTGGCCGATATGCAGACCGAGATCTTCCTCGGCTTCGAGGGGGCGCTGGCGCTCGGTCGGCTGCTCGACCAGGGGGCCTGGGTGCCTGAGGCCATCTCGATGATGAAGCGCAACAATTGCGGCAAGGCCCTGGCCATCGCCCGCGAGGCCCGCGACATGCACGGCGGGGCCGGCATCACCGGCGAGATGCATGTGATGCGCCACGCGATGAATCTGGAGACGGTCAACACCTATGAAGGGGCCCATGACGTCCACGCCTTGATCCTGGGTCGGGCCATCACCGGACAGAGCGCCTTCTAGGGGCACCCCCTCCAACCATCGTCACGGCGGATTTCTCGCGCTAGGGTCGGCCCCAGAACAAGGGGGGTCGATGATGCGCCGCGCTAATTTCCGAAACGAAAACCTGTCCACGGTCAGCCTGGGCGCGATCCGGATCGGGGCCCTGGCCTCGGTGCTGGCGGTCGCGATGGTCGCGCCGGTGGCGGCCCAGACGCCCTATCCGGGCGGGACCCGGACCGCGCCGGCACCGGCCGTCCGTCATATTCCGTTCGACACCCGCCGCGGGGTGTTCAGCTTTGCCTCGGGGCTTGAGCAATCGCTGCCGGCGGTGGTGCAGGTGACGACCCTGGGCTCGTCCCGGGGGCCGAGCTCGGGCGAAAACGAAGCCCGGCCGGTCGCCACGGGCTCGGGCGTCATCATCGATGCTGCCGCGGGCATCATCGTCACCAACAACCATGTGGTCGAGAACGGCCGGAAATTCACTGTCGACATGGTCGACGGCCGGCTGGTCGATGCCGTTCTGATCGGGGTCGACAAGGCCACTGACCTGGCCGTGCTGAAGATCGACACCACTGGCCTGACCCAGGTGTCCGTGGCCGATTCCGATACCTTGCGCGCCGGCGACCTGGCCTTTGCCGTCGGCTATCCGCTGGGGCTCGACCAGACCCTGACCATGGGGGTGGTGTCGGGTCTGAACCGGTCGGGGCTGGGCGACGCGGTCGAGGACTATATCCAGACCGACGCGGCGGTGAATTCCGGCAATTCGGGCGGGCCGCTGCTGGACAGTCTGGGGCGGTTGATCGGCATCAACACCTCGATCCTGTCGGGCGGTGGTGGTGGCAATGACGGCATCGCCTTCGCCGTGCCCAGCCGCATCATGCTGCATGTGGTCGGTCAGCTGCGTGAGTTCGGCGAAGTCCAGCGCGGCAGCACCGGAGCCATTTTCGGGTCACTCAATGCGGAACGGGCTCATGCCCTGGGGGTGAGCATTGTGCGGGGAGCCGTCGTCGACGACGTCGCCCCCGGCTCACCGGCGGAAGCGGCGGGCCTTCAGCGCAATGACATCATCACCCGCATACAGAGTCGGCCGGTGGCCAATGCCGGGTCGGTCCGGGCGACGATCGGTATCGCCGCCCCCGGTGCCGGACTGACCGTGACCTATCTGCGCGGCGGGCGCGAGCGCACGACCTCGCTCAGCGTCGAACGGCCGGTTGAGGCCCGGGTGATTCTGGGGACCGGTGAAGTCCAGGCGTTCGGGGCCGCCTTCCGGGACCTGCGGGCCGGGGATGGCGTCAGTCAGTCCGGCGTTCTGGTAACGGCCGTGGAAGGGGGGTCGATCGCCGCCGCGCGCCGCCTGATCGCCGGCGATGTGGTCTCGGCGGTCGACGGGACCCGGGTGGCCGATATCCGCACCCTGTCCGACGCGCTCAACGCGGCCGGTGAAACGGTCGAGCTGACGGTGTCGCGGGCCGGTGCCGCCCAGACTGTCGTGCTCGGCGACTGAGTCGGGCTCCGGACAACAAAACGCCCGTCCGGCCGAGGGGGGGAGGGGTGGCCGAACGGGCGCCTCGCTTGGAGGAAGCACCGGCCCGCTGAAGCCCTTGATGGAGAAATCCAGGGGGGCTGGGGGGGCTGTTCAGGTTCCGGAACCGCTCCGAACTTCAACAGGCCGATACGAATGGTTTGGCGGGCCAAACAGGCATGTGCAGGACCGAAAGGGGGCCTTTTCGTGTCGGTTGTGCATCGGGGTGTGGCGTGTTGTCGCTGCCCCGGCTCCGGGCGCGCAAGGCGACCGGGGGCTGGCCTTTCCGCGCGGCCGGTCTAGTCTGAAACGCGATGAGTCTCGACCCCGCCAGCAATGACAGTGGACCGCCCCAGGCGGGGCCGGTCTTCTTCGACCGGCGCGAACTGGATCTGATCCTGCGGGTCTACGGGCGGATGGTCGCCGCGGGTGAATGGCGGGACTATGCGATGGCGGGCCATCGCGAGGTGGCCGAGTTCGCCGCCTTCCGCCGTTCGGGCGACGCCCCGGTCATTCGCATCGAGAAACGCCCGGCCCTGCGCCTGAAACAGGGCCAGTGGGCGGTGATCGGCGAGGGGGGGATGGTGCTGCGGCGTGGCCGCGAACTGGCCCAGGTGTTGCGCATCTTCGACAGCCGGCGCTTCGCCGTCGTCAAATAGCCAGGCCCGAATAGGCAGACCCAAATAGACGGGGCCCCGGCGGTTCCACCGGGGCCCCGTTTCGTCTGTCGCCCGGCGTCGCCCTAGTTGCGGCTGCCGCCCATGAACATCAGCAGGAACTGGAACAGATTGACGAAATTGATGAACAGGCTGAGGGCTCCAAAACCCGTAGCCACGCCCATCGCCGCCTCGTTGCCGCCCAGCTGGTAATAGGTCATCTTCAGTCGCTGGGTGTCATAGGCGATCAGGCCCGAGAAGATCAGCACGCCCAGACCCGAGATGACCAGGGCCATCACGCCGGACTGCAGGAACATGTTGACCACCATGGCGATGACCAGGCCGATCACGCCCATGATCAGGAAGGTGCCCATGCCGGACATGTCCTTCTTGGTCGTGTAGCCGAACAGGCTGAGCCCGCCGAACGCCGCTGCCGTGACGAAGAAGGTCGTGGCGATCGAGGTGCCCGTATAGATCAGGAACAGCACGCCCATGCCCGCGCCGATGGTTGCGACCACGCCCCAGTACAGCAGGTTGACCCCGCCGGCGGTGGGGTTCTTCATGAAGAACATCGAGCCGAACAGCATCACCAGCGGCGAGAATTGCACGACCATGCCCAGCATGGTCAGGCCGATGCGGCCGTCAGCGGCCTGCTGGAACAGCAGGGCCTGGACCTCGGGCACATTGCCGGTGACGTAGGCCAGGGCCCCGGCCACCACCAGGCCGAGGGCCAGCTTGTTGTAGACGCCCAGCATGAAGGCGCGCAGGCCGGAATCCACGGCCATGTCGGCCGTCGCGGGCACCGGTCTTGAAAACCCGTTTCTGAAATCGTTCATCGCGAACTGTCTCCGATCGTGGCCGGGACAATCTCCCGGCGTTGCTGTGAATATCGGGGTCGAAGGCCTGTGGCGCAAGTGAATCCGGTCTTTCGACGGGGCGTGATGATCGCTACCAAAGGACGCATGATCCGCCTGTTCACCGCCCTGCCGATTCCATTCGATGTCGCCGAGACCCTGGCGCGGCGGCAGACCGGCCTGCCGGGCGCGCGCTGGCGGCCGTTCGAGGCCCTGCATGTGACCCTGGCCTTCTATGGTGCCGTCGACGAACGCCGTGCCGATGATCTGGTCGCTGAACTGGGGCGGGCCGCGACCGGCGGGCCGTTCGAGATTGCCCTGGCCGGGGTCGGGACCTTCGGCGACACCCATCGCAGCCAGACCCTGTGGGCCGGGGTCGAGCCGAACGAACGGCTGGCCGTTCTGGCCGGCCGCTGTCGCGCGGCGGCGGAGCGGGCCGGGATCGTTATGGAGAAACGCGTCTACCGGCCTCACGTCACCCTGGCCTATCTGAAGCCGCACGCCGATCCGGACCGGGTCGCGGCCTGGATGGCAGGACACAATCTGCTGCATTCGCCGCCGATCCGCATCGACCGCTTCGGTCTGTGGTCCAGCGTCCTGTCGGACAGTGGCAGCCACTACAATCTCGAACAGGAGTTCCCGCTTTGACCCGCACCGCCCCCGGCCCGACCCTCGAAACAGCCCGACTGATCCTGCGCCCGACGGCGATGGAGGATTTCGACCGCTGGTGCGACTTCATGGGGGATGAGGAGACGGCGCGCTTCATCGGCGGCGTCCAGGCCCCGTCCCAGGTGTGGCGTTCGATGATGGCCATGGCCGGAGCCTGGACCCTGAGCGGTGTGGCGATGTTTTCGGTGATCGAGAAGTCCAGCGGACAGTGGATCGGCCGGATCGGCCCGTGGCAACCGCACGGCTGGCCCGGCACCGAGGTCGGCTGGAGCCTGCATCGCGACGCCGCCGGTCAGGGCTATGCGCTCGAGGCTGCGACAGCGGCGGTCGATTATGCCTTCGACACCCTGGGCTGGAGCGATGTGATCCACTGTATCGCCCCCGACAATGGCCCCTCGATCAAGCTGGCCGAACGGCTGGGCTCTCGTAACCGGGGCCCCGGACGGCTGCCGGCTCCGTTCCAGGACGCGCTCATCGACCTGTGGGGCCAGACCCGGGATGAGTGGCGCGACAACCGCCGGCGCCTCATCGGCTGAGCGGCCGCTGACCCGGACCCAAACGGCCCGTGTGCCTAGCGCGGCGCGCGTTTGGCCAGGATGCGCTGCAGGGTCCGTCGGTGCATGCCGAGGCGACGGGCGGTCTCCGAGACATTGTGGTCGCACAGCTCATAGACGCGCTGGATATGTTCCCAGCGCACCCGGTCGGCGCTCATCGGATTGTCCGGCGGATCGGCGGCCTCTCCGGCGGCCATCAGGGCCTTGACCACATCGTCGGCGTCGGCCGGTTTCTGCAGATAATCGACCGCCCCGGCCTTGACTGCCGCCACCGCCGTGGCGATGGCTCCGTAGCCGGTCAGCATGACGATGCGGGCGTCTTCGCGCCGGTCACGGATGGCTTCGACCACCTTCAGCCCGTTGCCGTCCTCGAGCCGCATGTCCAGCACGGCGAAGGCGGGAACGGCGATCTGCAGCGCCTCGCGCGCCTCGCTCACCGACCCGGCCGTGGTGACGGTGAATCCGCGGCTTTCCAGCGCGCGCCCCAGCCGGGTGCGCAGAGCCTGGTCGTCGTCCAGCAGCAACAGCGTCTTGTCTGGCAAGGCGGCGATCCGGGCTTCGAGGTCGGGCATCAAATTTCTCCTGCCGCTTCAACTTGGCTCTGGCGGGGCTGCGGTCAAGGTTCCGCCGTCAGATTGCTGAACTTCCAGTGAGGGGCGTGCCCAGCGGATCGAGACGCGGGCCCCTTTCGGTTGCCCCTTCTCGCCGTTCCCGGGCCCGACGGTGACCTTGCCGCCGGTACGCTCCAGCAGGGTGCTGGCGATGAAGAAGCCCAGACCCATGCCGCCCTGGCTGGGGGCGATCTCGGGAATCGGCGGCGACTCCTTGCGGCCCTTGCGACCCTTGCGGCCGGGCAGGGCCGGGCGGGCGGCGGCGGCGATCTGGGCCGCGAGGGCCTGACGTGCCTTGCCTTGGGGCCGGCTGGTGACATAGGGCTCGCCCAGACGCGGCAGGATTTCACTGGCGAAGCCGGGGCCGTCGTCCGTTACCTCGATCTCGATCCAGTCGGCCGCGACCGTGGCCAGCACCCACACCCGGCTATTGGCGAAGTCGGCGGCGTTCTCGACCAGGGCCGACAGGCCGTGGATCACTTCGGGCATGCGCCGGACACGCGGCGGCGGTTCACCGGACCGGGTCCGCACCTGGACGTCGAACTCCAGATCGAAGCCGCGATGGGGCTCGGCCACCTCTTCCAGCAGGGCTTCGAGCCCGACGTCGGCATAGAGGGCGTCGCCCTCCTCGGGTTGCTGCGACAGGCGTTTGAGAATGCCGCGACACCGTTCGGCCTGTTGCAGGATCAGCGCCGCGTCCTCGGCCGAGGCTCCGTCCGGCGGTGAGGCCCGCAACAGTTCCCGGGCCACCACCTGAATGGTCGCCAGCGGCGTGCCCAGCTCGTGCGCCGCCGCCGCCGCCAGCCCGCCCAGGGCCGCCAGTCGCTGTTCGCGCTGCAGCACGTCCTGGGTCATGGTCAGGGCCAGCTCCAGTTTTTCCGCGTCTGTCGCCACCCGCCAGGCATAGGCCGCAGTGAAGATCACCCCGGTGGTCAGGGCCAGGCCGGTGCCGAACCGGTACAGTGGCGGCAGGACCATTTCAGTGCCAGCCTGCCACGGCAGCGGCAGGGCCCAGAAGAACAGTCCCACCGTGGCCAGCAGCACCAGCAGGCCCAGCAGCACCGCCTGCCGTGCCGGCAGCGAGGCGGCCGAGACCGTCACCGGGGCGACCAGCAGCAGGCAGAAGGGATTGGTCAGGCCCCCGGTCAGGGCCAGCAGGGCAGTCAGCTGCAGGATGTCGAACCCCAGATGGGTCGCCGTTGTCTGGCCGTCGCTGATCGGAACGTCGGCGCGCCTGAGCCGGGCGGTGGCCCGCAGGTTCATCACCACACTGGCCCCGATTACGGCCAGACAGGCCCACAGCGGCAGGTCGAAATGAAAGCCGGCGCTGGCCACCAGAATGGTCGCGCTCTGGCCGGCGATGGCCATCCAGCGCAGGATCACCAGCGTCCGCAGTGACAGGCCCCGGCTGCGACGCGCATGGTCGCTCCAGGCGACGAAGCGGCCGGGTGTCTGCGACGATGCGGGGTCTTGGGTCGGGGTCACGGCTCTTCTATAGACCGCTCAGGCCCGGCTGTGGGCGATTTCACGAGACCTCTTGATGCCCCGTCGTTCCGTCCTGATCTTCGCTGGAGCCTGTCTCCTGATCGCCGCGGTTCTGGCTGTCACCACGGTGGTCGTGGTCGCGAACCGGGACCGTGAACTCGCGACCTCGCAGGATGTGTCCTTTACCGGCCAACCGTCCGTCGGCGGGCCGTTCAACCTGGTCGACCAGGACGGACGCGCCGTCGATCAGACGATGCTGGACGGCAAATGGAGCCTGGTCTTTTTTGGCTTCACCTGGTGTCCGGATTACTGCCCCACCACCCTTGCGGCGCTGAAGGCGACCCAGGACCGGCTGGGCGACCGTGCCGACGACCTGCAAATCCTGTTCATCAGTGTCGATCCCGAACGCGATACGCCGGCTGTGCTCAAGACCTATCTGTCCAGTGACGGCTTCCCTGAAGGAGTCATCGGCCTGACCGGCACCCCGGCGCAGGTGAAGGCCGCCGCCGACGCCTACAGGGTCTATTTCCAGAAATCCGGTGAGGGCGAGACCTATACGATGAATCACTCCCTGACCGTCTATCTGATGGGCCCCGACGGAAAATTCCGCAGCCCCCTGGGCGGCGACCTCGGCCCCGACCGTTCGGCCGACGTCATCCGCCGGGCCATGGACCGGGGCTGACCCTCGGTCAGGCGCTCAAGTAGCGCGAAGCGCGGTAGCGCCACGAGCCAAGTGCTCAAGCAGCGCGAAGCGCGGTAGCGCACGTGCAAAGCGCGGCAGTGCCCGGAAAAATGATAATCCTTTTGCAGGGCCATGCGTTGTATGGTGCACTGCCGCATCAGTGCGGAGCCGTCCCCAGGATTTCATGCTCTATTCCCTTCACGAGCTCGCCTACCATTCAGCATCGCCGTTCCGGATCGGGGCCCAGATGGCCCGGCAGTTCTGGAACTCCCCGCTCAATCCCGCCTCGGACACGGCCATCGGCCGCACCGCCTTCGCTTCGGCCGAGCTGTTCGAGGGGCTGACGCGGCGCTACGGCAAGCCGGCCTGGGGGCTGGAGACCGTCACGATCAACGACCGCTCGGTGCGCACCACCGAACAGGTGGTCTGGTCCTCGCCCTGGGTGCGGCTGGTTCGATTCGCGCGTCATATCGGGGATCTGAAACGGGCCGGAAAGCCGACGGCGGCACCGGCCGTGCTGATCGTGGCCCCGTTGTCGGGTCACTATGCCACCCTGCTGCGCGGCACGGTCGAGACCTTCCTGCAGGATCACGACGTCTATGTCGCTGACTGGGTCAATGCCCGTCAGGTACCGATGCTGGAAGGTCGCTTCGACTTCTCCGACTATATCGACCACGTGCGCGACATGCTGGCCGTGATCGGCCCGCGCGCCCATGTGGTCGGTGTTTGCCAGCCCGGCCCGCCGGTGCTGGCTGCCTGTGCCCTGATGGCCGAGGACGAGGATCCCAACCGTCCGGCCTCGATGACCTTCATGGGCTCGCCGATCGATGCACGCCTGTCGCCGACCGAAACCAACCAGCTGGCCGAGGCCAAGCCCTTTGCCTGGTTCAAGTCGAACATGATCCATACCGTGCCATGGCCCTATCCGGGCTTCGGACGGCGCGTCTATCCGGGCTTCGTCCAGCTGTTCAGCTTCATGTCGATGAACGAGGAACGCCACATCGACGCTCACCGCCAGTATTTCGAAAATCTGGTCAACGGCGATGGTGACGAGACCACCCGGCACGAGGAATTCTACGACGAATATCTGTCGGTTCTGGACCTGACCGAGGAATTCTATCTGCAGACCATCGACATCGTCTTCCAGCAGCATCTGTTGCCGCGCGGCCTGCTGGAACACCGCGGACGCAAGGTCGACCTGACGAAGATCACCGACATCGGCCTGATGACGGTCGAGGGCGAGAAGGACGACATCTCCGGCGTCGGCCAGACACAGGCGGCGCACGGCCTGACCCCGAACATTCCCGAGGACCGTCGCATTCTCTATGTGCAGCCGGACGTCGGCCACTATGGTGTGTTCAACGGTCGTCGTTTCCGGGACGAGATCTACCCCCGGGTGCGCGACTTCATCACCGCCAACGAGACGCTCTGTGCAGTACCGGAACGGGCAAAGACTGCCGCTTGACGGCGGGGAGGGAACCCTCCGTCTCTCGGTCAATTCCCGGGCCCGCCGCATCTCGATCCGTATCGATGTCCGGGCGGGCGAGGCCGTGGCCGTGGCCCCGAACGAGCGTCGTCTGGCCGAGGCCGTAACCTTTGCCCGCAGCCGCAACGCCTGGATCCTCGAACGGCTGACCGCCCGCCCGGTCGGCACGCCGCTGCAGCCTGGCGGCACCGTCACCCTGTCAGGCCACCCGGTGCGGCTGGTGGCCGGGGGCGGGGCCGGGGCGGCGCGCCTGTCTACGGACGAAACGGGACCGATCATCATTTCCGGCGGCGAGGGCGAGGCCTTTTCCCGCCGCGTCCGGAACCTGCTGAAGCGCGAGGCCCGCCGGGCCCTGGTCGCCCGTACCGACATCCATCTTCAGGCCCTGGGCCAGAAGCCGGTTCAGGTCTCGATCGCTGATGGCCGCTCGCGCTGGGGGTCGTGCAGCCCGCACAACCGCACCATCCGCTATTCCTGGCGGGTGATCATGGCCCCGCCGGCGGTGCTGGACTATCTGGCCGCCCATGAGGTGGCCCATCTGGTCCACGCCAACCACAGCCCGGCCTACTGGGCTGTGGTCCGTGATCTGATCGGTGACCCTTCGTCGCATCGGCGCTGGCTGCGCGACCACGGCGCGAGTCTGCACGCTGTCGGTCGCTAGAGCGAAATCGGTTGAGTTGGGCGCAGTCCAACTCGGCTCAGATTTCGCTCCAGTTTGAATCTGGAGCATTTTTTGGTTTCAGGTCGATTCGACCTGAAACAAAAATGGTCTAGGCCGGCCGGACGTGAAAACGCCCTAGAAGAACAGCGGGTCGGTCTTCTTTTCGGGCGGCAGCGGCTCGGGACGTTGTTCCGGTTGCGGCGCGGTCGGGCGCACCATGGGCAGGGTCGGGGACGGGCGCGCCGGGACCGGCTGGGGCGCGTCGAGGGGCGTTTCGGCGGGAATGGCGGCATCGCCGTACGGGTCGCCGACCGAACTGATCAGATCCTGAACCGGGTTGGGCGGTTGCCAGCCTTCGGGCATGGGTGGGCCGTTGGGAATGGCGGAGGTGTTCAGGCGCGGCAGGGCCGCCGACATGAAGCTCTTCCAGATGGCTGCGGGCGCGGCCCCTCCGGTCACGCCGCGCATGGGACTGTTGTCGTCCTTGCCGACCCAGACGGCTGTGACGAAGCCGCCGGTGTAGCCGACAAACCAGGCATCCCTGTAGTCCGAGGTCGTGCCGGTCTTGCCGGCGATGTCATGCCCGGAAATCGCGGCCGAACGGCCGGTGCCGGAAGTGACCACGCCGCGCAGCATCTGGTTCATATAGTAGAGTGGCGGATTGTTGATGACCTGCAGCGTGCGGCCTTCGCGGGCACCGCGTTGATAGATCACCCGCCCCTGGGGCGTGCGGATGCGGCTGATGCCATAGGCTGTGGCCCGTTTGCCACCGTTGGCGAAGGCGTCGAAGGCCTGGGCCATTTCAAGCGGGGCCACCTCGACGGCCCCGAGCGCCATGGCCGGCTCCAGACCGATCCGTGTGCTGATACCCAGGCGGTGAGCCGCGCGGGCGACATTGTCGCGACCGATCTCGTCGGCGATGCGGGCGGCGATGGTGTTGGTCGACTGGGCCACGGCATTGGCCAGGCTGGTTTCACCGATGAAATTGCCGGAATAGTTGCGCGGCGACCAGTTGCCGATGCGGAGCGGCTCGTCGACGACCCGGCTTTCCGGCATATAGCCGGCCTCGACCGCAGCCAGATAGACGAACGGTTTCCATGCCGACCCGGCCTGGCGACGGGCGTCGACGGCGCGATTGAACTGACTGTCGGCATAGGAGGCCCCGCCGATCATGGCCCGCACCCGTCCGTCGCCGTCCAGGGCCACGAGGGCGGCCTGTTCGACGCCGCGCGAGGCGTCGCGATCGAGAATGCGGCGCACTGAACGCTCGGCCGCGGTCTGCAGCGTCAGGTCCAGGGTGGTCTCGACGATCATGTCCTCGGTCGGCTCGCCGACCAGGCCGCGGATCTGTTTGTCCAGCCAGTCGATGAAATACTGGGCGTGCTGACTGGCCAGGGTCCGCGAAACCCGGACCGGTTCCAGCACGGCGGCGGCGCGTTGCTCGGGGGTGATGACCCCGGCATCGGTCATCTCGTCCAGCACTACGGTGGCGCGGGCGGCGGCGCGTTCGCCTTCGGACACCGGTGAATAGCGTGACGGGGCCTTCAGCAGTCCGGCCAACAGGGCCGCCTCGCCGACGGTCAGATCCTTGGCGCTCTTGTCGAAATAGCGTTGCGAGGCGGATTCGATGCCATAGGCACCGGCTCCGAAATAGACCCGGTTCAGATAGAGGGCGAGAATTTCCTTCTTGCTGAATTTCAGCTCCAGCCAGACGGCCAGCATCAATTCCTGGACCTTGCGCTTCAGGTTCTGGTCCGGGGTCAGGAACAGGTTCTTGGCCAGTTGCTGGGTCAAGGTCGAGCCGCCCTGCACCACCCGGCCGGCGCGCATATTGGCGGCCATGGCCCGTGACATGCCGATCGGGTCGAAGCCCGGGTGCATATAGAAGCGACGGTCCTCGATGGCGATGAAGGCGGCCGGGACATAGTCGGGCAGGGCGTCGAGATCGGCCGGCGGGGCCTGCTGGGTGCCGCGCACCGCGATCAGGGCTCCGTTGCGGTCCAGGTAGGTGATCGAGGGCTGACGATCAATGTCGTACAGGGTCGAGGTGTCCGGCAGGTCGCGCGCGAATACGGCGAAGAACACCACCAGGAAGATGGCCCCCCAGACAGCCAGCACCATGCTCCAGTACAATAGCCGTTGTAGCGGCGTGCGCTGCGCACCGCCGCCGGCGTCGGGACCGAGCCCGAACCATCGCCCAGACCCTGGACCCGCCATATGTACCCTCTCGCCAGCCGTCGTCCGGTCCTAGACCATTCGACCCGTTACGGAAACGCCCCCACGATCATCGACCGTGAAGGCGCATTCCGCCGAAAGCATGACACTGGACGCGTCTATTCTAAAAATGCGTTCACTTCAGCGGCGAACCGGGCGGGCTGGTCCAGCATGATGAAATGGGCGCTGTCGTCGATGCGCTTCAGCTTGACGCTGGGCAGGCGGGCGAAGGCGGCGGCATAGATGCCGTCGGTGATCTCCGGGGTCACCCCCGGGACGTTGAATTTGGCGTAGATCACTTCGGTCGGGGCGGTGATGCGCGACAGCTCCGGACCCATGTCGGTGACGATGAGTTCGCGATAGGCGTGGGCCGAGACCCGTCGGTCGGAGGTGAACCCGTCCTCCAGGGGCCCGGCGCGCCGACTCTCGGTTTGGATCATGCTGTCGATGGTGGCTTTCAGCTGGGTCCGGTAGGCCTCGTCCGGGCCGTTGGTCATGCCGGCCTCGATCTGGTCGGCGACCGGGGTCACGGACTCCGGGGTGGCCGTCGCTCCGAACATCGCCCCCATGAAGGGGACCATGTCGACGATCATCAGCTTGCCGACCAGTTCGGGATGACGCGCGGCCAGCATCATGGCGATGGTTCCGCCCATCGAATGGCCGATCACGGCGGGCCGTTCCAGTCCCTGTTCGCGGATGTAGCGCGCCAGCTCTTCGGCGACGGGAGCCGAGACCGGGCCCTCGGCATTGTCCATGGCCGGCGCGCCGGCAAAGCCCTGGATATGAATCCGGTGCACCCGGTAGTGGCCGCCCAGGGCCTCGACCGTGCCGTCCCAGACCTCGGGTGAGGAGCTCAGGCCGGGGATCAGGATCACGTCCGGCCCCTCGCCCTCAACCCGGACATGAAACCGGCCGGACTCGAAATCGGCGTGGTGGTGGCCGTGTCCGGCCGGGACCGCCGCAGCGTGGTCGGTCCCATGGCTCTGGGCCAGGGCGGCTGGACCCGATATTGCGAGGTAGACGGAGGCGAGAAGGACGGTGCGGATCATGACGGTTTCCCTGACTGTGATGCCATAGTGTTTCATATACTTTAAAACGTAAAGCTCTTTATTGAAATCTGGCCGATCCTCCTCTCGGCGACGGCGGTGCAGCTTGATACACAGGGGCATGAAGACACCAGCCGCCGGTCCGGTCCAGCCCCCAGGTCCCTCCGGGGCACCCGTCACCCCGACCGCGTTCGGTCAGGGCTACGTCCTCGATACCTGGTATTTTGTCGCCCTGTCGCGTGACGTCGGCCCGGCCTCGCTGACGCGCCATGAACTGCTGGGCGAGCCGGTGCTGGTCGGCCGCACCCGCGCCGGTCAGGTCTATGCGCTGCGCGACATCTGCCCGCACCGCGCCGCCCCGCTGTCGGCCGGAAAACTGGTTGAGCACCCGGGCGAGGGCGAGACGGTCCAGTGCTGCTACCACGGCTGGCGCTTCCGCCCCGACGGGGTCTGCGCCGCCATCCCCTCGCTGGTCGAGGGCCAGCCCTATGAGGCCGACCGCATCCGCGTGCGGTCCTATCCGGTGCGTGAGAGCCAGGGCATGGTGTTCGTCTGGATGGCCGCCGACCCGCGCGTCCCGGCCGAGCCCGATCATGAGCCACCGGTCTTCCCCGGTGTCGTCGGCGGTGGGGCCAAACTGGTCGAGTCGATGGATTTCGACGCCCATATCGACCACGCGGTGGTCGGGCTGATGGACCCGGCCCACGGCCCCTATGTGCATCAGCAATGGTGGTGGCGCTCGACCCGGTCGATGCATGAAAAGGCCAAGGCCTTCGAGCCGCGCGAGCTCGGCTTCGCCATGGTGCGTCATGCCCCGTCGTCGAACAGCCGCGCCTATCGCATTCTCGGCGGAGCGCCGGCGACCGAGATCACCTTCCGCCTGCCGGGCTATCGCTGGGAACATATCCAGGTGGGTCCGAAACAGGTGCTGGCCCTGACCTGCCTGACGCCGCTGGACGAAACCCGCACCCGCATTACCCAGATCTTCTGGTCCGACCACTGGGTCTTCGCCCTGGCCCGGCCCTTCCTGCGTCCGGGCGTGCGCGCCTTCCTGCAGCAGGACGGCGGTATGGTGAACCTGCAAAACCAGGGCCTGCGCTACGATCCGGCCCTGATCTGGATCGACGACGCCGATAAACAGGCCAAATGGTACCAGCAGCTCAAGCGCGAATGGACGAAGAGCCGGGCCGGGGGCCGCCCTTTCGTCAATCCGGTCAAGCCGGCCGTTCTGCGCTGGAAGAGCTGACCGGTTCCGGCCCGGCCTATTGCCGGATCAGGACCCCGGCCAGGATCAGGTCGATCTGCTTGCCGACGTGGGCCGACAGCTGCGTCAGCGACCAGCCGTCATAGGCCGCGCGCCGGTAGTTCGACAGGAAGGCGTCCCACACCAGTTCACTGATCAGCCGCACATCGGCGTCCTGTTTCAGTTCGCCGGTACGCACGGCCGATTGCAGGATGTCGCTGACCGTCATTACCAGGCCCTTGACCGCGACCCGGGTGCGCAGTTCGGCGTCATGCGGCTGGAACCACGAGCGGGCCACCACCGCCTGCACCAGCGGCAAATGGTCGAGGCTGGCGCGATAGACGGCTTCCAGGGCTCCGGTCAGGCGCGCGCGCAGCGGAGCATCGCTGGTGTCGACCGCCTTCATCACCCCGGTCATACGGATCATGTCCTGGTCCAGCACCGCCTCGAACAGCTCGGCCTTGTCCTGGAAATTGGCGAACACCGCCCCGGTCGACATTCCGGCACCCTTGGCGATGTCGCGGATCGTGGCCGCATCATAGCCGCGCTCGGCGAACAGACCGCGGGCCGCGTCGAGCACCTTCTGGCGGGTCCGGACCTTGGCGGCCTGGCGGCGGTTGAGGCGGGGCTCGGGGGCCAGGGTGTCGGGGATGGCGAAGGTCAGGGCGGTATCACTCATGAAATCAATTACTCGACTGGGTGGCGCTCGCGACTTTGCGAGAGGCCGGTACCGGAAAATGGATCCGTCCGAACCTGGAACGGGGGAGGAGGAGCGTCGCGTCAGAGCGACGGCCGGAGGCGCGGCTTTCATCACGTAACGATGACCAAATTGGGGTGTGGAGATTAACGAGCCGCTACCGTCCTGCGGCACTTTGCCCCGGTATTCAGCCTCCCGGTCGCAGTGACCCGGTCCGGGTCGCCGCGCGCAGGGCCCGTGCCGGGCGGCGTTCGACCCCCTCGGGCATGGCGGCCTGGAACAGTTTTCGAAATTCGTCGCGCCGCTCATGGATCGAGGCCAGCACCAGCCCCATCGGCACGCCGATATCGACCAGGGTGTTTTCGGCCAGCTGCAAACTGGCTTCGGTGGTCTCGGGTACGGCGTCGGTCACGCCGAGCTTGTACAGACGCACCGCATGCCGGTCGTCGCGGGCGCGGGCGATCAGCACCAGATCCGGGCGCAGGGCCTTGGCCGCGATCACGACCTCGTCAACCTTGCCTGGCGCGTCCATGGTCACGACCAGGGCCCGGACCTCGTCGAGCCCGCAGCGCACCAGCATCTCGCGGCGACCGGCATCGCCGTAGAAGACCTCGAACCCCTCGCGTCGTCCCGCCGCCACGATCGACGCATCGGCGTCCACCGCGATGAACGGCTGACCGTGCTTGATCAGCAGTTCCCCGACCAGTCGTCCGACCCGGCCGAAGCCGACGATCAGCACCTGACCCTCGGCCTTGGGGATCGAGAGTGCCTCGGGCGGCACCAGGTCGGGGATGGCCCGGGCGGCCTCCTTGACCAGTTTCTGGCCCAGCATGGCCATCAGCGGCACGGTGAAGATACTGATCGTCGCCGCCAGCATCAGGGTGCGGGTGAAGGCCGGCGAGGCGACCCCCTCGACCATGCCGGCTCCGAGGATGACGAAGGCGAACTCACCGGCCGGACCCAGCACCATGGCGGTCTCGATCGCCGTCCGCGCGCCCAGTCCCCACATCCGGGCCAGGCCGAAGATGATGCCGACCTTGATCGCGATCAGGCCGGCGGCCAGGGCGAAGACCCCCAACGGGTCGGCGGCCACGGCATCCAGGTCCAGCGAAATGCCGACGCCGACGAAGAACACGCCCAGCAGCAGCCCCTTGAACGGCTCGATCGAGACCTCGATCTCGCGCCGGAACTCGGTCTCGGCCAGCAGCAGGCCGGCGATCAGGGCCCCCAGACTCATCGACAGGCCCGCAGCCTGGGCGGCGACCCCGGCCCCGACCACGACCAGCAGACAGGTGGCGATGAACATTTCCTGGCCCTGGCCGCGCCCGCGGGCGCGGGCCACCGAGCGGAACATCGGCCGCAGCACCAGCCGTCCCAGCAGCACCAGCAACCCCAGGCCGATGGCGGCCGGGATCAGGGTGAACAGGGCCGACCCCAGCAGGGCAGGACTCATGTCGCCGCCGCTCTGGGCCAGGGCGGCCAGGACGGTGACGGTGATCAGGATCGGGGCGACGGCCAGGTCCTGGGCCAGAAGGACCGAAAAGGTCGCGCGTCCGGCCACGGCCTTCAGGCGGCCGCGTTCGGCCATCACCGGCATGACCACGGCGGTCGAGGACAGGGCCAGGCCCATGCCCAGCACCGCCGCCGAGACCAGGGTCTGACCCATGATCATGAACAGGGCGGCCAGGGCGACCGTACAGGCCGCCACCTGGGACAGGCCGAAACCGAACACCAGTCGGCGCATGGACTTCAGTCGTTCCCACGACAATTCCAGGCCGATCATGAACAGCAGGAAGGACACCCCCAGCTCGGCCAGTTGCCGGATCTGGGTCGGGTCGCTGATGGTCAGCCAGGTCAGCCAGCGCGCATCGACCGCCAGTCGGCCCAGTCCGTCCGGACCCAGCAGGACGCCGGCGGCCAGAAAGCCCAGCACGGGGCTGATCTTCAACCGGTTGAACAGGGGCACGACGACGCCCGCTGCGGCCAGGAAGACCACCAGATCCTTGAATTCACCACCGCCGTGCGCCGGTGTCATCGGCTTCGATTCGTCATCAGCACCCCATCTCCCTCCCCTTGTCGCCCGGAAGCCGTACCGATGGCGAGACGGGGAAGCTGTTTCATGACAAATATTTTAGGCGACAGCCGGTGTCACCGGCTTAGGGTCGCCGCCACCCTGTTTGTAACGGACCAAAAGCGTAGGACCCTCCATGAAAAAACTGCTCATCGGTGCCGCTGTCGCCGCCCTGCTCCTGCCCGCCTCCGCCGCCCTGGCTGCCGACGACCACGGCCACGCCTGCGTCGACGAGGCCTGCACTGTCCTCGCCCTGTTCGGCGACCCCGAAGGAGCGACCGGCTACCAGGGCACCGAGGCCCCCAGCTACGGTGCCTGGGGTTTCGGTCTCGACGGACGCGACACCTCGGTCGCCCCGGGTGAGAGCTTCTTCCGCTTTGCCAACGGCACAGCCCTCGACGCGCTCGAGATTCCGTCCGACCGCACCCGCTACGGCTCGTTCGATTTGCTGCGCGAACTGTCGGACAACCGGATGAAGGCGATGATCGCCGGTCTGGTGACCCGCACGGACCTGACCCCCGGCTCCGACGAACAGAAGATTGCCGATCTGTACCGCAGCTATATGGACGAGGATCGCATTCAGGCGCTGGACGACCAGCCGCTGCAGCCCTACCTCGCCGCCATTCGTGCTGCCGACACCCATGACAAGATCGCTGCCTATATGGGCGCGACCCAGGGGCTTCCGGGCGGGTCCATGTTTGGGACCGGCATCTCCATCGACCAGAAACACCCCGACCGTTACGTCACCTCGGTCGGACAGTCGGGCCTGGGTCTGCCCAACCGCGACTATTATCTGGACGCTCGCTACGCCGATAAATTGGTCCTGTACCGGGCCTATGTCGAACGCATGTTGACGATGATCGGCTGGGACAATCCGGCCGCCAACGCCGACGCCATCGTCGCCATGGAGACCCGCATCGCCGAGGCGCACTGGACCCCGATCCAGAACCGCAACCGCGACGAGACCTACAATGAATATACTCCGGCCTCGCTGATCGCGGACGCGCCCGGCTTCGATTGGGCCGATTATTTCAGCGCTGCCGGCCTGGGAAGTATCGATCGTCTGATCGTGCGTCAGGATACAGCCCTGCCGAAGATCGCCGCCATCTTCGCCGAGGCCCCTGTCGAGACCCTGCAGGCCTGGCAGGCCTTCCACACGACCGACGATTCCGCCCCTCGCCTGTCACGCCGGTTCGCCGACGCCGCATGGGAGTTCAACTCGCGCGACCTGTCGGGCCAGCCCGAGCAGCGCACGCGCGACAAGCGCGGCATCAGCTTCGCCGAACGCACTCTGGGCGAGGCCGTCGGCCGCCAGTATGTCGCCGACTATTTCCCCGCCTCGTCCAAGGCCCAGATGGAAGAGCTGGTCGCCAACCTGCGCATCGCGCTCAGCCACCGCATCGACCACCTCAGCTGGATGGGGCCGGAAACCCGGGCCGCGGCCCAGGAGAAGCTGGCTAAATTCACGGTCAAGATCGGCTACCCGAACAAATGGCGTGACTATTCGGCCCTCGAGGTCCGTCCCGACGACCTGTTCGGCAACACCGAGCGCGCCGGCACCTTCAACTGGCAGTTCCAGCTGAACCGCATGAACGGCCCGGTCGACAAGGATGAGTGGGGCATGACTCCCCAGACGGTGAATGCCTATTACAACTCGGCCAACAACGAGATCGTCTTCCCGGCCGCCATCCTGCAGCCGCCCTTCTTCGATCCGACCGCTGATCCGGCCGTCAACTATGGTGGCATCGGTGGCGTCATCGGCCACGAGATCGGCCATGGCTTCGACGACCAGGGCTCCAAGTCCGACGGTGACGGCGTGTTACGCAACTGGTGGACGCCGGAGGACAAGACCAATTTCGAGGCCCTGACCACCCGTCTCGGCGCCCAGTACGACACCTATGAGCCGCTGCCCGGCTATCATGTGCAGGGCGGGCTCACGATGGGCGAGAACATCGGTGACGCCGCCGGCGTGGCCGTCGGCCTCGAGGCCTACCACCTGTCGCTGAACGGTCAGCCGGCTCCGGTGCTGGATGGCACCACCGGTGACCAGCGCTTCTTCTACGGCTGGGCCCAGGTCTGGCAGCAGAAGATCCGTGACGAGGCCCTCAAGCAGCAGGTCGCCACCGATCCGCACAGCCCGGCCGAGTTCCGCGTCATCGGCCCGCTGCGCAACCTCGACGCCTGGTACGACGCCTTCGGCGTCGGGTCGGACTCGAAATACTACCTGGCTCCGGCCGACCGGGTTCGCATCTGGTAGGTCCGTTCAGGATCGAAATGAAAGGGGCCGCAGCATCCGCTGCGGCCCCTTTTTTTTCGCTCGTGACGGGGCGGTCGTCAGGCATGAAAAAGCCCGCTGCGAGGATTGATGTCGCAGCGGGCTCCTTCTCGCTCTTTGACGAGCGGACGTTTCCTCCCCGAAACGTCTTCAGGCGGCGGCGGCGTCGAAACGCTGCGCTGCCTGAGGGTGTCAGCTTGACGACAGAGCGTCGCCGGAGTCAATCTGGGAGCGACTGAAATGACCGATTTTCCTGACTTATCAAGGGCAACACAGTCGTCTGTGTGAGGTTCTCAGCAGGATTCGGCGAGAATTCCCCGTACCGTCGCCACCAGCTCGGTACGTGCTACGACGCACTGGCCCGGACGGGCGGCCTTCCACGCTTCATTGTCGGCGACCCCGGCGGCCAGGGCGCGCCCGGCGTCAAGGTCCTTGATCGTCACCTGGCCGGCCGCGATCTCGTCGCCGCCCAGCATGATGGCGGCGGGCGACCCGCGCCGGTCGGCGTATTTCATCTGCGCCTTCATTCCGGCCCGGCCGAGATAGAGTTCGGCGGCGATTCCGGCGTTGCGCAGCTCGGCCACGGCATCGAGATAATGGCCCATGTCGGCCTCGGAAAAGACGATGACCACGACCGGTCCGCGCACGGCCTCACCGGCCTCGTGACCGGCGGCGCGCAGGGCCGAGGCCAGACGCGAGACCCCGAACGAAAAGCCGGTGGCCGGCAGGGACTGGCCGGTGAAGCGCGCCACCAGATCGTCATAGCGCCCGCCGCCGCCGATCGAGCCGAAGCGCACGGCCCGACCCTTGTCGTCGACGGTTTCCAGCAGCAATTCGGCCTCGAACACGGCCCCGGTGTAATATTCCAGCCCGCGCACGATGGTCGGGTCGAAGCGCACGGCGGTCTCGTCGACCTTCATGGCGTTCAGCGCCCGGTCGATCGCCGCCAGTTCAGCCAGGGCGGCCTCGCCGATCTCGCCCAGATTGCCCGACAGGGCGACGGCGTTCAGCGTTTCGGCTCGTGACAGGTCCGGGCTGTTGGCTGAGGCCAGGAAGCCCTCGATGGCCCCGATCACCCTGGCTGGCAGGCGCGCGCCCTTGGTATAGTCGCCCGACTCGTCCAGTCGCCCCTCGCCCAGCAGGGCGACGACGCCCTCCCAGCCCAGACGGTCGAATTTATCGATGGCGCGCAGGGCGGTCAGTTTCTGACCCGCATCGGTGATCCCGCCGGCCGCGAACAGCCCGTCGAACAGTTTGCGGTTCGAGACGCGGATCACCGCCTGATCCGGGGCCAGGCCGGCGGCCCGCAGACCCTCACAGGCCATGGCGATGATTTCGGCGTCGGCCTCGGGCCGGTCGGAACCGACCGTATCGGCATCACACTGGACGAATTCGCGGAACCGGCCCGGGCCCGGCTTCTCGTTGCGCCACACCGGGCCGAAGGCATAACGGCGGAACGGCTTGGGCAGGGTCTCCCAGCTCTGGGCTGCGAACCGGGCCAGCGGCGCGGTCAGATCGTAGCGCAGGGCCATCCACTGTTCGTCGTCGTCCTGCAGCGCGAAGACCCCTTCGTTGGGACGATCAGCGTCAGGCAGGAATTTGCCCAGGGCGTCGGCATATTCGAAGGCCCCGGTTTCCAGCGGCTCGAAGCCCCAGCGCTCATAGACCTCGGACACCCGGGCCACGAGGCGACGCTCGGCCACCAGATCACGGCCGCGCCGGTCGGCGAATCCGCGCGGGTTACGGGCTTCGGGGCGGGGGATCAGGGTGTCGTCGGTCATGGCGCGCGCTTACGCCATCGGTCCCGGCGGAGCAATGTCGGCAACGCCCCTTCAGACCGGGCGTCGCAGCAACGGCACGCGTCGGCCATAGCTCAGACAGCGCCACAGCCACTCCAGCGGCCCCATCTGGAAGCGCGACAGCCACAGCGGCGACCAGACCAGCTGGGCCAGCCACACGGCCCCGACCACGCCCCACAGGGCCCCGGGCCCCATGGTCCCGTACCACAGCGGCCCCCACGGCATGTAGAACAGGCTGGTCATGATCAGGGTCTGGGTCAGATAGTTGCTGAAGGCCATCTGTCCCACCGGCACCAGCACGGCGGTCAGGGCCTTGAGACCGAACCGGGTCATCAGGATCAGCAGGCTGGCATAGCCCAGGGTGATCAGCGTGGCGGCCCCGGCGGCGGCGGCGGCCAGACCCTCGACCGGCAGGGCACCACCGGTCAGCTCGATCCCTTCGGCATAGCCGAGCACGGCCAGGTTGGCCGCGCCGATCAGCGTCATCAGCCCATACAGCCAGACCGGCGCGCGCCCGCTCAGATAGCCGGACTTGAACAGGCCCAGGCCGATCATCATCAACGGTACCGAAACCGGGATCAGGAACAGGCTGAAGCCCTGGATCATGACCCAGGACTTAAGGTTCTGCAGCAGGGCCGCCCCATAGCCGCCACGCACGCGCTCGACGATCGCCATCACGTCGCCCGCACTGACCTGCGGAGCGCCCGAGGCGGTCTTGGCGGCGAATTCCGGTCCCAGGACCGTCATCAGTGCCGGCCCCAGCAGGGCGCTGCCCACCGTCAGGGCGGTCCAGACGGCGGTGACCCCGCCACCGACCCACAGCAACCGTCGCGCCGGCCACGACCGCATCAGCATCATCAGCAGGCCGCAATAGGCATAGTGCAGCAGGATGTCACCGAACCAGAAGGCGAGGCCGTGGATCAGGCCGAACACCCCCAGCCACAGCAGCCGGCGACGCAGCAACTGTCCCCGCGCCGCATGGTCGCGCTCGCCGCCGACGAGGAAGACCGACACCCCGAACAGCATGGTGAACAGGGTGCGGAACTTGTCCTGGAAGAAGACACCGGTGACCCAGTCGGCCGTCAGATTGGCCGTGGTCATTGCGAACGGGTGGACCGCGCCCGGAAGCTCCACCGCGATCGGCCAGGCGAAGGCCATGACGTTGACCGCCAGTATGCCCAGGATGGCCCAGCCGCGCAGCATGTCGAGATTGAAGATCCGGTCGCCCGGCGCGACCGGGGCCAGGACGGAGTCCCTCCGGACGTCCGGCTTCGCTTTAGTGTCGATGGTGCTCATGTCTGCCCTCCCCGGCGGGGGTCAGCGTGGCCGTATCCGTTCACTGCGGCAAGTCAGGCGGCAAAACCCGGTGACGGGTTCAGGCTTCGGGTTCGGCCCCGGTGCCCATCACGCCCAGCCGGTCGCGCACCGGTGGACGCGAGCGGAAGGCGACGAAGGCGACGCACAGTCCGGCCCACAGGGCGTAGCTGACGCCCACCAGAATGGCGACCGGCAGACCCGCCACCCCATAGATCAGCAGGGTGGTTTCCGTGGCCCCGGCCGCCTGAACTGCCCCCCCGGCCTCGAACCAGCCGAAGATGGAGATGCTCAGGGCCAGCAGGCCCTGCAGCGCCGCCGCCAGCAGGCCGCCGTAGAACATGAAGCGCCACACCACGCCCAGTCGCGAGCCCGGCCGGCCGGTGCGTTCGCGTTCCCGGGCCAGGAACCACAGGCCGCTGGGCACGGCGACCGCGCCGATGGCCAGCACCAGCAGTCGCCAGTCGATGTCGCTGCCGGGCTGCCAGTTCTGCGGCGGCCACGGGATCAGGGTCAGGATCAGCGGCGGCCAGGCGGCCCCGAGGACGGCGGCGGCCACGATCCGGCCGGGCGATTTGTGCCAGGAGACCGGGGTCTGACCGGGCAGGTCAGCCGGGGTTTCGAAGGACCGCATCACCGCGTTGGCACCGGGGTGTCCCCGGCATAGTCATAGAAGCCGCGCCCGCTCTTCCGGCCCAGCCAGCCGGCCTCGACATATTTCACCAGCAGCGGGCAGGGCCGGTATTTGCTGTCGCCCAGACCCTCATACAGCACGTTCATGATGGCCAGGACCACGTCCAGACCCATGAAGTCGGCCAGCTCCAGCGGCCCCATCGGGTGGTTGGCCCCCAGCTTCAGCGCCGTGTCGATCGAGGCCACGTTCCCGACGCCCTCGTACAGGGTGTAGATCGCTTCGTTGATCATCGGCACCAGGATGCGGTTGACGATGAAGGCCGGGAAGTCTTCGGCATTGGTGGTGGTCTTGCCCAGGCTCTCGGCGAAGGCGACGGCGACGGCATAGGTGTCGGCCGAGGTGGCGATGCCGCGGATGATCTCGACCAGCTTCATCACCGGAGCCGGCTTCATGAAATGCAGGCCGATGAACCGTTCCGGCCGGTCCGTGGCCGAGGCCAGCCGGGTGATCGAGATTGACGAGGTGTTGGAGGCCAGCAGCGTATGCGGCTGCAGATGCGGCGTCAGCGCCACGAAGATGGCCTTCTTGACCGCCTCGTTCTCGACCGCGGCCTCGATCACCAGATCGGCGGCCCCGACCTCGGCGATCGTCGATACGGTGTGGATCCGGCCCAGCACCGCGTCGGCCTCGGCCTGGGTCATCACTGTGCGTTCCACCAGCCGGGCCAGGCTGGCGGCGACTGTGGCCACGGCCTGGGGCAGGCGGTCGGACGAGGCGTCGTACAGCCGCACCTCATAGCCGCCGCCGGCGACGGCCTGGGCAATTCCGGCCCCCATCTGGCCGGCCCCGACAATGGCGACTGTTCGGATCATGGTCATGAATTAAGCGGTCTGTTGCGTCTGGAAGGGGGCGACCCGGTCAGCTTAGGAGCCTGCGGCTCCGGTGCAAGGGCCGGTGGAGTCATCTAGCCGAGCAGGGCGATCAGGGGGCCGGCCAGGAGCTGCATGAACAGGATACGGCCGAAATTGAGCAGCAGCAGCACCACGATCGGGCTGATGTCCATGCCGCCCAGCGGCGGAATGATGCGGCGGAACGGGTCCAGCAGCGGTGAGGTCACCGCATCGAGAAAGCTCGCCAGCTGGTTCACGAACCGGTTGCGGTGGTTGATCACGTCGAAGGCGAACAGCCAGCTCAGGATCGCCGAGGCGATGATCAGATAGATCATCAGCGTCACGATCGCATCTACCAGCCAGACGATGGCGGTGCCCATGTATCCTGTCTCCCTTGAAGTACCGGCCGCTTCTAGCCCGCCGGGCGCAGAAGGCCAATGATTCCCGGCATCACTACCTCCCGGTTGACACCGGTCTGGCCCCCCGCCTATGTCCCGCGCTCGCCTGTCCCGGATCGGGGCCGTAGCTCAGTTGGTAGAGCGCGTCGTTCGCAATGACGAGGTCAGGGGTTCGATTCCCCTCGGCTCCACCAGGCGTCATCCCGGTTTTCAATCGTCACCCCCAGCTTGACCGTTCCCTCCCGCAGTGGGAAACCTGTGTTACGGGGGCTCGCCGCGACGGCGAAAATTGGGGACTGACGATGAAAAACATCACCTGCGGACTGGCTCTGGCCGCCGCCCTGCTCGTACCGACCGGGGCCGCCGTGGCCCAGGATCCCGGCCTCACCGCCAATTTCGGGGAAATCAACCTGCGCGCAGGGTTCACCCCTGATCCGTACCGGGTTTCCCTGACGGCCGGTGGCTCCCTCGACGCCTATACCGACACACCGCTGCCGGCGGCCTGCGTCGGCAATATCAGCCAGGCTCCGGATTTCGAGGTCACCTATTCGGCCGGCAGTCTGCCGCTGGTGTTCCGCACCGTATCCTCGCGGGACACGACCCTGGTCATCAACGGCCCCGACGGCCGCTGGTCCTGCGATGATGACAGCTTCGGCGACGGCGATGCCGAGGTTCGCTACAATCGTCCGCAGAGCGGCACCTATGACATCTGGGTCGGCACCTTCGGCGGCGGCACGGCCCCGGCGACCCTGCTGATCACCGAGACGCCCTGAGCGATTCGATCGGTTAAGCGATCTGACGCCCCGGAGCTTGCTCCGGGGCGTTTTCGTTGGGGTTATTGATCCTCGTCGAACCGGCGCGTCACCAGTTCGGACAGGTCGGTGACGGCGGTCGTCGCATCCTGACCGGTCGCGGCGATCTCGATGGCGCAACCGATTCCCGCGCCCAGCATCAGCAGGCCCATGATCGACAGGGCGTTCACGGTGACGCCGTCGCGGGTGACGGTGATTTCGGCCTCGAAGGTTGAGGCCAGCTTGACGAATTTGGCCGAGGCCCGGGCGTGCAGGCCGCGGGCGTTGCAGATGTCGACGGTGGCCTGGGCCCGGGTCGGGTCGGACACGCTCATTTCTCTCCCGAGAGCACCCAGGAGGCGACGGAGATATATTTGCGTCCGGCGTCCTGGGCGTGGGCGACGCAGGCTTCCAGCGGTTCACGGCCCCTGACACTGGCCAGCTTGATCAACATCGGCAGGTTCAGCCCGGCGATAACCTCGGCATGGGTCTCGGCCATCACCGAAATGGCCAGGTTCGAGGGTGTGCCGCCGAACATGTCGGTCAACAGGATAACGCCGTCGCCGTCGTCCACCGCCCCGCACGCGTCGACGATGTCGCGGCGCCGCCGCTCCATATCGTCCTCGGGCCCGATGCAGATGGCCGCGACGCCGCGCTGCGGCCCGACCACATGTTCCATGGCTGAGAGAAATTCAGCCGCCAGCCCACCGTGGGTGACGATCACCAGACCGATCATGAAGGCTTCACCAACTTACCGCCCCCGGCGTCGCGTTCGTCTCGCCGGAACCTGCCCGACCGAACCGCAAGCCGCGCGAGATAGCCCAATCCCGCACAGGATTAAAGCGCAGCCGTCGCTGCGACGACAATTTCAACCGCGGAGGGATGCCGGGCGACCAGTTTTAACCGGGGGAGGGCAAGGCCGCACATCGGCACGGTTTCCGTCTCGGGCAAGCGCTCGGGCGGTTCCAGGACACAGTCGACCGTCAGGGCCACGCGCGTCAGGCCAAGCGCCGGCACCGTGACGATACCCAGGCCGCGAACCTCGATCCGGCCGGCGATCGTGGCCGGGGCCGTGGCGTATAGATGCCCGTCCGAGGCGAACACATGGCTGTAGTCATCGGCCACCAGCCGCCAGCCGGCCCCGATCAGCCGCAGACCCAGATCGCTCTTTCCGACTCCGGACGGCCCGCACAGCAAGACGCCGCGCCAGCCGGTCGCGGGGAACCACCGCGCCACGGTGGTGCCGTGGACCGGGGACCGGTCCTGCATCAGGGGTGCCCCGGTTCCGGGAGGACGATCTCGAACCGGGCTCCCAGAATTTGACCGTCGGCGGCGATGCGGTTTTCGGCCCGGACCCGTCCGCCGTGCGCCTCGACAATCTGGCGTACGATCGACAGGCCCAGACCCGAGTTGGACCCGAAGGCCGCCCCCTTGGGGCGCGAGGTGTAGAATCGCTCGAACACCGTTTCGAGATTGTCGGGCGGGATACCGGGTCCGTCGTCCTCGACCCGGACGATCAGGTGGCGGCGTGGACCTTCGGCCTCACTGACCAGACTGACGCGAACCTCGCCCCCGGCCGGGCTGAACGAGCGGGCATTGTCGATCAGGTTGCGGAATATCTGGCCCAGGGGGCCGTCGCGACCGTTGACGATCGCATAGGCCGGAATCGGTGTGAGCAACCGGACATGGGCCTGGCCCGGCCGGGTGCCAGCTTCATAGACATTGACGATCTCGCCCAGCAGGCGGGCGATATCGACCGGCCGCGGCCGGTCCCGCGACAGTTCGGCATCCAGCCGTGAGGCGTTGGAGATGTCGGTGACCAACCGGTCCAGTCGCCGCACGTCCTGTTGCAGCAGGAGCGTCAATTTTTCGCGTTGGGCCTCGGTCCTGACCAACGGCAGGGTTTCCAGCGCCGAACGGATCGAGGTCAGCGGATTCTTGATCTCATGGGCCACATCGGCGGCGAATCGCTCGATGGCGTCCATCCGCGTCGACAGAGCGTCGGTCATGGTCTCCAGCGACCGGGCCAGATCGCCGATCTCGTCGCGACGTCCCTCAAGCTCGGGCAGGGAGATGGCCCGGGCCCGTTGCAGTCTGACCTGATCCGCCGCCGCTGCCAGCCGCAGCACCGGCCGGGCCACGAACAGATGCAGCAACAGGGACGACAACAGCGACACCACCAGCGCCACCAGGGCAAAGGGCATCAGGGCCCACCGCTGGGCCGCCAGAATTTCGTCCGCGTCCCCGGCCTCCAGGGTCAGGACGCCCAGGACCTGTTCGACGTGACGCACCGGAAGCGAAACCGACACCACCCGGTCGCCGCTTTCCGACAGCCGGACGTCCGCCTGGGGCCCCAGGGTCAGGGCCCGCTCAACCTCGGAGGCCAGCTCCGCACGGGAGCGTTCCAGACGCGCCAGATTGCGCGATTCGGCCTTAAGGTCCGGGCGGGGCGGCGGCGTGCCTGCGGGCAGGGCCGGGGGCAGGGGGGCACCCGGAATGGCCTCGGTCACCTCATAGCTGTCGGCGATCAGCAGGCCGTCGACGTCATGGATACGGGCCCGCTGACCGGCCGGAATGAAATTGTCGCGCAGCCATTTACCGGCCTGAAAGCGATCCAGCGCCGGTTCGGACTCCCCGCTGGTGATGCCGAGGTCGCCCAGAACCTTGACCAGAATCTCGGCTTGGGCCGTCAGCGATTCCTGGCGCGCCTCGACCAGTCCCCGCTGCCATTCATTCAGGGCCAGGGCCCCGCCGAACAGGATCAGCAGACTCAGCAGGTTGAGCGCCAGAATCAGCGCGCCGAGGCGGGAGCCACCGAAACGGATCAGGCGACGACGCAGACTCGGCTCCGGTCCGGCGGGGTCGCCGGACCGGCGCAACCGGTCAGCTTTCGCGATAGCGGTATCCGACGCCATACAGGGTCTCGATCGCGTCGAATTCGGGATCGACCACCCGGAACTTCTTTCGCATCCGCTTGACGTGGCTGTCGATGGTGCGGTCATCGACATAGACCTGATCGTCGTAGGCGGCGTCCATCAGGTTGTCGCGGCTCTTCACGAAGCCGGGACGCTGGGCCAGGGCCTGCAGCAGCAGGAACTCCGTGACCGTCAGCTTTACCGGACGGCCCTCCCAGGTACATTCGTGGCGCGCGGGGTCCATGCTCAGGGAGCCGCGCTTGATGGCACGGGACGAGCCCTCTGCCGCGACCTCGGCCTCCTGACCGTCCGCGCCGGTGCGACGCAGCAGCGCCTTGACCCGCTCGATCAGCAGTCTCTGGCTGAACGGCTTGTGGATATAGTCGTCGGCTCCGAGGTTGAATCCGAGGATTTCGTCGATCTCCTCGTCCTTGGAGGTCAACATGATCACCGGCACCTGGGAGGTCTGGCGCAACCGGCGCAGCACCTCCATCCCGTCCATGCGCGGCATTTTGACGTCCAGGATGACCAGATCCGGCGGACTGGCTTCCAGCCCCTCCAGCCCGGCGACCCCGTCATGGAAGGCCGTGATCTTGTGGCCATGGCTTTCCAGCGCCAGCGATACGGACGCGACGATGTTCTCGTCATCATCGACCAGGGTGATATTCGCCAAGGGCTTCTCCTTAAAACGCGGCCTGCGGGACGCGACGCTCGCGGCCTGACCCGGGTAACGCGCCACAAGCGTAACCGTTCTATGCAAACGAGGTGACTTTACGGCCACGCCGGCCCGACCGCCACCCATGACGATGCAAACCTCGCCTTAAACCCTTGATGTCATCCTGATCATCCAGTTTCTGTCAGAGTGTCGAATGGCCGGTCCAATTCACTACGAAGTCTACCTCCGCAAGAACGCGCCCGACCCCTGGTCACTCCAGATGGCAACGGAGGACAGAACCCAGGCGATACAGACGGCCGAGGACCTGCTGAAGGACAAATGCGCGGTCGCGGTCCGGGTGACCAAGGAAACGCTTGATCCCGAGACGCAGGAATACAGCAGCGTCACCCTGATGACCAAGGGGGTGCCCGAGATGAGGGGCCGGCGGCCGGCCGAGCAGAAAGAGCCGCCCCCCCGCTGCAACGGTCCGCATGATCTCTACAATCCGATTGCCCGCGAAGTTCTCACCGAAACGCTTGAGGTCTGGCTGAATCGCGAGGGCGTGACGGCCTACGAGCTGCTGCACAGCCCGCGACTGGCCGAGCGGCTCGACGCCACCGGCGTGGAACTGCAGCATGCGATCCAGAAGGTCGCCGTTCCCCAGAGCCAGATCACCGCGGAGACGGTGCATGAGCTGATGCGCCATTATCAGCGACTGGCTGACCAGACCATCGAGCGGTTGATCAGTGCCGGACGGCGCGATTTGTTTCCGGAGCTGGAACCCAATGCCCTGGCCGAGTTCGCGCGCCGCCTGACCGGCGTCGCGGACCGGGACTTCATCGTCGGCGGCGTCATTACCGGGGCCCTGTCCGGGCTGAAGGGGGCTCGCGCCCGTCTCGACCGGCTGATGGACTTCGCCGACAGCGCCCCGACCGAGGGGCCGCCGCGAACCCTCATCATGAGTGCCATCGAGCAGCTGCTGTGCGAGATGATGGCCCGTCGCACCAATCTGGCCGATGTGCTGGGTCCGGCACTGGACCAGGGGGCCAGCCTCGCGGCGGTCGTCCGTATGGTGGCGCCGCGTGAACTGGATGCGCTCGCTGCCCACGACGCCAAAATCGCCCTGCAGATTCCTGTGGTCGACGGGTCTGCGGCCCGCCTGGGCAAACATCTGGCGGCCGGTGCCTTTCCGCATCTGTCCGCGGCCCTCGCCCGGTTGGTGGTGCGGGAGTTGATGTCGCCCCGCCGGCTCCGTCCCAATGACGCCCAGGGCGAGATCGACATCATGCGCGCCCTGGCCATGGCCCTGACTGCGTCCGCCGATCGTCTGCTGACGCTGGACGAGGTCCAGGCCGCCTTCTGTGAACGCTCCAAGAATCTGGTCACCGCCGATTTCGTCGCCGCCTTCGTCAAGAGCTGCTCCACGGCGCTGTGTGAGGCCGAGCAACTGACCCGCCTGTGCGAGAACGTCACCGGCCTGGCCAACAAGCGCGCGGCCGCGCGCTGGCTCTCGGCCTGCCTCCGCTCGCTACGCTTTGAGGGCGAGATGCGGGCCCCGGGACTCTCGGGGGCCCAGCGCCTGGCGGTGCTCGGCCGGCTGCAGCGGTCAGTGCGCGGGGCGGCGCTGTCCGAGCGGGACACCGAGGTCCTGTCCGACATCATCGGCAACGTCGGCAGTGCGGTCGAGGTCGAGAGCAAGGTCCTGTCCAAGATCGCCCGCGCGCCGGTGCCGTTGCAGCGGAAATTGTCGCTGCTGCTGCACGTCGCCGCCGGCGAGACCGCGCCCTTCGGCCCGGCCACCGAACGCGGCAAGGCCGAGGTTCTGCGGCTGCTGCGGGCCCCGGATTCGCGCGCCACCCTGGCCGCCGACCCCGCCGCCCTGGCCCCGTTGCGCGATCTGATGAAGGCCGCCGGCCTCGCGGCCTAGGGCGAAATCGGTCTGGACGCCCTTGCGTCCAAGCTCAGATCTTCGCCCCGGAAACGGGGCCGTCTAGCAGACCTGTCCGGCGGCCCAGCCCGACGACCAGGCCCACTGGAAATTATAGCCGCCCAGCCAGCCGGTGACGTCGACCGCCTCGCCGATCACATACAGGCCGGGCACGGTCTTGGCGGCCATGGTCTGCTGGTCCAGCTGGTCGGTGGCCACCCCGCCCAGGGTGACCTCGGCCGTGCGATAGCCCTCGGACCCGACCGGCTTGACCGTCCAGGCGTTGACCGCCGCGTCCAGCCGGATCAGCGCCTTGCCCCCGACCTCGGCCAGCTTGCCCGAAATCTCCTCGCGGGCGCACAGGCTCTCGGCCAGCCGCCGCGGTACGATATGCCCCAGCGCCGTATGCACCGCCGCCTTGCCGCCGTTCTCCTCGCGCGCCGCCTTCAGCCGCGCCAGCACGTCGACGCCCGGGGCCATGCTGAGCGTGATCGCCTCGCCCTCGCGCCAGTAGGAGCTGATCTGCAATATCGCCGGTCCCGACAGCCCGCGATGGGTGAACAGCATGGCTTCCTTGAATGTGGGCCTATCGCGCTTCGCGCTACTTGAGGCCCCGTCAGGGTCTTTGGAGGGCTGGTTGGTGACACTGACATCCACCGCCACCCCCGCCAGCGGCAGCAGGGTCTCCAGCAGGCCGGTCTCGAAGGTCAGGGGCACCAGCGCCGGGCGCGTCTCCGTCACCCGCAGCCCGAACGCCCGCGCGGTGTCATAGGCCCAGCCGGTGGCGCCCATCTTGGGGATCGAGCGGCCGCCGCTGGCCAGCACCAGCGCGCTTGCCGTCACCGCCGTGCCGTCCGACAGTACCGCCGCGAACCCGTCTCCGGCCCGCGCCACCGAGGTCACCCCGGTCCCGGTGCGCAGCACCACCCCGGCCCCGGCCATCGCATCGGTCAGCATACGGACGATCAGCTTGGCCGAGTCATCACAGAACAGCTGGCCCAATGAACGTCCATTTTGGGTCTTCTCGTGCCAGGCGATGCCCGCCTGATCGACGCGCTTGATGAAATCATGCTGCGAAAACCGCTTCAGCGCCGAGGTGGCGAAGCGCGGGTTCTCACCGAGGAAATTCCCCGGCCCCGTCCCCGTATTGGTGAAATTACAGCGCCCCCCGCCCGAGATGCGGATCTTCTCGCCCGGCGCCCGCGCATGGTCGACCACCAGCACCCGCCGCCCGCGTCGCCCCGCCTCGATCGCGCACATCATCCCGGCCGCCCCGGCCCCGACGATCAGGGTGTCATAGGTGTTGGTGGTCATCGGCGTCGTCTAGCAGCGGCGGGCCGATCCCGCGAGCGGGGGGACGCCGATCATTCCTGTTGGGCCGCGGTCAGAAGGCTCCGCCTTCTCGACCCGACGCGGCCAGGCGGCTTCGCCGCGGGCTAACTCCCAAAAAACACCGTCCGAAGAGTCCGGATAGTCCGGATAGTCCGGATAGTCCGAAGCGTCCGGATCGACCGCCCCGGGTCCGGCTGGGCCGGGTCCGGAGGCGCACAGTCTGGCACGGCCCGGGACCAGGGGTGGGTCGAATCCCGCAAACCCTGTGGGGGCGTGAAAAAGGGCGCGGGTTTTGCCGATTGACCTCGCACCGGAAAAACCCCGGGACCGTGCCCGTATCCCCCATTTCCGCTCATCCCGGCGCAAGCCGGGACCCAGTCCTTTCGTAAGGCAGGGTGCGGGGGATTGCCGGGCGCGCCCCGACCTCCAGACCGGAGCGCCCAAAACACCGGGTCCCCGCTTGCGCGGGGATGAGCGGTTTTTGAGAACGGGGCCGTCCCTGTGGGAAATCGGAACAAAGCCGGAACATTCCGCTTGCCGGGCCGCGCCGCGGATGCTCTGGATGGCCCCGGGTCGGTCGTTTCAGTTCAGGAGTTTATCATGCCGGAAACCGACCCCACCGCCCGCCTGGTCCAGGCCCTGCGCGGCCTCGACCTGACCAGCGCCGACGGCCGCGCCGGCCTCGGCACCGTGCTGGCCGAGATCGAACGCCTCTCCCCCGACGCCATCCTGCAAAAGGCGGCGGGGATTGATCTGAGGCGGGTGGGGTGGGCGCTCAAGCAGTGAGCGACCGCGTCGCGAGCGCTAGCGCTCAGCAAAAATGCGTCTGACGCAGGTGAGGCCGCGTCGCAGCCGCCGTTCCCTCATAAATAGAACGATCAGGGCGGTGAATCCGCCACCGACCCCTTCCACGACCGCCTGAACGGGGAGAAGATCGCGTCATGCTTGTCTATATCGACGAGAGTGGCGATGCGGGATTCAGGGTCGAACGCGGCAGTTCGCCCGTGTTCGTCGCCGCGATGGTCATTTTTCAGGACGCCGACGATGCGGCCCTGACGCGCGACCTGATCAAGGGGTCGGCCGCGCGCCTGCTGCACAAGGGCGAGTTCAAATTCAGCAAGAGCCGGGATGAGGTTCGGGACCGCTTTTTTCGCGCCGTCGCCGCAGGCCCCTTCCGTGTCCGCGCCATCGTGGTTGAAAAGGCGCGGATTCACTCTGCCGTGCTGCGATCGGAAAAGGAGAGCTTCTACGAATTCTTCGTCAAACAGATGCTGCGCCACGACAACGGCCGCCTGACCAACGCCAGGGTCATCATCGACGGCTCCGGCGACCGGGCGTTCCGTCAGAAGCTGTCGGTGGCCATTCGTCGCAAGGTTCGCGACGGCGCGGTTCGGGATTGTCGCTTCTCGGATTCAAAGACCGATCCGCTGATCCAGCTTGCCGATATGTGCGCCGGTGCCATCGCGCGGTCCTTTCGAACCGACCGCCGCGACGCCCATCGCTGGCGCGACATGCTTCGCCCGCGTCTGGACGACGTCTGGCGCTTTCAATGAAAGAAGAGGTGCCTTCCCGGCCCCTATCCCCGGCGGAACCGGGGCACGCGCGCCATACGGCGACAGTTCGGGACACAGGAAGGACTTTGCCCCGCCTATATGCCCCCGATCGGTGAAAATTTCAACAATCGGGCCTGTTTTTCACCGGCGATCCGCGTCGCCTGACGGGGGCAACATCCATCATTTCGGCGGCGTCACCGATATGATCGCCGCCCCGTCTCCTCCCCATTCCATGGGGAGGGGGACCGCGAAGCGGTGGAGGGGCGCTAGCTGCCGCACCGGCCAAAAGGAGTGACGCAAATTTCCTTGGAGTCGCCCGCGAACGCGGCCCGTGCGGAGTGCTGTGGGGCGCAGCACGACATGTCGGCGCATGGGCTGCCCGGAGCGGGTGACCTTCTGGACGCGGTCATATGGGGCGAGCGGGGATGTGGCGATGGCGTGAGGGGTCGCTTAAGCGACTGCTGCTGACTTAAGGTGCCGCGTTTTGAGGATCGCTCTCGGATGCTCGAGACTGTTCAAATCTCACGGATTGCCAACTCTCCAGTGAGCAGTAGAGTGAACGTGAGGAAGCCGGGATTCGTCTTTGTCGACTGCTGACAATCTACACGACGCGGTGCCCATAAGCCGCCTGACGAGGCCGGGTGACCATCACTCAGCCTTCAAATATGTCGGCCTGAATACCAAGACTTCATGGGACTATTTCGAGCGCACGCTGAACCAGCACGAGTTGGTCGGTGCTACGGCCAACGCCCTCAACGATCCGTTCGAGCTGTCACCGTTTATCTTTGATGACCTTCGCGCCGACACAGTTGCCGCGGCCACTGGATTCAACGGACTCTTGCTGAAACTCCAGAAGCTCCCCGCAGGCGTGGAGGAAAATTTTCCCGACATGGCTCCGCATAGGCAGGTGGCGGAGGAGTATCTGGCAAGGATCACGCGCTATTCGCGGGTCGTGTCGTTCTGCGAGCGCTCGGATTCGCCCCTGCTATGGTCGCACTATGCACACAGCTACCAAGGTGCCTGCCTGCACTTCGTCGGACGGGCCTTCAGCCATAAATCGGGCAAAACTGGTTTCGTCACATATTCCGAGCAGAGACCGACCTATCCGTTGAGCCTGGCGCTGAGACTTTCCAATCCGCATCGCGACGACAGCTGGGTCGTGGCCGAAGCAGAAAGTGACAAACTGATCTACTTTTCTAAGGCGCGCGAATGGGCTTACGAGAACGAAATTCGATCTGTCTACAACGCTAACAGCCAAAGCAGCGCCAGCTTCAATCCGCTCGGCCTAATCTCGGTGATCGTTGGTCCTCGGATGGCCTCAGAGGATATTGACAGGGTCAAACGCTTGGTCGCCGCTTCCCCGCTCAGGGCCCTGCCGATCCGCCGGGCTAGACTTTCAACCAACTCGTTCTCGGTGGAGATCGACTAGGGTGCCTCCCAATAACGGCGGTCAGGAAGCCTACGGGAATCCAATCTGAAAGGGTCAATGCGCCTCATCCCAGTTCCCCGCCGCCCGCGCATCGACCACCAACGGCACCGACAGAGCCACGGCCGGGTCCCCCGCCCCCTCCATCACCCGCCTGATCACGGCGATGGCGGCCTCGGCCACTCCCTCCGGCGCCTCGAAGATCAGTTCATCGTGCACCTGCAGCAGCATCTTCACCTCGGACCCTGACCCCGGCCCAAACCCCGCCTCGACCAGCGCCCCCGGCATCCGCATCATGGCGCGGCGGATGATGTCGGCGGCCGCGCCCTGGATCGGGGCGTTGATGGCGGCGCGTTCGCCGAACTGGCGCTCGGCCCCCGATTTTGAGTGAATGGCGGGGATGTGGATGCGGCGGCCGAACACGGTGGAGACGTATCCGGCCTCGCGCACCTCGGCCTTGATCGCCTCCATATAGTCGCGGATGCCGGGGAAGCGGTCGAAATAGGTCTTGATATAGGCGCCGGCCTCTTCCCTCGGAATGTTCAGCTGCGCCGCCAGGCCGAAGGCGCTGATGCCATAGACGATGCCGAAATTGATGGCCTTGGCGCGGCGGCGCGTCTCGGCCGGCATGCCCTCGACCGGCACGCCGAACATCTCGCTGGCCGTGGCGGCGTGAATGTCCTGCCCGGCCTTGAAGGCGCGTTTCAGCTCGGGAATGTCGCCGATATGGGCCAGCAGCCGCAGCTCGATCTGGGAATAGTCGGCGCTGATCAGCACATGGCCCGGCGCGGCGATGAAGGCCTGGCGGATCTGGCGGCCGGTCTCGGTGCGGATCGGGATGTTCTGCAGATTGGGGTCGGAACTGGCCAGCCGCCCGGTGCTGGCCGCGGCCAGCTGATAGCTGGTGTGGACGCGGTCGGTGCCGGGGTCCAGGGCCGCGCTCAGCGCATCGGTATAGGTGCCCTTCAGCTTGGCCAGCTGGCGCCAGTCCAGCAGCACGCGCGGCAGCTCATGGGTCAGGGCCAGTTCGTCCAGCACGGCGGCGTCGGTGGCCCACTGGCCCCCGGCCGTCTTCTTGCCGCCGGGCAGGGCCATTTCGCCGAACAGGATCTCGCCCAGCTGTTTGGGGCTGGCGACATTGAACGGCCGCCCGGCCAGGCTGTGGGCCCGGGCCTCCAGCTCGACCATCTTCAGCCCGAACTCGTGGCTCAGGCGTTTCAGCCGCGCCGGGTCGACGCGGATGCCGTGCAGCTCCATCTGCGCCAGCACCGCCGGCATGCCGCGCTCCAGCGTCTGATAGACGGTCATCAGCCCGGCCGGGGCCAGGCGCGGATACAGAATCCTGAACAGCCGCAGCGTCACATCCGCGTCCTCGGCCGCATAGGCGGTGGCCGGTTCCAGCGGCACATGTCTGAACGAGATCTGGGCCTTGCCGGTGCCGCACACCGCTTTGAACGGGATCGGCTCATGCCCCAGGTGCAGGCGCGACAGCTCGTCCATGCCGTGGCCGTGCAGCCCGCCCTCCAGCACATAGGAGATCAGCATGGTGTCGGCGATCGGCCCGACGTTCACGCCGTGGCGCGCCATCACCGCCAGGTCGTATTTGATGTTCTGGCCGACCTTCAGCACCGCCGGGTCCTCCAGCAGGGGTTTGAGCCGTTCGAGGGCGGTGGCGGCGTCGATCTGGACGATCGGGGCGCGGGTGTCGGGGGTGTCGCCGAAATCCAGCCCCCCGGCCCCGGCCATCTCGGGATGGGCGTGGCTGAGGGGAATATAGCAGGCCTGGTTGGGCCCGACCGCCAGCGACAGGCCGCACAGCCCGGCATGGGTGGCCGACAGGGCGTCGGTCTCGGTGTCGAAGCCGATGATCCCGGCCTCACGGGCGCGGGCGATCCAGGCGTCCAGCTGCTCCAGCGTCTGCACACAGTCATAGGCGGCCGTGTCGAAGGGCTGGATCGCCACATCGGCCCGGACCGGCTGGGGGCCATGGCGCGGGCTGGCCACCGGGGCCGAGAGGGTGCCAGAGGCGCCCTGTGCCGATTTGGGCTCGAAGGCCGAGCCGTCATGGGCGCTGGCCTTGCCGTCGCCGACGCGCCTCTGCAGGCTGCGGAACTCCATCAGCTCCAGAAAGGCCGACAGGGTGGCCGGGTCGGGGTCGCGCACCGCGAATGCCTCGACCGGGGCGGGCAGGGGCAGGTCGCACACCAGGGTGACCAGGTCGCGGCTCATGCGGATCTGGTCGGCGAACTCGATCAGGGTCTCGCGCCGCTTGTTCTGTTTGATCTCGGACGCCCGGGCCAGCAGGGTTTCCAGATCGCCGTATTCCAGGATCAGCTGGGCCGCGGTCTTGACCCCGATGCCGGGCGCGCCGGGAATATTGTCCGAGGTGTCGCCGATCAGGGCCTGGACATCGACGACCCGGTCGGGCGTGACCCCGAATTTGTCGAACACCGCCTCCTCTTCCAGCCGCCGGTCCTTCATCGGGTCGTACATCACGACCCCGCCGCCGATCAGCTGCATCAGGTCCTTGTCGCTGGAGACGATGACCGCCTCGCCCCCCGCCTCCCGCGCCCGACAGGCATAGGTCGCGATCAGATCGTCGGCCTCGTAGCCGGGCAACTCGACGCAATGCACCCCGAACGCCGCCGTCGCCTCCCGCACCAAGGCAAACTGCGGCACCAGATCCTCCGGCGCCGGCGGCCGGTGCGCCTTGTAGGCCGGGAACATCTCGCTCCGGAACGTCCGCTCCGAATGATCGAACACCGCCACCAGATGCGTCGGCCCGTCGTGCCCCTTCATGTCCTGCAGCAGCTTCCACAGCATATTTGAGTACCCCTGCACCGCCCCCACCGGCAGCCCGTCCGACTTGCGCGTCAGCGGCGGCAGGGCGTGGTAGGCGCGGAAGATGTAGGCCGAGGCATCGATCAGCCACAGGCGCATCGGGGCGGTCGTCGGGGTGTCAGATTCGGTGGCGCTCATCCGGCGACCATAGGCGTCGCGCGCGGCGGCGTCATCGTCTTCGACGGGCCCTCAGGCCCGGACCGTGACGGTTACCAGCTTCCGGTATTGGGCATCGACAGCCACGGCTCAACCGGGGTCAGGGCCGGCCCTTCCTGCAGCAGTTCGATCGAGATGCCGTCGGGCGAGCGGACGAAGGCCATGCGGCCGTCGCGTGGCGGCCGGTTGATGATCACGCCGCCGTCCATCAGCCGCTGGCAGGCCGCATGGATGTCCGCGACCTTGTAGGCGAGGTGGCCGAAATTGCGACCGCCGTCATAGGGTTCGGGGTCCCAGTTGAAGGTCAGTTCGACCTCGGGCGACCGTTCTGCCGCCGAGCGCTCGACGTCGGCGGGGGCGGCGAGAAAGACCAGGGTGAAGCGCCCGGGCTCGTTCTCCATCCGCCGGACCTCGGTCAGGCCCAGCAGGTCGCAGTAGAAATGCAGGGATGCGTCGAGGTCGGTCACGCGAACCATGGTGTGCAGAAAGCGCATCCGACCTCCGTCGACTCAGTGGGCTTCGGGCGGACGGGCGGCCGGATCGAGATATTCGTTCTCGGGCAGCGGGTGGTCCGACAGCACGAAACGGCGGTCGCAATAGCCGCACTCGACGAAATCATCCTCGCCCATGTCCATGTAGACGAGCGGATGACCCAGAGCCCCGCCGCCGCCGTCACAGGCGACACGTTTGGTGGCGACCACGATCTGTTCGGGCGGCGGGATGATCGCAGTGATATGGCGCGGGGGCATTTTCAGCTCGTGACCTTGGCGGAACGGATCGCCGCGCATACCTATGCGTCGCGCCGACAGGCGTCAATTTATTGGTGACTGGCCGCGCTTCGCGTCGATCGGGGCCCTGAGGCATGGACTGTTGATGACCGAAACCGAAGCTCTGCCCGTCAACGCCATCGAGGTTCACGGTCTCGAGAAGACCTATGCTGGTTCCCGCAAATCGCCGCCCAAGACCGCCCTGCGCGGCGTCGATCTGGTTATCCCCCGCGGCTCCATGTTCGGTCTGCTGGGACCCAACGGCGCGGGCAAGTCGACCCTGATCAATATCCTGGCCGGTGTCGTCAACAAGACTGGCGGCACGGCCGCCATCTGGGGGCGCGATATCGACCGCGACCCGCGCGACGCCCGCGCCGCCCTCGGCGTGGTGCCGCAGGAGATCGTCGCCGACGTCTTCTTCACCCCGCGCGAGGCGCTGGAGGTTCAGGCCGGATTCTACGGCGTGCCGGCGAACGAACGCCGCTCCGACGAACTGCTGGCGGCGCTCGGCCTGTCGGACAAGGCGCACGCTTATGTCCGGGCCCTGTCGGGGGGTATGAAGCGGCGACTGATGGTGGCCAAGGCCCTGGTGCACAATCCGCCGGTGCTGATCCTCGATGAACCCACGGCCGGGGTCGACGTCGAGCTGCGCCGCCAGCTGTGGGAATACGTCCGCCGCATCAACGCCGAGGGTGTGACCATCCTGCTGACCACCCACTATCTGGAGGAGGCCCAGGAGCTCTGCGACACCATCGCCATCATGAACCGGGGCGAGGTCGTGGCCTGCGAGCCGACGCCACAGCTGCTTCGGCGACTGGACACTCGCAACGTCATCGTCACGCCGGAGACGGCACAGACGCCGCCGCCGGTGCTAAGGGGGTTCGACGTCGTGGCCCGTCCGAACGGGGCCTTTTCCGTCACCTATCGCAAGGGGAAGTCTTCGGTCGAACAGGTGCTGGCGGCGGTGCGCGCGGCCGGGATCACCATCGCCGACATCACCACCGAGGATCCGGACCTGGAAGACGTTTTCCTGGCCCTGACCTACGGCAATGTCGACCAGGTCAGTCCGACGAAGGACTAGATAAACCCGGACCTTTTTCCGGGGGCTGGCCGAGGCCGTCAGAAACGAAAAGGCTCCGGATCGACCGCTCGCCCTGACAGGCGATATCCGCCGGGCGCGTTCAAACCACCATCACTGTGCCAATCAGCAATTTCGCCCCGGGACGGCCAAGGGTGGCGTCGGTCGCCGCCTGGAGCTGGGTCACCAGCCGATCAACGTTCGGAGCCGTTCCCGGCAGCATGGCTCCGGCAGCGCGCTGAACCACTATATTGTAGGCAGCGCGCAACCTCGGGGCGGAATGTGCGGCACGGCTGTGCAGGGCGGCGTCGGCGACATCGACGCCGGTCTCCACTGTCATCACCCCGCGTCGCCCCCCCGTCCGCAGGATGGTGGCCGTGACCATCGGAAAGCGGATGTAGGTGCTGGTCGACGTGCTGTCGCCTTCGCTGCTCGAGGCCCGGGCGGGAACGGCAGTCGATGCGGCAAGAGCGGCGAGGCCGAGAAGTTTGCGACGATCCATGCCTGGACGATAGTCACCGCCGCTTAAGGTGTCGTTACGGTGATCGGCTCCATCGGGCGCAGGTCCAGCAGGGCGAACAGGGCTGCATCCTCGTCCTGTTCCGGATTGGGTGTGGTCAGGAGCTTGCCGCCGACGAAGATGGAGTTGGCCCCGGCGAGGAAGCACAGGGCCTGCATTTCCGGGGTCATGGTCTCGCGCCCGGCCGACAGCCGGACCATGGCCTTGGGGCACACGAGGCGGGCGACGGCGACGGTGCGGACGAATTCGATCGGATCGATCTCGCCGACAGCGAGGACCCGGTCGCCCAACGGTGTACCGGTGACCGGCACCAAAGCATTGACCGGCAGGCTGTCGGGGTGTTCGGGCAGGGTGGCCAGGGCGTGCAACAGGCTGGCCCGGTCGCGCCGGGCCTCCCCCATGCCGACGATGCCGCCGCAGCAGGTGCTCATGCCGGCGTCCCGGACATGCTGCAGGGTGTCGAGCCGGTCCTGGTAGGTCCGGGTGGTGACGACCTGGGCATAATACTCCGGCCCGGTGTCGAGGTTGTGATTGTAGAAGTCGAGCCCGGCATCCTTCAGCTGGCGCGCCTGGTCCGCGTTCAGCATGCCCAGGGTGGCGCAGGTCTCGAGGCCGAGGGCCTTCACCCCGGCGATCATGGAGGCCAGCTTCGGGGTGTCGCGATCCTTGAGCTCGCGCCAGGCGGCTCCCATGCAGAAGCGACTGGCCCCACTCGCCTTGGCCGCCATGGCCTCGGCAATCACGGCCGTGGCGTCCATCAGTTTTTCCGCCTTCAGCCCGGTATCGAAACTGGCCGACTGGCTGCAATAGCCGCAGTTCTCGGCGCAGCCGCCGGTCTTGATCGACAGCAGCTGGCTCTTCTGGACTTCGGATGGATCGAACCAGTGCCGGTGCACCGTCGCGGCTTCGAACACCAGCTCCATGAAAGGGCGAGCGAACAGGGCCTCGACTTCGTCGAGAGTCCAGTCGTGGCGCGGGACAGAGGTTTCGATCATAAGGCGCTGTATAGACGCGACGCTCTTGCGTGCAAGGGATTCAGACGTAGAGGCTGAGTTCGCTGCGCCGAAGATCGATGTGGACCGAGCTGAAGAGCCGGAGGACATCCAGACCGATGAGCATCGCAGGCTGATCTTCGAGTCCCCAGACCCGGAAGCTATGGAAGTCACCGACAGCCACCGCGAGGTCGGAGATTGTTATGCCTGCGAAATTCAGTGACGGCAGGAGCATTGCCCTGCCCGTCGTCACTTCCCCCGTAGGGCTTTGAACGCGTCTGATGATTTGTCCGTCACCGGGAACCAGAAGGGTGGCGCGACCGACCTCGGCGGCGGCACGATTCAGAATCGTGCCGTCAGCTCCGGAATCGATGATGGCGACGGTGGAGGCGCGGCCGATCCGGGCGGGGATCATCAGCAGGCTCCCCATAAGTCGCTCTCCGGCAACGACCAAAGGGATGCCTGAAGAGCGTCTGCCGAGAAACCCTCTCGGGGGAGAGTTGGACCGCGCGATGCGAACCCGCTGGGTCCCGCGAAAATTGAGAATCAGCTTCCGGTCGACCAGCAGGTCGCATCCAAGCATGCCATCCAGACCGGCCATGGCGGTCCGCTGTCCGACGGCAAGGGTAACGTTACGGGCATCCAGCGTTCCGCTCTCCATTCGGGAGACGCGGACGGCGGGCACGACTTCGCGCGCGACGAGGGTGTGCATTCCAATCTCGCCGAGCGACTCCAGCTGCAGACGCTCTGCGACATCGCTGGAGATGACCGAGGCGTTGGCGGCCGTGTCCACCATGAAGTTGAAGGGACCTTCGCCGTTCAGGAACACCGACACGGTCGCGCGCCCACGATGCAGAGCCTCGGAATCGAAGGACTCCTGCCACGCGAGGGCGGGCAGGGGATCGGCCGCAAGGCTGGCGGCGGTGGCAATCAGTATGCGTCGTGTGACCATCCCGGTCTCGACCCTCCGTGTTTAAATGAAGCGTTGGATCCCGGCTCTTGGCAAGTGCAAGGCGGCAGCGGGTCCAAAAAGACATAAGGATATCCTTATGTGTTCATTGCCCCTTAAGCACCGGCGGGTTATAGACCTCCCATCCTGAATTTCCCCCGATTGGTGAGAGACCCCCCTCATGACCGACTACATCGTCCGCGATATTTCGCTTGCCCCGTTCGGCAACAAGGAAATCGCCATTGCTGAAACCGAGATGCCGGGCCTGATGGCCCTGCGCGAGGAGTTCGGTGCCGCCAAGCCCCTGAAGGGGGCCCGCATTGCCGGCTCGCTGCACATGACCATCCAGACCGCCGTGCTGATCCAGACACTGGAGGCCCTCGGTGCCGACGTCCGCTGGGCCTCGTGCAACATCTTCTCGACCCAGGACCACGCGGCTGCCGCCATCGCCGCTTCGGGTACGCCGGTGTTCGCGACCAAGGGCGAGACCCTGGTTGAGTACTGGGACTATGCCCACAAGATCTTTGAATGGGCCGACGGCGGCTATCCGAACCTGATCCTCGACGACGGCGGCGATGCCACCCTGCTGTGCGTGCTCGGTCCCAAGGCCGAGAAGGACATCTCAGTGCTCGACAATCCGGAAAACGAGGAGGAGGAAGCCCTCTATTCGGTGATGAAGCGCTACATCAAGGAGAAGCCGGGCTTCTATTCGGCGATCCGCGACGCCATCGGCGGCGTGTCGGAAGAGACCACCACCGGCGTCCACCGCCTGTACCAGATGGCCGAAAAGGGCGAGCTGCCCTTCCCCGCCATCAACGTCAACGACAGCGTTACCAAGTCCAAGTTCGACAACCTGTATGGCTGCCGTGAATCGCTGGTCGACGCCATCCGCCGCGGCACCGACGTCATGCTGTCCGGCAAGGTCGCCGTGGTCTGCGGCTACGGCGATGTCGGCAAGGGTTCGGCTGCCTCGCTGCGCAACGGCGGCGCCCGCGTCATCGTCACCGAAATCGACCCGATCTGCGCCCTGCAGGCGGCAATGGAGGGCTATGACGTCCAGACCCTCGACGACGTCTGCGACAAGGCCGACATCTTCGTCACGGCCACCGGCAACAAGGACGTGATCACCGTCGATCACATGCGCCGGATGCGTAACAATGCCATCGTCTGCAACATCGGCCACTTCGATTCCGAGATTCAGGTCGCCGGTCTGAAAAACTTCAAATGGGACGAGATCAAGCCCCAGGTCGACCACATCGAATTCCCGGGCGGCAACAAGATCATCCTGCTGTCGCAGGGACGTCTGGTGAATCTGGGCAATGCCACGGGCCATCCGTCGTTCGTGATGTCGGCATCGTTCACCAACCAGACGCTGGCGCAGATGGAGCTGTGGTCCAACAAGGCCAAGTACGAGAACCAGGTCTATGTCCTGCCCAAACATCTCGACGAGAAGGTCGCGATGCTGCACCTGGCCAAGCTGGGCGCGAAGCTGACGACCCTGTCGAAGGAACAGGCCGCCTACATCTCGGTCCCGACCAAGGGGCCGTTCAAACCGGATCATTACCGCTACTAGAGCAGGGCTTGGGTTTTGCCCCGGCTTGATCCGGCTTCTTCGTCCGTTCCGCGGGCGTTACGGAATAAAGAAAAGGGGGCCGGTGGAAATCCACCGGCCCCCTGCGTGTTCGTTGTGGTGACCTGGCGCGGCTACGGTCGCGGAATTCAGGCCTGTAATTGATAGGTCGGTTGAACGTCGCCGCGAACGGCCAGGCCGGCTTCGAAATCCATGAAAATGTCGAGCAGTTCACCGACCTCGACCGGGGCCTGATTCCGGCCGAAGCGGAACCGCCAGAAACTGATGATGTGCTGGATCGCCCCCAGCTGATCGCCCAGTCGGCGGAACATGCTCGGGGAATCAATCAGGAATTCGCGGAATTTGGTCGAGCCTCCTTCGACCATCAGGCTGGCGTAGGCCTTGTCATAGACCTGGATGGTCAGGGCCACATCGTCACAGGTCCGGAAGATGCTGTCGCTCAGCACCTCCCGGCTGCGGATCAGGCGGTCGCGAATATGTGGCTCGGCCGTCCCGATAGGTTTGATGGTGGCGATAGCCTCGACCACGTCGGCGATTTCGTCGCTCAGGGTGGTCAGAACCCATTTGTAGTAGAGGAAGCCCTTCCAGCAGAACACGCCCTCCAGATATTCCTCTGGCGGCAGCCGCAGGGCCTCACGCAGGGCCTCCATGCGGTCGCCCGGCGCATTGGACAGAATCTTCTCGGTCAGAACCTGGGCCTGACCCGCGGACGAACCGGCGGATCCCAGGCTGAGCGTGACCAGCGGCATGATCTCCTGCTCGACGAAATCGGCCATTCTTTCCGTGTCGGCGGTGCTGATGCCGAAATAGCAGGGAGCCGGTTCTATGCCGCCCCGTCTCAGCTGTTCGCGCAACAGGAACGGGTCCAGTGAGGGCAGCTGGTCCATGAAGCGAAGGGTTTCGAGGTCAGGGTGACTCGAGTTCATGCCGAACGTTTCCAGCATGACCTTGTCGAAGTCGATCTGGTCGACGAAGACATAGCTGCCACCGGCGCTCAGGTCGTCGGCGTTGATCGGAATGACCAGTTTGGTTGCGACATGGCGTCGGCCGGCAAACACATCCAGCTCATTACGACGCAGCCGGTGCTTGATCACCATGGCACGGTTCAGCGGTGAGGCGAGAAACATGGGGTGTTCGGCCCAGGCGTCGGTATCTCCATATTCGGCATGCACCCGGTGCAGGTTGAGCAGCCGCGCGGTTGAGGCCGAACGGTGCAGGTAGGCTAGACTGCGGATCGTGCGATCGGTCATGGTGCTTCTCGCCGCCACCGTGGCAGAAAATGGTGACCGACTGTTTAGTGTGTCGTCGATTTTCAGGCGGATCGGCTGCGGTGCCGTGTCGCGCAACAGCCCGGCTGGCCACCGGCCGCGGTCGGGCCTAGAAGGGCTTTATGCAAAACGTCTTTACGATCCTGATCCTGCTGGCGGTCGCCGCCGTCACGGTCACGCTGGGATTCGGCATACATGCCCTTTTTCGCGGCGGTGAATACGGGCGTACCCACTCCAACAAATTGATGCGTCTGCGGGTGGTGTTGCAGGCCGTGGCCGTCGTGCTGTTGATGACCGGCCTGTGGTGGAAGTCGTCGCACGGTGGCTGAGGGCGGGAACTAGCGAATGGTTGTTCTGAACCGGATCTACACTCGCACGGGTGATGACGGGTCCACGCGGCTGGCCTCGGGCGCGCCGGTGTCCAAAACCGATGTCCGGGTCGAGGCCTACGGGGCGGTGGACGAGCTGAACGCCGTCATCGGGGTCGCCCGGCTGCATTCGGGCCAGAACGACCGGATCGACGCCATGCTGGGCCGGATCCAGAACGAGCTGTTTGATCTCGGCGCGGACCTGTCCACGCCGCACGACCCAGAGCCGAAATGGGAGGCGCTGCGGATCATCGACAGCCAGGTCGAGCGGATCGAGGCCGAGATCGACTGGATGAACGACTGTCTCAAGCCGCTGGACAGCTTCATCCTGTCGGGCGGCGCGCCCCTGTCTGCGCACCTGCATCTGGCCCGGACCGTCTGTCGCCGGGCCGAACGCGAGGCGGTGCGGCTGGCCGAGACCGGCGCGACCGTCACGCCGGCGGCAGTGCGTTACCTCAATCGCCTGTCAGACCATCTGTTCGTGGCCGCCCGTCGGGCCAATGCCAACGGGGCGGGGGACGTCCTGTGGACCCCCGGCGCGACCCGCTGACCTCCTGGAGCGAAATCGGTTGAGTTGGACGCAGTCCAACTCGGCTCAGATTTCGCTCCAGTTTGAATCTGGACCATTTTTTGGATTCAGGTCGAGTCGACCTGAAACAAAAATGGTCTAGCGACCCCGGCTGGCAGCCAGTCGGGCCCGCTGGATTTCAGTTTCAGCATCGCGGGCGCGTTTCTGGGCGGCGATCTCATCCTCGATCCGCACCAGTTCGCGGTTTTTCTCGGCGGACTCCTCAGCCCGCTTTCCAGGCAGGGGGCGGCCGGTGATCTCGGCGATCGAGATCGGCTGGGCGCAGATACGGCCCTCGTTGGCCCACCAGCGGCCGCTCTCCTCGCAGCGTTCGCCCGGTGCGGTCCAGAGCGCCTGGTAGGCGAAGGCCCCGCCGACCAGTATGGCGAACAGTCCGAGGAACAGGGTGCTCAGCCGTTTCATCGTCAACAGGCGGTTCATGACAGGGTTCCGGTCGGTTCAGGGGCGGCTTGCGGCAAGGGATTGACCCCACGTTACGTTGACAGGCCCTTCCGGCCGTTCCATTCCCTGCCGCAACATTCCGGCACTTGTGTGGGTAGGCTCATGAAGGTTCTCGTCCCTGTCAAAAGGGTGATCGACTATAACGTCAAGGCTCGAGTGAAGTCTGACCAGACCGGCGTCGATCTGGCCAACGTCAAGATGAGCATGAACCCCTTCGACGAGATCGCCGTCGAGGAGGCTGTACGCCTGAAGGAAGGCAAGGAGCATCACGCGGCCGGAACGGCGACCGAGATCGTCGTGGTGTCGATCGGCGTGACCCAGGCCCAGGAGACCATCCGTACGGCCCTGGCCATGGGGGCCGACCGTGGCATCCTGATCCAGTCCGACACCGATCTCGAGCCGCTGGCTGTCGCCAAGCTGCTGAAGGCGGTCGTGGACGAGGAGAAGCCCGACCTGGTGCTGCTCGGCAAACAGTCGATCGACGGGGACAACAATGCCGTCGGCCAGATGCTGGCGGCCCTGCTGGACTGGCCCCAGGCCACCTTCGCCGGCAAGCTCGTCATCGCCGACGGCAAGGCCACGGTGACCCGCGAGGTCGACGGCGGTCTGCAAACCCTGGCGGCCCCGCTGCCGGCGGTGGTCTCGGTCGACCTGCGCCTGAACACGCCGCGCTATGCCTCGCTGCCGAACATTATGAAGGCCAAGAAGAAGGAAATCGCGGTCAAGGCGGTCGCCGACTACGGCGTCGACACGGCCCCGCGGCTCAAGGTGGTCAAGGTGACCGCGCCGGCCCAGCGCACGGCCGGCATCATTGTGGCCGACGCCGCCGAACTGGTTTCCAAGCTCAAGACCGCGGGGGTCCTCTAATGGCTGTTCTCGTCATCGCCGACCGTGACGGGGACACCGTCCGCGACACCACCCACAAGACCGTGACGGCGGCCCTGGCCCTGTCCGGGGACGTCGATGTTCTGGTCCTCGGCGGCGGCTCGAAGGCCGCTGCCGGTGCCGCCGCGAAGATCAAGGGCGTGCGCAAGGTCCTGACGGCCGAAAGCCCCGCCCTGGGTCACCAGCTGGCCGAGGCCGTGGCCGCGACCGTGGTCGCCATGGCCGGGGGCTATGACGCCATCCTGTCGCCGGCCACCACCGACGGCAAGAATTTCATGCCGCGCATCGCCGCCGCCCTCGACGTCGCGCCGATCTCGGACATCATCGAGGTGGTGTCGGCCGATACCTTCGTGCGTCCGATCTATGCCGGCAATGCGCTTGAGACCGTCCAGTCGTCGGACGGCAAGAAGGTCATCACCGTGCGCCCGACCGCCTTCAACGCGGCGGAAGAGGGCGGTTCGGCCGCGATCGAGGCCGCCAAGGTCGTCGACGCCGGTCGCAGCGCCAGCTTCGTCTCGGAAGAGATGGTCAAGTCCGACCGTCCGGAACTGGGCGCGGCCAAGATCGTCGTCTCCGGCGGTCGCGCGCTGGGCTCGGCCGAGGAATTCCACGCCGTGATGGACCCGCTGGCCGACAAGCTGGGCGCTGCCGTCGGGGCCTCGCGCGCCGCCGTCGACGCCGGCTATGCGCCGAACGACTATCAGGTCGGCCAGACCGGCAAGGTCGTGGCTCCCGGCCTGTACATCGCCATCGGTATCTCCGGCGCGATCCAGCATCTGGCCGGGATGAAGGATTCCAAGATCATCGTCGCCATCAACAAGGATCCCGACGCCCCGATCTTCCAGGTCGCCGACTTCGGCATCGTCGCCGACTACAAGGTCGCCGTCCCGGAACTGATGACGGCCCTGGGTTAAGGGGCATCGGGCGGAGCGGCGTGTCCGATTTCGCCCGTTTCGCCGTCAAATTGACCCCCGGCGCGTCCCTCGACCGCATCGACGGCTGGGATGTCGACGCCGAGGGGCGCGCGATCCTGAAGGTGCGCGTGCGGGCCCGCCCGGTCGAGGGTGAGGCCAATGCCGCCTTGCTGAAATTTCTCGCCAAAACCCTCGGCGTGCCGAAGTCCGCCGTGACGCTGCAGCGCGGCGGCCAGTCGCGGCTCAAGATGATCCGTGTCGATGGTCTGGACGACGATGGCGTCAGGGCGAACCTTACGGCGTTGTAATGAATCCCGCTTTGACGGCGGGGCACCGAGGGGGTCCAATCCCTCCATCACACATCGCCGGAGGCGGCGATGGTTGGGTCTCTGGGGAGTATTCGATGATCGTCAATCGCCTGCGGGGCTCCAGCCTCGCCGTCCTCGCCTGCGTTCTCGCGGGCGGACTGTCGCTGGGGGCCTGCGCCACCACCGGCACGACCGATTCGTCGGCCCCGGCCGCGTCCGGCGCGAGCAATGGCCGGACCATGGCGCGCGGCCTCGACGCTGCCACCAATCCTGACCCCTATCCCTCGACCTATGCGGCCCTGCCACGCGAGAACATGGCCATTGTCGGAGCCACGGTCCTGACCGGAGCGGGCACGAAATTCGACAATGGCGTGGTCATCGTCACCGACGGGCGGGTCGCCGCGGTCGGCGACGCCTCGACCCCCGTGCCCGCGGGTTATCGAGTGGTGGATGCCCGCGGCCGCTATGTGACCCCCGGGGTGATCGACACTCACAGCCACCTCGGTGTCTATCCCTCGCCCGGCGTCCAGGGGATGAGCGACGGCAATGAGGCGACCAACCCCAACACCGCCCAGGTCTGGGCCGAACATTCGATCTGGCCCCAGGACCCCGGCTTCAACACCGCCCGCGCCGGCGGCGTCACCACGCTGCAGATCCTGCCCGGATCCGCCAATTTGTTCGGTGGCCGCGGCGTCACCGTCCGCAATGTGCCGTCGATCACCATGCAGGGCATGAAATTCCCCGGTGCCCCTTATGGCTTGAAGATGGCCTGCGGCGAGAACCCGTCGCGCGTCTACGGCAGCCGCAACCAGTCGCCGGCCACCGGCATGGGCAATGTCGCCGGCTATCGCACCGCCTTTATCGCCGCTCAGGAATACCGGTCCAAATGGGACAAATGGCGCGAGACCGGCGAGGGTTCGCCGCCGACCCGCAATCTCCAGCTCGAAACCCTTGCCGGGGTGCTGGACGGCACCATCCTGGTTCAGAACCACTGCTATCGCGCCGACGAGATGGCGGTGATGATCGATATCGCCAAGGAGTTCGGCTACCGGATCACGGCCTTCCACCACGCCATCGAGGCCTACAAGGTCGCGCCCATGCTGGCGCGTGAAGGCATCTGCGCCGACATGTGGGCCGGCTGGTGGGGCTTCAAGATGGAGGGGCTCGACGCGGTCGAGGCCAATGCCGCCCTGGTGGATGCGCCCGAAGGCTCCTGCGCCGTGATCCATTCGGATGACGCCGAACTGACCCAGCGCCTGAATCAGGAAGCCGCTGTGGCCCTCGCCGCCGGCCGCCGGGCCGGGATGAATATCTCCGAGGAGCGGGCCATCAGCTGGATCACGCTGAACGCCGCTCGTTCGCTGGGTATCGCCGACCAGACCGGTTCGCTTGAAGCCGGCAAACGCGCCGATGTGGTGATCTGGAGTGCAGATCCGTTCAGCATCTACGCCCGCGCCGATCAGGTCTTCATCGACGGGGCCCTGGCCTTCGACCGCATGAACCCGGCCTATCAACCGGTGTCCGATTTCGAGCTGGGTCAGCCCGGCTATGGCCTCGAGGCCGCCACCGTCCGTCAGGGAGCCCGCTGATGCGCCTCAAGAGCCTCATTCTCGGTGCGGCTGCGGCGCTTGCCGTCGCCTCACCATCCCTGGCCCAGGAGCTGACCGCCATCACCGGTGGCCGGGTCCTGACCGGAACCTCGGTGATCGAGAACGGAACCGTAGTCCTGCGCGACGGCCGTATCGTCTCGGTCGGGACCGGGGCCGCCCCGTCGGGGGCCCGGATCATTGATGCGCGGGGCAAGGTCGTCGCCCCCGGCTTTGTCGCGGTCGATTCCGGCCTCGGCGGGTCGGAAGTGTCCTCGGTGCGGGGATCGAACGACCTGTCCAACAGTGCCAACACCATCAGCGCCGCCTTTGACGTCTCCTACGGACTCGACCCCTGGTCGATCACCCTGCCGGTCGCCCGGTTGGGCGGCGTGACCCGGGCCATCGTCACCCCCAGCCACTCGGGCGGCGGCGGCGGTAATCACCGGGATGACGGCGACACCGATTTCGCCGGTGCAGGAGCCGGTGGTTTCCAGACACCGGGCCTGTTCGCCGGTCAGGCCGCCATCGTTCACCTCGCCCAGGGCAATGACATTCTGGTCAAGGCGCGCGTGGCCATGGTGGCCCCGTTCGGCGAGGCCGGGGCCGGCGTCGCCGGCGGTGCGCGCGGGGCCGAGTTCACCCAGTTCAAGGAAACCCTGGCCGAGGTGCGGCTGTTCGCCCGTAACCAGCGGGCCTACGATCGGGCCGGTCTGCGTGACCTCAGCCTGTCGCGGGCCGATCTCGAGGCCCTGATCCCGGTGGCCAACGGCACCATGCCGCTGATCGTGACGGTGCATCGTGCCGCCGACATCCAGCAGGTGCTGCGTCTGGCGCGCGAGGAGGGGGTGAAGGTCATTCTCGACGGTGCCGAGGAGGGCTGGCTGGTGGCCGCACAGATCGCGTCGGCCAATGTGCCGGTGCTGCTGAATCCGACCGCCAACCTGCCGTCGAATTTCGAGATGCGGGCGTCCCGGATGGAGAATGCCGCCGCCCTGCAGGCCGCCGGCGTGGTCATCGCCATCAAGGGCAATGAGGGCTCGATCCACCGGGCGCGCGAAATGCGCTTCAACGCCGGCAATGCCGTCTCGCACGGCCTGTCCTACGATGCCGCCATCGCCGCGATCACCGTTAATCCCGCTCGTATCTTCGGCATGGGCGGCCAGTTTGGTGAGTTGAAGGCCGGGGCTGCGGCGGACGTGGTGATCTGGTCCGGTGACCCGCTGGAACCGCTGAGTCAGGCTGAGGCCGTCTATGTCGGTGGCGCGGCCCAGCCGATGTCCAGCCGCCAGCTTCTGTTGCACGAGCGCTATCGCACCGGCGGCGTTCAGGCCAACGGGATGCCACCGGCCTACGGACAGTGATACAGGGCGGGGCATGACCCCGCCCGCCCCTGCCACGACCCGCCTGTTCATCGACGCCGACGCCTGTCCGGTGAAGGACGAGGTCTATCGCGTGGCCGAACGTTACGGCCTGCAGGTCTTCGTCGTCTCCAACGGCTGGATCAACACCCGGCGCGCGCCGTGGATCGAACAGGTGGTGGTCGACGCCGGGCCCGATATCGCTGACGACTGGATCGCCGAACGCGCCGTGACGGGCGACATCGTCATCACCTCGGACATCCCGCTGGCCGACCGCTGTCTGAAGGCCGGGGCCCAGGCGCTGAAGCCCAATGGCCAGCCCTTCACCCCCGACTCGATCGGGTCGGCCCTGGCCGGGCGGCTGGTCGGCGAACACATGCGCTCCATGGGCCTGCCCACCTCGGGTCCACCGCCGTTCGGTCCGAAGGACCGCTCGGCCTTCCTTCAGGCGCTGGACACCGCGGTGGTGCGCGCCCGGCGGGAGGTGTCATGACCACCATCCCCGAAGATGAGCTGGAGTTCCGCTTCTATCGCGCCGGCGGACCGGGCGGCCAGAACGTCAACAAGGTCTCGACCTCGGTGCAGATGCGGTTCGATGCGCGCAATTCGCCGTCCCTGACCGAACCGGTACGGGCGCGGCTGATGAAGCTGGCGGGCAGCCGGCTGACGCTGGACGGGGTCATCCTGATCACCGCCGTGCGCTTTCGTTCGCAGGAGCGCAACCGCGCCGACGCCATCGCCCGGCTTCAGGAGATGGTTGATACCGCCTCGGTGGCTCCGGTCTATCGCGTGCCGACGCGGCCGACCCGGGCCTCGAAGGAACGGCGGCTGGTGGGCAAGGCCAAGCGGTCTGGCATCAAGTCGGCGCGGGGACGGCCCGGCACTTCTGACTGAATTGGCGGCGTCTATTCCGTCCCGGCCGGACGGAACAGCAGGGCCCCGATCCGACCGTCAGCGTTGAAGCCGATTATCCATTCCGTATCGGCCTTGTCGAACAGGATGCTGAACAGGTCAGTTCCGTTTTCCTTGCCCACGAACGTCACCACCTGAACCGCGCCGAGACTTTGGATCAGCGGCGTGACCTGGGCCGCCTGGGCCGTCACCGCGGCGGCCAGCTCGTCGGACAGGACGGTCGTGTCGATCGTGCCGCTGGCGGCCTGGTCGATGAAGGCGCGCAGGGCCGGTTCGGCACGGTCGTCGGGCAGGACCGCGGCCTGTGCCGGCACGGCGGACACCGCTGCGGAACGATCGAAATTGTTGGGCAGGGTCGCGGCGGCGACCCCGTCCTGGGCCATGGCATCGACAGGGGCTGCCAGCAGCGCCAGGCCGACGAGGATTACGGTCTTCATGGACGGAACTCCGGTTTGAGCCTCAGAGAATGGCAATCCAAAGCGACAGAACAAGGGCAGAGATCGCGGCGGTCAGGGCGAGGGTAACCCCGGCGATCAGCCACGGCGATGTCGCTGGCTGCACCACGACGGTATGCGGCTCCGGCGGGTTCTGCACCAGCCGGGTCAGGGCCTTCAGTGTCGCCAACCCTTCCTCCAGAGCCTCGCGCACCTGGGCCTGGGGGCCCAGCTCGCGCCGGATCCAGCGTTCGACCACCGGCTGGGCCGCGGCCCACAGGTCGTGGTCGGGGTTCAGTCGTCGGGCCACGCCCTCGACCGAGACCATGGTCTTCTGCAGCAGGATCAGCTCGGGCCGCAGATGCATGTCGAACAGGGCGGTGATTTCGAACAACTGGCCCAGCAGTCGCCCCATCGACACCTGACTGGCCTGTTTGCCGATGACCGGCTCACCGACCGCACGCAGGGCCTGGGCGAAGGCCTCGACCGAATGGTGCGGCGGCACATAGCCCGCCTCGAAATGGACCCGGGCGATGCGCGCATAGTCGCGGCTCAGGAACCCCCACAGAATCTCGGCCAGATAGCGTCGCTCGGCCGGACCGAGGCGACCGATGATGCCGAAATCGACGGCCATCACCTCGGCCGGGGCCCGGGCGAACAGATTGCCCTCGTGCAGATCGGCGTGGAAGGTGCCGTGATCCAGCGCCTGGGTCAGGAAGGCGCGCACGATGTTGTCAGCCAGGGCGTTGCGGTCCAGCCCCGGCTGGTCGACGGCGGCCGGGTCGGTCATGGCCATGCCGACGGCCCATTCCAGCGTCAGCACCCGCTTGCCGACCCCGTCCCAGACCACGGCCGGAGCCGTCATGTGGCCGCCGCCGTCCGCATGTACGGCTGCCATGATGTCCTTCAGCTCGGACGCCGCGGCGGCCTCCAGCCGCATATCCAGTTCCAGTGTCATCGACCGGGCGATGGTCTCGACGAAGGCGGCCGGCTCCAGTCGGCGTGACAGTGGCACGAAGCGGTCGGTCAGCCGGGCCCCCAGCCGCATGGAGTCCAGTCCGCGGGCCACCCGTCGCTCGACCCCGGGCCGCAGCACCTTGACCGCCACCTTGCGGCCGTCGGCCAGCCAGGCGGGGTGGGCCTGGGCCAGCGAGGCCGCGCCGATCGCATCGCCGAAATCGCGAAACAGACTGTCCAGCGGCCGTCCCAGCGAACGTTCCACCTCGACCCGCGCCTCGGCCGTGGGGAAGGGGTCCAGCCGGTCCTTGAGTCGACCCAGGTCGGTGGCGAATTCCGTGCCGAAGATATCGGCCCGCGTCGCCAGGACCTGACCCAATTTGATCGCCACCGGCCCCAGATGTTCGCAGGCGCGGCCGAGGCGCTGGCCGGGCCGCCCGTTGCGGCCTTCGGGTCCGGCGAACAGATGCAGCAGATGGGCGATCGAGCGCGCCCAGGCCGGCAGGGCGGGGGTGATCTCGCGCGGGGTCAGGGCGTCGTGACGCACCAGCACCCAGCCCCAGCCGAGCAGACGCAGCCAGGCTCCGACGGGATCGCGCACCTTCAGCGTCGCCGGGGCCGGCGGCGGGGTGGTGGTGAACAGGCGGCTGGTCAGATCGCCCACCCGTGATGGATGGCGGCGATACCGCCGGACAGGTTGGTCACCGTCACCCGGCTGAAGCCGGCGGCTTCGATCATGGTCTTGAACGTGGCCTGGTCCGGAAAGCGGCGGATGCTCTCGACCAGATACTGATAGCTGTCGCGATCGCCGGCGATCCAGCCGCCGATGCGTGGAATGGCCTTGAACGACCAGGTGTCATAGGCCTTGCGGATCGGGGCCGCGACCGGCCGCGAAAACTCCAGGCACAGGAACCGCCCGCCCGGCTTCAGCACCCGCCGGGCCTCGGCCAGGGCCTGGGGGATGTGGGCGACATTGCGGATGCCGAAACTGATCGAATAGGCGTCGACCGAGGCGTCGGGCAGGGGCAGGGCCATGGCGTCGCCGACCGACCACGACATCTCCGGCTCGCCGCCCTTGTCGACCCCGGCCATGATCATCTCGGCATTGTAGTCGAGCACGATGACCGAGGCGTCCTCGCCGCCGCGGCGTTGTTGGGCCCGGCGGGCCATCTTCGCATAGCGCCGGGCCATGTCGCCGGTGCCGCCGGCCACGTCGAGAATGGTCTCGCCCGGGCGGGGGTTCAGCTTGGCGGCGGCCGCGTCCTTCCATAGCCGGTGGACGCCACCGCTCATCACGTCGTTCATCAGGTCGTAGCTGGAGGCGACGCTGTCGAACACGCCGCGCACCATGCGCACCTTTTCGGTCGCGTCGACGTCGCGAAATCCGAAGGATGAGGTCTTGCCGGATGATGGGGCGGGGTCGGTCATCAGCGCGGTTTAGCGGTTTGCGGCGGCGGCGTCACCGGGCCGTGTGGTCGCGGCGCTTCCGGACCGGTCCGGGTCCGCAAACGCTTGTGGTGGCGGGGTGGGCGCGATACGGCAGGGGCTGAACAAGGAGACCTCCCATGGCGCTTCAAGCCCTTGACCTAACGGAAGTCCTGACCGGTCTGCCGGGCTGGACGGTCGCCGCGGGCGAGCGCCCGGCCATCGAAAGAGCCCTGAAATTCGCCGATTTCAACGCGGCCTTCGCCTTCATGACCAGCGTGGCCCTGCTGGCCGAGAAGATGGATCACCATCCGGAATGGTCCAATGTCTACAATCGGGTCGAGGTCCTGCTGACGACCCATGACGCCGGTGGCGTCACCGACAACGACATCCGCATGGCCCGGTTCATTGACGCGACCGCCGCCCGCCTGGGAGGGCGGTGAGATGAGCACGACAGGACGAGGGCGGGTCACCGGCAAGCGCGCGCTGATCACCGGGGCGGCCGGTGGACTGGGCGTGGCCATGGCCTGGATGCTGGCCCGCGAGGGGGCGAAGGTCGCCCTGACCGACGTCAATCTGTCCGGGGTCGAGGCCCTGGCCGACGCCATCAATGCCGAAATGCCGGACTCCGCCTTTGCCTTCGCCCACGACGTGACCAGTGAAGACGCCTGGGTCGCGGTCGTCGAGTCCGCCGTGGCCGCGATGGGCGGTCTGTCGGTGCTGGTCAACAACGCCGGCATCGGCGGCGAGCTGCACTATGCCGAGGCCGACACTCTTGAAAACTGGCGTCGGGTCCAGGCGGTCAATCTGGACAGCGTCATGCTGGGCTGCAAACACGCGATGCCGCATCTGCGGGCTGCCGCCCCGGCCTCGATCATCAATATCTCGTCGGTGGCGGGTCTGGCGGCGGCCCCGGGCATGGGAGCCTATAACGCCACCAAGGCGGCGGTGTGGATGTACACCAAGACGGTGGCCCTCGAGGGAGCGAAACAGGACTGGAACGTGCGCTGCAACTCGGTGCACCCGGTGTTCATCAAGACCCCGATCCTCGACCCCTTCATCGCCATGGCCGGCGGCGACGAGACCACCGCCCATCAGAAACTGGCCCGCGGTATCCCGATGAAACGGATCGGCGAGCCCGACGATGTGGCGTACTGCGTGCTCTATCTGGCGTCTGATGAGTCCAAATTCGTCACCGGGGCCGAGTTCAAGATCGACGGCGGCCTGCTGGCGCAGTGAGCCCTGACGGGCTCACCGCGCTTTTTGCGCTATCGCTCGCCGCGCGGCAGCTCGCTGCTTGAGCTCAGGTCGCGCGCGAAGCGCCAGGCCGCGTCGGATCGGGAGGTCCCGAAGGGCCGACGAACGCGGCCCGCTAGAGAAGATCCACCGGCAGGATCTGGCTGCTCAGCAACGTCTCCATGCCGTGCCAGTGATCCGGGCCCTGACGTTCGACCCAGGCCTGGACCGTGTCGCGGCCGAGGCCGTAGTTGATGATGTAGCTGCGGTAGGTCTCGATGAAGCGCAGGCGCTGGGCCGCCTTGTCCGGGGTTGTCAGCGTGTATTTCGCCAGCCGCGCGACGGTCTCTTCGCGGTTCACGCGGCCGGACAGGAAGTCATCGGCGATGGTGTATTCCGCCCGCGCCAGTCGCCGCGTCAGGGTCCCCAGTCGCGCTTTCCTGGCGAAGTCGGCCCCCGTGATTCCGGCCAGCGGGGCCAGAACCCCCGCCTCGAACCGTGTCCCCTCGTCGCCGGGAAAGGCCAGGTCGATGCCGTAGTTGGCACTGCCTTCGGCGACGAACGACATCGGCGAAAACAGCGGATAGACGCTCATCTCGACCCAGCCGCGCTGGCGTACGAAGGTCCGCTCCAGCAGGGCGTTGTAGACATGGTGGCCGGGATAACCCTCGTGGCAGCCCAGATCGATGGCCCGCTCCGTATGGATCGGGAAATCGGCATTGATCTCGATGCGGCTGGCGGCATCGCCCAGATAATAATTGTACCCCGACCATGGCTTGTCGCCGACGAAGCTCAGGCTGAACCGCTCATTGGCCGGCAGGGTGATGTGCCGGGCGGTGCGGGCCCGGCATTCGGCGATGGCGGCCCCGATCACCGGCTCCAGCCGGTCTTTCGGGATGACGAACGCCGCTTTGAACGCCGCCACCCGCTCGACCAGCGAACCTTCGCCCGGCAGCAGGACGTCGATCTCGGCCAGGACCGGATCATAATCCGACAGGGGCAGCAGGTCCGGCCGGACGCCGAACAGGGCCTCGGCCTCGTCGGCAAAGCTCATCGTCTCGCCCGACAGCATGCGTAACCGCGCCGCCGCCGCCGAGACGTGGGCCAGCAGATATTTGCGGCGCTGCACCGTCGCCGCATCGGCTCCGGTCGTCGGCACCGCGTTCAGCCGGGCTGTCAGGGTCGCGGCCCCCCGGGTCAGGGCCGGAAGCTCACGCGGATGGGCCTTGGCCGTCGCCTGCCATTCCGGCGGGCCGTAATAGGCGTCGACATAGCCCGGTTCGCGTTCACCGATCTCGAGGATCAGCGCGACATAGTCGGCGGCGATCCGGTCCAGACTGCCTGTGGCGGCAGGCGGGGGCAGGGACGGGGTGGCGCAGGCTCCCACCAGCAGGAGCAGGGACAGGATCAGACGACGCATCGGCGAACTCCGGAACGATAGCGGCACAGGAACCCGACGACGCTACGCCAGCCCCGGCATCGGCACCACACCCCTATGGGGGATTGAGGCCGCCCCCGTCCTGCGCTAAGCACCGCCCTCCGCCGTCGTGCGGCCGGATGCACCCGTAGCTCAGCTGGATAGAGTACTGCCCTCCGAAGGCAGGGGTCACAGGTTCGAATCCTGTCGGGTGCGCCATTTTTTCCGTCATTTCAGTCGTCGAACACGACGGGCCTCAGCGGGCCTGCATGTCGAGAAAGGCCACGAATTTCGCATTGGGGTGCAGCAGGGCGACGACGTCGCGGATGACCTTCATGCCGTTGGCACCATTGGTGAAGACCACGATGCCCGTGCGCGTCTCCGGCACATAGAACCCCAGGGTCCGCTCGCCCCAGTCGCCACCCCCGTGCTGGATGATGGTCTCGTCGGGATAGCGCGTCACGACCCAACCCAGACCGAACCCGAGAGCATCAGGGCAGACCTCGGGTGCCAGCCGTTCGGGACCACAGGCCTGACCCGTCTGGTCGTCGTCCACGGTCACGCGACGGACGGCCAGCTCTGGCGTCAGGCCCTGACGGTTCATGGCGCTGATCAGGAAGCGGGCATAGTCGGCGGCGGTCGAGCGCACATTGTCGGCGGCGGACCATTCGGTGCCGACGTCGGGTGCACGCCAGCTGCCGTCGGGGCCCTTTGAGCTGGCCGCTCGGTCGCTGAGGGCGCCGCCGCCTGTGAAGCGCGTATCGACCATTCCTGCCGGGGCGAACACCATCTCGTTGGCCAGGCTTTCCCAGTCCTGGCCGGTGCGGCGCTCGGCGAAGCGGGCGACATAGTCGTAGCCCTCGCCCGAATAGGAGGTGCGTGTTCCCGGGTCCGCCTGGAACACCAGGTGGTCTTCGGTCTCATAACGCCAGTTCGGAAAGCCGGACTGATGACGCAGCGCCATCGCCGCGGTCAGCTGGAGTCGTCGCGGGTCGCCGGCGATGTCGGGGTCGGTCCAGTAGGCGGCCATGGGTTCGTCGAGAGACAGACGCCCCGCAGCGGCCAGCCGAAGGACCGTTTCGGCGACGATCGGCTTGGTCATGGAGGCGATATTGTACAGGGTGTCCGGGGTCGCCGGCTGGCCCGGAGCCCGTTCACCGTAGGCCGCGCTCCACGCCAGTTGTCCGTCCACGATATAGGCGACCGACACGCTGGGCACGTCATAAAGACGAAGCCACCCGGGGGCCCGGGCGTCCAGTTCGCCTTTGAGCGATTGAGACGCTGCGATTTCCGGGGCGGTCCGGACCGGTTCCGCAACCGCCGCGCAGCCGGTCATCAGGACGGCGGCAAACATCAGGCTGAATGTCGAAGATAGACGTACCATTTTGGATCCCCTTTGTTGGGGGGATGAGGCCGGGCACGTGCCGTTTGGATGCAGTATTACGAAAACTTAATCGCGCGCATTGCCCCTAAACCGGCTGCAGGCGTTTGACGCTGTAGGTGTGTTCGACCCCGGTCGCCGTCAGCAGCGACACATATTCGCCGAGCACAAATTTTTCCTCGCCGAGGCGGAAGCCGGTGACATCGTCGGCGTCGCCCGGTTCCAGATCCAGAATCCAGCGATCACCGGTCGTGTGCCGCAACAGGCCGGTGGCCACGGTCGTGTCCTGCTCGAAGCGCCGGACCCGGCACCGGTCGGGTTCGGCGCGACAGGCAGCGAGGTCGAGCCGCCCGTCACCGTCCAGCGGTGCGACCAGATCATAGCCGTTGGCGGAGTCGCCGTGCGGGTGGTCCGCATCACGGGCCAGTTCGAGACGGATGTGCTGGAAAGTGGTCATGCGGGATTCCTCGGGCAGGGGATCAATGACTGAGAAGCAGGCATACGGGGCTGTCGGCGAGCAGGTCGCGGGTCACGCCGCCCAGCACCCATTCGCGGATCCGGGCGTGGCCGTAGCCGCCGGCGACGATCAGCCCGGCCTTGCGCGACGCGGTGAATTCCAGGATGGCGGCGGCGGTGGAGTCGTGATCGCGGGGACTCACCTCGCCCACGGCGTCGATGTCGTGACGTTTCAGCCAGGCGGCGACGTCGTCGACGCGTGTCTGGGCGTCCCCGGTCTCGTCACCGTCGCAGATCTCGACCACATGGACCTTTTCGGTCTGGCGCAGCATCGGCAGCGCCGCCGCCACGGCGCGTCGGGCCTCGCGGCTGTCGCTCCAGGCCACCACCGCCGGCCAGTCGACGGGGGTTCGCCCCGACCCGGGCGGCACGATCAGCACTGGCCGGCCCACGCCCATCAGGACATCGGCCGGATCCGGCGTGTAGAAGGGGGTCCTGTCGGTCCGGCGACCGAGAATGACCAGATCGGCCGCGCGCGATTCCGCGATCAGGATGTCGGCCGGAAACCCGACACGGCCGCGCCACTCACAATCCTCGAACTGCCCCCCGACGACCTCGTGAAAGCGGGTGAGCGCGCGCTGGACGTTGCTTTCGGCCAGATCCAGATACAGCGTCAGGGCCTCGCCGAGGACACCGCCACCCATATAGGGGTCGCCGACCGGAGGCGGCACCGGGGCGCTGCCGGACACCCCTATCAGGTGCGCGTCGAAGCGGGTGGCGAGGTCGCAGGCGAGGGTCACCCGGGTATCACTGTCCAGGCCCTCGTCGGCATAGACCATTACGGACCTGTAGCTCATCGCGGCGACTCCTTATGTCTGTCAGAAGAGCCCGGCGGCCGCAGGGTTGCATTGATCGGGATCAATGCTGCCGTGAAGACAGACTGTGACAGTCGTTCCGGAACGAGGATCAGATCATGTCTCTCTGGAAATTCAGCGCCCTGCTCATGCTCACCAGCTGTGCTGCGTCGCCGCCGTTGTCCGGAGCCGATTCGGCGCTCATGGTCGACGCCGGGTCCGCCGCGCGTGGTGGTGTGCTGGTTCGGACCCATTGTGCCGGTTGCCATGCGGTCGGTCTGACCGATGAGAGCCCGCTCGACATCGCCCCGCCGTTTCGTGAACTCAACCGCCGCTATCCGGTGCAAAATCTGCAGGAAGCCCTCGCCGAAGGGATGGTGACGGCCCACCCGCAAATGCCGGAATTCGTCTTCGAGCCCCGGCAGGTGGTTGATCTGATCACCTATCTGGAAAGCATCGGCGGCAGCGCCCGGGTCGTGCACTAGCGCCGACCAGCCCTGACGGACGTCGACAGTCAGGGTCCGTAAGGGCTCTAGAATACCCGGTGCAGGATCGAGACACCCGAGGCCAACACCAGGGCGGCGGCCTGGGGCGGAGCGTCCATCGGGCGCACCAGACTGAGGCTGTCACAATCCTGGATCTGCGCGATTTTCAGAACCTCCCCGATCATGGCGTCGGCGACGGCCTGCGGGTCGATCAGGTCGAAACTGATCAGTCGCTCCACCTGCAGGCTGGGCCGCCCCGCGAATTTCGGGGCGATCGAATAGAGTAAGAGACCCAGGGGCCGTCGACCTCCGTCCCGGGCGATCAGGATACCGCCCGTCGACTCCGGCGATGCGATCTGCCGGGTTGCCATGGCCCGCCAGTCGTCCAGTGTCAGATCGGCATAGCCCAGCCGGACGAGGACATAGACCTCGTCGATGTCCTCGGGGGACAGGGGCTGAACCGTGGCAGCAGACATCCGACCATTCAGGCTCATTCGGCCCCCGGTGCCTTGATCTCAATCAATGAGCCGCGATTGTTGTTTCATCCGTTCGGGCCTAGGGTCGAATCCGGCTTGGGAATGAGGATATGCTGGAGCTGAAAGCCCTGCCCGCGGACTGTTCGCGGCGTCGAGAGGACAATGCCTGTGATCGTTGCGGCACCCGCGTTCTCAGCGTTTGCGGCAGTATCGACGAGGCCGACCTGGGACGTCTCGACAGCCTGGCCGAACATATGACCTTCGCGGCCGGAGAGGTTCTGATCCGCGAGGAGGACCCCGCCAACCATGTCTTCAACATCACCTCGGGCTCGGTCCGCGTCTACAAGCTGCTGGCCGACGGCCGCCGACAGATTACGGGCTTCCTGTTCGCCGGCGACTTTCTCGGCCTGGCCACCGGGGACTCCTATGTCTTCTCCGCGGAGGCGATCGAGCCGGCGACGGCCTGCCGTTTTCGCAAGAGCGAGTACAGGTCCCTGATCCGGGACTGTCCGACTCTCGAGACCGCCCTGCTCGAGCGCGCCACGCATGAGCTGGTGGCCGCCCAGAACCAGATGCTGCTGCTCGGCCGCAAGACGGCGCTGGAGCGGATCGCGACCTTCCTGCTGGAGCTTCCATCGCATGACCCGGCGCGGTCGCGGCTGGAGGGGCAGGTCCATCTGCCCATGACCCGGTCCGAGATCGCCGACTATCTGGGGCTGACCATTGAAACCGTCAGCCGGATCCTGACCCGGCTCAAGACCCAGGGCGTGATTCATCTGGTCTCGCTGTCGGAATTGCGGATCGAACAGCCCGGGGTCCTGCGCGATCTGGCTGAAGGCACAGCCTGAGCGGACCACGCGGCCGCGTATCGCGCGGCCATCACCGAATGGAGTCGACCGTCGGTTCGCCCGATAAGACGGTCCGTCAGAAACAAGGAGGTCGGCATGAGCACGGACGTCACCCCCATCCACGGCGGCGCGGTCGCGGCCGTGGTGGCCTTGCTGGACTCCCAGCGGTTGCTCAGCCTGGCCGTCAATCGCCCCGATGGCTGGCCCCAGGTGACGACGGTCGGTTACGTCAATGACGGACTCAACCTGTATTTCACCATCGGTCGTGACAGCCAGAAGCTGGCCAATATCAAGGCTGACCCGCGCGTGTCGGTCGCCGTGCGCAGCGAGATGGATCACGGGGCCGCGGTCGGTCTTTCCATGGCCGGGCGCGCAACCGAAGTGCTCGATCCGGCCCTGATCGAGGGTATCAACCGGCTGGTCAGCACCCGCTATCCCGATGTGCGCGTCTATTGTCCCGACGATGATGCCGTGGCGGTCATTCATATGGCCCCCGAGATCATCTCTCCGGTCGCGGTGATGGATGGTCGTAGCCGGCCGCAGACCTTTTCGGTCGGTCCGGCCGCGACGGTCGCCGCCGATATACCCGGCGACGTATCCCGCCTGTTTTAGGACGCGTCGTCGCGGACGGGGCCGATCGGACCGCGGAAATTTCCCCGACAATCTGATCCGGGGAGCTGATCTGGATCAATGCCGTGCGCCCGGCCGGGCCCCAGTCTGTGCCGGTGGGTCACGGCCGACCCCGGACGGGCCGACGGAGGGTCAGCATGAGCTACAAACTCATCATGGCATTGGCGGGCGGGGGTCCGGGCGATGACCAGACCCTGGCCTTTGCCGCCGGCCTCGCCGCCCGGCATGGAGCCGTCGCCCGGGTTCTGCCGATCCATCATGATGCGACCATCGACCTCGTTGCGCTCGGCATGACGCTTGGCGCGCCCCTGTCGCCGGAAGCGATCGAGGCCCTGTCGGAATCCGAACGGGATTGTCAGCACCGTATCGAGACCGGGGCCCGATCCGCGGCCCGGACCGCGGATATCGTCTACGGTGACGGTGACGGCGCACCCCGGATCCTGGTGCATCCCCATGCGGTCCGCCCTTCGCTCGCCCTGGTCCGGACCATGGCGCTGGCTGACCTGGTGGTCATCGGTCAGACCTATCTTCAGGGCGCGGGATACGGCACCGAGGTGCTGGGGCAGATCCTGCTGCAGCAGAGGTCGCCGGTTCTGATCGCCCGCGGCGGACCGGAACGACTCGCCGGCCAGGCCGCGATCGCCTGGGACGGCAGTGCCGAGGCGGGACGGGCGGTACGCAGTGCCCTGCCGCTGATCGCCATGGCCTCCGGACTGATGCTGCTGCAATACCCCGAGGGGCTCGACGATCCGGCGACCGCGCCGGAAACGGCCTCGCTCAACGCCTATCTCCGCCTGCACGGGGTCGGAACCGGACGGCCGGTCGCCGTCGCCGGCCGCTCGGCAGGCGAAGCTCTGGTCGAGGGGGCTCAGGATGAGGGCGTCGACCTGCTCGTCGCCGGGGCCTGGGGGCATTCGCGGCTTCGGGAGGCGATCTTCGGCGGAGCCACCCGGGCTTTTCTCGAGGACACGGATGGTCCCTGTCTGTTGCTCGCCCACTGATGACCGGCACTGCCGGTATGTGGCTGGTCGATCCCTCGGTCCTGCCGGCCTTCCTTCTGGCCATGGTTCTGATCGAGCTGACCCCGGGTCCCAATATGGGCTATCTGGCGCTGGTCTCGACGGTGCGCGGGCGGCTGGCCGGGCTGTTGACCATCGTCGGGGTTACGGTCGGTCTCGGTCTCTATCTGATGTTGGCGCTCTATGGTCTGACGAAGACGCCGCTGGCGTCGGCCGGGGCGTTGACCGCGCTGAAATGGGCCGGTGTCGGCTACATGCTCTGGCTGGCGATCGAGGCCCTGCTGCCGGAGCGATCGGTGCAGTCGCGGCCACTGCGGCTTCCCTTTGCCGCCGGCCGGCTGATGCTGCGTGGGCTGGTCGCTAATCTTCTCAATCCCAAGGCCGCCCTGTTCTATATGGTGATGTTGCCCGGTTTCGTCCGTCCGGAGTTCGCCGCCCCCCGGACCCAGATGCTGGTGTTCGGCGGGATTCATATCGGCATCAGTATTATGGTTCATCTGGCGATCGTCGTCGGGGCCGCCGGGACCGCGTCACACCTTCCGGCGTCCGGCCGTCGGTTGCTGCGCTGGGGTCTGGCGACCGGACTGGCCGCTACGGCCCTGTGGGTGGGAGTCGCACCCCGCTGATCTTTCCAGAGCGAGACCAACCATGACCCTGTCCCTGTCCTTCCACGGTGCCGCCGGGTGTGTCACCGGCTTCTGCGCCCTGCTGCAGACTGACCACGGCCGTTTTCTGGTCGACTGCGGCATGTTTCAGGGTCCCAAGACCCTGCGGGCCTTGAACCATCAGGATTTCCCCTTTGATGCCCGGGACATCGACGGGGTTTTCCTGACCCATGCCCATATCGATCACTCCGGCATGCTGCCCAAATTGGTCCGGGCCGGTTTTCGCGGGCCGATCTACGCTACCCGGCCCACCCGGGACCTATGTGCGGTCATGCTGGCGGATTCGGCCGACATTCAGGAAGGGGACGTAGCCCATCTCAACCGCCGCAACGAGCGGCGCGGGCTTCCACGGGTCGAGCCGATCTATTCCTCAGCCGATGTCGAACCGACCCTGCGCCTGTTTGAAACCGTAAAGTTCAACGAGACCGTTGAGATCGTGCCGGGGGTTACGGCGCGCTACTGGGCAGCCGGTCACCTGCTGGGAGCCGCCTCGGTTGAGCTGACGATTGAGGATCAGGGCAAGCCGGTACGGCTGCTGTTCTCCGGCGACCTCGGCTCGGGCCACCAGCCCTTCCTGCCGGCTCCGGACGGTCCCGCCGGCGTCGACCATGTGGTGCTGGAATCGACCTATGGCGACCGGGATCGCGCCGACCTCGATCTTGAGGAACGACGCAAGGCACTGGCCGGGGAATTGCGTTCGGCCAAGGCAGCGGGCGGCCCACTGCTGATGCCGACCTTTGCGGTCGGCCGGGCCCAGGAGCTGATCCTCGACCTGTTGGCCGTGATGGAGGCCGAGCCCGATCTGGCAGGCGAAATCTTCCTCGACTCCCCGCTGGCCATCGAGGCGACCGATGTCTTCTTGCAGCGGGGCTGGAACATGGACGCGTCCGAAAACCCCTATCTGGTCCTGCGCCACGCCGACCGGCTGCACTATCTGATGCGACCCCAGGAAAGCGACCGGCTGGATCGGCTGCGCGACTGGCACATCATTCTTGCCGGCAGTGGCATGTGCGACGCCGGACGGATCCGCAAACACCTGAAACGATTGCTGTGGCGGCGCGAGACCACGGTCCTGATCACCGGTTTCCAGGCTGCCGGCACCCTCGGCCGGATCCTGCAGGCTTCACCGTCCCAGGTCCGGATCCAGGGTGATGACATCCGCGTCCATGCCCGTATCCGCACCCTCGACCTCTTTTCCGGCCATGCCGACGCTCCGGCGCTGGTTGACTGGTTCAAGGCGCGCGGCCCGGTATCCGGCAAGGTCTTCCTCGCCCACGGCGAGCCCGGTTCACTGCAGGGCCTGTCGACGCGTCTGATCACCGCCGGCGTCGACGCAGCGGCGGTGATTATCCCCGAACTGGATCAGACCTTCACCCTGACTCCGGCGGACGTGACTCTGGTCTCCGGTCGTGCCGTCCGCATGCTGCCCGGCGCGGCGACCCGGCCGGATTGGCACAGTGCCCGGGCCGATCTGCTCAGCTCGATGAATGAGGCGTTGCAGGGTCTCGAGTCCGACGCCGCGCGCATGGCCGCGATCGCGGCGATGAAAACGGCCCTGCTGCAGTCCCCGCCCGACAGCAGGCCAATGGAGGGCGCTGCCCATGGATGATCCCGACTCCAATGCGGCCCAGCTGGCGTCGCCATCCTACCGCCTGCCCGCGCTGGATCAGGATTTCTTGCTCGGGGATTCGATGCGCGGGGTGCGTTTCCAGCTGGAGTTCGCCAAGGCCGAAGAGGTGCTCCGGGCGTGGGGCATACGCACCACCCTGGTGGTGTTCGGCAGCGCTCGCGTGCGCGAGGACGGCCCCGGCCGCCATGCCGACTGGTATGCCGAGGCCCGTCGGTTCGGCAAGCTGGCGTCGCTGCGCGGCGGGGCCATGCGGGATGTCGGCCAGGTGCGCGACAACGTCATCGCCACCGGCGGTGGTCCCGGCATTATGGAGGCGGCCAATCGCGGGGCTGCCGACGTAGGAGCCCCCTCGATCGGGTTCAACATCACCCTGCCGCACGAGCAGGAACCCAATGGCTGGTCGACGCCCGGCCTGACCTTCCGTTTTCACTATTTCGCCATGCGCAAGATGCATCTGGCGATGCGGGCCAACGGTCTGGTGGTTTTTCCCGGCGGCTTCGGCACCTTCGATGAACTGTTCGAGCTTCTGACCCTGAGACAGACCGACAAGGCACCGCCGATCCCGGTGGTGCTGGTCGATGAGACCTACTGGCGCACAGTCATCGATTTCGACGCCATGGTCTCCCACGGGCTGGTATCACCGTCAGACCTGAGCCTGTTCCGCTTCGCCGATACGGCTGAATCGGCCTGGCAGAGCCTGATCGACTGCTGTCTCAAGCCGCATCCGCCGTCCGACTATGTCCCGGTGCCCTGAGGCACCGGGAACGATGCCAGTCTAGAGGTTGAGCAGGGCCGGATCACCGCCCTGGGCGGCGATATTGACGCTGATCGCCTGTTCCGAGGCATAGCGGATCAGACTGTTGGGGCCGCCGGCTTTGGGTCCGGTGCCTGACAGGCCTTCGCCGCCGAACGGTTGGACCCCGACCACGGCCCCGGTGATGCTGCGGTTCACATAGACATTGCCCGCCGGCACCAGCCGGATCACATCCTCGGCGAAGGCCTCGATACGGCTGTGCACGCCCAGCGTCAGGCCGAAGCCGCGCCCGGCCAGCTTGCCCGCCACCGTCATCAGATCCTCGGGGTCGTAGCGATAGATGTGCAGGATCGGACCGAACACTTCGGCTTCGAGGAAGTCGGGCGTCGGAATCTCGGCGATGGTCGGGGCGAAATATTCGCCGGTGCCATGGCCGCAGTTGGCGCTCTCGGCGAACTCGGCCCGGGCCAGAACCTTGGCTTCCTTCTCCAGCCGCGCCAGATGGGCCTCGAGGACCTCGCGCGACTCAGCGTCGATGACCGGACCGATGTCGGTGGCCGGATCGGCCGGATCGCCGACCACCAGGGTCGCCAGCGCGCCCTTCAGCCCCTCGATCAGTCCCTTGGCCGAGTCCTTGGGCACATACAGGATGCGCAGGGCCGAACAGCGCTGGCCGGCGCTGCCGAAGGCCGAGTTAATGACATCGTCCAGCACCTGTTCGCGCAAGGCCGTGGTGTCGACGAACATGGCGTTCAGCCCGCCGGTTTCGGCGATGAAGGGGATGATGGCACCCGGGCGGTTGGCCAGGGCGATGTTGATGGCCCGGGCGGTGCCGGTGCCGCCGGTGAAGGCGATCCCGTCGATGCCCGGATGGTTGACCAGCGCCGCGCCGACGGTCTCGCCGCGACCGGGGACCAGGGCGATCAACTCGGGCTGCAGTCCGGCCTTGAGGAACAGGCGTACGGCCTCGGCCGCCACCAGCGGGGTCTGTTCCGCCGGCTTGGCCAGCACCGCATTGCCGGCCGCCAGGGCGGCGGCGATCTGGCCGGTGAAGATGGCCAGCGGGAAATTCCACGGGCTGATACAGGCGAAGACGCCGCGACCGTGCAGCATCAGCTGGTTGGTCTCGCCGACCGGCCCGGTCAGGATCTCGGGCCCGGGGAACTGGGTCTCGGCCAGCATGGCGTAGTAGCGGCAGAAGTCGGCGGCCTCGCGCACCTCGGCTACGCCGTCGTTCAGCGTCTTGCCGGCCTCGCGCGCCAGCAGGGCCACGAACCGGTCCATGTCGGCCTCGAGGGCGTCGGCCATGTTGCGCAGCACGATGGCCCGCGCCGCCCCGCCGGCCCGGTCCCAGACGATATGGGCGCGCGCGCCCAGTTCGATGGCCTGGTGAATCTCGGTGTCGGTGGCCTCGGACACATAGCCGAGCACGCTGTTGCAGTCCGACGGGCTGATCACGTCGGTCGGATTCTCGCCGGCGCGCAACACGCCGCTGATGATCGGGCCGGAGTTGAGCTTTTCGCGGTCGATCATTTCCAGGGCGCTGGCGTGACGTTCGCGTTCCTCGACCTGGGAATAGTCGCGGCCGAGGGAGTTCAGACGATTTCCGTACATGTGTTGGGGGACCGGAATTTTGGGGTGAGGGCCGGGCTGGGCTTCCAGCACGGTGACGGGATCGAAGGCGACGGTGGTGGCGGGTACCCGCTCGTCGAGCAGGGCGTGAACGAACGAGGAATTGGCCCCGTTCTCGAGCAGGCGGCGGACCAGATAGGGCAGCAGTTCCTCATGCCCGCCGACGGGGGCATAGGCGCGGATCGACAGGTCTTCGCCCTTCCAGGCGGCCTCGGCCGCATCGTACAGGGGCTCGCCCATGCCGTGCAGCCGCTGGAACTCGATCTTGACGTCGGCGTCCTTCGCCATCCGGTGTATGGCCGCCAGAGACACGGCGTTGTGGGTGGCGAACTGGCCGTACAGATGCGGCGCGGCGTCGATGATGGCGCGGGCGCAGACCAGATAGTTGACGTCGGTGGCGACCTTGGTGGTGAACACCGGATAATCGGGGCGGCCGGCGATCTGGGCCCGTTTGATCTCGGTGTCCCAATAGGCCCCCTTGACCAGCCGCACCATGATCCGACGGCCCGAGCGTTCAGCCAGGGCGGTGACCCGGGCGATGACCTCGGGCGCGCGCTTCTGATAGGCCTGAACCGCCAGGCCCAGACCTTTCCATTCGCCCAGATCGGGGTCGTGGGCCAGACGGTCCAGCAGTTTCAGCGACAGGGCCAGCCGGTCGGCTTCTTCGGCGTCCATGCAGAAATTGATGTCGTATTTCGCCGCGATCAGGGCCAGCCGCTTCACCCGCGGATACAGCTCGTCCCACACCCGTGGTTCCTGGGTCGCCTCATAGCGCGGGCACAGGGCCGACAGCTTGACCGACACGCCGTGGCCGGTCTGCGGGCCGCGCATCCCTTCGGTGTCGCGCCGCACCTGGCCGACAGCCTCGATGGCCCCGGCATAGATTTTTTCGTAGCGAACCGCGTCCTCGGCACTGCGGGCCCCTTCGCCCAGCATGTCGAAACTGCACAGCCAGCCCTCGCGCGCCGACCGCTTCAGCGCCCCCTTGATGGTGCGGCCGACGACGAATTGCTCGCCCATCATCCGCACAGCCGCGGCCACGGCCTGTCGGATCACCGGCTCGCCGATCCGCCCCGCCACCCGGCGCAGGAAGCTCGGCAGGTCGCGTTTGGCGTCCTCGTCGACCTCGACCAGCTTGCCGGTCAGCATCAGCCCCCAGGTGGAGGCGTTGACGAACAGACTTTCGGACTGGCCCAGATGTTTGGCCCAGTCGGCCGAGCGAATCTTCTCCGAGATCAACCGGTCGCGCGTCTCCTCGTCGGGAATGCGCAGCAGGGCCTCGGCCATACACATCAGGGCCAGACCCTCGCGGGTGCCCAGCGAGAACTCTTGCAGGAAGCTCTCGACCACGCCCTGGCGCTGGTTGTCCTTGCGGGCCCGCTCGACCAGTTCGACCGCCTCGACCGCCACGGCCTCACGCTGGGCCGGGGTCAGCGGCACCTGCGCCAGCAGCTCGGCCACCACCTCGCGCTCGTCGCGAAACTTGCCGCGATCGATCTCGTCCCAGTGGGCGAGGCTCGAGGGCGAAAACTCGGCAGCCGTCATGCAAATAAAATCCAGAGGTTAGCGGCAAGGATGGCGAACTTCGCCGGTTGATGGAGGGCCTGGTGAGCCGGTATGGCGAAATTCGTTCGGGCCGGGGTACCATCTTCCAGCGGGTGTGAGAAAGACCCTACCGGTTCGCTGTGAGCCGGTTCCCGCCCTCCGTCAGACAGGATCGTGATTTCGTGACCGACCTCGCCGCCACTCCCCCCTGTCCCGAAGGCCCGCCCGTCGGGCGCGTCATCGCCATGCCCGCCGACACCAATCCCGAGGGCGACATCTTCGGGGGCTGGCTGCTGGCCCATATGGATCTGTGCGGGGCGACCCCGGCCTTCGAGCGCGCCCAGGGTCGCTGCGCTACCATCGCCGTCGACGGCATGGTCTTCCTCCAGCCGGTCTCGGTCGGGGACGAGGTCAGCATCCACGCCCGGGTCATCCACACCGGCCGCACCTCGATCCGGGTCCGGGTCGAGGCGTGGAAGCGGGCCCGGGGCCAGCATCTGGCCGAGTCGGTCCGCGTCACCGAGGGCGTCTTCACCTATGTGGCCATCGACGATGACCGCAAGCCGCGGGTGTTGCCGGCGGGTGTCTGAAGCCCCGGTAACGTGGGCCGTTCCACTGTGAAATCTTGACCTTTGGCCCCGCGCCACCTACCTCCAGCTCATGGCCATCCGTCGCATCCTGACCGTCGACAATGCCGCCGATACGGCGGTGCTGAAGCAGATTTCCGCCCCTGTGGCCGAAGTCGATGACGACGTGCGCGCCCTGATGGATGACATGCTCGAGACCATGTACGCCGCCCCCGGCATCGGCCTGGCGGCCGTACAGGTCGGCGAGGTCAGGCGCGTCATCGTTATGGATCTGGGCGACCGGGTCCTTGAGGGTGAGGACGTCGCCCCCGAGCCGGTCGAGGGCGAGGACGAGGATACGTCACGCCGCAACCCGCGCTATTTCGTCAATCCCGAGATCCTCTGGGCCTCCGACGAGATCTACGCCTACGAAGAGGGCTGCCTGTCGGTGCCCGAATATTTCGATCAGGTCGAACGCCCCGGCAAGGTGCGCCTCCGCTACCTCGACTACAACGGCAAGGCCGTCGAGGAAGAAGCCGAGGGCCTCTACGCCGTCTGCATCCAGCATGAGATGGACCATCTCGAAGGGGTGTTGTTCATCGATCATCTGTCGCGCCTGAAACGCGAGCGGGCGGTGGCCAAGGTCAAGAAACTGGCAAGGATGGCCGCCTGATGGTTCGTCGCAAGGTCGGCAAGTCCCGCATCATTGACTCGTCGGGACGGCGTCGCCTGACCCGGTCGGAAAAGGTCGGAATCGGCAGTCTGGTGGGCCTGTTCGCGGTTATGGCTGTCGGCGTCGGGGCCGGCCTGCTGCTGGATCGCCTGCTCAATTTCGACGCCGCCCTCGACGCCGGGGGCGAATGGGACGAGGGCGGCGGCGTCAAGACCCGCTGGCAGTAGGCCGTCCGGACGTCTAAAGGCGGGGGCATGCGCCTCGCCTTCATGGGTACCCCCGAATTCGCCGTGCCGTCCCTGGCCGAGATCATCGCCTCGGGCCATGAGGTCGTGGGCGTCTGGTCCCAGCCGCCCCGTCCCCGGGGCCGCGGCCAGAAATTGACCCCGTCACCGGTCCAGGCTTTCGCCGAGCTCATGGGCCTGCCGGTGTTCACCCCGGAGTCGATGAAGTCGCCCGAGGCCGTGGCCGCCTTTCAGGCACTCGACCTCGATGCCGCCTGTGTCGTCGCCTATGGCCAGATCCTGACCCCGACGGTGCTCGAGGCTCCGCGACTCGGCTGTTTCAACCTGCACGGCTCCCTGCTGCCACGCTGGCGCGGGGCCGCCCCGGTCCAGCGCGCCATTATGGCCGGTGACACCGAGACCGGTGTCCAGATCATGCGTATGTCCGAAGGCCTCGACGAGGGCGACATCCTGCTGTCGGAAACCCTGGCCATTCGCGCCGACGATACCGCCGCCACCCTGTCCGAACGGATGGCGATGACCGGGGCCGGCCTGTGGCCGCGCGCCCTGGGGGCCATCGAACGCGGCGGGATCACCACACCCCAGACCGGTCAGCCGACCTATGCGAAGAAGGTCACCCCGGCCGAGGCCCGGATCGACTGGACCCGCCAGGCGGATGCGGTCGACGCCCATATCCGCGGCCTGTCGCCCTTTCCCGGGGCCTGGTTCGAGGCTCCGGGCCCGGACGGCCCGGTCCGGATCAAGGTGCTGATGTCGGGGCTGGCCCCGGGCTCCGGCACGCCGGGCCTGACCCTCGATTCCGCGCTGACGGTGGCCTGCGGCGCGGGGGTGATCCGGCTGCTGCGGGTCCAGCGCGAGGGCCGGGCGGCCCAGACCGCCGACGAATTCCTGCGCGGCTTTCCCGTTGCCGCCGGCACCGTGCTGGGCTGATGCCCCGCTATCGTCTGACCATCGAATACGACGGCGGAAGCTATAACGGCTTTCAGGCCCAACCGGGCCAGCCCACGGTCCAGGGCGTGATCGAGACCGCGATCGCCGCCTTCACCGGTCAAAGCGTACGTATCGCCGCCGCCGGCCGCACCGATTCCGGCGTCCACGCCACCGGACAGGTCATTCATGTCGATCTGGAGCGCGACTGGCCTCCGGCCACGGTGATGAATGCCCTGAATGCCCATCTGGTGCGCGAGGGGGTCGTGGTGCTCGATGCTGTGATCGTCCCTGACGACTGGCACGCCCGGTTTTCGGCCACCGGCCGTCGCTATCTGTTCCGCATCCTCAACCGGGCTGCGCCACCCGCGCTGGAGCGGGGCAAGGTCTGGCACATGCGCAAGCCGCTGGACGCTGTGGCCATGCACGAGGCGGCGCAGGCGCTGGTGGGGCATCATAACTTCACCACCTTCCGCGACCTCGCCTGCCAGTCGAAATCGCCGCTCAAGACGCTGGATGTGGCCCGGGTCACCCGGGTCGGGGACGAGGTCCATCTGGTGTTCGAGGCCCGCAGCTTCCTGCATCGCCAGGTGCGGTCGATGACCGGCACCCTGGTCGAGGTGGGTCTGGGCCGGTGGAGCGCGACGGACGTGGCGGCGGCGCTGGCGGCCGTGGATCGCACCGCCTGTGGTCCGGTGGCTCCGTCGGATGGCCTGTATCTGACCGGTGTTCGCTATGACCCTGTTGCGGCCAGCGAATCCTGAGCCTGTCCGCATGGTCAAGCGCGGGGTCGATCTGCTAGCAGGTGCCTCATGACCCAGCAGCCCGCCGACACCGCCGCCCGCCGTATCGTCGAAACCCTTGTGATGAACGGCATTGACCGGGTCTTCTGTGTGCCGGGCGAAAGCTATCTGGCCGTACTGGACGCCCTCGCCGATGTGCGCGACCGGATTCAGGTCATCGCCTGCCGCCATGAGGCCGGAGCCGCCAACATGGCCGAGGCTTATGGGAAACTGACCGGCAAGCCGGGCGTCTGCATGGTCACCCGCGGACCGGGGGCCACCCACGCCTCGATCGGCGTCCATACCGCCCATCAGGACTCAACGCCGATGATCCTGTTCGTCGGCCAGATCGCCCTGACCGACCGCGGCCGCGGGGCCTTCCAGGAGGTCGATTATCGCGAGGTGTTCGGTGGCCTGGCCAAATGGGCCACCGAGATTGAAAGCCCGCAGCGCACGGTCGAGATCGTCGAACGTGCCTTCGCCACCGCCCTGCAGGGCCGGATGGGGCCGGTGGTCATCGCCCTGCCCGAGGACATCCTGCACGACGACGGCGGCCCGGCCCCGATCCGGCCGGTGGTCCCGGCCCGCGCCGGGCTCGATCCCGCCTTTACCGAACAGGTCCGCGCTCGTCTGGCCAGGGCGGAACGACCACTGCTGGTGCTGGGCGGATCCGGCTGGAGCGCCGCCGCCACCGACGCCATCGGCGACTGGGCCGAGCGACTGGGTCTGCCCGTCGCCCTGTCGTTCCGGCGCAAGGACCTGATCTCCAATGACCGCCCCAACTATGCCGGTGATCTCGGCCTCGGCTGCAACCCGGCCCTGACGGCCCGGGCCAAATCCGCCGACCTGATCCTCGCCATCGGTGCCCGACTGGGCGAAAATCCGACCCAGGGCTATACGCTGTTTACGCGCGAACAGACCGCCGAACGGCTGATCCACATCCATCCCGGGGCCGAGGAACTGGGCCGTGTCTGGACCCCGTCGCTCAGCGCCACGGCCGACAATTCCCTCGCCGCCCTGGCCCTGTCGCAGATCGAGCCGGGCCGGACCTGGCATGACGAGGCCGCCGCCGCCCACGCCGACTATCAGACCTTCTCGACCCCCGTCGCGGTCACCGGCGCGGTCAATATGAGCGAATGCATGGCCCATCTCGGCGAGATCCTGCCGCCGACGGCCATCGTCACCAACGGGGCCGGCAATTTCGCCGCCTGGCTGCACCGCTTCTATCGCCACCGTGCCTGCCGCACCCAGCTGGCCCCGACCTCCGGGGCCATGGGCTACGGCTTCCCCGCCGCCGTCGCGGCCAAGAGCACCCATCCCGACCGCGACGTGATCTGCATCGCCGGCGACGGCGACTACATGATGACGGGGCAGGAGCTGGCCACAGCGGTCCAGTACGGCATCAATGTCGTCACCGTCATCGTCGACAACGGCGTCTACGGCACCATCCGCATGCACCAGGAAGTCCATTACCCGGGGGCCGACCGGGTCATCGCCACGGACCTGGTCAATCCCGATTTCGTCAAATACGCTGAGGCCTTCGGGGCTTTCGGCATCCGCTGCGACACGACCGAGGCCTTCCCGGCGGCCCTGGCGGCGGCGCGGAACGCGGGACGTCCGGCGATCGTTCATCTGGTGACCTCGGCCGAGGACATCGCGCCCAATCGCACGATCACCGGTATGAGGCGCGCATAGGAGCCGCCATGCCGCGTTCGTCCGCTGTCCTGATCCCCCTCCTGCTGGCCGGTTGCGCCGCCACCGCCCCACTGCCGGACCCGGCCGGGCCAGTCATGGCCAATGGCAACGACTGCGCCGTCATCGCCGCCGTGGCCCGCGAACACTACAAATTCGACACCGCCGACAATCTGCCGCCGCCGCTGTGGCTGGACGATGAGGGCAGCGGCTGGGCTCCGCGCTGCGACTGGAGCCACTACGGCCTGCGCTTCCCGGCCATTCATGATCCCGCCCGCACGCCGGCCTCGAGCCAGCCGCTGCGCTGGGTCCAGTTCAGACAGCCCCGTTATGACGGTCAGGGCGCGCTGATCGACAGTGCCATCATGCATGGCCCGCTCGCCGGCAACGGCATCCAGTGCCGCGTTCGCTCCGGCTTCGCCGGCTGGACCGTCAGCGACTGCCGCGTCACCTGGGTCAACTAGTCCTGTTGGCGGGGTTGCGCCGACCCGTGTCAGAGCTGAAGGTCGCCGTCTGTTTTTCCGGGGGTCCCATGCGCCGCATCCTGATTTCATCCGCCTCTGTCCTGCTGTTGACGGCCTGTGCCGGCATCCCCGCTCCTGTGGCCCCGACCGGCACCCCGGTCGCCGTCATCCCGGCGCAGAGTGAGGACGCCCGGCTGGACGCCTTCTTCGACCAGGCCTTCCGCGAACAGATCGCGCTCAGCCCGCAGTCGATGACGGCCCTCGGCATCAAGACCGACTACGACCGGCTGAACGACTACACGCCCGCCGCCGACGCCCGGTCGCTGGCCCTGGCCGAGGCCCAGCTGGCGCGGATGAAGGCCGATTTCCGCTTCGACGCCCTGAGTCCCCAGAGTCAGCTGTCCTGGAAGCTGTTCGAGGAAAGCGTCGAGCGTCAGATGTCCAGCGCGCGCTGGCGCGACCACGACTATATCTTCGCCGCCAACGGTAACCCCGCGACCAGCCTGCCGGTCTTCCTGATCAACAGCCATCGGATCGACAGTCCTGACGATGCGCGGGCCTATATTGCCCGTCTGGTCGAGGTCGAACGGGTGCTGGGCGAGATTTCGGCCGATGTGGAGCGTCGCGCTGCCGAGGGCTTCGTGTCTCCAGCCTTCGTCTTTCCGATCACCCTGACCGACACCCGCAATGTCATCTCCGGGGCCCCGTTCGACGGCGGCCCCGACAATCCGGTCTGGGCCGATTTCCAGAAGAAGGTCGCGGCCCTCGACATTACGGATGCTGAAAAAACCGCGCTTTTGTCTGCCGCCCGCACCGCCCTGACCGGCCCCTTCAAACGCGGCTATGACACCGTCCTGGCCACGATCGAACGCATCCAGCCGCTGGCTACCTCCAACGACGGAGTGTGGCGGCTCCCGGACGGCGACGCCTACTATGCCGAGCGGGTACGGCAATCCACGACCACCGACCTGACCCCCGACCAGATCCACGAGATCGGCCTGTCCGAGGTGGCGCGCATCCAGGCCGAGATGGAGACCATCAAGACCCGCGTCGGCTTCACCGGCTCGCTCCAGGACTTCTTCGCCTACATCAAGAGCGACCCGCGCTTTCAGTATCCGAACACGACCGAAGGGCGGGAAGCCTATCTGGTCGACGCCCGCGCCGCGGTCGCCGACGCCATGCGGGTCGCGCCGCAGTGGTTCCACACCCTGCCGCGCGCGGCGCTGGAAGTCCGCGCCGTCGAGGCCTGGCGTCAGGAGACGGCCTCGGTCGCCTTCTACAACCGGCCCGCCCCCGACGGCTCGCGACCGGGCATCTATTACGTCAATCTGGCGGACATGACCCAGGTGCTGAAGCCCCAGGTCGAGGCCATCAGCTATCACGAGGGCGCGCCCGGCCACCATTTCCAGATCGCCTACGCCCAGGAGATCGAGGGCCTGCCGCGCTTCCGTCGCTTCGGCGGCTACGGGGCCTTTTCCGAGGGCTGGGGCCTGTATTCGGAGCGGCTGGGCAAGGAGATGGGCTTCTATCAGGATCCCTATGCCGACTTCGGCCGCCTTTCGCTGGAGATCTGGCGGGCGGCGCGTCTGGTCACCGATACCGGCCTGCATGCCAAACACTGGAGCCGCGAACAGGCGATCGCCTATTTCCAGCAGAACACGCTCGTGTCCGAACGCGATATCGTCAAGGAAGTCGAGCGCTACATCACCAACCCCGGTCAGGCGACCAGCTACAAGATCGGCCAGCTGAAGATTCTCGAACTGCGCGCCCGCGCCCGTCAGGCGTTGGGCGATCGCTTCGACATCCGTGACTTCCACACCGTGGTGCTGGGCGGCGGCAGCGTGCCGCTCGACGTGCTGGAAGGCCAGATCGACGCCTGGATCGCGGCGGGTGGCGGCCGCCCCACAGGCTGAACCCTCTCGCCTCGACGGCCCATCGGCGGTAAAGGGCGCGCGCCATGCCCTTTACCGCCACTGTCCTGACCATGTTCCCCGAGGCCTTTCCCGGCCCGCTCGGGGTGTCGCTGATCGGCACCGCCTGGCGTGAGCGGAACCTGTGGGCGCTCGAGACAGTGGACATTCGCGCCTTTTCCGAAGATAAGCGCGGCTTCCTGGACGACACCCCTGCGGGTGGCGGCCCCGGAGCTGTACTCAAGGCGGACGTGGTGGCCCGGGCACTCGACAGTGTTTCCGGTCCGGGGCGGCCGCTTTTGTACATGAGTGCCCGGGGTCGGCCCCTGACCCAGGCGCGCGTCAAGGACTGGGCACAGGCGGACGGCATCACCGTCCTCTGCGGCCGGTTCGAGGGGGTGGACCAGCGCGTGCTCGACGCGCGCGGGTTCGAGGAGGTCTCCGTCGGGGACGCGGTGCTCGCCGGTGGCGAGGCGGCGGCCATGGTGGTGATCGAGGCGTGCGTGAGACTGCTGCCCGGCGTCCTCGGCCAGGCGGAGAGTCTGAGTAGCGAAAGTTTCGAGGACGGTCTTCTGGAACACCCGCAGTACACGCGACCGCGGACGTTCGAGGGGCTGGAGATTCCCGAGGTGCTGCTGTCGGGTGACCATAAAAAGGTCGCGCAATGGCGTCAGATGCAGCGGGAAGAGACCACGCGGACGCGACGGCCGGACCTCTGGGCGGCGCATTCTGCACAGACGACCGCGGGCCATGAGCCCGCCAAATCACAGGTAAAGAGCGCAAAGCTCGAGGAGAAATAGCTATGAATATCGTCCAGCAGATCGCGGCTGAAGAAAAAGCCCGCCTGACCGACATCCGCCCCATCCCCGAATTCCAGCCGGGCGACACCCTGCGCGTCAACGTCAAGATCAAGGAAGGCGAGCGCGAGCGCGTCCAAGCCTTCGAAGGCGTCTGCATCGCCCGCGCCGGCGGCGGCATCAATGAGAATTTCACCGTCCGCAAGATCAGCTTCGGTGAAGGCGTCGAGCGCGTCTTCCCGCTGGTCTCGCCGATGATCGAGTCCATTGAGGTCAAGCGTCGCGGCGTCGTGCGGCGTGCCAAGCTCTATTACCTGCGTGACCGTCGCGGCAAGTCGGCCCGGATCGCCGAGAAGCAGACCGTGCGCCCGGACAAGAAGGCCATCGTGCCGGAAACCGGCAAGGTTGAAAAAGCCGCCGAAGAGAGCTGATCTCCTCGGATCACCCGAATTGATCAAGGCCCCGGCGGGATCCGCCGGGGCCTTTTTCATGTCGTGTCCGGACCGGTACCGACCAGGACCTAGTGGGACGTCACCGACCTGGCGGTGTCCTTCTGTCTTTCCAGACTGTGCTTCAGGTCGCGCATCTGGTCGTGACCGTCCTTCACCGTCGTATAGGCGCGGCGGATGGTCTCGCGGGTCGAGGCCGAGACGTCGGAGTCCTCAAGGGCCTTCTCGAACTTGGTCTTGATGAAGTCCTCACCGTTCTCGACCGAATTGACCACAGCCTGTTCGTCGCGGAGCAGGGCGTGTTTGACGTCGAGAAAGGCGCGGTGGGCCTTGGCCAGCACCGAGCCGTCGTCCTCGGGCTCGCCGCCCAGGGTCAGGACTGCGCCCTTCAGGTCACCGGCCAGGCCCTGGCGCTCCAGGCTGCGCTGCTCGAACAGGGTCTTGAAGCGCCGGTCCTCGGTCTCGCTGGCGGCTTCGCGATAGCCGTCGGCGCTGTCGAGGGTGGTCTCGATCAGGCTGTTGAGGACGTGGATGTCGTGGGATTGTGGCGTACTCATAATCGTGCCTTTCACTGTGGGAGGAACAGCAGGAAAAGCGCGGAGACCCCGGTTTGGTTTCAGCTTGGCCGTTCAGAGTTTGGTGCGCAGCGACCACAATTCCGGAAAGCAGCGTCGTTCCAGGGTCGAGGCCAGATAGGCCACACCCTCGGTGCCGCCGGTACCGCGGCGGCGGCCGATGATGCGTTCGACCGTCACCACATGTTTGTGCCGCCAGGTCAGCAGGGCGTCGTCCAGATCGACCAGTTTTTCTGCCAGCTGGTACAGGGGCCACCAGCGGGCGGTGTCGCGATAGACCTCCAGCCACGCCGCCTCGACGCCTTCCGAGGCCACATAGGGCTGGCGCACGTCGCGGTTCAGCACCTCGGCCGGCACCGGCAGACCCGCCGCCGCCAGCTGCGACAACGCGTCGTCGTACAGGCTGGGCGCGTTCAGCGCCGCGGTCAGGGCCGCATGGGCTGCGGGCCGGTCGACGTGGAATTTCAGGAAGCTGTCGTCCTTCAGCCCCAGCATCGTCTCGAAGCGGCGGAACTGGTCACTCTGGAAGCCGGACGAGGTCCCCAGCGCTCCGCGGAAACGCAGATAGTCGGCCGGGGTCATGGTGGCCAGGATGTCCCAGCTCTGGGTCATCACCGCCTGGATACGGCTGACCCGGGCCAGAATCTTGTAGGCGGGGACCAGATCGCCGGCCCGCACCAGTCGCTGGGCCAGGGCGACCTCGTGCAGGATCTGCTTCAGCCACAGTTCCTTGGTCTGGTGGATGACGACGAACAGCATCTCGTCATGTTCGTCCGAGCGCGGGTTCTGGGCGCTCAGCAGGACGTCGAGGTCCAGATAGCTGGCATAGGTGATGTCGGGGGTTGGGTCGGGGGCGCTGTCGGTCATGGCTCCGTCCTATCGCGCCCGCCCCCCCGAGGGCCAGCGCTTAAGCCGGGATCAGCGGCGGCGGGTTCCGGTCGTGCCGTTCGCCGCCGCGCCGACCTCGGCCCCGGCGTCGAAGGCGTCGCGCGCATTCTTGTAGATAAATCCATAGGTCGGATAGACGGTCGACCCCAGGTCATGGATCGGATTGTACCAGACCTTGACCTGGCTCCAGTCGCCGCCGCGCGAGACGTCGACGACGGTAACGTTCTCCTCGACCTTGCCGCGGCTGCCACCCCAGTTGGCGTGGGTCACCCGAATCACCCGGTCGGTCAGGATGTCGGAGACCACGGCGACGTGGCCGCGGCTCATCCGGCCCTCGGGACGGAACACCAGCACCGAGCCGGTCTCGGGCGCATGGCCGGTTCTCAGACGATCGACGGCCTGGTTCCACCAGGTCCAGGCGTCACCGAAGATATTGATGCCCGAGAACATCCGGGCAAAGGTCACGCACTGCCAGTAGGGATCATCGGCCTTTGCCGGCGCGGCACCCAGGGCAAAAAACCCGAGGGAGGCTGCAACCACTGCGGCGGTGATCCGTTTTGTCATACTGGCCTGTTTCCAATTGTTTCCGGGAAAGAAGCCTTAGACGATAGTTTCCGAAGGTTGAAGAACCCTTTCCGGGGAATTTACCCTATCGGCGATATCCGTATGCGCGGCGCGTCGCCGTTCGGCCATACGTCGCAAGGCCGTCCGGGCCGGGCGTTCCACCAGATGGTAGGACACCGCCGCCACCACTGGCAGCAGGGCCACCACCACCAGCCACACGCCCAGCGTCAGCCGCTTGTCTTCGGCCCCGGTCAGCCGCGCCGCGACATTCACGGCCACGATCTGCCACGGCACGCAGACCATATAGATCGAATAGCTGATCTCCCCGAGATAGACGGCGGGCTTCGAGGCCAGCCAGCCGGCCCCGGCATTGGTCATCGAGGCGAGACCCAGGATCAGGGCACCGGCTGACAATACCGTGAACCCGTCCCATGCGCCCAGCGATGCGCTGATCGCCATCCCCGTCGCACCCGCGGCCGCCCACAGTCCGCCCCGCTTCAGCGGCGTGCGGCGATAGACCAAATACAGGGCGCAGCCCAAAGCGAAACACGGTACGATCCGCAGTGCGCCCCAGGCGAAGGTGGCCTCGGTCAGGGAAAATCCGGCCATCGCCTCGAAGGCCAGATACAGGCCGGTCAGGAACAGGGCCGCGCCCGCCACCGCTGCTCGCGGTCGTTCGCGCAACCGCCAGGCCACGACGGCGAAGGCCGGAAAGGCCAGATAGGCGAACCATTCGGCCGAGATCGACCACGACGGATGGTTGAAGCCGGCCGCCGGTGCCAGGCCCCAGGCATGGGTCATCGTCAACTGGGCGGGCAGGGAGGCCCAGCTCAGCACATTGCCGTCAATGGTCAGGCCGGCAGCGACCGCCGCCAGCCCCAGGGCCATCACCCCGGCCAGGGTCGCCAGATGCAGGGGATAGACCCGCGCGATCCGCGCCCACAGGAAACCGCCGTAGCGGAACCGCTTCTCGCCCGCCGCCTGCAGATAGACGTGGCTCAGGATAAAGCCCGACAGGACGAAGAAGGTCTCGACCCCCAGATAGCCCCTGGTTACGGCCACCGGCACGAAGCCCGCATCCAGATCCGGCCAGAAGGTGAACAGCACCACCCAGGCGGCCGCGAAAAACCTCAACGAGGTCAGGGCGCGCAGATCAGCGGGGGGCGCAATCGGGGTCATGCCGCGAGCTTACGCGCCTGTGGCTTTGGGAACCGTAAACGGGCGGCACCGATCCGGAAGGTTCGCACGACCGGGTGACTGTTCGAACCGCCCCTTTTCATATAACAATGGTCTGCGGAGTGGCGGTTTCTGGTGGAGGATGAGCGGCGAATTCCGCGCAACCGAACAAGGAAAATCCCGGGGGAGGGACGCAGTCATGAAGACGCTCGCAGTTCTGTACGGTATCGTCGCCTACATCATATTTTTTCTTACATTCCTGTATTCCATAGGGTTTGTCGGCGGATTCATGGTGCCAAAAACCATCGACAGCGGGATCGCCGTTTCCCTGACCGAGGCCCTCGTCGTCAATACCCTGTTGCTGGGTCTGTTCGCGGTTCAGCACAGCGCCATGGCCCGCCCGGCCTTCAAGACATGGTGGGCGCGGTTCGTGCCCCCGGTGATCGAACGCTCGACCTATGTCCTGTTCTCCAGCCTGGCCCTGATTGTGCTGTTCTGGCAGTGGCGGCCGCTGCCGCAGACGATCTGGGCCGTCCAGTCGCCGACTCTGGAGACAGCCGTCTGGGCCCTGTTCGGGATCGGCTGGCTGGTCGTGCTGCTGTCGACCTTCCTGATCAGTCATTTCGACCTGTTCGGCCTGCGTCAGGTCTGGGCCTACCGGCGGGGCCGGGAGGTGCCGCCGAGCGATTTCCGCACGCCGCTGTTCTACAAGGTGGTGCGGCATCCGATCTATCTCGGCTTCATCATCGCCTTCTGGGCGACCCCGGTCATGAGCCTCGGTCATCTGGTCTTCGCTGTCGCGACCACGGCCTACATCCTGATCGGGATCCAGCTGGAGGAACGCGACCTGATCGCCTGTTTCGGTGACCGCTATCGCGACTACAGCGCGCGCGTATCCATGATCCTGCCGATACCCCGCCGCGTCAGTTCGCCTCGACCACCTGTCCCGACTCCCCCGCGCCCATGATCGCCGCCATCGAGGCGGCACAGCCCATCAGGGTCTCGCCGTCGATCTCGACCCGGGCGGTCAGCGGATAGGTGCGGTCGCTCATGCCGTCGGAACAGGTGGTGGCGATCAGGGTCACCTTCAGCGCCTTGCCGGTCCCGTTGGTGGCGGCATAGACGGCGGTGGTCCCCTGCAGCACCGGTCCGGGGTTGTCGGCCCGCTGTTCGGGGCGGTCGACCCCGGCATAGATCAGGCCCTGCGGCGTGATCTCTACGGCCCAGAACGGCTCATTGCCCAGGGCCCGGATCGGCCGGCTCAGATCGACCCCGCCCAGCAGGGCCGGCGAGACGTCGATCGCCGGGGCCTCCGGGGTCTGTGGCGACGGCGAACAGGCGGCCAACACCAGCACCGGCGCGGTGATCAGGGCAATGAGACGCATGGCAGACTCCCGGAAACGGTGACCGGCATGGAGCGCCGCCGCCCGGCAGGGGTCAAGAGGGGGCGCCAGACGTATCCGGCTGGACTATGCTCGCCCAATGACGATTCGCGTCGATGGTCCGCTCGTATCCCCGCCCGCCCCCGACTCCGGTCCGGTGGCGTGGGAATTCTTCGCCGGGGGCGGGCTGGCGGGCATGGGTCTGGACGGGTTCCGGATCGGTCTGGCCAATGACATCGACCCGCTCAAGGCCCGCGCCTTCCGCGCCAACCATCCCGACATCCCGCTGTATGAATTCGACGTCTGGTCGCTGTCGGCGTCCGACCTGACCGGAACGCCCGACCTGTGCTGGGCCTCGTCGCCCTGTCAGGACGTCAGTCTGGCCGGGGCGCGCGGCGGACTTCAGGCGGTTCGCTCCGGGGCCTTCTGGGGTTTCTGGCGGCTGATCCAGGGTCTGGACGCCGAAGGGCGGGCCCCGTCGCTGATCGTGCTCGAGAACGTCACCGGTCTGTTGAGTTCGGGCGACGGGGCCGATTTCGCTGCCGTCTGCCAGGCCATGACCGACGCCGGCTATGTCGTCGGTGCGCTCGAGATGGACGCCGCCCTGTGGCTGCCCCAGTCGCGGCCGCGCCTGTTCATCGTCGCCATGCGCGGAGTCGCTGGACCCACGGTGCCCGTCCCCGTCGCGCCCTTCCATTCGGCCCGGCTGGTCGCTGCCGTCGCCCGCCTGCCCGCCGCGGTGCGTCGCGTCTGGCGCTGGTGGTCGCTCGCCGTCCCGGCCCGGCGCAATCTCGATCTGGCGGCCCTGCTGCTGCCGGACGATGCGGTGCGCTGGTTCGATCCGGATCAGACCGCGGCCCTGCTGGCCCTGTGTGCGCCGCTGCACCGGGCGCGTCTGGACCGGGCCGCCGCTTCGGGGGGACGTCACGTCGGGGCCGGCTATCGTCGGGTCCGGGTCGAGGACGGGCGCAAGGTCCAGCGGCTGGAGTTGCGTTTCGACGGTCTGGCCGGCTGTCTGCGCACTCCGGCCGGGGGGTCGTCGCGGCAATATCTGGTGGTCTGTGACGACGGCCGGATCCGGGCCCGCCGTCTGGCCGCGCGCGAGGCCGCCCGGCTGATGGGAGTCGATGACAGCTGGTGTCTGCCGCCCAGCGACAGCGCGGCGCTGAAAGTGATGGGTGACGCCGTGGCTGTGCCCGTGGTCGGGGCCCTGTCCGCCGGCCTGTTGTTGCCGGCCCTGACCCGGCCCGTGCGGCAGGTCGCCTGAAGCGACGATCCGGCATGCGCCGGGGACGCCTATCTCTTGGCGTCATCCCCGGGCAGCCGATCGGCCCGGGCGTCCCAGCCGTCGCGGTCCGAGCGGAAGGCCAGGGCCATCAGCACCCCGGCCAGGGCCGCAGTACCGCCGATACCGAGCGTCATGGCGATCCAGCCGTGAAGCGACAGCGGTCCGCCGCCGATAGCACTCCAGAACCGGCCCAGCCCCGCCGTGGTCACGGCCGTAAGGGCGACCGTGACCAGCACCGCGACCAGACGCGACCGGATCGGCGATGCCACCCTAGCGCTGCATCCACTGGCCGTCAGCGGTGCGGTACCACTGGCCTGTGGTCATGCGCGGCAGCAGCTGGGCCTCGAACATGCGGGCTCCGGCCACCTCGGCCGTGGTACCGGCGGCGGCGGCGCTTTCGGCATAAAGTCGGCCGCGGGCGCTGTTGATGGTCTGGACCGCGACGTTCAGGTCAGGGTCCTGGGTGGAGAGGCGAAAGCCGATGAAGCCGTCGGCCTGTTCACCGACCACGCCCCGGACCTTGGCCGCGTCGACCATGGCCTTCTGGGCCGGGGTCTGGGCCAGGGCGGCACCGGCGGCGACGCCAAGGGCGGCGATCGCGGCCCCGACGACGAAGAGTTTGCGCAGGTTCATTTGAGCCATCTCCCGATCAGAACAGGTTGGGGTTTGCGATAAGGAGGTCCTGGAGCTCCTTGTCGAGGCGCACGCGAACATCGGCGTCCAGCTTGGCATAGATCTGGATCGGCGCGATCTCCAGCCGCACGGTCGGAGTGCAGGCACCCAGACTGGTGGCGGCGAGACCGCCGGCGAGCAGGATGCCGATATGGCGCTTGGTGATCATCTCATGACGCTCCGGAAGGCGAATGGGGCTCGGACTGATTTAACGCGAAACGGGGTGAATGGGTGCTGAACGATGATCATCGCGGTGTCGAGACCGGCGTGCCGCCTCTGCGGGCGATGTTCATATCCATCAGGTCCCGGACCAGCTGGTTGATGTTCAGGGTAGTGTCCAGCGTCAGGTCGATACCGGTGTCCGACGGCAGGGTCAGGTCTCCGTTCAGGAATTCACGCCGGATCAGTTCGGCCACGCTCAGCCGGATCTCCTGATGCTGCGGCGGATCGTGGCGACCGCGGATATGGAACAGCACCGCAAGTCGCCCCTCCTTGAGGGTGTTGACCTCGGCCGTCAGCACGTCGAACGCCAGGTTCTCCATGGCCTGATAGGCCAGGTCCTCGACCGTGCCCGTCGGCACCTCGCCGCCGCCGCCGGTCTTGAGGCCCGTAAGGGCCTGGCGCTGGATCGACAGGCGTCCGGGCTGCACCGCGAACAGGGACCCGCCGGTTATCCGCACGCCCCGGACCGGGTCGGAGATGAACGGCAGCCGGCCTGACACGACCGCATCCATCTGCACCGTGTCGCCGAACCCGGCCCCGGCGATGACGTCGCCCAGCTGGACGTTCTCCAGCACGATGATTCCCTCAAACGGCTGGGTCCGGTCCAGTGAGACCACGAAGGGTTCGACCCGGATAATCCCGCCGCCGACAGCCAGTTCGCCGCCCGAGACGGTGATCGCCGCCGCGTCGAGGCCGAAGGTCAGGTCGAGATTGGTCAGGGCCGAGACCGTGTCCAGCCGCTCTGCGGTCAGGACCTGTCCCGGGGCGGTCACCAGCGGGGTCAGGCTGATGAAGGCGACCTCGCCCTTCAGTCCCTTCACCGGTCCGGCCGGACTGTTGAAGTCGAGGTTGGGCACGGTCAGCAGGCCTGAGCTGGAACCCTCACGGTCCGCGGCCCAGTCGATGCGGCCGGTGAAACTGACCGATCCGGTCACCGGAGGTCCCAGCAGGCCAGTGACCATAGGGCTGAGGTCGTCGGGCTGCAGTCCGCCTTCGGCGAAGGTCAGATTCGGTGCGACGATGTCGATTCCCCCCGTTCCGGCGGACCCGTCATGGGCCAGGGTCAACCGCCCCAGAGCGTGCGGCCCCTGGCTCAGGTCGAAGACCCCGGTCCAGTCCTGACCGGTCAGTCGGGCCCGTCCGCTGGCGGCCACGGGGTTGAACCGGCGCGGCACGGTCGTGTCCCCGACCCGGCTCTGGTCGATGCGTGCCTCCAGACCCAGTCCCGCCGGTCCGCCCGTGGCCACGAGTCCGCCCTCGATCCCGGCGAAATCCATGGCCAGGAAGGGCGCGGCGGCGCTGAAACCGGTGATCGCCCCACCGGCCCGCCAGCGGCCGTCGGCGATGGTGACCATGGGGCCGGTGCCCGGGCAGACCGCGCCGGACAGGCCGGTGACGTCATTCTGGTCCAGCTCCAGCCGCTCGACGGTGGCGGTCACACAGTCGCTGGCTGTGTAGATCACCCGGCCGTGTCCGGACGCCAGCACGCCGCGGGTTTGCAGGGCCACGCCGCGGGCCAGGCCGAAATCGAGTGCGGCGCGACCGTCAAGGGTCGCGCTGAAGCCGCCGGGGGTCAGAGTCCAGGCCGGGACGACGAAATTGGCCTCGGGCAGGCCCTGCCCGCGCGTGGCGGTCAGGGTCAGGGCCCCGCCGCCGACCTGCCCCTGCGGCGCGGCATAGACCGGTCGTGCGACCGGCTCCAGCGTCAGGACGCCGCCGTTGGCCGGGGTGATCCGCACCGGCCGGTCCATCACCAGCCGCACGCCGCCGTCGCCGGCAGTCAGGCTCAGGCCCGGGGCGTCCAGGGCGAAGGCTGACAGGGCCCGTTTCATTTCGGCCAGTTCCGGAACGTCGTCCCGCGCCGGCGATCCGAACAGGGGCCAGGCTCCGCGAGCGGCCTGCATTGAACCCGTGGCCTCGAAACGAACGCCCGCATCCTGCACCAGGTCCAGATCGAGGGAGCCGCGCAGAGTGTTCAGGTCCAGGTCGGCCCAGGTCGCCCGGGCGGCGGTGACGGTCGCGGGGCCCCGGGCCTCGAAGGCCCGACCGCGGCCGCCGATCATCAGACGCGGTGCCCGGGCCGTGACGGCGGTGCCCGAGATGCCGACTCCCGCAGCCCGCCGGGCGGTCAGCCCCGCGGCACCGTCGAGCCGCCACGTCAGACCCTCGGGATCGCGGGTCAAGGTCGTTCGGGCCGCCTTCAGGGTCGCGGCGACGGTCCGGGCGTCCAGACTTCCACCGTCGATCCGTCCGGCGGCGAGTTCGACATCGCTGTGGCCCGTCAGTCGGAAGGCGTCGGTCCAGCCCGCACTTTGACCGGCGAACCGCATCGCGACGGCGGCGTCGGTAAATGTCGTCTGTCCGCTGCTGAGCCGGTCGCCGGTCAGGGTTCCGTCCAGCCGAACCGCCCCGTCTTCCCGCCGCGTCTTGATGTCGGGGTAGGGCAGGTCGCCGGTGGCCCTGAGCCGCAGGGCCTGACCCTGCCAGCCGGGGATGTTCGCGTGGTCAGCGGCAAGGTCCATGCGCAATGCCACCCGCTCGCCCGCAGTCGTCAGATTCAGCGTGCCGGACAGATTGCGCGCCGTGGTCCCGCCCTTGCCGAGAGAAACCTCCGGTATCCGTGCCGCCAGTCGCAGCAACCGGCCGTCGTCGACGGTGGCGTCGGCCAGTAGCTCCATCGGGCCGAAGTCGGTGGTCAGTCTGACGCGTCCGCTTTCGACCAGAATGCGCGGTCCGGGGATGTCGGTGCGCGACGGCCGGGCGGCGAATTTCTCGATCAGGGGGTCCAGCGACCCGAAGGACAGCCGGCCGTTCTGCCAGCGGGCCCGGGCCACCGGCCGCAACAGCCGCACCCGACTGGGCGTCAGGCCGGCTCCGCCGGCCTGCCATGGCAGGCCGATGACATAGTCGACCTCGACCCGTTCGATCTCCACCTCGGGCGCACGCGGATCGCCGATCCGGACCCGGGCGACAAAACCGTCGAGCTCGACCTTCTCGACCGCGATGTCCGCGTCGATGCCCTGACGCGCCAGCCAGCCGATCAGCACCTGCTGTGTCGCCGCCCTCCGGTTGAGATAAAGGGTCGCCACCAGCACCAGCGTCAGGCCGACGACGACCGCGCCGATCCGGCGTCCACGTCCGGAACCCCGCCGGGAGCGGGGTGCGCGAGTCTCGGGCACATCGGGTGGGGAAGAGTCAGTCAAGCGTGGGTCCGAAGCATTTCAGAAACGGGAGGAAGCAGGATTGAACAGTGCAGCACACATCAGCAATGGATTTTTCGTTGCAGATTGAACACCATGGAGTGGCGCTGGAGACACTTTCTCTGACGGTGAGGCGATACGAGGGCCGCGGGATTCTTTTTTCACGAGGATTTCACCCCGATACGGTGAATGAACTGTCTGTCTCGCCGCTTGAACTGCAGGGTGACTCATGTGACGCTGCCGATACAGTGTGCAGTTAATCATTTGTAACCCTGATGCTTCCCATACTGGGAGTGACGGGTTATACGGCTCGTCTCGCGACCCTCGGGGCACCTGGGCGCGATCCTTGCTTCTAGTGACTTCGGGCACCGTTTTGTGCCGTTGTATGTCGGGGACCGATGGCTCAGTTCGACCCACGCCGCCAGCCGATGCGCTTGGCACCGCACGCTTTTACGGCCGTGGCTGCGATATCGGTGGCTCTGCTCGCCGGGCGCGTCTACCAGCCTGCGATCGCGCTCGAAGCGCCGCCGCTGACACAACAACAGATTTCCGTGCTGGAGGCCCAGGCCTTCGCCACCGCCGGCATGCCCGCCGGATTGACCGCTCCCGAAGCCATCCCGGTTCAGATTCGCAAGGGCGAGACCTTCGAACAGGCCGTTCGCCGCACCGGAATCGGTGCTGAAGAGGCCAGCGCCGTCGCCGCCACCATCGCCAGCGCCTTTGACCTCAAGGACCTGCGCGCCGGTCTGCGCTTCGAGACCGCCATTTCCCAGCCCCGCGTCGGACGCGGCGACGCCCGTCTGATCGGCCTGACCATGCGCACGGGCCCGGCCAGCCAGCTCACCGTTTCGCGCAGTTTTGACGGGGCCCTGCGCCTGCGCGCCCTCGACGAAAAGGTCACTGACGAAACCGTGGTCCTGCACGGCGAGGTCAAGGGATCGCTCTCGTCCTCGGCCCAGCGCGCCGGTGCGCCGGCGGCGGTCCGTCGTCGCGCTATCCAGCTGTTCGCCCACAAATTCGATCTGGATCGCGATATCCGGGCCAGTGACGACTATACCTTCGTCTTCCCCCGCTCGATCACCGAAAGCGGTCGCACCGTGTCCTCGGGCGATCTGCTCTATGCGGAATTGAAGGGCGTGGTCTTCTACCGGTTCAAGCCGTCCGGGTCCCGTGAGGCCCAGTATTTCGACGCCACCGGCAAGAACATGCGTTCGACCATGATGCGCACGCCGCTGGATCGTGGCTTCCGCATTTCCTCGACCTTCGGCTTCCGCCGCCATCCGATCGCCGGTTATCGCAAGATGCACCAGGGTATGGATTTCGCCGCGGGCACCGGGACCCCGGTCATCGCCCCCGCCGACGGCGTGGTGGTCGAGGCGCGTCGCTGGGGCGGCTACGGCAACTGGCTGCGCATCCGCCACGCCAACGGCCTTGAGAGCGGCTACGGCCACCTGTCGCGCTATGGCTCGGGCATTCGGGCCGGACAGCGGGTTCGTCAGGGCCAGGTCGTCGCCTATGTCGGATCGACCGGTGCGTCGACCGGACCGCACCTGCATTACGAGATCTGGCGTAACGGCCAACGGATCAATCCGGCCGGCATCCGCACCTCCGAGGGTACGATTCTGACCGGGTCGGACCTGGCCGCCTTCCGGGCTGAAAAGGCCCGCATCGACCGGATCATCGCTGCCGGGGGCGACAGCCACCCGGCCGTGCTTGAGGCCACCGCCGAAGGCCTTCGGCCCGCCCAGGCCTGAAGCCCGGACTCAGGCTGACGCTTAGCGGCGCAGTCTCATATCATTCACCGCCGTAATCAGTCGCGCCAGGTCCGTCGGGCCCGACAGCCGGTGGTCGCCGTCCTCGATCAGATCCAGTCGCACATCGCCACCGCTCATCCGCTCGATCAGCGCCTGCGCATGCCGCCACGGCACAACCGCGTCGCCGCGCCCCTGCAGGATGTGGACGGGGGCGGCGATCCTGATCGGCCCGTCCAGCAACAGCCAGTCGCGCGCCTCCTCGAACATGGCCCGGGTCAGGACATAGTCGCCCAGCCCTTCCTCGGTCATCAGGGTTTCGCCGTCACGCAGAATGGCCTGCCGCTCATGATCGGCCAGTCCCGGCCACATCAGTCGTTCGGTAAAATCATGGGCCGGATTGACCAGAACCACTCCGGCCATACGGTCAGGGCGGGCCAGGGCCAGCAGCAGGGCCACCCAGCCTCCCATCGACGACCCGACCGGAATGACCGGCCCCTCGAGACTATCGATCAGGGCGATCGCATCCTCGCGCCAGCGACCGACCGAGGCCTGACGCCAGTCACCCGACGACTGGCCGTGGGCGAAATGGTCGTAGCGCACGAAGGTCCGGCCCTGCTCGAGCGCCGCGGCCTCCAGGGCCAGGGCCTTGGTGCCCTCCATGTCCGAGCGGAAGCCGCCGATCCACACGACGGTCGGCCCGTCGCCCGGCGTGGCGCGAAAGGCCAGCCGCTCGCCGTCGGGTCGCGTCAGATAGCGGATCGTTTCGTCGTTCATGACCGTTCCTCTCGCCCAATCCTTCCGGGCCTGATAGCGAACCCTGACCGATGAAGCGAAGGCGAATGCGCGTGCCCGACTCCAGGATCGTCCCGAAGGTGCTGTTCGTCACCTCCAACCGTATCGGCGACTGCGTCATTTCCTCGGGCATCATCCGGGAGATCGCCCGCCAGGTGCCGGGAGCCCGGATCACCGTCGCCTGCGGCCGCCCGCCGGCCCCCTTCTTCCGCGCCGCGCCGGACGTCGAGCGGGTCATCATTCTCGACAAGAAGAAGGCCGCGGGCCACTGGTTCGGACTGTGGAAACAGGTCGTCGGCACCCGCTGGGATTTGGTTATCGACCTTCGCGGTTCGGCGCTGGGCTATCTGATCCCGACACGGCGGCGGGTGATCTACAACCGCAGCTGGGAGACCGGAGTACGCAAGGTCGAGGTGGTGTCGCGCCTGATGGGAGCGTCCACGCCCCTGGAGCCCGAGATATTCCTCGACGAACAGTCCCGGGCCGATCGACAGGCCGTGCTCGCCCCGCAGCTCGCGGGCGGCAGTGGCCCCGGACCGATCCTCGCCCTCGCCCCCATCGCCCACCAGCCGGGCAAGAGCTGGCCGGCCGATCGCTGGGGCGAACTGGTCGAAAGGCTCAAGGCCGAACCCCGTTTCGACGGCTGGCGCTTCATGGCTGTCGGCGGCCCGGGGGATCGGGCCCCCGCGACCCCGGCGCTGGAGGCCGCCGGTCCCCGGGGCATCGACTTCGTCGGCAAGGGCGACATTCTGGCGTCCGCCGCCGCGATCGACGTCGCCGACCTGTTCGTCGGCAATGATTCCGGCCTGATGCACGTCGCCGCCGCGCTCGGCCGGCCGACGCTGGGCCTGTTCGGACCGACGGAATGGTGGCTGTACGGGCCATGGGGGGCGACGACCCGCACCGTCGCCTCCAATGAGACGCGCGGAGCCTTCGCGCCGATCGAGGCCCTGTCCGTCGATCAGGTGTTTGCGGCGGTTCTGGCCCTGCATGCGGACTTCATCGCATCGCCCGGCCCCGGCGCGCCTTGAAGTCAGGGCCTTTCGCGGGCATATAACCAACCTTGGAGAACGCGACCGATGATCGCGCGTGCCCTCCTGCAAGACATCTGCCCTTCTGCTCACACAAGGAAACGACGCCCATTCGCCGTCCGATGAACCAGCCGCCCGTCAAGGACGGGCCGCCCATGAACCAGGAAATCCGCGCCCCGCGCGTTCTGTTGATCGATCAGAACGGTGAGAAACAAGGCGTCATGCCGACGTCTTCAGCGCTGGAAGCCGCCGAAGAGGCCGGCATGGACCTGGTCCAGATCGTTTCCACGTCCGAGCCGCCGGTCTGCAAGATTCTCGACTACGGCAAATTCCGTTTCCAGGAACAGAAGAAGAAGGCCGAGGCGCGCAAGCGCCAGAAGGTCGTCGAGCTGAAAGAGATCAAGCTCCGTCCCAACATTGACGTCCACGACTATGAGGTGAAGGCCAAGGCCATGGCCCGCTTCTTCGACGAGGGTGACAAGGTCAAGGTGACGCTGCGTTTCCGCGGCCGTGAAATGGCCCACCCCGAACTCGGCATGAAGCTGCTCAACAAGGTTCAGGCCGATTTCGACGAGATCGCCAAGGTCGAATACGCCCCGCGTATGGAAGGCCGCCAGATGATCATGATCCTCGCCCCGCGCTGACGGCTCCGGATTTTGGACAGACACAGACGCCCCGGCCCCCACGGCCGGGGCGTTTTTCGTTTCCGGGGAATGATTTGACGGGAGCTTTTGTGAGGAACCACTTGAGATTGCGGCCGGTCGCGGGAATGATGGCCACCGTCTAATCTGGGTGGGGACCTCATGTTTCGTCGCAATATTCTCTTCGGCCTTGCGGCCGGCCTGCTGGCAACCGGTCTTGCGGGGGGGCTGACCCCGACGCCGGCCAGGGCTGAATCAGGCGCGGCCGCCGCTCTGGCCGATCCCGCGCCGCTGGCGGCCTACGGAGCCCTGCCTTCGCTCGAACTGCTCCAGGTGTCGCCGTCCGGCCAACGTCTGGCCTTCGTCACCGTCTCGGGCGAACAGAGGGTGCTGGTCATGCTGGACCTGGCGACCAAGGCCCAGGTGGGGGGCGTCGACGTCGGTCGGGCCAAGGTTCGCGATCTCGAGTGGATCGGTGAGGACCGGGTCCTGATCACCACCTCATCGACGGAGACCGTGCCACGGCTGGGCCTGTTCCAGCAGGAGCTATGGAGCGGTCAGATCTACGACCCGGCCCGGAACAGGCTTGTGACCATGCTGGTGGGTACGCGCGGCCTGTTTCCAGCCATGTTCAGCGCCTCGCACGTCATCCAGGGGGACGACGGGCCCCGGATTCTCACCCGGGCCTTTACGTTCGGGAATCCGGATCGTCTCGATCTCTTCCGCATCAATCTCGAGACCGGTCGTGCTGCCCTTGCCGAAGTCATGGGCCGCCAGGTGAGAGGCTTTGTTCTGGACCCTTCCGGCCAGTCCGTGGCGCGCAGCGAATATGATGCCGATTCACGGACCTGGAGTCTGTACCTGAGGCAGGGTGGCGGCTTTCGCTCGACCTGGCGAACCGAGGCCCCGATCGACACACCCGATCTGATTGGCCTCGGGCTGAATGGCGACAGTGTCATCATCGCCGCCCTCCGTCCGGATCTGGGCCAGGAGGGTCCCGAAACCACCGAATTTTTCGACGTCAATCTGGCCAACGGCGACTGGCGGCCGGTGCGGTTCGACTTCAATCCGCAAGCTCTTGAGTTCCACCCGACCACCCATCGGTTGATGGGGGCATCACGGATGACGGACGAGGGCCGTATCTACAGTTTTGCGGATCCGCAAGCCGCGAACCTGTGGACGCAGGTCTCGCAGACCTTCGCCGGCCGATTGCCGGAACTGGTCAGCTGGAGCAACGATCTTCACAAGGCGGTGGTGCTCACCAGCGGGGCCCGGGATTCCGGCACCTACTATATGGTCGATCTGGACGCAGGCGCGATCATGCGGGTCGGCGGCTCATATGAAGAGATCAAGCCGGATCAGGTCGCTCCGGTGCGCGCGGTCACCTATGCCGCCGCCGACGGTCTGGAAATCCACGGCTACCTGACCACGCCGCCCGGCATTCAGGACCCGCATGGGCTGCCGCTGGTCGTTCTGGCTCACGGCGGGCCGGCGTATCATGATGTCATGGGGTTCGACTGGTGGGCCCAGGCCCTGGCGTCGCGCGGCTATGCGGTGCTGCAGTCTAATTTCCGCGGATCGACCGGCCGTGGCAGGGCCTTCATGGAGGCGGGCTACGGTGAGTGGGGTCGCAAGATGCAGACCGACCTGTCCGACGGCGTGCGCTATCTGACCGAGCAGGGCGTGATCGACCCGGCGCGGGTCTGCATCGTTGGGGCCAGCTACGGCGGCTATGCTGCCCTGGCCGGCCCGACGCTCGACCGGGGTGTCTACCGGTGCGCCGTGTCGGTTGCGGGCCTGTCGGACCTGAGGGTCTTCGTCGACAATGAGGCCTCGGACGGGACGCGGCGTGACAACACGACGACGCGCTACTGGAACCGGTTCATGGGGGGCGAGCGTCTGGGCGACCGGTCCCTTGATGAGTTGTCGCCGGCCCGGCTGGCCGACCAGGCCGACGCGCCGATCCTGCTGATCCATGGCCGTGATGACTCCGTCGTGCCGATCGAGCAGAGTCGGCTGATGGAGCGCGCCCTGCGCCGTGCCGGCAAGCCGGTCGAATTTATCGAACTGAGCGGCGAGGATCACTGGCTGTCGCGCGGGGAAACGCGGCAGAGGATGCTGGCCGAGACTGTGCGGTTCCTTCAAGCCAATAATCCGCCCGACTAGACTCATCAGGCCCCGCGCCGGCGAGGAGCGGGGCCTCCGGTCTGCCGTGGCCAGTCGCTGTCAGGTAGCGCTTTTCAAATCAGACACGCCGGGCGATAAACTTTCATCACGTAGAGGACCGGGGGTGGGGGTCACGGCCCGGTCCTGATCAGGGGGAGTATTCATGATCCGATCGATTCTTGCCGCCGGGGCTCTTGCCCTGGCAAATGTGGCGGCCATGCCGGCGGTCGCTCAGCCGGCCCCGCCGCCGATCGAGGCCTATGCCTCGTTGCCGGCACTGTCCAACCTGGCCCTGTCACCCAACGGCGAACGCATCGCCTTCGTCGGGCAGGTCGGCGAAAGTCGTCGGCTCGGGATCCGGTCCGTCGCGGGCGAGGCGCTCGGCGTCGTCGATATCGGCACCCAGAAGATCCGCAGCGTCCGCTGGGCCGATGACGATCATGTGCTGATCTTCACCTCACGGTATGCCGATCTCGGTAACATCGCCGACGAGAGCGAATTCTATAACGCCCAGTCCTACAATGTGCGTACGCGCCGCTTTGTCACCCTGCTCAACCGGACGGTCGGTGGCGCGGCCAATATGGCCAGTACGCGCATCTCCGGCGGGTCCGGCGTGGTCAATGTTCTGGCCGGCCCGCCGTTCGTCCATATCGTCAACGGCGTCCCGCGCACCTTCGTGCGCAGCTTCGATCGCGATTTCCAGATCCAGACCTTCGAGGTGGACCTCGACACGGGCGTCGGCACGCTGCGCGATGATTTCAATGGCGTGATGGGGGCGGACGGACGCGCGGTGGCGCGCTCGGGCTGGGATTCCGAACGGGGACGCTGGTGGATTTCGGCGCGCCGCAACGTCGGTCTGGCGCAGATCTGGATCAGCGAGGACCATATGATCGACACGCCCGACCTGCTCGGCTTCGGCCGGACCAGCGAGTCGGTGATCGTTCGGGTCCCTGAAGACAGCGGCGACCAGCTCTACGAAATCCCGCTCGACGGGTCCGAGCCACGGGCACTGTCATTCGGCGATTCCGGCGAGGCCTCGCCCCTCTACCATCCCCGTACCGGCCGGCTGCTGGGCTTCAGCTTCCTCGGCGACAACGACCAGACCTATCTCTTTACCGATGAACAGGCCGGTCGGGCCTGGGCCTCGGTGACGGCGGCCTATCCGGACCGTCATGTTGAACTGGTCTCGGCCACGCCGGACTATTCCACGCTGATCGTCTCGACCGAGGGCGGGACCGATATCGGCACCTATCATCTGGTGGATCTGGCCGCCGGCCGCGCCGTACGCATCGGTTCGGCCTATCCTGCCATTCCCGTTGAGGCGATCGGTGAGGTGCGCTTCATCAACTACGCTGCCGCCGACGGGACGAATATTCCGGCCTATCTGACCCTGCCGCCGGGCCGCGAAGTGGCCGACCTGCCGCTGATCGTCATGCCGCACGGGGGACCCCAGGCTCGCGACGAGCCGGGCTTCGACTACTGGGCCCAGTTGCTGGCGTCGCGCGGCTATGCGGTGCTGCAACCCCAGTTCCGCGGCTCCGTCGGCTTCGGCAAGGCCCACTATGAGGCCGGGTTCGGCGAATGGGGTCGCAAGATGCAGACCGACCTGTCCGACGGGGTCCGCTATCTGGCTGCCGAAGGCATCGCCGATCCGGCACGGGTCTGTATCTGGGGCTGGAGCTACGGTGGTTATGCCGCCATGGCCGGACCGACCATCGACCCGGGCGTCTATCGCTGCGCCGCCGCCGGGGCCGGGGTTTCGGACCTGCCGCGCATGCTCGACTGGGAGCGGGACCAGTCCGGCGGTCGCGACACGCCGGTGATGCGTTACTGGAAGCGTTTCATGGGGGCCACGCGCATCAATGACGGCAGCCTGGTCGAGGTCTCGCCGGCCCGTATGGTGCAGAACGCCAATGTGCCGATCCTGCTGATCCACGGCCGCGACGACAGTGTCGTGCCCTATGCCCAGTCCGAGATCTTCGCCACCGCCCTGCGGCGCGCCGGCAAGGATGTCGAACTGGTGGATCTGCAGGGTGAGGACCACTGGCTGTCCAGCGCCGCGGGACGTCTGGCGGTGTTCAACGCCCTCATCCCGTTCCTCGAGCGCAACAACCCGCCCGACTGACCGGACCGTCGCCGCCTCACACCCCGTGGTCGTGAGGCGGCCTCCGGCTCCGGAGGCGAGACTCATCTTGCCATCCGTTCAGGCCTGGCCTACAAGCCGCGCCTTCGCGTACCGAACCGCCGGGCGAACAGGCATGCCTGGGCGGTTCTTAATCAAGGGTCTGCACCCCGAGGGCTCACGTAGCCCAAAGGGCGATAGCCCACTCAAAAGAGAGTAAAAATGCCCAAATTGAAGACGAAGTCAGGCGCCAAGAAGCGCTTCAAATTCACGGCGACCGGCAAGATCAAGTCCGGTGTGGCAGGCAAGCGTCACCGCCTGATCAGCCACAACAGCAAATATATCCGCCAGAACCGCGGCACCAAGCTGATGGCCGCCGCCGACGTCAAGAAGATCAAATCCTACATGCCCTACGCCTGATCGGCGCAGCGGTTCGACCTGATCTTCTCACACTGAATTTGAACTCCGCCCCTACAGCCGTCGAGCGCCGAGCGCGCCGCAGCAGGGGCCCAGACAAGGATATTGCCAAATGGCTCGCGTCAAAAGGGGCGTAGTTTCCCACGCCAAGCACAAGAAGGTTCTGGCCCAGGCCAAGGGCTTCTACGGCCGCCGCAAGAACACCATCCGCGCCGCCAAGGCCGCGGTCGATCGCGCCGGGCAATACGCCTATCGTGACCGTCGGACCAACAAGCGTAATTTCCGCTCGCTCTGGATCCAGCGCATCAACGCTGCGGCCCGGGCCGAAGGCCTGACCTATTCCCAGTTCATGCACGGACTGGACAAGGCCGGCATCGAGCTGGACCGCAAGGTCCTCGCCGCCCTGGCCATGGACGGTGCCGGCTTCAAGGAAATCGCTGACAAGGTCCGCGGCGCACTCGCCGCCTGATCTTCAAGTCATTCGAGACCAGATGACGCCCGCTCCGGGGAACCGGGGCGGGCGTTTTCCGTTGGCAATAGGCTCCCGGCGTACGGCTCTGACCGTCCGACCACCAGTCGTGACCGGGTCCAATATCAGGGAAAATCCATGTCCATCGCCAGAGTCACCGAAATCACCTCCGCCTCCGCCATCAGCTTTGAGGACGCGGTCAACCAGGGCATCGCCCGGGCCGACAAGACGCTGAAGAATGTCGAAGGCGCCTGGATCCAGGACCAGAAGGTCGTGGTTCGCGCCGGCAAGATCACCGAATACCGGGTCAATATGAAGATCACCTTCATCCTCAACGACTGACCGGTTGTCCTGATTTTCGGCAGTGGGTGACGGCGTTTCCCGTATCCAGTCCTTTGCGGCTAGGATCGGGTCCATGAAAATGCGCCTGATCCCACTGGTCGTCCTCGCTCTGCTGCTGGCCAGCCCAGCCGCCGCCGGGCCCCGGACCGTCGCCGTCACCTTTGATGACCTGCCGTATCAGGGCGAGGGCCGCCGCCTGTGCGATCGGGAACAGGCTCTGGACCTGACCCGCGAATTCCTGACCATGCTGGAGCCGCTGGACACCCACGCCACCGCCTTCGTCAATGAGGGCAAGGTCTGCGAGGCGCAACGCGACGCGATCCTGCCGGCGATTCTCGACCTGTGGCTGGATGCGGGCGTCGAACTGGGCAACCACACCTTCAGCCATATCAACATCCACCAGACGACCGCCGAGGCCTGGCTGGACGACGTCGACCGCGGTGCCGAAGTGACGCGGTCGGTGCTGGCCGCACGGGGTCAGACCCTGCACTGGTTCCGCCATCCCTATCTGTTCACCGGCGAAACGCAGGACAAGCATGACGCCATGGCCGCCGGACTGGCCACGCGCGGCTATGATGTCGCGCCGGTCACGATCGACAACAACGACTGGATGTTCGCCGCCCTCTACCGGCGGGCCGAGGCGGCCGGCGACTCAGGGCTGATGACCCGGATCGGCACCGCCTATGTGGCGCACATGTCGACCGTTCTCGATCACTGGGAGCCCTACAGCGCTGAACTGACCGGAGGCCGCGAACCGGCCCAGGTGCTGCTCCTGCACGCCCATAGCCTGAACCGCGACTGGTACCCGCAGATCCATGCCCTGTATCTGGCGCGCGGCTACCGGTTTGTGCCGCTGGAGACGGCCATGGCCGACCCGATCTATCAGCATCCCGACAGCTATGTGCGGGCCAATGGCGTGTCATGGTTGCACCGCTGGACCTTCAGCGAGGGCCGCCCGATCCGCTGGGAGCCTGAACCCCCGGCCTGGATCGTTCAGGCCTATGAAGCCGGGAACTGAGCGCCGCCCCCTATCCTTGCGCTTGCCCCGTGACGAAAGCGCCGTCAGCCGCTAGACGACACCGCACCATGACTGACCTTGCCCAACTCGAACTCGACCTCATCAACGCCATCGGCGGAGCCGCCACCGTGACCGCGGTTGAGGACCTGCGCGTCGCCGCCCTCGGCAAGTCCGGCACTATCTCCGGTCTGCTGAAAGGCATGGGGGCCATGAGCCCCGATGAACGCCGCGAGCAGGGGCCGAAGCTCAACGGCCTGCGCGATCGGGTCCAGGCAGCCCTGGCGGCCCGCAAGGCTGAACTCGAGGCCGCCGAACTGGACGCCCGCCTTCTGGCCGAGCGCGTCGATCTGACCCTGCCGGCCCGACCGCGCCGCAAGGGCAGCGTCCATCCGACCATGCAGGTGATGGACGAGATGATCGCTGTCTTCGCCGACATGGGCTTCGCCGTGGCCGAGGGCCCGGACATCGAGGACGACTTCCACAATTTCACCGCCCTGAATTTCCCGCCCAAACACCCGGCGCGGGAAATGCACGACACCTTCTTCCTGAAGCCCGATCCGGAAACCGGCGAACGCAAGGTGCTGCGTACCCACACCTCACCGGTGCAGGTGCGCACGATGATGTCGCAGACGCCGCCGATCCGCATCATCGCCCCCGGCCGCACCTTCCGGAAGGATTCCGACGCCACCCACACGCCGATGTTCCATCAGATCGAGGGTCTGGTCATCGACCGCGACATCCACATGGGTCACCTGAAGACGACCCTGATCAATTTCATCGCCCGCTTCTTCGAGGTCGATGACGTCGACGCCCGCTTCCGGCCGCACCATTTCCCGTTCACCGAACCCTCGGCCGAGATGGACATCCGCTGCGACCGCTCGGGCGGACAGCTGAAGCTGAACGAGGGCACCGACTGGCTCGAGATTCTCGGCTGCGGCATGGTCCATCCCAATGTGCTGCGCAGTTGCGGCATCGATCCCGACGAGTACCAGGGCTTCGCCTTCGGCATGGGTGTCGACCGGCTGGCCATGCTGAAATACGGCATTCCCGACCTGCGTCCGATGTTCGAGGCCGACACCCGCTGGCTGGCCCACTATGGCTTCTCCGCCTTCGCGGCCCCGAATGCCGCCAGCGGCCTGAGCTGAGGACACGACGATGAAATTCACCCTGTCCTGGCTCAAGGATCACCTTGAGACCGACGCCTCCGTCGCCGACATCGCTGCCGCCATGACCATGGCCGGTCTGGAGGTCGAGCACGTCACCGACCCGACCGCGGCCATGGCCCCCTTCACCGTGGCCCGCATCGTCGAGGCGGTGCAGCACCCCAATGCCGACCGTCTGCGCGTCTGTCAGGTCGAGACGGTCGACGGCATCAAGGAGATCGTCTGCGGCGCGCCCAATGCCCGGGCCGGACTGGTCACCATCTATGCTCCGATCGGGGCCTGGGTGCCGGGCCTCGACGTCACCCTGGTCGAGAAGCCGGTGCGTGGTGTGGTCTCCAACGGCATGCTGTGCTCGGCCGCCGAGCTGGAACTGGCCGGTGACAGCGACGGCATCCTCGACCTTGACGACGGCCTGACGGTCGGCACCCCGGCCGCCGCGGTGTTCGGGGTCGATCCGGTCATCGACTTCGAGGTCACCCCGAACCGCCCCGACTGGCTCGGCGTCGCCGGCATCGCCCGCGACCTGTCCGCCGCCGGCCTCGGCCCGCTGAAGACGACCGAACCGCAACCCGTGCCCGGCACCTTCGCCTCGCCGATCTCGGTGCGGATCGACAGCCCCGACCAATGCCCGGTCTTCGCCGGCCGCCTGATCCGGGGCGTGAAAAACGGCCCCTCGCCCGAGTGGCTGCAGGCGCGTCTGACGGCCATCGGCCTGCGGCCGATCAACCGGCTGGTCGATATCACCAATCTGATTGCCTATGATCGCTGCCGCCCGCTGCACGTCTATGACGCGGCCCTGCTGGTCGGCGGCGAGATCGTCGTGCGCGGTGGACAGGTGGCCACGGACACCGGCGAGCACGAACATCTGATCGCCCTCGACGGCAAGACCTACACCGTCGATCCCACCATGTGCGTCATCGCCGACGCTGCTGGCGAACGCCCGATCGGCCTCGGCGGCGTCATGGGCGGCGAGTCGACCGGCTGTTCCGACGCGACCACCGACGTCTTCGTCGAGAGCGCCTGGTTCGACCCGATCACCACGGCCCAGACCGGACGCAGCCTCGGCATCAATTCCGACGCCCAGTATCGTTTTGCTCGCGGCGTCGATCCGGCCTCGGTGGTGCCGGGACTGGAACTGGCGACCCGGCTGATCCTCGACCTGTGCGGCGGCGAACCGTCGGAGGTCGTGGTCACCGGACAGGCTCCGGCCGATCCCGTCGCCGTCGATTTCGATCCTGCCTATGTCCAGCGCCTGTCGGGCCTGTCCCTGACCGAAGACCGGATCGCCGACATTCTGACGGCCCTGGGCTTCGGCCTCGACCGCGCCAGGCCCTGGCAGGTCACCCCGCCCTCATGGCGCCGTGACGTCGAGGGCCCGGCCGATCTGGTCGAGGAGGTGGCCCGGATCGAGGGCTATGACGCCCTGCCGTCCACGCCCCTGCCCGAACAGGCCCACGCTTCCACCGGCGTCCTCAATCCGCGTCAGGCCCGGGTCCGTCTGGCGCGTCGCGCCCTGGCAGGGCTCGGCTATGCCGAGGCCGTGACCTGGTCCTTCACCAGCCGCGCCACCGCCGCCCTGTTCGGGGGCGGCGATGAACGCCTTGTGCTCGAGAATCCGATCGCAGCCGAGCTCGACTGCATGCGACCCTCGGCCCTGCCCAACCTGATCCAGGCCGCGGCCCGCAACGCCGCGCGCGGTCACGCCGACGCGGCCCTGTTCGAAATCGGTCCCATCTATCTGGGCGACGGACCGGACGATCAGCGCACCGTCATCACCGGCCTGATCGCGCCGCATCCGACCCGTCACTGGGCCGGCGCGGGCGAGGACGCCCTGTTCATGCTCAAGGCCGATCTGATGGCCGTGCTCGAGCAGATCGGAGCCCCGGTCGGTTCGCTGCAACTCAATCAGGGCCAGAACCGCGACTGGTGGCACCCCGGCCGTTCGGCCCGTCTTCAGCTCGGCCCGAAGAATGTGATGGCCGAGTTCGGAGCCCTGCATCCGCGGGTGCTCAAGGCGCTCGACGCGGACGGCCCGATGCTGGCCTTCGAAATCGTGCTGGAGTCGGTGCCGGAACCGCGCGGCAAGGGTGGCAAGGCCCGCGGGCCGGCCAATCTGGCCAATCTGATGCCCCTGACCCGCGATTTCGCCTTCGTGGTCGCCGAAGGCGGGGCGGCGGGCGATCTGATCCGCGCCGTTGCCGCAGCGGACAAGACCCTGATCACCGAGGTCCGGGTCTTCGACCTGTATCGCGGTGCCGGTGTCGATCCGGGCATGGTTTCCATCGCCCTCGAGGTCGTGATCCAGCCGCGCGAGGCCACCCTGACCGAGGCCGAAATCGAGGCCCTGTCGACCAAAGTGGTGGCGGCGGCGGAAAAACTGGGCGCGCGGCTGCGTAGCTGAGGGCTTGTGGCAAGGTTTCGTTAACCTTGGGGCCGCAAGTCTGCCGCAAAGGGCGGTGACCCTGTGCGTCCGGTTCCGAACCCTCGGTCCCGGGCCGTTTCCGTCCCCCGTCGCCAGCCCCGAGAGTTCTGCCATGCATCGTCGCCAACTGATTCTCTCCGGTCTTGCCGCCACCGCGGCCGGGTCGAGCCTGACCGCCTGCGCCACCAACCCGCGCCAGTCGGCCGAGCCCAACTATCCGATCTCGTCCGACGCCAATGCCCCGGCCTATACGGCGGACGAATTGATCGCCGCCGGGTCGCGCGAACTGGGCATCGCCGCCGAGGCCATGGGCGGCGCGATCGAACGCGTCTTCGCCGAACAGGGCGACCGCCCCACCGCCTATATCGCGGGCGAGGAGGGGGCCGGGGCCGCCGGTATCGGTCTGCGCTACGGTCGTGGAGCCCTGCATATGAAGGACCTGTCGGCCTCGCAGGATGTGTTCTGGCAGGGCATCTCCATTGGCTGGGACATCGGTGGCAACGCCAGCCGGGTCTTCACCCTGGTCTACGGCCTCTATCGCCCGGACATGATCTACCGCCGCTTCCCGGGCGTGGAGGGGTCGGCCTATCTGATCGGCGGACTGGGTGTGAACTATCAGCGCGCCGACGGCATCACCCTGGCCCCGATCCGCACCGGCGTCGGCCTGCGTCTGGGGGCCAATGTCGGCACCATGGCCTACAGCCGCCAGCGCAACCTGCTGCCGTTCTAGCGTAGGGCGCAAACGCTCGCGCCGCGGGCGCGCGCTGCTTCAGCGCGGGTTCTGGATGATCCGGATCAGGCTACCGTCCGGATCGATCAGATAACCAATTCTCAGGCCCGAAGCTTCCAGCTTCGGAGCCTGCAGTCGGGGTGCCTCGGTGGACTGCTCCGGCACGCCTGCCGTCAGGCAGGCACCGTAGAAGGCGTCGAGATCGTCGAGCCGCAGACAGCAGCCGAACGAACTCGCCGCCGGGTCCAGGTCGGGATAGGGGAAGAACTCCAGCGTGATCGCCCCTCGCCGCAGGATCATCCAGCCGGCGTCGCGCCAGCCCTGCTCGAAGCCCAGCGTCTGGTAGAATCGCGAGGTCAGCTCGAAATCCCGCGCGGGCAGGTTCGGGGTCGCATGATCGGTCATCGGTGAATGTCCCCTGCCAGTGTCGACTATGTTCCGGCGGCGTCGATCAACGCCTGCAGCCCCTCGCGATAGCTGGGGTAGCGCGGTCGCCAGCCCAGTTCGGCCTTGGCGCGGGCGTTCGAAACCCGTTTCGAGTCCAGATAGAACCGCCGCATCCCCGCGCTGACCGAAGGGTCGGTCCAGTCGACCTCCGGCGGTCGCGGCAGGCCCAGCCGGTTGGTCGCCCAGGCGGTCACCGTATCGGCGGCGCAGGGTTCGTCGTCGGTCAGATTATAGACCGCCCCGGGTCGCGGTCGGGCCATGGAGGCGAACAGGCCCGCGACCACGTCCTCGACATGGATACGGTTGAACACCTGGCCGGGCTTGCGCACCAGCCGGGCCGAGCCGTCGCCCAGTCGCTCGATCACCGAGCGGCCCGGTCCATAGAGGGCGGGCAGGCGGAAGATCTGCACCGTCAGCCCCATGCCCTGTCCGGCATCCAGCCAGTCCTGCTCGGCCCGTACGCGGCGCGCCCCTTCCAGGCTGGCGGCGTTCAGGGCGTCGTCCTCGAACACCCAGCCCCCGTCCCGGTCGCCATAGACGGCGGTCGAGGAGACATAGCCGATCCAGTCCGGCCACGACCCCGAGGCCGACAGCGCCGGGATCAGGTCGCGCGCGCCCGGGCAACCGCCGGCCTCGGGCGGAGCGGTGATCAGGAGGGCCGAGGCTGCGGCCACGGCGGCCTGCACGGCGGCCTCATCGGCCGGGTCGAGCGGGGTGATGCCGTCCTGCGCCAGCTGCGCGCGTCGCCCGGCATCGCGCGACGTGGCGGAAACGCTGCCACCCTGCGCCAGCACCGCTCGCGCCACGACCTGGCCCAGCCAGCCACCGCCGTAGACCAGCAGCGTCGGCGGCGTGGCGGGAGCGGGTCGGTCCATCCGGATCAGGCGATGCGGGCTGTGGAGGGCCGGAGGGTGGACGGAACCGGTTCGCCGGCCTGAACGGCCTCGGCCCGGGCGCTGTTCCACGACGAGACGCAGGGCACCTTGGACAGGTCGGCGCGGTCGGCATAGCGACGGGCGATGTCGGTCACCTCGTCCAGCAGCCCCTGCGCCAGGGTGATCGGCTTCAGCCCCAGGTCGCGGAACTGGTCATTGGCGACGACCAGCTCGTTCTCGTCGGCCTCCAGTCGGGGGTTGGGCACATTGGACACCGTCGCCCCGGTCACGCCGGCGATCATCGCCGCCAGATCGCGCACCCGGTGGCTCTCGGTCATCTGGTTCAGGATCTTGACCCGGTCGCCGCGCTTCGGCGGATTGGCCAGCGCCAGCTCGACGCAGCGCACCGTGTCCTGAAGGTGAATGAAAGCCCGGGTCTGGCCGCCGGTGCCATGCACCGTCATCGGATAGCCGACCGCCGCCTGCATCAGGAACCGGTTCAGCACCGTGCCGTAGTCGCCGTCATAGTCGAACCGGTTGATCAGCCGCTCGTCCTGCCGCGTCTCCGCGGTCTGGGTGCCCCAGACGATGCCCTGGTGCAGGTCGGTGACGCGCAGGCCGTCGTTCTTGGCGTAGAACTGGAACAGCAGGGCGTCCTGGGTCTTGGTCATATGATAGATCGAGCCCGGGTTCGGCGGAAACAGGATCTCCTGTTCCGCCGGGCCGTGGTCGGTATCGACCGTGACCTTCAGATAGCCCTCGGGGATGCGCAGGCCGGCGGTGGCATAGCCATAGACCCCCATGGTCCCCAGATGGGCCAGATGCACGTCCAGCCCGCTCTCGACGATCGCCGCCAGCAGGTGGTTGGTGGCGTTGATATTGTTGTCGACCGTGTACAATTTATGCCGCGCCGACTTCATCGAATAGGGGGCGGCCCGCTGTTCGGCGAAATGCACAACGCTGTCGGGCTTGAGGTCGCGGATCAGGGCGACCAGCCGGTCGAATTCCTTGCCGACGGTCATGTTGACGAAATCGATCGTCTGGCCGGAAACCTCTTTCCACGCCGCGATCCGCTCGCCCATCATCCGGATCGGGGTCAGCGACTGGATTTCCAGCTCATTGTCGATATTGCGCCGCGACAGGTTGTCGACGACGGTCACGTCCCAGCCTCGTGCCGACAGGTGCAGCGCCGTCGGCCAGCCGCAGAAACCGTCACCGCCCAGAACCAGTACGCGCATGTCGCTTAAACCCTCTTTGCTACAGGGCTCCCTGACTAACCCAAGCGCGGACGCGGGCAAAGCGGGGCCGTGGAGCTAGAGCAGGGCCTCGATCGCCGCCCGCGCTGTCGCGCCCAGGTCGGGGCGCTTCAGGGCCAGGGCGACATTGGCCCGCAACAGGCCGATCTTGTCGCCACAGTCATGGGTCACGCCCTCGTATTCGACGGCGGTAAAGCTCTGATCCTGCATCAGCCGGGCCATGGCGTCGGTCAGTTGGATCTCGCCTCCGGCCCCCCGTTCCTGGGTCTGCAGGAAGTCGAAGATCTCGGGCTGCAGGATATAGCGCCCGGAAATCGACAGGTTGGACGGGGCCGTGCCCTGGGCCGGCTTCTCGACCATGCCCTGCATGCGGATGTTGCGGCCGTCACGGTTCACCGGGTCGACGATGCCGTATTTGTGGGTCTCACTGTCCGGCACGGCCTCGACGCCGATGACATTGCCCCCGACCGTTGCATAGACCCCGGCCAGTTGTTTCAGGGCCCCGGGCGCGGCGTCGACGATGACATCCGGCAGCAGCACGGCGAAGGGCTCGTCGCCGATGATGTCGCGGGCGCACCAGATGGCGTGGCCCAGACCCAGTGGCTGCATCTGGCGGGTGAAGCTCATCTCGCCGGCGGTGGCCAGTTCGGCGTTCATCGCCGCCAGGATCTCGGTCTTGCCCTTGGCCAGCAGCTGGGCCTCCAGCTCGATCTGGTGATCGAAATAGTCCTCGATCGCCCCCTTGGACCGGCCGGTGACGAAGACGATATGCTCGATCCCGGCCTCGCGGGCCTCCTCGACGATGTAGCTGAGGATCGGCCGGTCGACGACGTTCAGCAGTTCCTTCGGCGTGGTCTTGGTCCCGGGCAGGACCCGGGTGCCCAGACCGGCGACGGGCAGGACGGCCTTGCGAAGACGGCGGGGCGTGGAGGTCATGGGAGGTCCTGATTCAGCGAAGCGCGATCCTAACGCAGGATCGGACGGACGGATGCCAATTTCAAAGCTATCGTCATCCCGGGGCGCGAAGCGACCCCGGGACCCAGCGGCACCGGAGCGAAGCGAAGGTGATGGTTCCGGGCACGGTGTTCGCGACAGATTCGCGCTCACGCGCGCCGCTGGGTCCCGGCCTTCGCCGGGATGACGAAAGCAAAAAGTGCGGATTGTGGTGGCTATTCCACCGTCACCGACTTGGCCAGGTTGCGCGGTTGGTCGACGTCGGTGCCCTTCTGCACGGCCGTGTAATAGGCCAGCAACTGCATCGGTACAGCATAGACCAGCGGCGCGACCAGCGGGTGACAGTCGGGGGCGGCGATGCGCCGGATGCCGGCCCCGTGCGGGTCGGGGGCGCGGGTCGGGGCAATCATGATCACCGGGCCGCCGCGCGCGGCCACCTCCTGCAGGTTGGACGCGGTCTTCTCGAACACATCGTCCAGCGGGGCCAGGGCCACGATCGGGGTGAATTCGTCGACCAGGGCGATGGGGCCGTGCTTCAGCTCGCCGGCGGCATAGCCCTCGGCGTGGATATAGCTGATCTCTTTCAGCTTCAGCGCCCCCTCCATGGCCAGGGGGAACATGGCTCCGCGGCCCAGGAAGATGACGTCGGTGGCCTTGGCGATGTCCTGGGCCACTTCACGCAGGTCGCCGTCCATCTGCAGGGCTTCGGCGATCAGGCGCGGGGCCTCGAACAGGGCCTTGACCAGCTCGGCCTCGGTCGCGGCATCGATGCGGCCGCGCGCCACCCCGGCGGCCACGGCCAGGGCCAGCAGGGCGGCGACCTGGGCGGTGAAGGCCTTGGTCGAGGCGACCCCGATCTCGGGACCGGCATGGGTCGGCCACAGGACCGAGGCTTCGCGCGCCATCGACGAGGAATGGACGTTGACCAGGGCGGCGGTCTTCAGACCGTGCGCCTTGCACCAGGCCAGGCAGGCCAGGGTGTCGGCGGTCTCGCCCGACTGGGATACGGCCATGGCCAGGGTGCCCGGCGTGACGGCCGGTTCGCGATAGCGAAACTCCGAGGCGATCTCGACGTCGCACGGCAGGCCCGCCAGCCGCTCGAAGGCGTAGCGACCGATCTGGCCGGCATAGAAGGCCGTGCCGCAGGCGACGATCTGGATGCGGTCGATGGCGGTGAAATCGATCGTCTGGGTCTTGGTGCGGCCGTTCACGAAATCGAGGTATTCCGACAGTGTCCGTTGCACGCTGTCGGGCTGCTCATGGATCTCCTTCTCCATGAAATGCCGGTACTCGCCCTTCTCGACCAGGGCCGAGGAGGCCGAAACCTGGACGACCGGACGCTGCACCGATGCGCCGGTCACATCAAACATTCGCGCGCCGCCGCGGTCGATGGCGACATAGTCGCCTTCTTCCAGATAGCTGATCTTCTGCGTAAAGGGGCCGACCGCCAGGGCGTCCGAGCCCAGATACATCTCGCCCTCGCCCCAGCCGACCACCAGCGGGCTGCCGCGCCGGGCCCCCAGGATCAGCCCGTCCTCGCCCTCGATCAGCACCGCCAGGGCATAGGCCCCGGTCAGCCGGTCCAGCACCGTCTTGAACGCCGTCACGGGGTCGTTGCCCCCTTTCAGCGCCTCATCCAGCAGATGGGCCACGACCTCGGTGTCGGTCTGGCTCTCGAACACCCGCCCGGCAGCGGCCAGCCCGGCCTTCAGCTCGGCGAAATTCTCGATAATGCCGTTGTGGACCAGCACCACCCGCCCGGCCTGATGCGGGTGGGCGTTGACCGTGGTCGGCGCGCCGTGGGTGGCCCAGCGGGTGTGGCCGATCCCGATGGTGGCCTCCAGCGGTTCGGCGGCCATTACGGCCTCCAGCTCGCGGATCTTGCCCTTGGCCCGGCGACGCTCGATACGCCCGTCGACCAGTACGGCGATCCCGGCGGAATCGTAGCCGCGGTATTCCAGTCGCTTCAGGCTGTCGATGATCCGGGGTACCGCGGGGCCGACTCCGGTCACTCCGATGATGCCGCACATGATGTCTTCCCCGGAAAATGATGGTCGTCGCTTTGCGCGCGGACGTCTGACAGTCTAATCCGACGTCTAACGTCCGGTTGCGCCTCTAGGCGATATGCCTCGGCGTGGCATCTAAAATGCGGTTTCGCAAGGTTTCCGCGGCCTTGGAAATCGGAGGAGAACGCCTTGGGCGAGAGACGCTATTTCGGCACCGACGGTATCCGTGGCCGGGCCAATTCCCATCCGATGACACCCGAGGTCGCTCTGCGCGTCGGCCTCGCCGCCGGCCGTCTGTTCATGTCCGGTAACGACCGTCGCCACCTGGCGGTGATCGGCAAGGACACCCGCCTGTCGGGCTATATGATCGAGCCGGCCCTGGTGGCCGGCTTCACCAGCGCCGGCATGGATGTGCTGACCTTCGGGCCGCTGCCGACCCCCGGCGTCGCCATGATGACCCGGTCGATGCGGGCCGACATCGGGGTGATGATCTCGGCCTCGCACAACAGCTATGTCGACAACGGCATCAAGCTGTTCGGGCCGGACGGCTACAAATTGTCCGACGACGTCGAGCTGAAGATCGAATCGATGATGGACACGGCCCTGGACGAAGGGTTGGCCGCGCCGGACAAGCTGGGTCGGGTCAAGCGGATCGATGATTCCCAGGCCCGCTATATCGAGATCGCCAAGGCCAGCTTCCCCAAAACCCTCAGCCTGCAGGGCCTGCGCATCGCCATCGACTGCGCCAACGGGGCCGGTTACCGCGTCGCCCCGACCACCCTTTATGAGCTGGGGGCCGAGGTCTTCCCGATCGGGGTCGATCCGGACGGCCTGAACATCAATGCCGAATGCGGCTCGACCTATCCGACGGCCCTGGCGGCGGCGGTCAAACGCTACCGGGCCGACATCGGCATCGCGCTGGACGGGGACGCCGACCGGCTGATCGTCTGCGATGAGCACGGCAAGATCGTCGACGGCGACCAGATCATGGCCCTGGTGGCGCGCGACTGGGCCCGGCGCGGCCTGCTGACCGGCGGCGGCGTGGTGGCCACCGTCATGTCCAACCTCGGGCTCGAGCGCGGCCTGCTGGCCGACGGCCTGACCCTGGAGCGCACCCAGGTCGGCGACCGCTATGTGATGGAGCGGATGCGCTCGGGTGGCTTCAACCTTGGCGGTGAACAGTCCGGCCACATCATCCTGCACGACTATGCCACTACCGGCGACGGCCTGATGTCGGCCCTGCAGGTGCTGGCCGTCATGGTCGAGAGCGGCCGCACCATGAGCGACCTGGCCCAGCAGTTCGAGCCGGTGCCGCAACTGCTGCAGAACGTCCGCTACAAGGTCGGCAAGCCGCTGGAGAGCGCCGGGGTCAAGGCCGCCATCGCCGCGGGCGAGGCCCGTCTGGCCGGCACCGGCCGGCTGCTGGTGCGCAAGTCCGGCACCGAGAAACTGATCCGCGTCATGGCCGAGGGCGACGACCCGGTCATGGTCGAAAGCGTCGTCGGTGACATCGTCGCGGCGGTCGAGGCGGCGGGCTAGGGTTCATGTCCGTTCCGGTACGCACGGCAGGCAGTCTACTTGCCGTGTTGCCCGGGGTGATCGCCTGTGTCGTCGTTACCGGCCTGGCCCTCGCGGTCCAGGCCCTGGAATTCAGCCTTTTCGGGCGGGCCTGGATAGAGGGCATTGTGCTTGCCATCCTGATCGGGGCCGCCATTCGCTCGGTCTGGACCCCGTCCGCCGCCCTTCGACCCGGTATTGAGTTCAGCGCCCGCACCCTGCTGGAAATCGCGGTCGTACTGCTCGGGGCCTCGGTCAGCGCCGCGACGGTCATCGCCATCGGGCCCGGACTGCTGGCCGGAACGGCGCTGATCGTCGCCGTCGCCATCGGGGTCAGCTACGGCCTGGGCCGGTTGCTGCGCCTGCCGCGCCGGATGTCGGTCCTGATCGCCAGCGGCAACGCCATCTGCGGCAACTCGGCCATCGCCGCCGTGGCCCCGGTGATCGACGCCGACGCCGAGGACGTCTCGGCCGCCATCGCCTTCACTGCGGTGCTGGGGGTCGTGGTGGTGCTCACCCTGCCGCTGCTGGGTGCGCTGTTGCGGATGCCGCATGTTGAATATGGTGTGCTGGCGGGGCTGACCGTCTATGCCGTGCCCCAGGTCCTGGCCGCCACCATGCCCGTCGGGGCCATCGCCACCCAGTCCGGCACCCTGATCAAGCTGGTGCGGGTCCTGATGCTGGGGCCGGTCTGTCTGGGTCTGGCGCTGGTGATGGCCCTGCGCCGGCGGGCCGGCGCGGACCCCCGGAGCGATACAGTCCGGGTGCCTGCAGTTCCGATCGGCCGGCTTGTGCCGTGGTTCGTGATCGGCTTTCTGGTGATGATGGCGGCGCGGTCGCTGGGCCTGATCCCGATTTCAGCCCTGCCGGTGATGGCCGGACTCGCCACGGCGCTGACGATAATCGCCATGGCCGCCTTGGGGCTCAGCACTGACGCCCGGGCGGTCGCCCGGTCAGGCCTGCGCATCGCCATCGTGGTGACCCTGTCGCTGGTGGTGCTGGTCGGTCTCGCGCTCGGCCTGATCTATCTGCTGGCCCAGGTCTGACGGCGACCGTCAGATTTCCTGATTGTAGGCCCCGATCTCCGGGTATTTGGCCAGCCGCGGTTTCACCTCGTCGCGGAACAGGGCGCGCATGTCGTCGGCCGACCGCATGCTCTCGACCACCACCACCAGCTCGGGCTTGTTGGACGAGGCCCGTACCAGCACCCAAGACCCGTCTTCCAGATGTACCCGCACGCCATTGACCGTGATGGCCTCGATGATCTTGCGGCCCAGGATCGAGCCACCCGCGTCGGCCAGAGCCTGATATTCGGCGACGATCCGCTCCAGCACCTCATACTTCAGCTCATCGTCGCAATGCGGCGACATGGTCAGGCTGGTCCAGGCGTCGGGCAGGGCCGCTTTCAGTTCGGACAGTTTTTTCCCCGGGTTGCGGTCCAGCATGGCCAGGATGGCCCCGGCGGCGACGGTGCCGTCGTCATAGCCGCGCCCGATCGGGGCATTGAAGAAGAAATGGCCCGACTTCTCGAACCCGGCCAGCGCTCCCAGCTCGGCGGTCTTGCGCTTGATATAGCTGTGACCCGTCTTCCAGTAGACGGTGTTTGCCCCGTTGGCCTTCAGCACCGCGTCGGTCTTGTACAGGCCGGTCGATTTCACATCGACGACGAAGGTGGCGTCGGCGTGCAGGGCCGACAGGTCGCGGGCCAGCATCAGGCCGATCTTGTCGGCGAAGATCTCCTCGCCGGTGTCGTCGACCACGCCGCAGCGGTCGCCGTCGCCGTCGAAGCCCAGCGCCAGATCGGCCCCGGTCTCGCGCACCCGCTGCGCCATCTGGCTCAGCATCGCGTGGTCCTCGGGGTTCGGATTGTATTTGGGGAAATTATAGTCGAGCTCGGTGTCCATCTCGATCACCTCCACCCCCATGCGACGCAGGGCCTCGGGCGCGAAGGCCCCGGCCGTGCCGTTGCCGCAGGCGGCGACCACCTTCAGCGGCCGGGTCAGCTTCACCCCGGTGGTGACCTCGTCCAGATAGCGGTCGCGGAAGCCCTCGACCCGTTCCAGCCGCCCGCCGGGCCGGGCCACGCCCTGACCCTCCAGCACGATGGTCTTCAACCGCCCGATCTCATCGGGCCCGAAGGTCAGGGGCGGATTGGCCCCCATCTTGACCCCGGTCCAGCCGTTCTCGTTGTGGCTGGCCGTGACCATGGCCACACAGGGGGCATCGAGGGCGAATTGGGCGAAATAGGCCGTCGGCGACAGGGCCAGGCCGATGTCCAGCACCTCCATCCCGCCTTCCAGCAGGCCCAGGATCAGCGCCTGTTTCACGCTCAGCGAATAGGACCGGTAGTCGTGGCCGACGACGATGCGCGGCCGGGTGCCGACCTCATGCACATAGGTGGCCAGACCCAGCCCCAGCGCCTGCAGGCCCAGCAGGTTGATTTCCTTGTCCAGGATCCAGCGCGCGTCATATTCGCGAAACCCCGTCGCCTTCACCAGCGGAATGGTCTCGTACTCGGCGGTGTTGGGACGAAGATCGGAGCGGGGCTTTTGCATGTATGGAACCTTTGGAGAGCCGGGTTTGGCGTGGCTATAGGCTACCGGGGCCCCGCCGGACAATAACGCCGCACGCCGCCGAGGGCTCCGCCCCGACCGCCCGGCCCGGTGGCGCGCTCGCCTTGACCCGGCGCGCACCCGGTCCTACGCCCAGCGGATCGTCCCGGAGACCCTGAATGCCCCGTCTGATCCTGTTGCGTCACGGCCAGAGCCAGTGGAACCTCGAGAACCGCTTCACCGGCTGGGTCGATGTCGACCTGACCGACAAGGGCGAGGCTGAGGCCCGTCGCGGGGGCGAGCTGATCGCCGCGTCCGGTTTCCGGCCCGACGTAATGTTCCTCTCGGTGCTGAAACGGGCCAAACGCACCGGGGCCCTGGCCCTGCAGGCGGCGGGCCTCAAGGATATCCCGACTGTTGAGGACTGGCGGCTGAACGAGCGCCATTACGGCGGCCTGACCGGGCTCAACAAGGCCGAAACCGCCGAAAAGCACGGCAAGGACCAGGTTCACATCTGGCGTCGCAGCTACGATGTCCCCCCGCCGCCCCTGGCCCCCGGCGGTGAATACGATTTCCATGCCGATCCGCGCTACGCCGGTCAGCCGATCCCCGACACCGAGAGCCTGAAGACCACGCTTGAGCGGGTCCTGCCCTACTGGAACGACACCATCGCGCCCCGTATCCGGGCCGGAGACGACGTGCTGATCGTCGCCCACGGCAATTCGCTGCGGGCCATCGTTAAACACCTGTTCCAGGTGCCGGACGACCGGATCGTCGGGGTCGAGATCCCGACCGGCAACCCGCTGGAAATCGATCTGGATGCGGACCTGAAGCCGGTCGCCGCCCGCTACCTCGACACCGCGCGGGCCGCAGACCTGCCGGCGATCGCATGAGCGGCCCTCCGGACGACGCCGGTTTCATGCGTCGCGCCATCGACATGGCGCTGGCCCGCATGGGCGAGACATGGCCCAATCCGGCCGTGGCCTGCGTTCTGGTCCGGGACGGAGTCGTGGTGGCCGAGGCCGCGACGGCACCCGGTGGCCGTCCCCATGCCGAGGAACAGGCCATTCCGGCCGCCGGCGACAAGGCCCGCGGCGCGACCGCCTATGTGACGATGGAGCCCTGCGGTGCCCGTTCGTCGGGCCGGACCTCCTGCGCCCAGTTTCTGGTCGAGGCCGGGGTCGCCCGGGTCGTGATCGCCGCTGTCGACCCCTCGCCCTTCGCCTCGGGCCGGGGCGTCGAGCGGCTGCGTCAGGCCGGACTGACGGTCGAGACCGGCCTGCTCAGCGACGATGCCGCCGTCCTGTACGAAGGCTATCTGCACCGGCTCGAGACCGGACGGCCGATGGTGCGGATCAGCGAGAGTGGCGCGGGCTTTGACGCGCAATTCGCCGCCTCGCCGCGGGCGGATCTGGTGACCGAGCTCAAACGGCTCGGTGAGGCCGGCTATACGCGACTGTGGATCGGCCCCGGCGAACTGGCTGACGCCCTGGTCGAACAGGGCCTGATGACCGTCTGAAACCCCTTTCGCCGGGCCCGGATTTCAGAAAAGATTCCTTAAGTGTGTCGGTTCATCATGAAATCATGGCGGCGAGTCCAACATTTGCGGTGAGACGGCGTGTTTCCCAGGTCGAGCTGGACGCCATCTGCACGCGCCATGACCGTCTGTGGCAGGCGAAGCCGGGTGGAGCGAGGGCCGTTTTCGCCTGGATGGACCTGTCGGGACTGGATCTGAGCGGGCGCAATCTCGCTGATGCCGACTTCTCCGCCGCCAGTATGATCGGCTGCGATCTGAGCGGTGCCAAACTCGACAACGCCAATTTTTTCGGCGCGGACCTGCAGGACAGCGTTCTGGTGGAGGCCAGCCTCAGGCGCGCGGACCTGCGCGGGGCCTGCCTGCGCGGTGCGGATCTGACCGGTGCGGACATGTTTGAGGCGGACCTTCGCGAGGGCTCGATCGCTTCGGCGGATTCCAAGATCGGCTACCGGGTGATCCAGGCCCGCAACCGCAACGACACCCAGGCCCAGGGGGCCTGTCTGGCCGGAGCCAATCTTCAGCGGTCCAAACTGACGGGCGTCATCGCCAATGCCGCCGATTTCACCAACGCCGTCATGAAGGACTGCAAGCTGGTCCGGGCCAATCTGAAACACGCCAGTTTCCGCGGGGCCGATCTGGCGGGTGCCGATTTGTCCGGTGCCGACCTGTCGGGCGCGGATCTTCGGGACGCGATCCTGGTCGGGGTCACGGCGACGATGTGGCGCACGGACGGGGCCAACCTCGAGGGGGCCCTGACCGATGACCGCGCGGCCGGCGAACCCGTGGATCATATGCCGGCAGCCGAGATGTTGCGGGACCATGCCCAGTGGTGTGAAACCGGCGGGGTCGAGGGTCAGCCCTCCGTTTTCGACGGCGTCGACCTGCGGGCCCTGAAATCGATCACCGGTCTCAATCTGACGGCCCTGTCGGCGCGCGGCGCGGTCTTCTACGGCCTCGACATGGTCGGGGTGCAGTTACAGGGGGCCCATCTGGAAGGGGCGGATCTGCGATCCGCCAATCTGTGCCGCGCCGACCTGCGGGGCGTGCGGCTGGGGGGAGCCCGGTTGAACGGTGCCGATATGCGTGAGGCCCAGCTGGGCCCGTTGATGCTGTCCGCCGACCGGCTGCTTCCGGCAGATTTGACCGGAGCCAGTCTTCGCGGCGTGGATCTCAGCGGGGCCGACATGCGGCGCGCGATCCTGACCGACGCGGACCTGAGTCGCGCGATCCTGCACGGAGCCCAGATGCGTCAGGTCGAATTGACAGGGGCCGACCTGACCGGGATCCGGGGTCTGGCCGACATCGAGGCTGCGACCGAGCCACCACTCATCGCCATTTGATCCGGGCGCTTCGCGCTTTGCCGGAATTGAAAAAGGGGCGACGCGAACGCCGCCCCTCCTCATGTGAACTGTAGATGTGTCCGCTTCGACGCGGCTGCGGTCAGGCCGCCTTGTTCCTGGACTTGCGGCCGTCGATCAGTGCGGGGGCCGCGCCGATCTCGATGCGGCGGGGTTTCAACGCTTCGGGCAGCTCGCGTTTCAGGTCGATCGCGAGCAGGCCGTTGACCAGATCGGCCTTGGTCACAACGACATAGTCGGCCAGCTGGAAGCGCTGATCGAAGTCCCGTTCGGCCAGTCCGCGATGCAGATAGGTCCGTGAGTCACTGTCGTCATTGGCGGTCTTGCGGCCGGTGACCGTGAGCAGGTTTTCCTTCACCTCGATCGTCAGTTCGTCGGACGTGAAGCCGGCGACGGCCAGTTCGATGCGATAGGTATTTTCGCCGGTCGTTTCGATATTGTACGGCGGCCAGCCGCCGGATTCACCGGTCCGGGCCGCGGTCTCGAGCAGATTGGCCAGCCGGTCAAAGCCGACGGCGGAACGATAAAGGGGGGTAAAATCATAGGCACGCATGGGTCATCCTCCTGGGATCAGCAAGGTTGAGCCGTCCGGCGATTTTGCCCCGGACGGCAGTGGGGATCAGGCCGTGACGGTCCCTGTCGGGCCCCGTCGGGTCTGGAGAGCCCGGAACCGGCGCTCTCGCATTCCGATGTGGGAAGCGATCGCACCGGGTCAAGGGGGTGGCGTTTTGACCGATAACGGTCACCATGCGGGATCGTGACTTGCCCATCCGCCCATCCGTCGTATGGAACGTGGGGTCACGACCCCGTCCCCTTCGGAGACGCTTCATGCGCCTGTCTGTCCTGCTGCTGTCAACTGTTCTGGTGCTGCCCTCCGCGGCGCATGCCCAGGCCCGGCTGGCCCGCAGTCAGATGGCCATGACTCCGCCGGTCTATCAGGAGGACGCGGCGCTCCGCGCGGCGGTGGCCAGCCCGACCCGGCCCGCCGGGGATATCAGCCGGGACGTCTTCCGGCATCCGGTTGAAGCCCTGACCTTCTGGGGCCTGACCCCGGGGGCCACCATCGTCGAGATCGAACCCGGTTCGGGCGGCTGGTGGAGTGCCATCCTTCAGCCCTATGCGCAGGCGACCGGCGGCCACTATGCGGCCGTCAATCGCCCGGTCGAATCCATGGGAGTCGAGGACGGCAGTGCCGACCTGGTGCTGGTGGCGCGTGCGATTCACAACTGGGCCCGGGACGGTCGCACCGACCCCTATATGGCGGCCTTCTTCAAGGCCCTGAAACCGGGCGGCGTTCTGGCGGTGGAACAGCATCGCGCGCCCGATGGGCTGGACGCTGCCGTGACGGCATCCACGGGCTATGTACCGGAATCCTATGTCGTCGATGCGGCCCTCAGGGCGGGTTTCGTGCTGGAGGCGCGCAGCGAGCTGAACGCCAATGCGCGGGACGATCATGACCACCCCTTCGGTGTCTGGACCTTGCCACCGGTGCGGCGCTCGACCCAGAACGGGCGAACCCTGAGCGTCACCGAGCGCGCCGCTTATGACGCTATCGGCGAGAGCGACCGGATGACCTTGAGATTCCGCAGGCCGGAATGATCCGGGAGCAGTTTTGACGATGACGGCGAACGTGGCTAATCCAGCTCTGTCGATGTTTGCGCCTGGCGCGATGTTCGGCGAGACGGGGGAAAAGTATGCGTAAGTCTTCGCGGGCCTGGCGGCCGTTCGCGTCGCGCCGGAGCGTGCTTCTGGGGGCTTCGGCCGTCATGATGACGAGCCTCGCCGGTTGCAGTCGAAAAAAGCAGGATGAAGAGGTCGAGGTGCCGGCCGCACCTTCGGGCCCGCCCGAGGGGTCGCTCGAATGGGCTATTGCCGGACCCTGGCGGGAACGGGACCGGACACGGGATACGGCGCGACATCCTATGGAGACCCTGCGATTCTTCGGCCTGCAGCCGAATATGACCGTCGTCGACGTCTGGCCCGGCAGTGGCTGGTACACGGAAATTATCGCCCCCTATCTGGCCAAGGGTGGTGGCACCTATTATGCGGCCGGATTCCAGACGGGGGCCGGTGACGATCCGGCCCAGGCGGCCCTGATGGCGGCGTTTCAGACGCGTTTCGCCGCCGACCGCAAACTCTATGGCGAGATGCAATTCAGCGCCTTCGGACCGGGCAGCGGCCCGCTTGCGCCTGCAGGGTCGGCGGACATGGTTCTGTTCATGCGCAGTATCCACTCGTGGATGGCGGCGGGCATTGCGGAAAAGGCCTTCTCCGACGCCTATGCCGTCCTGCGGCCCGGCGGCACCCTGGGCATTGAACAGCACCGCCTCGCCCCCGATGAGGATCAGGACCCTGCGGCCGCCAACGGCTATGTCCAGGAGGCCTTTGTCCGGCAGCTGGCGGCCGAGGCCGGATTTGTTTTCGTTGCGGCTTCGGAAATCAACGCCAATGAAAGGGATACCAAGGATTATCCGTTCGGTGTCGATACCCTGCCGCCCCAACGGCTGACGGCACCGCGGGGCCAGACGCCTGATCCTACGTTCGACCGGACCAAATACGATGCGATCGGTGAGAGTGATCGCATGACCTTGAAGTTCAGGAAGCCAGAGTGAACCGTGCCGTAGCCTATGCTGCCAATGCCCCGCTGATGGGGGTTCCCGGTGCCGCCCCACCACCCGGCGGGCAGGGGGAGTGGTTCCGTGGGGCCGGCGGTCTGCGCCTGCGCGCGGCCTTCTGGACGCCGTCGACCCTGGTCGCGGCCCGACCGCGTGGCACGGTGGTCCTGAGTCCGGGCCGCACCGAGCCGATCGAGAAATATTTCGAACTGATCGGTAATCTGCTGGCGCGGGGATTTTGCGTCCTGGCCCACGACTGGCGGGGCCAGGGCCTGTCGGCCCGCCTGCTGCCGGATCGCCTGAAGGGCCATGCCCGGGCGGTCGAGGAATTTCTGGACGACTATGCCCGCCTGCTCGACACCTTTGAGGCGCGGGCCCCCAAGCCGTGGATCATGATGGGGCATTCGATGGGCTCGGTCCTCAATCTGATGACGCTGGAGGCGGGTGAGGCCCGCTTTTCCGGGGCCTTGCTGTGCAGTCCGATGCTGCGGGTCAGGACCGGCAAACGCTCGATGTGGTCGGTCAAGCTGGCGGTGCGCTGGAACCTGCGTCACGGCAAGGGGGCTGACTATGTTCTCGATGAGATGGACGATCCGTTCGACCATACCTTCCAGAACAATGCCCTGACGTCGGACGAGACCCGCTACGAGCTGTGGCGTCAGCAGCTGTACGCCTGCCCGCACCTGGCCGTCGCCGGACCGACCTGGGGCTGGCTGGCCTTCGCCCTCGACGCCGGAGAACGGGCCCTGAAGCCCAAGGCCTTGAAGGCCGTGAAGATTCCGGTCGCCATTGTTCAGGCGGGTGATGATGACCGGGTCTGGAAACAGACCAACAAATGGGCGGCCCGACGGCTCAGCCGGGGGCGTTATGTCGAGGTCCCCGGGGCCCGGCATGAAGTCATTATGGAGACGGACGAGTTGCGCGGGGTCTTCCTCGACGAGTTCGACGCCATGGCCGACTATGTCTCGCCGGTGCAGGACCTGTCACCGCATCAGGCGGCTCCGGCTCCGGCTCCGGCTCCGTCTCAGGACCCGGCCCCCGGGGTTGAGGCTGACCCTGAACCCCGTGCCGAACCGGCCGTGCCCGCGCCCGAATCCAGCGGAAGCTGACCGGCCTCAGGCCGGCGTGCTGATCCCGGGCAGGGCTGCCGCACCGAGGGCGGCCAGCGCCGGCGCGCGCAGTTTCGGGTCACCGATGGCCAGGATCTGACCGCTGCCGTCCGCCGCCTCGCCGTGCCAGTTGGTGACACTGCCGCCGGCCGCCTCGATCACCGGAACCAGCGCCGACCAGTCCCAGACCTGCAACCCGCTCTCCACCACCATGTCGAGATGGCCGGCCGCCAGCATGGCATAGGCATAGGCGTCGCAGCCCAGACGGGCCAGACGGGCCGCGGCCCGGACGCGGGCCCAGGCCTGGGCTTCGGGGGCGGTGAACAGGTCGGGGTCGGTGGTCGAGATCACGGCCTGGTCGATACCGGCGCAGGCCCGGGTCTTTAGGCTGTGGGTCTGGCCCCCCCGAAGCATCTGCGCCCCCGAGGGACCGCCGAGGAAGATTTCGTCGAGATAGGGCTGGGCGATGGCCCCGATGACCGGCTGCCCTTCGCTTCTGAGCGCGATCAGACAGGTCCACAGCGGCAGGCCGGCGACGAAGGCGCGGGTGCCGTCGATCGGGTCCAGCACCCAGACATGGTCGGCTTCGGGACGGTCCTCGCCGTATTCCTCGCCGATCACGCCATGATGCGGATAGCGGGCGGTGATCAGCTGTCGCATGGCCGCCTCGGCGGCGCGATCTGCCTCGGTCACCGGGTCAAAGCCCGCGGCCCCGCCCTTGTCCTGCTGGTCGAAGCGGCCCCGGAAGAACGGCAGGGACACGCGCGCGGCCTCGCGGGCCAGATCGACGGTGAAGGCTTCAAGCTCGGTCATCGCCGGCGGCATACAGCAAGCGCCGCGGGCAAGTCACTCACCTTGTGACCCCGGACCCCGTCCCCACCCGGTCGGGGAGGGGACGGCGGTGGAGCCGAAAGGCCCGGTGTCAGGCGGCCGCGTCGGTCTCGGCGTGCAGTGACTTGGCCAGATCCAGCAGACGGCGGCGCGGCCGCTCGCCCAGTTGGTAATAGGCCTGGATCAGGTCGAGCGTTTCCTTGCGGGAAAACATTTCGCCGCCGTTCGCGCCGGCCGCCTCCTGCCGTTCGATCGCCTCTTCCAGTCCGTCGTAGAAATAGCTGACCGGCGATTCCAGCGCCTCGGCCAGCTGCCACAACCGGGCGGCCGAGATGCGATTGGCCCCGCATTCGTATTTCTGGATCTGCTGGAAGCGGATTCCGACCTGAACGGCCAGCTGCTGCTGTGTCAGACCCAGCAGACGACGACGACGACGCAACCGGCGGCCCAGATGAAGATCGATATCGGTAGCCATGGCCCCAATCCCCTTGATCACGTGCTGTCCCGAAACGGAACGGCTCGCCTCTCATGCGGCAAGGGGCGTGCCGCGTTCGCTTTGGGGGGGAATGTCGTCGAACGCCGACTTTTCAAGCGTCGCAACCACACCGGTTGTCGTGCATTTACTGTGCGAGCTCGAATTGGAAAGGAAGCGACTATGGGTCTTGGAATCATTGGCTGGATCATCATCGGCGTCGTCGCCGGTTGGCTGGCCGAAAAGGTCATGGGGCGATCCCATGGCCTGATCACCAATCTGATCGTCGGCATCGTCGGTGCCCTGTTGGGGGGATTCATCGCCGGAAGCCTGTTGGGCATCCCGGTCGGGGGCTTCAACCTGATGACATTGCTGGTCGCCTTTGGCGGCGCGGTGTTGCTGTTGTTCCTGCTGGGTCTCGTCAAACGCGGCTAGAGCGAAATCGGTTGAGTTGGACGCAGTCCAACTCGGCTTAGATTTCGCTCCAGTTTGAATCTGGACCATTTTTTGGATTCAGGTCGATTCGACCTGAAACAAAAATGGTCTAGACCGGCCGAACCTCACGCAAGAAGAAAGGGCGGTCCCTGCCGGGGCCGCCCTTTTTCATGGTCTCGATCCCGTCGCCGGAGCGACTACTCCGGGCGCGAACGCTTCTTGCGGAAGCTCGGGTTCAGGATCTGCTTGCGCAGACGGATCGACTTGGGCGTGACCTCGACCAGCTCGTCCTCGCCGATATAGGCGATGGCCTGTTCCAGCGACATGGCCCGCGGCGGGGTCAGGCGCACGGCCTCGTCCTTGCCCGACGCGCGGATGTTGTTCAGCACCTTGCCCTTGATCGGGTTGACGTCGAGATCGTCCCAGCGGGCGTTTTCGCCGATGATCATGCCCAGATAGGTCTTTTCACCGGAGCCCACGAACATCACGCCGCGGTCCTCGAGGTTCCACAGGGCGAAGGCGGCGGTCTCGCCGTCGGAGTTGGACACCAGCACGCCCTTCAGGCGGCCCTCGATCGGCCCCTTGTGCGGCTCATAGTGGCTGAACACCCGGTTCAGCACACCCGAACCGCGCGTATCGGTCAGGAATTCGCCCTGGTAGCCGATCAGCGAGCGCGACGGGCACATCAGGCTGATGCGGGTCTTGCCCGCGCCCGACGGGCCCATGTCCTTCAGCTCGCCCTTCCGCGCCGACAGCTTCTCGATGACGATGCCGGTGTAGTCGTCGTCGACGTCGATCATGACGTCCTCGATCGGCTCCAGCTTCTCGCCGTTCTCGCCGGTCTGATAGACCACGCGCGGACGCGAGATCGACACCTCGAAGCCCTCGCGGCGCATGTTCTCGATCAGCACGCCCAGCTGCAGTTCGCCCCGCCCCGCGACCTCATAGGCGTCGCCACCCTCGGTGGTGGTCACGCGGATGGCGACGTTGGCCTCGGCCTCTTTCAGCAGGCGGTCACGGATCACGCGCGACTGGACCTTGTCGCCTTCGCGACCGGCCAGCGGGCTGTCGTTGACCGAGACGGTCATCGAGATGGTCGGCGGATCGATCGGCTGGGCGGGCAGGGCGTCGGTGACGTCCATGGCGCACAGGGTGTCGGCCACGGTGGCCTTGGACAGGCCCGCGATGGCGACGATGTCACCGGCCTCGGAGCCCTCGTCCAGCGCCGTACGCTTCAGGCCGCGGAAGGCCAGCACCTTGGTGATGCGGCCGCGCTCGATTTCCTTGCCGTCACGGTCGAGCGCATGGATGGCCATACCGGGAACGGCCTTGCCGCTCTCGATGCGGCCGGTCAGCAGACGGCCGAGGAAGGGATCGGACTCGATCAGCACGTTCAGCATCTGGAACGGCTTGTCCTTGTTCTCCTGAACCTTGGGCGGCGGGACATGGTCGACGATCAGGTCGAACAGCGGGGCCAGGTTGTCGTTGGGCACATTCATGTCCAGCGTCGCCCAGCCGTTACGGCCCGAGGCGTAGATGTGCGGGAAGTCCAGCTGTTCGTCGGTCGCGCCGATGGCGGCGAACAGGTCGAAGGTCTCGTTGTGGACCCGGTCGGGATCGGCGTGGGGGCGGTCGACCTTGTTGATGCACAGGATGGGACGCAGGCCCATCTTCAGGGCCTTGGTCAGCACGAATTTGGTCTGGGGCATGACGCCTTCTTCGGCGTCCACCAGAATGACGCAGCCGTCCACCATGCCGAGGATGCGCTCGACCTCACCGCCGAAGTCGGCGTGGCCGGGGGTGTCGATGATGTTGATCCGGGTCTCGCCGGCCTTGCCGTTCCACAGCACCGAAGTGCATTTGGCCAGGATGGTGATCCCGCGCTCTTTTTCCTGATCGTTGGAGTCCATGGCGCGCTCGGTCGTCGCCTCGTTGGCTCGGAACACGCCCGACTGGGCCAGAAGCTGGTCGACCAGGGTGGTCTTGCCATGGTCGACGTGGGCGATGATGGCGACGTTGCGCAGGTTCATTTTGATATCAGACGTGAAAAGCGGCCGGCGAACGGGGTGAACCGGGCGGGCCGCGGAGAAAGAGCGACAGTTACAGGGAGCGCGCGCCTCATACAGGGGCGCGGGCGCAAACGCCAGAGCGTGCGGAACACGGTCTCCGGTGAAGCGCCCTCCCTATGCCGGGCAAAAACGGCAAGGGCAGGGCAGTTGGCGGAACCGGGCTCGGTGAACCGGGCGGCTAGAGCGAAATCGGTTGAGTTGGACGCAGTCCAACTCGGCTCAGATTTCGCTCCAGTTTGAATCGGGACCATTTTTTGGATTCAGGTCGAGTCGACCTGAAACAAAAATGGTCTAGACCCTGGCCGCCCGGCTGCGGGTCCAGCCGTACAGGCCGATTACCGCCAGCAGGAAGGCGATTGCGCCCACGGCCATCGCCGGCCAGGCTGATCCCTCCGGCAACAGGGCGAAGGGGGCGCTGTTGCGGGTGCTGACGATGACCCCTGCGGTGAACACCCCGAACAGACTCTCTCCGACGATCATGCCCGAGGCCAGCAGCACACCCAGTCGACGGGCGACGGCGGCGAACGGCGATTTTGACACCACCTCGTCATAGATCCGGCCGGCGACGGCCCCGACGACGACGGTCGAGACCACGGAAAAGGGCAGATAGATGCCCAGGGTCACGGCCAGCGGATGCAGCCGCGCCCGGGTCCGGGCCCCGAGGATTTCATCGACGACGATGATGGCGATGCCCAGAACCACGCCGATGCCGATGAAATTCCAGGGCAGATTGCCGTCGATGACCCCGCGGGCCAGCGACGAGATCAGCGTCGCCTGCGGCGCGGGCAGGGGCTGGGCCCCGACCACCGTGGCGGCCGGGCCACCGACGAAGCCATAGGCCCCGTTCAGCAGGTCGAGGATGGGCGGAATGACCAGCGACCCGGCGATGACCCCGACGATCAGGGCCGTCTGTTGCCGCCACGGCGTCGCCTCGACCAGCTGGCCGGTCTTCAGGTCCTGCAGATTGTCATTGGCGATCACGGCGATGGCAAAGACCACGGCGGTGACCAGCAGGGCATAGGCGATGACCGACGGGTCGGCCGGAATATGGGCCAGCCGCATGGCCGCCACCATCATCAATGTGGCGACGATCACCGCCAGAATGCCGACGCCCGATACCGGGCTGTTCGAGGACCCGATCAGCCCCGCCATATAGCCGCACACCGAGGCGACGACGAAGCCGATCACGACGACATACAACAGACCGCCGACGACCAGCAGCGGCGCATGCGGGGCCAGGGGGGTCCCGGCGGTGAAGCTCCACAGCAGCACCCCGATGGCGGCGACCGCGGCCAGCGACACCAGTCCGACCAGACCGATCGGGATATCCTGTTCGACCCGCTCCAGCGTCTCGGCCGTGGCCCGTTTGGCCTGGGCCGCCAGCGCCGCGGTCAGGCCCACGACCAATGGACGGATCAGCTTGGTCAGGGTCCACAGCGCGGCCACGCCGATGGCCCCGGCTCCGATAAAGCGCACCTGGTTCAGCCACACATCCGTCGCCGCCGCTTCGGCCAGTCCGGGCGTGTTCTGCATCGCGGTCAGCAGCGGCACGGCCACGCCCCAGGCGATGGCCAGCCCGGCCAGCATCGACAGGCCGACGGCCAGACCGATCAGATGGCCGGCGCCCAGCAGGGCCATCGACACCCCGCCGCCCATGCCGGTCGCCCCGCCCCCCAGGGCGGGCGGCAGGCGGAAATAGCTGGTCGCTTCGGCGGTGAAGACCCGCGCCGACGCGAGAAAGGCGAACAGGGTCGAGGCCACGGCCCCGACGATCACGGTGATCAGACCGGCCTTGTTCTCGCGCACGGCCGCCTCGGTCTGGTCCTCGCCGCGCGACCCGACCTTCAGCACCTCGGCGGCGGCGACACCTTCGGGGTAGGGCAGGTCGGTGTTGATCACCAGCGCCCGGCGCAGCGGGATCGACAGCGTCACGCCCAGCACGCCGCCGAAGGCGCAGATCATGAACGAGGTCCAGAACGGGAAGGAGGTCCACCAGCCGACCATGACCAGCGTCGGCAGCACAAAGATGATCGCCCCCATGGCCCCGCCGACCGAAGCCACCGTCTGGACCGTCATATTCTCCCAGATGGTCGAGGACCGGAACGCCCGCAGCACCGCCATCGAGATCACCGCGGCAGGGATGGCCGAGGCGAAGGTCAGGCCGACCCGCAGCCCCAGATAAACATTGGCCGCCGTGAACACGAGCGCCAGCAACGACCCCAGCACCAGGGCGCGCAGTGTCAGTTCCAGCCGTTTGGCGGGCCGTACAGCGGTGTCGGTCATCGTGGGGGCTCTCCGTCTTCGGGTGAAGCTAGGCCGGAAACAGCCGCGGAGGCTAGTAGGTAGTGAGCAGGGCTTAGGGAGCAGGGCTGAAGCGCCCGGCATCTCCTGCTAAGCCTTAAGCCCTAAGCCCCAAGCCCTACCCCTTGAGTCAGAGCCCATGCCCGAACTCCCTGAAGTCGAAACTGTCCGTCGCGGCCTCGAGCCTGTCCTCGTCGGCGCGCGGTTGACCGCCGTGTGCCAGAACCGGCCCGACCTGCGCTTTCCCTTTCCCGAGCGTTTCGTCGACCGGCTGGACGGGGCCACCGTCCAGCGCATCGAGCGCCGGGCCAAATATCTGCTGGCGGCCCTGTCGACCGGCGAGACCTGGGTCACCCATCTGGGCATGACCGGACGCTTCACCCTGGCCGGGACTGCGCCGGGCGACTTCGTCCACACCGCCCCGGTCACCGGCAAGCATGAACATATGAGTCTGGACGCGGTCTCCGGGGCCGTCGTCACCCGGGTCGGCTATGCCGATCCCCGCCGTTTCGGCTTTATGGGACTGATCCCGACCGGGGCGGTCGCGGCCCATGCCTGGTTCGCCGGTCTCGGCCCCGAGCCGCTCGGCAACGGCTTTTCCGGCGCGCATCTGGCCGAGGCCTTCGCCGACCGCAAACCGTCCATCAAGGTCAGCCTGCTGGATCAGCGCCACGTCGCCGGTCTCGGCAATATCTATGTGTGCGAGGCCCTGTACCGCGCTCGCATCTCGCCCCTGACCCCGGCGGGCAAGGTCAGTCGCCCCCGGCTGGAACGGCTGGCGACCGTGGTCCGCGACGTCCTGACCGAGGCCATCGCCGCCGGGGGCTCGACCCTGAAGGATTTCGCCAATGCCGACGGCGGCCAGGGCTATTTCCAGCATCGCTTCGACGTCTATGGTCGTGAGGGCCAGCCCTGTCTGTCCGACGGCTGCACCGGCACCGTCACCCGCATCGTCCAGGGCGGCCGCTCGACCTTCTTCTGCCCGGTCTGCCAGAAAGGGTAGGTGGCTGAAATAGCAGAGGAACGAATATGGGGAGGACTTTTCCTCGCCGCCATTTGGTTCCGGGCGGGCATTTTTTCTCGCTAGAAAGCTCTAACAGTTCTTGAAGTGGGGTATTTTTCCTCGTTCGAATTCTAAACGAATACATTTCTTCTCGCTTGCGAAGAAAGATTCATACGGCAGACTGAGCGCGAAAGGAGACAAGCAATGAGCAATCCCAAGCGATCTCGTGGCCGGCCCAGAGGGTCAGGTATTGACGATAGCGCCTCCCTGAATTTGGTGGCTGACATGATGCTCAAGCATCCTGGGCTGCGGGCCACAACCGCGATGAAGCGCCTTTCCCCTCCACCAAACGAAACCCTCATCCGCCGGCTTCAGGAGAAATGGAAAGTGGACAAGGCCGTCTTGATGAAGCGCGCAGAGGAACGGCGTGAGGATCACAGGTCCACCGCTCGCGCGGGGACGTCTAAAACGGCGAGTGGAGGTGCCGCCGGTTGGGCCGGACTTGATCGGCAAATGCGACTCGTGGATGAGGTGCAGCGTAGCATGGGGGGTACTGACGAAATTGAGCGGCAGATCCGTGCGGTAGATCAAATGTCTTCCATCCTTGAGAGCCACAAGTTGCTTGCAGATTACAATTCTCCGACCATGAAGATGATGCGTTCGATCGAAGATCATCCTGCAATAAAAATGGCCCGGCAGCTTGAGGAAAGCCCTGCGCTCAGGGCTATTCGGCAGTGGGAAATGATGCAGAAGCGCTTGGGTTTCTGAGTTCACCCTTGCGCTACCGTATCATCCTGTTTCGGGCCATGAACACCGGCGGCATCCGCGCGCCCGTGGTCGAACAGCGCGCCATGGCGAATGAGATGGGGCTGACCAACCCCCGCACCCTGGCGGCCAGCGGCAATCTGGTGGTCGACAGCGATCGTGATCCGGGCGCGCTGGAAGCCGCCCTTGAGGCCGAGACCGAACGCCGCTTTGGCCGCCGCATTGAGACGATCGTCCGCACCCCCGACCAATGGGCCGCCCTGATCGCCGCCAACCCCTTTCCCGAACAGGCCGCGGCCAACGGCAGCCGGTTGCTGGTCATGGTGATGAAGGCCGGACTCGCGGACGGCGCGCTTGAAACCCTTCAGGCTCTCGCCATCGGCGACGAACGGGCCGCCGCCGTGGACAACACCCTCTATCTCTGGTGCGCCGACGGCATTGGCCGGTCGAAGATGGCGGAAAAGGCCGTGCCCCGCCTGACCGGCACCGGTACCGGCCGCAACTGGAACACCGTCCTCAAGCTGGCAACGATGGTCGGGGTCGGCGAGGTGTTTCCGTCAGGCGGGTGACGCGCTAGACCTCGCCCGACCCAGAGGAGCACCATCATGTCTGACAGCTATTCCACCCTGCTGATCGAACGCCATGCCGACGGCTATGCGGTGGTGACCCTGAACCGGCCCGAGGCGCTGAACGCGCTGAACTCGACCCTGTTCGCCGAACTGGCCGCCTTCCTCGACACCGTCGAACAGGATGACAGCGTCCGCTGTCTGGTCCTGACCGGCTCGGGTCCCAAGGCCTTCGCGGCCGGGGCCGACATCAAGGAGATGGCCGACCAGACCTATGCCCAGATGTACACGGGCAATTTCTTCGCCCTCGGCCATGACCGCATCGCCCGCTTCCGCAAGCCGATCATCGCCGCGGTCAATGGCTTCGCTCTCGGCGGCGGCTGCGAGCTGGCCATGCTGTGTGATTTCATCCTCGCCTCGGACAAGGCCAAATTCGGCCAGCCCGAGATCAACCTCGGCGTCGCCCCCGGCATCGGTGGCTCCCAGCGCCTGACCCGGGCCGTCGGCAAGTCCAAGGCGATGGAGATGGTGCTGACCGGCCGGATGATCGATGCGACCGAGGCCGAGCGTGCCGGCCTGGTGTCGCGCGTCGTCCCCGCCGACACCCTGATGGACGAGGCCCGCGCCGTGGCCGCCAAGATCGCGGCCCAGTCGATCCTCGCCGTCATGGCCAACAAGGAGATGGTCGGGGCCGCCTTCGAGACCACCCTGACCCAGGGCGTCCAGTTCGAGCGCCGCCTGTTCCACTCGCTGTTCGCCTTCGAGGACCAGAAGGAGGGCATGTCCGCCTTCGTCGCCAAGCGAAAGCCGAATTTCACGGGACGGTGACTCCGCGTTGACCCCCTCCGCCCTTTCAGCTATATCCGCGCGCTCTTGAGATTTCACGCCGTGGACGTTTGGTCTGCGGCGTTTTCCGTTGAAGGTTTTTCCAGATGGCTAACAACCCCGGCGCCCGGAAGGCGATCCGCAAGATCGCGGCCCGTACCGAGGTCAACAAGGCGCGACGCACCCGCGTTCGCACCTTCCTCCGTAAATTCCAGGAAGCCCTCACCTCGGGTGATGCGGCCGCCGCCAAGGGCGCTTTCGTCGAGGCCCAGTCCGAGCTGATGCGCGCGGTCTCCAAGGGCGTGGTTCACAAGAACACCGGTTCACGAAAAGTGTCCCGTCTGGCCGCCCAGCTGAAGAAGCTGTCGGCCGCCTGACAACGCCGCCTGCGGACGGTCCTTTATCGGGCTGTCGTACGAATTATGATTAATATCAACGGCGAGGGCGCGACAGCTCCCTCGCCGTTTCCGTGTCTGCAGATAAGTCGTCCCACAGGATTCGACGCTCGCCCGTCGGGCGAGCCGACCAATTTCTCAACGCTGCTTTGGCTTTAGCGGAGTCAAACAATTTAACTGCAATTCGAGTCGCGAATCAGCGTTGACCCAACTCTCTCGGAGCGTAAGTTTTGGGCTCTAACGCTCTTCCATCCCGACACGGATGAAGACGGCGCGGAACCTGAGTATCGCGTCGGCGTGAGACGTCTGTTCGAGAGTTTGACCCCGCCCGCGAAGCCTGTGCTTCGCGGGGCAGGAGAAGTCGTCCTCGTTTCCGGCGCCTCAGAAGGGCGATGTCTGTAGTAAACTTTGAGGACGGGGCGATGAAAATGGCGGGGGGCGTGGCAATGGCGAGCATGACCGATCCTGATCACATCTGGAGCGAGGCGGCCGGCCGTCTTCGTGCCGAGATCGGTGAAGGTCCGTTCAGTTCCTATATTGCCCCGTCGGCCGTGCGCGCCGACGGTGCCGGTCAGCTGATCCTCGTCACCCCGACCGCCTATGCCCGTGACTGGGTGCGCAAGAACGCCCTGCGGCGCATGAACGAGCTGTGGCTGGGGCTCGACGGCCTGTCGCGTCGACTGGACGTGCGCTGCCGCGCCGAGATGAGTTCGACCCCTCCGGCCTCGGCCGTCAGCGCCGCCCGTGACGAGGTCGTCGCCCATACGCCCATGCCCCGTCCCACCGTGGGACCGGTCGCCGACGGGGCCCGCGCCGTCCGCGCCGCCGGCCTGCAGGAGCGTCTGACCTTCGACAGTTTCGTCGAGGGTCAGGGCAATGCCTTCGCCCTGGCCATCGCCCGTCAGGCCGCCGGCTGGGCCGACGGTCATTTCAATCCGATCTTCTTCTGCGGCCCCTACGGCTACGGCAAGACCCACCTGCTCAACGCCATCGCCTGGGAGGCCCAGCGCCTGCGACCCGATGCCAAGGTGGTCTATCTGACCGCCGAACGCTTCCTGTCGACCTTTGTGCGCGCCATGCAGGACCGCTCGACCGCCGCCTTCAAGGACAGCCTGCGCAGCGCCGACATGCTGCTGATCGACGACGTCCAGTTCGTCGGCGGCAAGGCCTCGACCCAGGAAGAACTGCTCAGCACCCTCAACGCCCTGATCGAGGACGGCAAACGCATCGTCCTGTCGGCCGACCGCCCGCCGATGGCCCTGACCGAGGTCGAGCCGCGCCTGCGCAGCCATCTGGCCTCGGGCCTGACCTGCCCGGTCGAGCCGGCCGACCGCCTGCTGAAACTGGCCGTGGCCCGCAACCGCCTCGAGGCCCTCGGCCGTCTCGGCGTCGTCTCCGGCGAGGTCCGGGCCGATGTGCTGGAACATCTGGTCGACCGCACCCCCGGTTCGATGCGCGAGCTCGAGGGGGCCGTGAACACCCTGGCCGCCGTCGCCGGAGCCCGTCTGTCGGCCCTGACCGTCGACGAGGCCCAGGTCCTGCTGGGGGCCGCCCTGCGTGGCGGACCCGAGCGCCGCATCACCGTCGACGAGATCCAGAAGACGGTGGCTGAGCATTTCAACATGAAACAGGCCGACCTGCTCAGCGAGCGCCGCACCCGCGCCGTGGCCCGTCCGCGCCAGATCGCCATGTGGCTGTGCAAGCAGCACACGACCCGGTCCTATCCGGACATCGGTCGTCGTTTCGGCGGGCGCGATCACACCACCGTCCTGCACGGCGTGCGCAAGATCGAGGAACTGATGCCGCAGGACGACCAGATCGCCCGCGACGTCGAGGTCCTGACCCGCAAACTGCGGGGCTAGACCCGTCCGCGACAGGGCGCTGCGTTTCCTCCCCATCTTTCGATTGTGGGGACAGCAGCGCCCCCGTTGCTCCTGCGCGCCAATCCGCTAGTGTCAAAGGCCTTCTATTCGCGGCGATGATTCCCGAGTCGTCGCACCCCGGGCGAGACGACATGCAGCTGACCATCGAACGATCCGCGCTCCTCAAGGCCCTCGGCCACGTTCAGAGCGTCGTTGAACGCCGCAACACCATCCCGATCCTGTCCAACGTCCTGCTCAGCGCCGGGCGCGACAAACTGGCCTTCGCCGCCACCGACCTCGACATGGAGATGGTCGACGAGGCCGAGGCCGTGGTCCAGGTCGAGGGGCAGATCACCGCCCCGGCCCACACCCTGTACGAGATCATCCGCAAACTGCCCGAGGGGGCCGAGGTCGCCCTGACCTACAACAGCGACGATCCGCGCCTGACGGTCTCGGCCGGCCGCTCGAAATTCAACCTGCCGGTCCTGCCGGCCGGCGACTTCCCGGTCATGTCGGCCGATACCGGCGGCACCCGCTACACGATGGCCAAGGATGATCTGGCCCGGCTGATCGACAAGACCCGTTTCGCCGTCTCGACCGAAGAGACCCGCTATTATCTGAACGGCCTGTACCTGCACACGGTGGCCGAGGCCGGCATTCCGCTGCTGCGCGCCGTGGCCACCGACGGTCACCGTCTGGCCCTGGCCGAGACCCCGGCCCCGGAAGGGGCCGCCGGCGGCCCCGGCGTCATCGTCCCGCGCAAGACCGTCGACCAGGTGCGTCGCCTGCTCGAGGACGGCTCCGGCCCGGTCGAGGTCCAGGTCAGTCCGCAGAAGATCCGCTTTGAGTTCGGTGAGGCCAGCCTGACCTCCAAGGTCATCGACGGGGCCTTCCCCGACTATCTGCGCGTCATTCCCAAGGGCAATGACAAGCGCGCCGACATCGACAATGCCGTGTTCAAGAACGCCGTCGACCGCGTCGCCACCATCTCGGCCGAGAAGAGCCGCTCGGTGAAACTGGCCTTCGACCTCGACCGCGTCACCCTGACGGTGCGCAACATGGAGGCCGGTCAGGGCGTCGAGGAGGTCGAGATCGGCTATTCCGAAGAGCCGTTCGAGATCGGCTTCAACGCCCGCTACCTGCTGGACGTCGCCGGCCAGATCACCGGCGAGAACGCCACCTTCATGTTCGCCGACCCGGCCAGCCCGACCCTCGTCCTCGATCCCGGCGATCCCGGCGTCCAGTACGTGCTGATGCCGCTGCGGGTGTAGGGCGCGGTTAGCTGCAGGCAGCTGACCCTTCAGGGTCTAGGCCGTTCGAAATGGTCACTGATTTGATCTTGAAGCCTTGGATGGCTCGCCGTGCATCTGCGCCGTATCGTTGGTCGCAATTGAATCGCGACATAATTACATAGTCCTCGCCTTCAGCGGCTTCCATTTTACTTTCCCAGACGTTGAGCCGATCATAATCACGATCGCCATTTGGCTGAGAGTCGAAGCTATAGCTGATCCAGTTATTGGCGTGGTAGCCGTCAATTTCCAACGTGTAGCTGGGTTCAACGGCGTTACCGCAGCTTCTTAGGCAGCTTGCTGAATACCGGCCTTCGCCGAAACGCTGGGCGGCTTGGGCTAGGGTTTTCCCGTTAAGAGTAAACCCAAGACTACTGGGGTTGCATTGGTTGGAAATGGACGTGGTGATCGATTGAATTTCCTGACCCTTCATCTCTAACCAAATTGCGCAGCCGTCTATTTCGTAGCTCCTGCTACTGCCAAAGACCTGCTTTGCGGGGCCTGAAATGGCTTCGAAAAACGGGAGATTGCCGTGGACAAGGGATGGTATGAAAAGTCGATCAATCCTTGAGTGGGGCACCGTCGTTGCATCTAGGGCAACATTGACAGGAGAGGCTTGATCGGCCGAGGGCAAGATTGAGGGGTTTGGATTTTGCGTTGCCTGGGATGAAGGCTGATCGTTCGAAGGGGGCCTCGCGTACAGCCAAGTCCCCAGTCCGGCTGAAATGACGACCAGAAGGGCCGCGCCTATGATCAATGTCACCGGAATTTCGCGCGATTCTAGAAGTTTGGCCTTGGCGGCAATGAACTCCTGATCGGTCAACGCGCCGCTCGCTTTCAGGCGATCTAGTTGCTCCAGCTTGTCGATCTTGCTCATTCGATTTGACCCTCCAGCAAATCTTAGATTGTGAATGGCTAGCCGCCAAATTCACGGAAGTGCTCGTTTGGGCATCGATCAATTTGGCAGAGGCGTGCGGTTGTCGCTAAGCGTGACACTTGATCCAGTCCCTCACCCTCACCGATTTCCGGTCTTATGCGTCCGCCACCCTGCCGGTTCCGGCGGGGCCGGTGGTGCTGTACGGGCCCAATGGGGCGGGCAAGACCAATCTGCTCGAGGCGCTCAGCCTGTTCACCCCCGGGCGCGGTCTGCGCGCCGCCACGGCGGTCGAGATGGGCCGGCGCGAACCGGGTGAGGCCGGCGGCCGGGCCTGGGCCGTGGCCCTGACGCTCGACGCCGGTGATGGGGATGAAGTCCGTCTCGGCACCGGGGTCCAGTCGGCCGGGGCGGCGCGCCGCATCGTCCGTATCGACGGCGAGACGGCCCAGCCGGGGCGGCTGCTCGACTTCCTGCGCCCGGTCTGGGCCACGCCGGAACAGGACCGGCTGTTCTCCGACGCCCGCGCCGCGCGGCTGAAATTCTTCGATCGTCTGGTGTTCGCCGCCGTGCCCGACCATGCGGCCGTGGTGGCCGGTTATGAGAAGGCCCTGCGCGAGCGGCTGCGCCTGCTGACCGACGGCGCAGAAGGCCGGGAAGCCGATCCCCTGTGGCTCGACGCGCTGGAGCTGCGGCTGGGCGAGGCCGGGGCCCGGGCCGCCATGGCCCGCACCGCCGCCCTGAGCGTGCTCCAGGCCGGGATCGACGCCCGTGGCGACCGCCCCTTCCCCCAGGCCGATCTGGGCCTGACCGGCGAGGCCGAATCCATGGCCGCCGCCGGCACGGACGAGGCCGCCATCGCCGCGGCGATCCGCGAGGGTCTGCTGCGATCCCGCGCCCGCGACGCCGCCGCCGGCCGCTCCCTGTTCGGGCCGCACCGCTCGGACCTGACCGCCCTGCACCGCGAAAAGAACCGTCCCGCCGCCGAGGGCTCGTCCGGCGAACAGAAGGCGTTGGTGCTGAACCTGATCCTGGCCCAGGTGACCCGGCTGCGCACCGTTTCGGCCGTGCCGCCCGTCCTGCTGCTGGACGAAGCCCCGGCCCACCTCGACGCCCGCCGCCGCGCCGCCCTGTTCGAGGAAATCACCGCCCTCGGCCTTCAGGCCTTCCTGACCGGCACCGAAGCCGACCTCTTCACCGACCTCACCCCCCGCGCCACCTTCGTCAAGGTCGAGCCCGGCGGCTTCGGGTAGGGAAAAAAGCCCCTCTCCCGTGGGGAGAGGGGTTGGGGAGAGGGGG
>TARA_R110002012_G_scaffold308702_1_pt1 | contig 155188 bp, 167 predicted proteins | sample TARA_R110002012 | Tara Oceans TARA_R110002012 (sample SAMEA4396515) | marine metagenome | biome: Westerlies Biome; feature: [DCM] deep chlorophyll maximum layer (ENVO:01000326); material: water (ENVO:00002006), including particulate matter (ENVO:01000060) such as... | depth 40 m
GTGCCCGGCATCCCGAAATGGCTGTGCGGGATCATCTTCATGTCGGTGAGCATCGCCAGCATGCGCGAGACCGCGAAAACGCTGGCGATCAGACCCGACGCCGTGGCCACCAGCGCCAGCGCCACCGTCAGGTAAAAGCCGGTTTGCCCGAGGGCGGGCTGGGCTGCCTCGGCCAGCGCGTAGTCTTTTGCAGCCACGATGCGGTCTATCGGCAAGCTGGAGCCGACTGCGAAGGCCACCAGCAGATAGACGACGACGCAGATGGCGATGGACCAGACGATGGCTCGGCCCACATTGCGGTGCGGGTCGGTGACCTCGGCGCCGCTGTTGGTGATGGTCGTGAAGCCCTTGAAGGCGAGGATGGACAGCGCGACAGACGCGACAAAGCCAGCAGCGCCAGAATCTCCACCCGTTCCCTCAAAGGAGATACCGCTCGCCCAGAGGCCGGCTGCCCCGAACAGCGCGATGCCGCCCACCTTGAGAACGGCCATGACTATGGACAGCAGCCCGACCGACCGGTTGCCCGAGACGTTCACGAGATAGGCGAAGACGATCAGCCCGACGCCGAGGACCGGCACGAGAGCGCTGTCCGGATCGCCGCCGAAGGCCCGCAACGTGTACGTGCCGAAGGTGCGCGCGACGAGGCTTTCGTTGATGACCATCGACAGCGCCATCAGAAGGGCGGCGCCCGCCGCGACCGTCGTCGGTCCGTAGGCTTTCTTCAGGATCATCCCGATGCCACCCGCGGAGGGATAGGCGTTCGACATCTTGATGTAGGTATAGGCGCTAAATGCGGTCACGATTGCGCCCACGACGAACGAGAGCGGGAACAGCGGCCCTGCAAGCTCCGCGATCTGGCCGGTCAGGGCGAAGATACCTGCGCCAATCATCACGCCGGTGCCCATTGCCACTGCGCCCGGAAGGGTGATGCTGTTCTGCTCGTATTGCTGCGCCATCAACTATCCTTTTCCAGTTTCCCGGCTGTTCCCGCCACAGCATCGGCCTCGCGTATAACCTGCGCCCCCAAGAGGTGGCGACGCGTTAGCCAGATCACGAGCGGCGGAACGAAGATCCATTGCAGGAACGGGCTCAGCCCAGTGCCCAGCGGCGGCACAAGCGGCATGAGTTCAGAATAGGTCCAGCGCAGGCTAATATTAGTGTAGTAATACTCAAATCCCACGGTCAGGACGACACCGACAGCGACAAAGATAGCGGCGGAAAAGCGAGTTGGTCTAAGCATCCAATCCCGTCTTCGGGCTGTCAGACAGGCAACCCAGAAAGCAGTCAGCGCGAAGCCGACATCACCAAAGGTTGCCGACATGCAGAGCTTGATCGCTTCCCAATGCGGCAACTCGGCCATGCCGGCATATGTCGGAACCTGCACGAACTCCCAGACGAAATGCAGAACGAATGAGAAGAAGGCGACGACCAGTTCTGGTGCCTCCCAAAGGCCCGCAGGGCGTCTGCTGCTTCCAGATATGGCTTCACGCGCGTTGCTTTTGCTGGCGCGTCCCATCAGATCGCGGCGACGGCCTTCGCCAGAAGGTCGCGCACCTCGCCCGCCACGGCTGTCAGTTCGGCGCTCTCGATCGCCTGCATCGACGCCACCGGGTCAATGGCGCTGACCTCGACGCCGCCCTCAACCTCACGCAGGATGACGTTGCAGGGCAGCATCGCGCCGACCCGTGGCTCGATCCCAATCGCTTGATGCGCCATCTTGGGGTTGCAGGCACCCAGAATGCGATAGGCCGACATCTCAATGTCGAGCTTCTTTTTCATAGTCGCCTGGACGTCGATCTCTGTCAGGATGCCGAAACCCTTGTCGGTCAACGCCGCGCGGGTGCGCGCGTCGACGGCGTCAAATTCAGCGTCCGCTATTATGCGGTTGATCGCGTAGTCCATTGTCGTTCCTTTCGGTTCATGACTTCGACGCCAGCAGCCGACCCTGATTCCGACCGGCTTCGGCGTTATTCAATTTCGGCGCGGGGTGTGCCCGCGGGTGCCTCACCGTTCGCCTCGATGTCAGCGATGTATCTCTTCATTTCAGCGATTTCACTGAGCTGTGCCTCGATGATAGCATCTGCCAGCGCCCGAACCCTTGGGTCTGAGATGTCGGCCCGCTCGCTGGTCAAGATGGCGATGGAATGGTGTGGGATCATCGCCCGCATCCACGCGAGATCGTCGACCGTCTCCTGGCTTCGGACAAGCCACAGCGAAAAAGCGAAGGCTGCAGCAGCGCCCGCGAAGATCGCGAGATTGACCTTCTTGTTGGAATACATGCCCAGCATGAAAGCGAGCATGATGATTGCCATCACCGCACCCATATAGATTGCCATCCACATTCGCGTCTGCGAGAAGAAAATATGATCAAGCGCGTAGGTGTTGAGATACATCAATCCAAACATCACGACCGTCGAAGTCGCGATCATTGCAAAGAAACGTCCGTATTTCATGTTTCGACTCCTGAAAGAGTGCTTCTGCAAATTTAACCGCCTTCACAGGAGAAGCGTTCCAAAGCACCAACGCCCTTAGCTTTTCAGGGCCGGAGAACGCTCACTTACGCAGATATTTTATCAGCGCGGCAATCGCGAGACCGGCCAATACAAGGATGACGATCATCCAGAGCCAGCCGAAGCCCATTCCGAAACCCATACCATAGTCGTTCATCACCAGAGCCTTCTGATCTGTAGTAGGATTGTCCCCGCCAACCGGCGCTAGACCCGATTGGCGGGGTCAAGTGGCCTGTCAGTTGTTTTCCATGATGCCCTGACCCATGCCCTGCATGCCGCCCTGCTGCTCGCTCATGTGGCTTTGCATCATCGCGGCCATCGCGGCCATTGCGGCCATTTCTGCTTCCGTCACCTGCGCGTCGCCGTCGGCGTCGTGCATCTGGAAGGCGCGCACCGTCATCGGCCGCGTGTGGGCCGCGTGCATCACCGCGAATTCCTCCAGCGACAAAGTGCCGTTGGAATCGGCGTCATAGGTCCCGAGTTCAGCCTGAATGCCGGCGGTCATTTCCTCGGGGCTGAGCGTACCGTCCTTGTTGGTGTCGAACGTGGCCATGGCGTAGCTTTGCGCACCGCCCATCATGCCCATATCGCCGCCCATCATCCCATCATGATGGCCCATCATGCCCATGCCGCCATCCATCATGCCGCCATGTTGCATCCGGCCCTGCTGAGCGACGACCGGCAGCGCAACAGCGGCAAGGCCAAGGGCGGTAGCTGCTGCAAGTGTGAGTTTTGTCGAGCGTTTCATTGTTTCTCTCCTGGATAAGATTGCGATGGCTTCAATCTGGGAGGCAGGTGTCCCACAGGTTTGTCAGGCAGGCGCCTGTTTTGTATCAAACTGTCGCAAGACGCGCCGCAGAGAGAGTTTGCGACAAACTTCCGCCCGCAGAGGCAACAGGTTCAGGTAGGGTCAGCATCAGGAGCCAGACTGATGACCCATCCGCCGCACATCCTGATCGTCGATGACCACCGCGAGATCCGCGATGCGCTGGTGAGGTATCTGGAAAGGAACGGCATGCGCGCGACATCTGCCACTGATGCCGTGGCGATGGACGCGGCGATGAAGGTGGGTCAGTTCGATCTGATCGTGCTGGACGTGATGATGCCGGGCGAAGATGGCCTTTCAGTCTGCCGACGCCTGCGCGCGCAGGGCGGCATTCCGATCTTGATGCTCACAGCGTTGGGAGACGAGACTGACCGCATTGTCGGTCTGGAGGTCGGCGCAGACGACTACCTGCCCAAACCCTTTAATCCGCGCGAATTGTTGGCCCGGATCAAGGCAATCCTGCGCCGGTCCGACCGGGCGGAAGTGGTGGGTGGCAGCCTCGCCGGGCACAGGCTGGCCTTCGACCGCTGGGTGCTCGATACCGACCGCCGAACGCTGACCGACGTTGGAGGCGTCGAGGTCGCGCTTACCACCGCCGAATTCCGTCTGTTGACGGTATTTTTGGAACGGCCACGCTTTGTGTTGAGCCGCGAGCAATTGCTCGATCTGACCTCGGGTCGCGCGGCGACGGTGTTCGATCGCACCATCGACAACCAGATCAGCCGCCTGCGCCGCAAGATCGAGCTCGATCCCGCCAAGCCCGCGCTGATCGCTACCGTCTGGGGTGGCGGGTATAGCCTTGCCGCCAATGTCAGGGCGACACCGTGAACCTGCGCTTCCCCTATCTGCGTAGGCTGTTTCCGCAATCTCTGGGCGGCCAGTTGCTCGTCATGCTGCTTCTGGCGCTGGCTATCACGCAGGGGCTTGGCCTCTTGCTGTTGACTGACGAGCGGAACCGCGCGGTCCGGGCGGCCTTGGGGCTGGAGGCGGCAGGGCGCGCAGCGAATGTGGTATTGCTGCTGGATAGCGCGCCCGCTGATCTGCGCACCTCGATCCTGCGGGCGGCAGATTCGCCACTGGTCAGGTTTAAAATCGGGCCAGAGCCAGAAGCGCTGCACGACAGCACTGAATCAGATCAGGTTCTGCGCCAAATCCGGCAGATCCTAGGTGAGCCAGAACGGGAAGTCCGAGCAGATGTCCATGAGCTTTCCGTAGCTACAGTGCCGATGCCAGATGGAGTACCTGTCGCCATGCGCCCAATGCACGAGGCGATGATGGCCGGGCGGACCGACCCGATTGAGCTGACGCTTTCGATCCGCCTCGCTGGGGGCGACTGGCTGAACGTTCGCACGATGTTTCACCGCCCAGCCCTGCAGCTTTCGCCACAAGCCCTGCTGCCCTTGATGTTGATGGCGGTTGCTGTCGCTCTAGTAGCCTGGTGGACCGCGCGGGGTGTCGTCGGCCCGATGCGCACCCTTGCTGTCGGCGCCGACCGGCTGGGCCGTGGCCTTGATGCTGATCCGCTGCCGATGGTGGGGCCGTCCGAGGTGCGCGAGACCACGCAGGCTTTCAACCGGATGAAGGACCGCCTGACCCGCTTCGTGAATGAGCGCACGCATATGCTTGCCGCCCTGAGCCACGATCTGCGCTCGCCCCTTACTGCGATGCGGCTCAGGATCGAGATGTTGGATGAAACCGAAGATAGTAACCGGCTGAAGGCGCTGGTCGAGGAAATGCAAACCATGGTTGAGGCCACGCTGGAGTTCGCACGTGGGGTCGCGAAGGCGGAGCCCGCCGCCGACGTCGACCTCACCGCACTGCTGGCTGATCTGGTGGGCGATATAGGCGGGGTCAGGGCCACCCTCGCGCCTTCACCGCCGCTGCTCGCAACCATCCGCCCCCAGGCTCTAAAGCGCGCGCTGCGCAACCTGATCGACAATGCGGTCCGCTATGGCGGCGTGGCAAGCGTGACGCTGAAGAAGGAACCGGGAATAGCCGTCGTCACCATCACTGACAACGGTCCAGGATTGCCCAGTGATCAGCTTGAGGCTGTGTTTGAGCCGTTTGTTCGCCTGGAAGGATCACGCAATCGCGAAACGGGGGGCGTCGGTCTCGGCCTCGCAATCTCCCAGACAATCATTCAAGCGCATGGAGGGACGGTCGTGCTCCGCAATTTGCAGGAAGGAGGTCTAATAGCCGTCGTGCGCTTGCCCGTCGGCGACCCATGATCAAACTTGGCAAGCATTGCGAGACTTGCCCGAACCTTGAACGCATGGTTGCTACCGTAACCTACTGATTTCATCGTATTTTTTCTGGAGAGGTTGGATATCAGGCCCACTCCTCCTCCATTGTCACGTGGCAGTTAAACGGGTTCTTCCTCACTTTGTGTGGAGCGGTGGCAGCATTCGTGCCCTCAGCAGTTCGGGGCCGGCCCTACCCTCAGATACCGGCGCCACAACCTTGAACGCCACGAGCGGGCACGGCCTGTCCGTTTATGCGCGGTCCGCGCGATCGACGGGCGGGCTGGCCTTTCGCTCATAGCCATCTCGGTTGGTGAACTGCTCTAGACACGCGGCATGCCGGACTCAACCGGCGCGCTCGAAGGTCGATTCGCATAATATGCGGAATGGAATAAACTACATAGGGCAGAAGGGCCGCCCGCTTCAGTAAGGGATAGGCGTGTTAGGTGCCGACTCAGCACCCAAGCTCACATGTAGCGAGATGAACCGGAGCGGCGCGCCCAACTGCGTCGTAAATGACGACGACCAATGGCTCCCACCCTGCATAAAGTTCAACCCGCAACTCTTGACCTAGGCTGAACCGCAGCCGCCATGCCCGGCTATCGAGCCGAAATCGGGCACCTGAAGTGCGCGTAGACCTCCATCGCAGGCCTAAACCACAAAGGTATCACTAAAGCCAGAAGCTACTGCAAAAGTAGCTGAAATATCGCTGAAAGCTGCGCATTTGGCGCCCAGCCACACTCCAAAAACTTCTTATTAGGGTAGTGTTAGCGCGAAAACGTTGCAGTTCCATCGTTTGCATGTAAGTTCTCGGGACGCGAATCCTCACGTACCGTGACGGATCCTTCGCTGCATACAGCATTTGGAGATGACCAACCGGCACAAACGAAAACCGCCCCGGAATGAACCGAAGCGGGGATCGTCGTAAAAACTGAATGTGGTAATTCTTTTTACGGCTTCCCCCCTCACCCGTCAAGTCTTTGGCGCCATTTCGGTGATCGATTTCGTCCGCCTGGTCATAACTGTTGGAGACAGTTTTGACGAACGAACGGAAAGGCAGGCGTCAGACCGACGCCCGCGCCCGCTATAGAAAGATGGCTGACGAGGTCGAGCTGGGCACGATCACTCGATCGCATCTGCAAGTGCTAGCAAAGGACTTGCCGCAAACAGGCTTGGTCAATTCGACTGAGGCGCTGTTGCTGGTCACGCTGGTTCACAGTGCTCCCGCCAAGCAATTTGAGGCGGGCGGAATGCCCATCGTTTTTAAGTCTAACGCGACCCTGGCCTTTGAGATCAGAAAGTCGACCAACCACACCGGAGCGCTGCTGGCCCGGCTATTTGACGCCGGCTTGATCGCCATGCGTGACAGCGGGAACTACAAGCGCTTTGCCCGCCGCGACGAGGCCGGCAACCTAGCAAGTGTGGCAGGCATCGACTTGCGCGTATTGGTCGCGCGCTATGAGGAGCTAAATGCCCTCTTGGCAATGGCGCGCAGCGAGCGCAACGCCAAGGAGGCGGCGTGGAGTGAGTACCGCGGCGCGGTGCGCCAGTTGCACCTGGTGCTGTGCAGCGTCGAGGATTTGGCGGGGCGCATCCTTTCCAGCCTAAGAAGCCGGTTCGATACGATCCTGGCCCACGTCAGCAAAAAGTCGCCGGCCGCCCGGATTGAGCAAGCGACGCGGCTTTGCCGCTGGCTTGCTGAACGGGCCTACGGCCTTCGTAAAGGACGCAAAGAGGCATCAGTATTGAGTAAAACCATGAGCAGGATCACGGAAAATCGTGACCACATACAGACTACAAATCTCAACCATTTAGTATCTCGTAGTGAAGATGAGCGGCGTCCGGCTCACTCCGGACAAGTTGACCTAAATGGAGCGAGCTTCGCTCGCCGGGCTTGGGATGAAAGAGGGGGTAAGGAAAAATCCAGCCGAAAGGCAGGGACTGAGCCAGCCCGAGCAATGCAAATTGAGACCCTGACGGCGGCCTGCCCCGCCCTGGCAATGTGGCTGGGCACAGCCCCGACGAGCTGGCCCGCGCTGATCGATAAATACCCGCTGTTATGCTCGCTAGTCGGCATATCACCCGACGCGCGGGATCATGCGGCCCGAGTTTTGGGTCAAACGGGCGCGGCAATGGCCGCGGCTCTCATCGTCGAGCGCCGCGAAGCGGGCGAGATCAAATCCGCCGGCGGTTTCATGCGGGCGTTGATCGAGCGCGCTTCCACTGGCGATTTGCACCTTGAAAAGTCGATTTATGCCCGCGCAAAAACCGCTTGGAGCTAGCGTAGTTGTTTCGATAGTTCAGATCTTACTAAGCTGGCAAAGCACGTCGAACCCTGTGGAAAGACCGATTCTTGCGCGATCCGGGTTAGCCGAGAGCATGAATTACCTTGTTAGCGCCATCGTATTTGGTTCACATTGGCATGGTGACTGGGCAACATCGTTCGATCTGGACGAGGTGATGGGATTGCGCTCTCGAAAGGGGCGTCAGCAATTTGAACTTGTTCGCAGAGCGTCGTCAAAAATCGAGCCCGTCAGGCCAGAAAATTCCCCGCCTGTCGGCTTCCTCGCGCAACAATTTTTCAGTCCTTGTGGGCTTCTCCGCTTCGCTCCGCCTTGCGCTTTTTGCCTTATCCGCCCTGCGTTAACGGCGACATTGCAACCGCCAATTGGAGAGCGAAAATGACCATCACCAACTTCATCAAGTTCGATAACGACGATTTCGACAAGTCCACCGGCACCGGCCTCGTGTCCACCCTGGATCGCGATTTGGACATCAAGGTTGTGCCCTTCACGTCCGATAACCCCAAGGCTCCGTCACACAGGATTTTCGCGAAATCTCCACGTGGCCTCGATATCGAGGTTGGCGGCATCTGGAAGAAGATCAGCAACGATAAAAAGCCCTACTACACCCTCAGCATCAAGGGCATAAAGCTCAACGCCAATCTGGGCCGCTTTCCCGGCCAGGACGACGAGCAGGTTCAAGCCATTATCCCCTGGGACCCGCAAGACTAATCAGATCCCTACCCCGGCGCTTCGGCGCCGGGCAACAGATCGGCCAAGGCAGTTGTATATGTAGATTAACCGAACTACATTAGGTTGTGAAAAATCTACACAGGTGGACCGATGGCATTAAACGTCAACAACAAGCAGGCCGACGAGCTGACGCGGAAATTCGCCGAAATGGAAGGGATCGGCATCACCGAGGCCATCGTGAAGGCTATGCGTGAAGCCATAGACCGCCGCAGGCGCGCGGAGACGCCGCTGGGGACTGTTCAGCGCGTCTTAGCTAAGCACGGAATAGCCGTGTCGCCCGAGGCGGCTAGGCCCCTGCCTCGCAGCGTCTATGATGAAATGTGGGACGACAAGAGGGACGAACATTGACGGCCCTTTTTATCGATGCTTCTGCCGTCGTCGCTCTCCTGTCTGGCGAGCCAGAGGCCGAGCGTATCAGCGCTGTCCTTGCGGATGCAGAAAAGCCCTTCACTACGGCGCTTGCCGTGCTGGAAGCAGCATTAGCCCTGTCGCGTCCAGACAAGTGGAATGTCCCTATCGCTCAGGTCGAACCCGCAATGTTGGAGATCATTGAGCAGCGCGGCATTGCTCTGCGAGATCTTCCGATCGCCAAGACGAGCGTCAAGCTGTCCATCGAGGCCGCTGCCCGATATCGAGGTGGCCGTCATGGCCTCAATCTTGCTGACTGCTTACACTACGCCACGGCGAGATATTATCGCGCGTCGGTTCTCGCAACTGATGATGAATTCCGTCAGACTGACCTGACCGTTGCACCCTGAGAAGGCGCAGGGATTCTAGCTCTCCGCATCGCCGGCATCGGACCGGCGTCGTTTGCGAGGGCCACGTTTGGCCTTTTCGGCCAGGATCAGCCCTCTAACGTCCTCACTGGTCATTCCATTCTTGTCCATCAGTTCTTTGACATCGCGGACAACCTCGTGATCGGCCTCGTCCCGTTCGCGCTGCGCCAGGTCAGCGATGAGTGAAACATAGGTCAGAATCTCGTGTACGTTTTTAGCCGGCAGCCTCATGATTGTGCTCACGAGCTGGCCACGTGCTTTGGCCTCGGCTTCATTTTTTCCAAATATTTGTGGAGCGACTTCGGCCAGAACGTCGAACATTTCAGGGCCGAGAATTTCAATCATGAAAATCAGCCGCGTGACACGTATATGGGCCTCTTTCCGTTCAGCGCGGCCGTAGAATTGTTGGGACAGACCCAGCAATTCCGCCATTTCCTCTTTCGAGATATTGGCGTTTTCGCGCGTTGCCGCCAGGTGGTCCGAAATCCCCTTTTCCATCTCTTCGGAAGACGGAACAGGTAAATCCGTTTTCCTTCGATAGATTGTGCGGTCGGTATCCGCGTCGAAGACGGGTACCAATCCCTGCAGTTTGATGTGGCGCTCGATCTCTTTCACATCAATGTCCCGCGATGCGTCGTCATCCGCATAAGCTCTTTTCAAGGTTTCGGAGTTGTAGGCCTCTAATGCCGGGGAGGACAAGAGTTCTCAGTTACGCCCCGGTGACCCTTATTGTTTCGTGAATCGCGCGAAAAATACAGTGCTGATGGTAGCCTAGCTGACAGGTTGACCAAGCGAAGGCCGGAACGCGCTAACCAAATAGCGCTGTAGAGACGGCCGGAGCGTCTGAATCACGTTGCCTTAATTCCTTCAGGCCAAGCATCGACCACCGATCCAGTGTTTTTCTGAAAGTGGCTTCGATTTTGCGGGGTGTTTCCACCCACGACAGGTTCATTGTCAACAAGCAGACCATATCACTGCTAATCGACAAACAATCATCGACGCTGATGCTCGATGTATCGCTGGCCTCGGGGGGCGGCCATTTTGCGAACTCAAAAAGTGCCGTCAAAGCCTCGGGGCCACTGGGCCAGGTAGACGCTGGCGGTTTCCGAGCACTCTGAGCGGCCATGCCGTTTATGGCTTGTGCGAGCGCGCCGCCGGCGAAATTCGAGCTGGTCAAGATGGGCGAGAGGAAAACACCCATCAAAAGTCCGACGGCAAGCCCGGTGAAGAATATGCGCCCCGATTTCATGACGGCTAGAAGCCATTCTTTTCGAGATACTCATCGAGCGCTGCAATGACGATCTGAACGCGTGGCACCTTTGACGCATAGTTGGCGGCATCCAGCCGCGCTTTCAACTCGGGCGCCAAGAGGAGATTGACCGCCCCTTTTGAGTTCGGCCGTTCAGCGGCCTTCAGATCAAATAGGGACCCCTTTTTGACATTTGCGACCGTCCCGGCTTTCCTTGGGCGGATTTTATCAATGACATCCTCGCCCGTCGGCCCGGGCGAATTCACCTTTTCATTGGCTGATGAAGTTGGATTGCCTTGGGGAGGTACGGTGGCAGCCGACCTACGTTTCATGGTGGGAACGCTATCGAGCAGTTCGTCTTTGCCTGCCATTTTCGGCTCCTCTAGGCGCTGATCTTGGTTTTGCCGACGGCAAGGATTTCGTCGAGTTCTCTGACGAACCTCTGGACCTCAAGTCGGGCTTTCGTAATCGTCGGATTGGGATCGATGATTTGCAGCGGACCTAAACCGTTTCGCAGCTCTTTGTAGATGTTGCGGGAATAGAGTTCCGTTTCCAAAATCCGGGTCGAGTAGCCGTCTTCTTGAAGTTTGACGATAAAGTTATGCAGGGTGGCATAGGCCGATAGCGATTTTTGGACCTCAGCCAGCTCGGTGACATAGGTGACGTGCGGAATTTCTAGTCCGAGTTCGTCGCTCACCTGAGCCACGTCTGCCGCAACGACTGCCATTGCTTTGACTTCATCGCGACCAATTTTGACCGGTGTTGCCACAATATCGGATTGGCGCAGCACTTCCTGGTTCACCGCGCCCTCGGTGCCTGGGGCGTCGATAACCACGTAGTCAAATTTGCCGTGAGCAAGCTGAACCTCACGTGCAACTGCAGCTTTGGTCAGCGCCGTTGTGACTGTCATAAACTCCGGACCATTGCCACGCCGGATGGACTCTGAGAACCAGTCGGAGAACCGTTGCGTCGGGTCGGCATCGATGACGAGTACCTGGTTTTCTCTAAGCGCGTATTCACCAGAGGTCAGGATGGCACCGAGGGTTTTCCCAACCCCGCCCTTGCCACTGACAAACGAAATCACCTTCGCCATTTCTCTTCCTAACGCCGTTCCGGGCAAAGCTGCTCGCTATACCCTTTGGTCGAATGGTGACCTGGTGAATCCAAGTCCTGCAGGTCTGCGAACTTGGTGACCATCATAATACCATTTAACCAGTTGAGCAAATCTGCATGTCTGGTGAACTGGTGGAACGGTGTCTTGCATTTCACCAGTTTGGACGGAACCAATTCACCAGAAAACCAGCGTCTTGAGGCGTCCTCAGGCATCCTCAGGACCTCTCTGTGCGGCGTCACCCAGTGTGGCTCTCTCAGGGCGTAGTATGAAATTTGGAGGAATTTGGTCCGTGTTTCATTTGGCAGGGCGTAGTATGAAATTTGGAGGAATTTGGTCCGTGTTTCATTTGGCAGGATACGCATATTTGTGGTACAACATGCTGACAATCGAGGGACATGCCCTCGATTTGGCCCGCTGGCGGGCGTTGAAGGCAAGGCTGAGCAATAAATGGCCCGACGCAGACAGGCTGCTAGCGAGGTGGATGGCCCTACGAGAGACCGTGTCCAAAGCGAGCCAAGCAACGACAAATCCAAGTCAGAAGTGGTGCGGGTGCGCGTTAGCGGCAGCGAATTGCAGCAGATCGAGGCGGCCGCAGAAGCGGCAGACTTGACCATTTCGAGCTTTATTAGGTCCCTCAGCCTGGAGGGGGCAGGGGTAAGACCCTTCCTGTCCTATGAGGACAGAATGGTTTTCGCAGCATTGGCGAAGGAATTTCGCGCGGTTGGTGTGAACCTCAATCAGATCGCGCGGGCGATCAACGCTAAGCGCGAGGTTCATCCAGACGAGGTCTTGATGGCCTTAGCCAACGTCCTGACCATGATGGGGGTCGTTGGCTTTGAGGTTCGTGAGCTTGCCAAGCGCGGTCCAAGCCGGCGCCGGGAGGCCGTGTGATGGACTTGGCAGGGTTCGGAAGTGCGGCAAGCCAGCTCCGGGAACGGTTGCGCGCCGAGGTAGAGGACGAGCGCCGGCGCAAGCGCTTGATGCAACTGCAGGACCAGGCTGCCCCAAAAAGCGCTGGCGGGGTCAGCAGTGGGTACAGCGGCGGCGGGCGGTCACCAAGCAAGCCGATGGTGCAGAGCGCGCCTGGCAGGCCCACGGCAGTGCGCTATGCGGGAATAGCGAAGGGCAGTCAGTCCGCCGTGGTGAAGCTGGCATCCTATGCTGGCGGCGCGAGGGCAGGGGCCATGCTGGATTACGTGTCGCGCGAGGGAAGTTTGCGCCTCGAAACCGAGCGGGGTGAAAAGCTTGGTCAGGCCGGGGACAGGGCCGAGATCCTCGAAGAATGGGAACCGCTGATGGATAATCGCGCCCATAGCAAGGACATGGCCAGCTTCACCCTAAAGCTCCAGGGGAACTTCGCTGGTTTATCGAATTTGGAGTTGCGTGAGGTCGGCCGGTCGACGTTTCATGGCCTCGTGTCGTCGCGCACTGAAGACGGCGAGGATCGTCACAGCTTTGCATTCGGTATCGAACGGCAGGGTGACGGGGCGGCGGTCATGGCCGGCCTGATGGTACTGCGCAGTACAGGCGGTGTCCGCCGCACGCCCGATGAAAAGGGCGAGGGAATGATTGCCCGCACCATTGGTCAAAACAAACACGATCTGCCGGCGCAGCCTAGCAACTTTCGGTTTGGCGGCTACGGCAACGGTGTCGAATACGGCACCCATAAACTGCGTGATCTGGTCGAACAGTTTGACGGCCGGGTTACAACCGATCGTGGTCGGGCCATAGAGGATCAGAAGCAGGCTGGTGACCTGGTGCAGCGCGAGTGGCGCAAGGAGCTGCATAGTCGAGCCCCGCGCGATGTGATGCATCTCATCATGTCTGCCAAGGCAGGGACCGATCCCGAGGCGTTCGAAAGCGCCGTACGGGGCTTTATGGCTCGCACCTTCGGGGAGCAGGGACACAAATATGTTTTTGCCATGCACGACCCCGCGACCGATCCCAAAGGGGCTGACGATGGCGGTAAACGGCCCCACGTCCACGCCCATGCGATCATCACCACCAAAAACGAGCATGGCGAGCGTCCGCGGATTGGACCGGCGACCTTCCGAGATTGGCGAGAAAATCTGGCCGAGCATGCACGGCAAAACGGCATTCAGATGGAAATGACGGATCGGCGCGATGTCGCCAGTGCGCCGGCATATACGAAAAACCAAGTCCGCCCGATCAGTCGGAAAGGACGCACGGAACACGAAGGGACGAGCCGGCCGGCCCATGCCCGCTATATCGCCAAGCGCGAAGGGTTGCGGGTCTATGCGAGCAGCGCGCGGAGCCAGCAATATCGCACCGAGGCGGTCAGCACCTGGGGCGCTTTGGCCCTATCTGCCGATAGCAAAATTGCACAGTTTGCTCGGGCTCAAGTCGAACAAATCTGGGGCGTTGAGGCCCAGGGGGCGCAGGTCATCAACCTTGATGAGCGCCGCCAAGCCTCGCCCGCATTTTCCAAGCATATGGTATCGTTGATGGCACTCATTTCGGAGGAATCTAGCATGGCCGACGGCGCGCAGCAGGCTATCAGAACCAAGCCAGAATTTGAGCAATATGAGAAGGCTGTCGGGGCCGCGATTTTCAAGGCAGAGCGTGAGATAACCGACCCCGAGGAACGCAAGGCGCTCAATGAACTCACTCAGTCGGTGCGCGAGGTGGTCGAAGCTAAGCGCGCCGTTGTTGAAACCGCGGCCGAGCTGGTCGAACACGCGGAGCTGCGCGCTCAAGGCGTAGATGTTGACGAGGGTCGCAGGCAGTATCGTGAGGCCGTCGAAAAGCATGGTGCCGACGACGTCGACGCCGGCATTGCGCTGTTGAAGAACATGGATCGCGCGCAGGATGCCTGGATAGAGGCGGGAGAGCCGAAGGACCCAGATCATCCGACAACCGCTATTTTCTCTGCCGAGTTGTCGGCCGTCATTAACGCAGCGCGCGACGGAAACACATATCTGGCTGAAGTCGTTCAGGAAACAGAGGCCCTGCGCGAGCTCGATCAGGAAAGTGAGCGCAGGGACGAGCCGGCCGAAAGCGAAAGAAAAAGCGATCGCAGCGAGGAGAAATCCGATCCACTCCAAGCCGCAGACGGGAATGCGAAGACCAGTGCGGATAGCCAGTCAGCAACCACTACTGATCGGCAGGTTGCAGAACCGGACTATCAGTCCGGCGAAAATCACGACGACCGCGAGGCTAACGACAGTACCCGTCAGTTACACGAACAGCAGAGGCGAGTAGATAGTGCAAAACCATCCGCTGACAAGGGCAAGATCGAGCAAGAAGCTCGCAAAGAGCAGACGAACAGCGACCCGGCTCGTCAACAGGTTCCGCGCCAGAATGAGCAACAGCGCGAGCGTGATCGCGACGATGACTTAGATCGATAGAGGGTTGGATTTCATGAATGATCAGCAGCAGCATATTTGGGCGGCACAAGAGCAACAAAGTGCGGATATTGCTGCCCGTAACCAGCTGGCTCGCCGTGAAAGCGCCGCCTGGGATAAGGCTCATCCGGAAGAGGCGGATTTGAAGGGGTGGTTCACCCTTATTGCAATTGCAGTGGGCTCGCTAATCCTGCTTTGGGCGCACTACGGCCCGATTATTCGAGACGCGATCTACGGCGTGTAGCAAGGGAAAAGGAGCCAATTGGCTCCTTTTTTAAGCAGGAACACTGGCCGCTTCGGTGGCGCTTGTTTCCTCAAGTGATAGCCGAAACAGATCCTCAACTGGGCGGCGACGAGGTTTTCCGATTTTGGCGACGGCTACGTCGCCGGTTGCCTTTACCTTGGCCTTTACGGCCTCCACAGTCGCTAGTTTGCTTTCAAGGCCCTCATCGGTCACGTCACGAATTTTCTTTGCTGGCCGCACTTTCACCTGTCGCGACGGGACAACTTTAGCGGCGGGCTTTTTTGCGCGGGCCGGGCGTTTGACTGTCGTGGGGGGTGTCTCAGTCGCAACGGTATCGGCCACATTGGTCTCTGCAGCCGGTTTTACGGCGGGAAGGACGGCAACAACAGGCGCCTCGGCGGGCGCAGATTGAGCAGGCTGTTCTGCTGGGGCAGTTGATGGCGGGGCAGCGATCAGTTCAGCCTTAATCTGGCTCTTGCCATATCCTTCAGCTAGGGCAGGGACAGGAAGTCGCTCGCGAATTTCGACGTGAGGGACTTCCGGTCGGTGCGCTTCGCCATAAGCGGCCGCGGTCTGGAAAGGCTCCATCGCAAAAAAGCGAACCTTCTTGGCGCGGACTGGTTTTTGGCCTTCCACGAGCAGCACCAGGTCCGATTCCGGTAATTGGCGGACCTCTTGGGGCATCATCAGATCGCGATCACGCATCTGCTCGATGCGCGTCCGTCGGTTGAGGCCCATAACCTCAATCTGACGGGATTCTGTTTGGTAGCGGATCGTCTGCTTTCCAAGCGCCTTTGAAACATAGTCGGCCGTAGCCTGATCGTTGGCGCCGAGGATGAGCTGATAGCCGCAATTGCCGAGCAGCGAGTGGCGGGCTGTCTCACCGTAGATCTCATCCAAGTTTTTCAAATCCTGGATGATGAAGGCCATCTTGATCTTATAGCCGGCCACATATGGCAGCTTGTTCATGACCTCGTCGACGCGACGGAGCTGGCGAAATTCATCGAGCAGAAACAGCATCGGGATCGGGTTGGGCCGCAGCTCCCGCGTCAACAGACCCATCGTTTGTTGAATGAACAGCGTCAGGAGGGGCTTGAGCAGAGTAATGTCGGTGATCGAAGGAGCCAGATAGATGCTCACCGGCCTTTGTTGAAGCCCTGCCAAATTTATGTCGGTCACTGAGGTGGCGGCCACAATGCGTTCATTCATGAACGGCTTCATTGCCTTCTGAATGTCGATCAGCGCCGATGCGGCCGCCCGATCAGACAGGGCCAGGTAAGCATTGAAGCTCTCGATGGTGAAGCGCGACAAGTAAGGTTCTGCCGCGATTATCGTCCGCAGCAGCTCTTGCAGGTTCACGCCGCAATTGAGCAGGGAATTGACCTCGCCAAAATTACGGCGGCCCTCGTAAAGCGGGCTTTCCAACAGATAGCTGATAATCCCGCCGATGACCTGTTGCGCCAGCCCTTGCCAAATCGCGTTGTGGGAGTCGGATTGCTCGGGAATGAGGATCGACGCGATATTCTGAATGTCGGTGGTGCGCGTTCCCCGGTCCTGTCGCACAAAATCGAGTGGGTTGTAGCGGTGCGTTTCTGCCGCCCCCGGCGAGAACAAGAAGACCTGGTTGCCTTGCTTTCGGCGATAAGCAGCCGTTGCGGAATATATCTCACCCTTTAGGTCGGTGACGATCATCGAGCCTTGGTGTTGCAGGGCGTTCGGGATCACATAGCCGGCGCCTTTGCCCGAGCGGGTAGGGCCGATCACCAAATGGTGCCGATCGTCATCACGACGAAGGTACTTGCCGGCGACGACACCGAACACATGGCCCTTTTTGCCAAACCATTTGCCCATCCGCAGGTCTGGCACGGTCTGGAACGATGCATCGCCCAATGGGTTCTTGGGCCTGCGCAAGCCGACGGCGCCAACGACGCCGGCGACAAACAGGGCAGGGAGGGCCGCCATTCCAGCGACACCTTGCAAAGCAGTGTTGGTGTGGAAAGCATAGAACTGTTCAGCAGCGATCAATGGCCGCTCAGCCAGTGTCAGCATTAGAATATTGGGGTCATCGTAGACACCCCACATGATCGCGCCATAGGCCAGCAACCAGACGGCAAAAGCGATCACGAGACAAAACAGCCCGAGGAAGACCTTAAACAGCATGGTCATGCTGCCGCGCGAAGAAGATTTCGGAAACGCCGCGTTTGCCGCCGTCGCGCCGAAGCTGGATCACGACCGGGATAACCATGTGCAGGTATGACAGCAAATCGGCCTTACTGAAGGAGCCTGCCATGCCGCCCTGCATGATCATCATCACCAGCTGCTCATAGGCGCCCTGAGGCGTATCCGCGTGGACTGTCGACATCGAGCCAGGGTGGCCGGTGTTGATGGCGCGCAAGAAGGTGAACGCCTCTGCACCACGAATTTCACCGACGAAAAGCCGGTCTGGACGCATACGCAGGGAAGCTTCGAGCAGGCTTTGAATCGTGACATTGGCGGTTCCCTGGTCGCCCTTTGAGGCAATCAGGTGAACGACATTTTTTTGGCTCGGGAACAGTTCGCGCGTGTCCTCGAGCGTTAAAATTCGCTCGTGGGGATCAACGCTTTTGAGGCAAGCATTGAGGAATGTGGTTTTACCCGTCGACGTACCGCCACTAATCAGGATGGAGACGCGATTGCGGATGGCGCTATCAAGGAACTCATAAATCCGCTGCGCCTGAAGATGGCCGATCAGGTCATGATCGAGCTGCGAGAGCCCACCAAGCGAAACGGCAACCTTATCGAGCGAACCATTGTCGCGGTATTCCTCCAGCGTAAAATGCTGGGTAACTTGCTTTCTGATCGAGAGCGTTCCGCCATCGGGAGCGGCCGGCGGCAAGACGACTTGAATGCGCTCCCCAGTTGGCAGGGCCGCACTCAACAAAGGCCTTTCACTGTTGACGAACTGATTGGTATAGGCCGCGACCCGCTGCGCTATCTGGCTGATCGCCTCTGCCGTCATCGCCGGAATGGAGTGAAACTCCATATGGGCTTGACCTATGCGCTCGACGAAGACATGCCCTGGCTTGTTGACGGAGATTTCAACAACGGCCGGGTCATCGAGCAGGCCCCGAAGGGGCTCCAACGCTTGTTCGACAACGTAGAGTAGGGTTGGCAACATCGACGTGACTGAGGACATTATCTCCGCTCACTAACGATTTGGCGCATTGCCTCCGTTATGGGGTCCTCGTACATCGCCGCAAACGAGAGATCCTGGCGCACATAGACGAAAACCCGCTCGCCTTGATCTATGCTGATCGTCGGCTTGAGGTTTGCATTGGCCTGGATCTCGCCCGAAATGAAATCTGCCATTGTTTGAGCGACGCCATCGGCCGCCTTTTGCCTCGCGCTTCGGTCATCATCCTCCCCTGGTTCAAGCTCAGGCTCACCGCTGGAGTCGGTCAGATAGTTGATGCCGCCGCCCAGGACCGACAGCATCAATGCCGAGGTGAAGCGTTCCTTGAACTTGGTGTCGACAAACCCGGTCATGCCCGAGCGGCCCAGGCTATCCGAGCCCATCGAATTAAGCCGTACGGACACTCCATCGGAGCGGATCAGGCGGGACCAAACCACAAATACCCGACTTTGGCCGCGGGTGACTTCGGACTGGTATTCCCCAATAAGGCGAGAGCCGATCGGGATCAGAATGCGGCGGCCATCGAACGAATAGACGTCCTCATTGACCACAGCCCGGATTTGCCCCGGCAGATCGCTATTGATGGCTGTCTCAAGTAGACCAGAAATCATCGTGCCTTCGGGCACAAGGGCGTCAATCCGCTCAAGGGAGCGGGCGCTTGCGCTACGATCTTCTTGAGAGATCGAGCTTGCGAGATACTGGCTTGCTGAATCTGTGCCGGATACAACGGCAGGCGGCGTTGCATTGCCGTCAAAGGCCGCAGGTTCGGAGAGGCCCTTATCGGGTGCCGAGACGTCCAAGACGACCAGGCCGGACAGGTAGCGTTCGGGAAATTCCTCTTCGACCACTAGTGCAGGCTCTTCCACGATCACCGTTGGCTCAACCATTGGCGGGGGCGGAACCATCGTAGGGGGCGGGGGTACGGTAAATTCGGCTACATCGGGCTCAGGCTCGACAGCCTCAACCGGTGGAGGGGGTGGCGGTATCACGACGATATTCGGCTCGACCTCCGGCTCAGGAGTGGCTTCCGCTGTATCTCGCACGAACCCAGGCGGGGAGAAGGTCTCGGTATTGAAGGCTTCCTCAGATTGGAGCATGTCACGAGGTGCGCTGTTACCCGCCGTGAAGTTGAGATAGAGAGCGCCAATCCCCACCAGACCGAGCAGGCCGAAGCCTAGGAGCTGCTTGCCTTTGGCGCCCCGGTCAGCAACGACACTTTCGCCGCTGCCCTGGAGCGCTTGCAGTTCAGGCGCGCGTTCCATCAGTTGTTGCTCCCACTGCGCGTCGTCGCTTTGGTGTCGAGAACGGGCGCGTTGATGTAGGGATCGGGTGCGGCAATATCGGGCACGCGAAGATTAAAGATGCAGGTCCATAGGTCCCCTTCGCGCAGGGTGAATTGGGCCGCAGTGCCATCGACCACGATGTACTCCCCCTCACGCCGGAAATTCACCAGCGATTCCGTGAAGTCGAGGTTGACCTTGAAAATCGCCGGCATGCGGCCGGCGAAGCGGAAAAAGGTCATCTTGCCGTCGTCAAAAACTTCGACGGGTTTGAGCGCATCCTGACCCGAGAAGGAGTAGTTGATATTGAGATTGGCCTTGTCGATGTTGCTGATCGCCGGGTTGGCCGCGCGTATTGTGGCTTCTTCCCGAAGCGCATCGTTGAGGGCGTTTTCGGGATAGTTGAACTGGATTCCGAATACGTCGCCATTGCCCGGCGCCTGGTCGACCAGCTCCAGAAAATAAATCCGCTTGTCGGTTACGATATTGAGGTTGGTGGGCACATCGCGAGCGATCGGCTTGACGAAAAGAATGTTGCCCGCAGCGGCAGGGACAATCTGCCAACTCTCCGTATCGCCCAGCGACAGGGTCTGGAATTTCTCAGATTCGTCAAAAATGATCATAGTCGAAATGCCGTATGCCGCGCGGACCTTGACCACATTGTTGGCCTGATAGGTCACGTGCGTAACACGCTGATCTAGACGGCCAGATACGGGGGTTTGGGCCGCAAATCCCTGCGTCAAGAGGCCGGCCAGGGCGCTTAGAATGAGGATGATACGCTTCATTGTTATTGGCTCCCGGCCGTTACGGTTTCTTGGTCGCGCTGGTACTCATAGACCTGGAAACCAAGCGGATTATCGAAGCGCCATTCCATGCGAAGGGGGGTATCGGTGTAGCGGAAGCGAACAACTGAGATGTAGTGCTTGACCGTCACCTGGGCTGGGCCGGTTTCCGTGGTTGAGAACCGGACCAATGCCGTTGAAGTATTGGGAAAGGTCACCGATTTGATTTCGACGGCCACAGTCCGATTGGTGCCGTACACCTTCGTCGGATTGGTCGGATTGGTATTACTATAAAGCCGGGTCAATTCGTCAGAGGCGCGGCCGGTCGATAGCAACTGCGCCAGACCGAAATTCTCCGACACGGCATATGGATCGTATTTTTCCCGGGCACGGATATAGCGCACGACATTGGCCTGGGTAACGGCCTGCTGTTCTGTCAATGTCGTGGTGCGGGTCAGCCCCGAAGTGACTTCCATGTAGCCAGTCGTTTTATCGACTTCCACGAAATAGGGCTCAAAGGTCTTGAGCGGCATCAGCATCGCCAACACCAAAAGGCTGCAGACCGCGACGACGCCGAGGATCATTGCGATAAGCCAGGCGACCGCGCGTGAACGCCGATCGCGGCGCGAAATGTCTTCTTCCCAGCGTTGCCCGTCCTGGTAATAGGTTACGAGCCCTGAATCGGCTTTAGCCATGGTAAAACCCTGATTTATCACCCGACGCGGGGTGTGCTGTTCTGTTTGATGGATTGGGCCATATGCCGAGCCGCTGGCATTGAGCTCGACATTCTGTCGAGCGCATTGACGTTGGCATTTACCCCGGCGGCGGCAGCCCTATATCCAAGCTTGCCCGCCAACGTGCCCGCAGCCGTGCCCCTACGAGCGGTGCCCTTCAGGAGGCCACCAGTAGCGCCGGCCATGTTCATCGCCTGCCCACCCGCGATGCTCGCTGCAATCGACTGAACGTTGAGCAACACGAAAGACCCGGCAATGACGATGAGAATGAAAGAGGCAAAGTCCGACATTTGGAGGCTGTTGGCTTCCATAGCCGCTTTCATCTTGCCAAGTTCGGGCGTTGCGGCGGCAATCATGAAGGCCGCTACGGTGTAGATGAACAGAGGCATGATGGCGTAGAGGATCACCTGATCGAGCCAGCCGGCGCCATATTTCCGGGTCTCTGGAAACAAAAAACAGGCGATGAAGATCGGAGCGGTGCCCAGCAATACCCACATGGCGAGTTTGGCGAGGATTAGCAGCGCCAACGCAATTGCTATGAATATGCCCGCCGCGATCCAGATTATCGCGGCCATCACGCCGGGTAAAATCGCCCAAATGGAGGTTTGCGCGGAATAGGCGCCGGCGACCTCGTTGGCACTGTGCCAAATATCGGAAAGTCCGCTCGTCGGTTCGGTCACGCCCGTACCCGACACGGTCAGGACAGCGCGTCCCGCATTCTCCGGAACGGTCGTCATCCATTCATAAAACAAGGTGTTGAAGTTGCCCCAGTTGCTCACCAGCAGCAGGATCACCAGCATCCGGCAAACCCGGCCCACAATGTTGGCAAAGCTGGCTGAAGCCGTGCCCATCATGATTTGCAAGCCGTAATAGCCAACGTAGAGATAGAACGCGATCGTCAGCAGGGGCACGACTTCGCTGCCCAAGACACCAAAGGCCGTCTCGCTAAAATTGGTGCCCGTGTCGTCGATGCGTTGCAGCAGTTGGCTCAGAAAATCCATTCGACGCCCCTAGAGAGCCAGAATTGCAGCCACGGTTTCAGCCGAATTGACTGGTGACATCGGGCCGCAGTCTTGCGGCTCGATCGCTGCATATGCCGATAGGTTGGCGGGGCGCTTGCACGGCGCGGACTTTGAGGGCGGGGGCGTCGTTGCGCACCCCGCCAGCAGCCCTGCCAGAACGGCGAGCGTGACACCTTTCGCAAGCATCTTAGTTTTCGCTGCCGCGGTCATATTCAAGTCCTTTGGTGGTGTTGGAAATGTCGGTCAGCGTGCGAACGTTGTCCGCCTGCAGCGACGACACGGCGCCGTTCATCACACCGATCAACTCGTTGATGGTGAGGCCCGCTTGCACCTGCAACTGAGTGTTTTGGTCGATTGAACCCTTGATATCCTCAGCTTGGCCGATCTGTTGGCTGGCCTGCTCAAAGGAATCCCGGCGCGTTGTGACACCCTCTTGAGTGCCCTTCACAAGCGCGGAAACGCCCATAACGGTGTTCATCAGTTGCTCGTAGGATTTGTCCCCGGCAAAGTCGGAATTTTCCTCTCCCGAGAGCGACTTGACGAGCTTCATGCCGTTGATGAAGAGGCTGGCAAATTTGGCAATATCGTCATTGTCCGACCCAAAGTTTGGAACCCCGCCCGACATAATGCTCGAAAAGTCGGGCATTGAGCCGACAGAAAAGCCGCTGCCGACGGCGAGGTCTTGCATGGGCTGCTGGACGCTCGAACGGTCGCCGATAACCGCCTTTAGCGTGTCCTCGACGGTCGTCAGGATTTCCTTATTGGTATCGAGGATTTCGTTTGTCGTGCTGGCAGTGTCACGCGCAATGCTGAGGTTTTCGCGGTCAATCACTGGCACTTGAGCTATTGCGGGCAGGGAAAGCCCCGTCATTGCCGCGATGCTGATAAAGCCGAGTTTCTTAATCGTCATAGCTATAACTCCGGGGTCAGTTGCAGGGTTACGCGCCCAGTGGGCTCAAGCTCCGCCACGCAGGACTTGGTTTCTTCGTCCCAGGCCGTGCCGGGTTCGTCGCAGATATTTTCGACCGGCTCGGTTGGGTCAGGTTCGGCAGGCTTGGGCGTCGGATTGAGAGATTGTGCCGTGCTCGACTGATCGGTGAGCTGCATCGCGTTCTTGCTGTTGAGCAGTTCAGCAAAGACCGCTGCCATGCCAATTGCCTGGTTGAACAATTCGAGGTTGGCATTGCGCGCCGTCGAATTGTGATCGAACGATTCAATCATGGTTCCAGGCTGTTGCTGGCCGAGCTGGGTCAGCCAAGACGCGACATTGCCCAGGTTGGCCGAAGCACCCTGACTAGCTCCCATGGCATTTAGCGTGGCATCGCGCATGTTGGTGTAGCCCGACGAGCCGCCGCCATAGTTGAGTGGAATGCTCGACATGTCGGCGCCACCAAGAGCGGGCATCCAGCGGGTCGTGATGTTGCGAACGTAGTCTTGGGTTTCCTTGAACGGCGGGATGCCGCCGTATTTGGAAACGTTGCCCGGACCGGCATTATAGGCAGCCAGGGCGAGCGATACATTGCCCCCATGGGCATTTAGCTGGCGGCGGAAATATCGAGCGCCGCCCCGTAGGTTCTGTTCGATGTTATGCCGGTTTACGCCCAAGTCATCCGCAGTTCCGGGCATGAGCTGGGCCAATCCGTAAGCACCGGCCGAGGAGCCGACGCACGGATTGAGGCGGCTTTCCTGATAGACCAGGGCCATGAAGGTGCTTTCATCAACACCTTCTTCGCGCGCTATCCGGCGGATCAACCCCGCAATTTCGGGGTTGCGCGCCATTGCATCGTTCGGATCGTCGCGCGTGGAGGGCCGATACATCGAGCAGGTTATGTTAGTCGAAACGACCGCGCGGCTGCTGTCCGTCGTGCCGATTTCTGTCGTGGCGGTATCCCTCTCGGATCGTTCATCCTCGATCGCCTCGTCACTGACGGGCACTTGCCCCATTGCCGGGACCGCAACCATCATTGCCGCCACGCAGACCGCAATCAGAACATGGGTTCGCTTCATCAGTTACTCCCCGTCATGAACAGCTCGAGCCAGTCCGCAGGGTCGTTGCCGTGTTCCTTACGGAGCGCTTCGCACTCCGCGATTGTCTCGCGTCTGCCAGAGAGAACCTTGACCATTTCCGGCATGGTGGAGAGATCGAGCTTGGCGATCACCGAGTCATTGCCATGCTTGATCAGGAACGTGCGCGATTCCGGCGCCGTGGTTCTGATGAAGCCGAATTCCTTCGCCGTGAGGCCAAAGCGCTTCATGTAGCTTTCCTCGTCCGCCCGCGGATTTGGAAAATGGATGTTGGTCGACGATTGCTCGATCAAGGTGTGGGACACAGAAGACTTGGCGATATCGGCAGCCGATTGCGTGCCAAAACCCACGATGCCGTTTAGCTTACGGATCGTTTTCATCTTATCCATGATGAAGTGGCTAAAGGTCGGGTCGGACAAAAGCTGCCAGCCTTCGTCCATGAAGAACATGACCGGCTCGCCGTTCAGCAGCTCGTCCAGGCGATGATAGATATACATCAACGCCGGGGTCCGAACTTCGGTATTGCTCAGGATATTGGTCATATCGAAGCCAAAGCAGCGGGTGCCACCCAGGCTCAGCGCGTCGGTTGGGGCATTGAACAGCCAGGCCTTGTCGCCATCAAACCAAGGGCGCAGCCTAGCGGCCAGATCGTTGCTATCGGCCCGATTTCGTCCGGCCATCAAAGCGGCCAGCGTCGCGAGATTGCGACGCTCCAACCCCTGCTGCATGGTCTGGCTAATGCCCTGCTCAATCAGATCATTGTCCGATTGCGACAGGCTCAGCTCACCGCCGACCATCACCTTGATCAGCCGGTTCAAAAAATCCCGGTTTTCGGCATTGTCGGGCAGTTGGAGCGGGTTGAAACCCGTCGGCGTCCCGGGCGTCAGCACTTCATAGGAGCCGCCCATGGCGCGGATGAAAATTTCCGCGCCGCGATCCTTGTCAAAGAACACGGCACGCGGCCGTGGCGAGACCCTAAAACTCTGCGCCAACAGGAAGGTCATTGCCACCGTCTTGCCTGATCCAGTCGGTCCGGTGACAAGAAAATGGCCGATGTCGCGTTGGTGGAAGTTGAACCAGTAGGGCGTTTGCGACGTGGTTTCGAGGATCGAAATCGGTAGATTCCAGTGCGGAGCCTGTTCCCGCCCTTGCGCAAAATTGTGCATCGAGGACAGGCCGGTAAAATTGGAGCTCGAAAGCATCGCTCCACGCGCGATATAGCCGTGGTTTCCTGGCAATTGCGCCCAAAACGCCGCTTCAAGATTGAGATCTTCACGCACCCAATTGATGTTCATGTCGGTAAGGCTTGCGCCCAGGTCCGACACCACCTTGCCCAGCTTTTCATTCGAGCGGGCGATGGCCAAAAGGCTCAAATGGTGGACGCCAAAGACCGCCTCTTGATTGGCAAGCTGGTTGAGCGCCCGGTCGATATTCTCCTCGACTGCGCTGCCGGCCTCGTCAGACGCCGCAATCTGGCGCTTGAGGCGCGTGATGCGTTCCTGGGCTATCGGCTTATCGGAGATTGAAAACGACTGGGTCAGAATGAATTCGTGCGGAAGCTGCAATAGACCATCCAGCATTCCAGGCCCGGTAAAGGGCGGGTATTCCTTGATCGAGAGCATGGCGCCGAACCGATCATCGGCCTCGGCCGCCGCCTGGACCTGCATGGCGCGCTTGCCAAAGTGCAGCCGCGTCGAGCCGACATAGCTATTGATCGCCATGCGGGGCAATCGCATTTGCCGCGACACACCACCTGACAGGATCAGCTCGAGGAATTCGCAGAGCTCCGAGTAGGGATCGCCGTCACGACGCACGATGCCAAGAACCCGCGCACCATATTTGGCAAGACCGCCCGCGATGTTGACGACATGTTCTTCCAGATCGGAAGCAGACTCGCGCAATTGCTGGGTTGTTACGGCATTGCCGTTCGAGCGGTCCCAGAGGCGTTTGACCTGATCGCTGAGGCCGAGCGCGCCTTTCAAATCTGAGCGTACTATGGTGAGAAAAATATCATTTGTGAACATGCGCTTTTGGGCCAATCGAGCCTGATAGCGCTCGTCCAGCTCCCGGCAGAACGGATCGTCAAAGTCCCTGGGCAGCGACGGTTTGACCTCACGTCGCACCACCGTGGACCAGACCGAAAACCGGCTCGATCCGAGGGCGCGGATCAACGTGTTTTGCACTGCCGAGCGCAGGTTGATTTCGGCCTGATCCTCAGTCTGGAAAAACAGACCGTTGAGCTTGATAACGCTCATCAGGGCGCCATTGTGCAAGCGCACAACGCTATCCGCTACGTGTCGCGTATAGGGGATATGGCGGCTCATCAGGGCTTCGCCCTTCAAAGAGCCTCCAAATCCCATTTCGTCGCGTAGCGCATTCAGCATGGTCTATGGTCCATATGAATTTGTGCCCCAAAACCCCTTGTTCCGGGTGCGGGGAGTACGGCGTGAAGTGACTTGCAGGACGTCCAGTATGCGGGCGTCGCGCGCGCAAAGGCTAAAAAGGACCAGATAGGCGACAGGCACGACGAGCAGCGACCAAAGCGAGTTCGTCGCCAGCCATGCGATAATGCCCAGCCCGACCACCAAGACGATCACCATGTAGGGCACGCCCCAAAGCGTTGGCGATCGGGTTAGCCCGATCACCAACGGGGTGATGTCTGGATCGACATCTTGTGGGTCCATCAGTTGCCGCCAACGGTGCCAATCAGCGCGTCCACCATGGCCGGAGCGCCGAATACCAGACCAATGCCGATCACAACCGCGCCCGCCGTGAACCACGACAGCCGGCCAGCAAAGGCCATGAAACCAAGTGAGATGACGGCAATAATCGCCAGCGATCGGCCAAAAGGTCCGGTCACAAAATCCACGATCATCTGAACGGCGGCTTCCAAAGGACCGAAGGCGCCACCACCACCCTGACCCTGTGCATAGGCGTGGGACGGTAGGGCCATCTGCGCAGCGACCGTCACTGGGACAACCAGGCCATATTTGCGGAGGGTCTTGGGCGGCCAGATTTTAAGCATGGGTAGTCCTTTCGCTGAGCTAAAATTCCATCACCCCAGCGACAAATTCGCCGGGTTTGGTTGCTTGGATGATGCCGCCAATAGGCGCCGTGGAGAGGGGAGCCGCGCTCGAAGTCGGGCCGGTAGACGCGACTGTCGGCGTCGCTTTGCCAGCAGGCTCGATCTCGATGCCCATCTGGTAATTCACAACGGTCGCAAGGTAGTTGACCGTCTCGAATATCGGCGGCACCCCGCCATATTCCATGACGCGGCCTTCGCCGGCATTGTAGGCGGCAGCAACGAGTAGGGGATTGCCGAATTTCTCGGTCAGCCAAGCTAGATAGCGCACGCCGCCATCAATGTTGGTTGCAGCATCGCAAGCGTCGGTGACCCCGAAGCGTTCTGCCGTATCTGGCATCAACTGCATTGGGCCGCGCGCGCCTGCCGGCGAATTGCGCTGCTGGTCAAATCGGCTTTCCGCGTAGGCAATCGCTATGGCGAGCGAAATATCAACATCGTGCCGCTCTGCGGCCTCCGTCACCATTTGCTGGATCTGATCGACCGAAAAGGGCGATGGACCACACTCAGCAACATTAGCAATACCCTTATCGGGCGCGGCGCTCGCAATCCCAGGCAGGTCCAATTCGGGTTTGGCATACCCTATTAAGTTCGTTAAATTATCCTGTACCGGTAAGTGGTCTGCGCTAGAAACAATCCCATCAGCGCCAAATACGAAATCATCTGTTGTTGGCTGATCCAGTAGTGACTCGACGGACGCAGCTAGTGACTGGACGGACGCAGCGTGCGCCTCTGTCGGTTGAGGCGGGAAAACCGTATTAATATCAATGGCTAGTGATTGCTCTTGCGCTGTCAGGCTGGGGGCGCTGATAGCCAGGACCGCGACCGCTCCGCAGAGTTTCAAGAAAGGCGCACTCGGTCCCATTTAGATGTCCCGCGGGGTTGTCGAGGGGGTTACAAAGCGGTCTAAAATCTGCTTAGTAAGGTTTCATTACGATTTCTAGTACGCGGTTACGGCCAAAATCGAAACCCCTTAATGCGCATTAGAACTATCTAAATCGGGACATTCGCAACATGACACGCAAAAGCAACACTTTTGGATTGGCTGTCCTTGTGCTGGTTGGAGCCACAGCATCGGTTCGAGCGATCGAGCCCGTTGACCAGGGCTATGTCCGCTCTCTGGCAGCGCCCGGCAAAACTGTTCTGGTCATGGAATATTCCGACGCCACTGGTGCTGTCGTTGAGCGCAAAGGGTACGCTTCGGCCGACGGCTTCAAGGCAGTCTCTGGCACCGAATTTCGCATCAACTCAGACACGACGGTCAAGCTCTATGGGCTTGAGGCTTGCGACGGCGATATGGTCAATCAGAGCGAAGGCTATACCGGCAGTTGTGCAGACTGGGCCTTAAACGGTCTGACCACGGAGCTAAAGAACCCAAAAGTTATTTATTGCCGTGCCTTTATTTCAGAGCAGAACGCCGCCGAGCAGGACGCTAGTTGTTACCTCTACACCTATTTCCCTGGTGCAATGGACAGCGTTTACAATCTGGAAGAACAGCTCGTTTCGACCGGCTTCCTGAGGCTCGAAAACGACGGCTCTGGTAACCTACTTCGGCCCGATCTTGAAGAAAGCGCCGCCATAGGTAAGGAAGGCTATGGCATGTGGGCAGACCCACGAGTGCAAGCCCAATGAGCGGGCTACGCATCGTCGCACTCGCTCTTATTGCCACCAGCTTTGGTGCTACCGCGGGCGTCTCCGCGCCCCCCGGCTACTTCGACCTTGCCCCTGGCGTTACCCTGACAAGCGGCGAATCTTGGAGCGATGGCGTCAAAAACTATCGCCTTTATGGCGTGCAATCATGCCTTCGCTCCACCACCTATACCAATGCCGCCGGTCAGATAGCAGATTGCGGCGAAGCGTCTCTTGCCATGTTTGCCGCCTATATCAAGGACACCAAGCCCGTTTGCGCTCCGGTGATCGTCCTGGGCGAGCTCACATATGTCATGTGTTACTCCAGCGTTGGCGGCGAACAGCTGGATCTTGGCACCTTGCTCGTATCGAGCGGTTTTGCCTTTGCCGCGCTCGACAAGGATGGATTGCCCTACAGCGCCAACTACGCCGTGGCAGAGCAAACCGCCCGCGAAGAAAAACGCGGCCTTTGGCAATTTTCCGATGTGCAGCACCCAGCCATTGCCCTCGCCATCGAGGCCAATAAACCTGCAGGAAACACCCAGCAATGATCGCTCGCGCTGCCATTCTTGCCGCTATCGGCCTGTCAGTCGCATTGACCGGCTGCACCTCAAGTCAGCGGTATACCGCATCCGACGCCCGGCTCGCCCCTCCCGCGTTCTCCGGTCGCGTGAGTGTTGTTGACGGTCGTACCCTACTCTTCCCCGAGCATGGCCGGACCGTTCAGCTCATGAACATCGACACTTGCGACCTTCCGCAATGGGCGGTCGTACAATCATCGTCTGGGCCGTCCCCCGTTCCATGCGGCGCAAAAGCCAAAGCTTGGCTCACGCGGACAGTGGGAACGCAGACGGTCGATTGCCTTGGTACAGGCTACACCCAATCGGGCCAGGTCCTCGCATACTGCTCTGTAAAGGGTAGAGACGTTGCGCTTGAAATGCTTCGGGTCGGTCTGGCCGTGATCGACACGCCAAGGCCGCTCCGCGCTGAATATTTCTCGGTTCAGTCCGAAGCCGTCGCCAAGCGGTACGGCATTTGGGGCACTTTTGTACTCGATATGGACGAGTGGCGCCGGCGCGCTGTCGACCAAACCCCCACACGCCAGCCGATTGCTGACTACAATCTCCTCGCTGATCGTCACCGCGACGTGACGCCGCCCATGTTCGAGAGCCGCAACCTTCCTAAAACCACTAGCAAGTGAGGCAAGCCGATGCTGAAACAAACATTGTTCGCCGCCACCGTCGTTGCAGGCGTCGCATTTGCCGCCGCACCCGCCTATGCCGATGACTGGGGTTGCGAAGTCCTGATGTGCTCAATGTCGAACAACCCAACCTGGCCCGGTGTGCCATCCTGCATTCCGCCCATGACCAGGCTCATCAACGCCATGAATGCCGCATCGCTGTTTAACCCTTTTCGCTGGCCGATTTGCGAGGGGGCGAACGCTAGCGTTCCACAACGCTCCAATTATCCCGACTGCCCTCAAGGCACGGAATCTATCGCTCTGTCAGATCTATCGCCCGGCTGTATCGACCGGGCCAATCAAAACATTGTAGCGCTCGAGCCACGCGCGGCCCCTTGGTACTTTGATATGAAAAGCGACGACGGCACTACGACGCGCCACTGGTTCAGCCTCACGCGATAGGGCACGACATGATCTTGAACAAACCAGCCATTGGCACTGCCCTGGCCCTTTGTCTCATCGCCGGCAGCGTCGGCGGTTATGCCATTGGTGTTTCAACGACCTCAGCCAAGGTTGAAATCAGGGAAGTTGCTGTAGCGCCGGCCCTTGTTCTGCCATCGGCAGAAGAAGCCACGCTCGCTTGGAACGAACAGCGCAGACGCGATCCGACAGGTTACATGGAGGATCAAAAACCCGACCACACCATCGTTCTAGGTGATTGCGCACCGTCACAACTGATGCCCGGAGTCATGTGCATGTCCACCATTCAGGCAAATCCGGAAGCAAAGCCCTACAACCGAAACGTCAACTTCTCACGCGCCGCCGATGGCACTTGGGTCGCAATCCCGGTCTAATGGCTGACCTCGATGGCAAAAAAAGAGTCTCGAGGTCGCTCCCCCCGTTAGGGAGCGCCGACCATCTCTCGGGCAAGCCGTTCACCCCCGCTGACCTGGCTGACAATCATAAATCCTACGATGTAGGTCAGCCGCCTAGTTTCGGTTTCGTTGCTGTCCCCACGCCCCTCCAAAAGAGCACGGCGCCGTTCAAATTCGCACGCACTGAATTCCTCGAGCTTTTCAACCACCCCGCCGTGTTGCGCCCTAGTGAAGAGCCTGTACGCTTCTATGTGGGCGTTTATCGCCATTTCGGTTTGTTCGTAATTCATGCCTTTTGCTCCACTCAGCGCAGCGGGAGCAGGCCCCGCCAGCTCCCCTGCCTCGCGGCGAGCAGCGGGTGTGCAAACGTCCTGCCGGTTCGCGGGGAACCGGCTGCAAGCAGCGGAGCGGATGAAGCCGGGCGGAAGCGGCTGGACGAGCGCCGAGGGCAGCGCCCTAAGCTCATCGTCACCTTGATAAACAAACGACCGTTTTCTTTGCGGCATGACGCCCCTATCAATGCACTGCGACTGCAGCTTGAAAGCCACCGGCGCCAAGATCATCGCTGAAGCGGAAAGCGTGAGCGCCAAAAAGTCGCGAGCCGGCGTGCGAGGCAAAGACGTATCCGGTCAGCCCGGTGCCGACTGTCTCCGAGCCGTGAAAAGTTGAACCCGTTTGGTCACGCTTTGACCCGACTATGTCTTCGGCAAATGGAGCCCTATACGGCGTAGTCCAGCTGATAGTTCGGTCGGCTAAAATCTGCTGTACCTAACGCTTTAGACGGGCGGAACGGCTGGTTCTGCGAAACGCTCGACCTGCTATCTGCCGGCACGTTACCGGGTACGCTTCCAAAAAAAAGGGATAGAGCTGTCCCTATTTGGCTCCACAATTCTATGTCAAACGGCACATTCGGCCTTGAAGAAATGGAATGAAACCGTGGACCGCACGCACCGCGCACTGGTGGTAGAAGATCAAAACCTTATGCGCCTGGCGCTGATGGACCAGATCAGTATGGCTTTCGACAACGCCGCAGTGCTGGGCGCGCAGACGCTCGAAATCGCCCTTTATGAGCTAGCCAAAGAAAATTTCGACCTCGTGATCATAGACCCTGGACTACCGGGTTTTGACCCAACGTCGCAGGATGACAGGCTCTCGGTAGTCAGCAGGATCATTGAGGCATCACCAACGGCCCTGCACGTGATCATAACCGGCTCTGACAATCAGGCCGAAGCTGACCAGTTTCGCGGATTGGGCGCGGTCGCCTATCTCGGGAAAACTGGGCTGGAGCCGGGTATGCTCGGTGATGTGCTCGATGACATTTCAACAATCGGATTCTCCATCCGCTTGTCCAAAGTCACTATGACCGTTCCTGATTATTTTCATTCGGCCCTGACCCCGCGAGAACAAGAAATCATCAACTTGATGGCTCGGCGGGAGCCTGGAATGTCGCGCACCCAGATTTACGAGCAGGTAGCGGGCAAGCTCGGAATCGATCGCGATTCAGCCGAGAAATATTTTAAGAAGGCCCGCGCCAAAATAATGAAATCGGACCACAAATTGCCCGTTGGGATATAATGCATGCATATTTTGAACGTTCACGACGTAAAAGTTCCCGTTAAAAACGGCGACATTTCACCTGTGATATGGCAGGCGCTCGAAAGCGGTTCCTACGAGGCAAAAGAGGCTAAAAGGATCGCCGCTGTTGTGAAGCCAAACGACCGTGTTCTAGAACTTGGCAGCGGCCTTTCCGTCATCACAACGCTGATTTCCCGCATTGAGGGCGTCAAGGTCTGGGCCGTCGAAGCAAATCCGGCCACGTTTGCCCTAGGGCATCGGGTGCTGGAGGCCAATGGCGTCAATAATGTGAGCTTGACCCAAGGCTTACTCACTTCCGGGCCCGCTAGTGAACACATCTTCTACATCCGCAAAGACCTCTGGATGTCCTCGATCGATCAAGACCAGGGGCCTTATGAACAGACCATCACTCTGTCCTCATCCAACATCGACGAATTTATTACGGCTCACGCCATAAATGTTCTCTTCATGGATATTGAGGGTGCAGAAAGGGACTTGCTTGTTGGCGCCGAACTGCCCGGGATTCAGCGTATTTTCATTGAGCTGCACGATCACCTATACGGATTGGAGGGCATTCGCCGCATCACTCAAGCGCTGACCCTTCGGGGCTTCGCTTACGACCCCCGAGCCTCCTTTGGGTCATGCGTGCTATTTGCACAAAACGACGGCCCGCGCGAATATCAGTCAGAAGCCAGCAATGAAAATTTCAAATAGATCCGTACTTTTCGCGCTTTCGTTCCTAGTTGCGCCACTGGCTTGCCCTGCGCTGGCTGTATCGGCGGTCGACGTGTTGGACCCCAACATCATGACTATCAAAGACGTTCAAGGCGAGGCCGTCGAAACTTTCAGCACGGAGCAGTTGAGGACAGTTTTCAGCCAGCAAACCTACAACACGCGCACGCCTTGGACAGCGGAGGGCGAAACCGTTACCTACCGTGGCCCATTGCTTGCTGACGTGCTGTCCAAGACCGGACAGGCCAACGGCGCGTCTGTGCGCGTGACCGCTTACGACGACTTTTATTCCGACATCACCATGGACGAGATTGGGAGCTATCATCCGATTATCGCGGTCGAACGGAACTGCACTGAAGAAGATCGCCAAATCGCCGTGTGTGCGCCGGAGCAAGAGTTCCGTCCCATCTCAATGGTCGAAAAGGGCCCGATGTTCATGGTCTGGCCGTATGATAACTTGCCCGACTATTACCATCCGTCGCGCAATGCCATCTGGGTCTTTTTCCCGATTTCCGTTCAGCCCCTTCCATGAAAAGGGTCATTCCCAAGCACTTCTTTCCCGCGCTCCCCTACATTGGACTGCTCATCTTCCTCACCGGCACTGTCTGGGCGTTTGTGCAGAGCGATAGTTTTAGAATTCAGACCAGTCAGTTCCTGACCGAAAAATCTGAATTTCAGTGGCGAGCAGGTCAGGCCCGCGAAGCCCTCATTCGGCTCACCGGATACATAGAATTGTCCGCGGCAACCGGGAACGGCCTCCATCCCGACGCGATGCGGCAGACCATGCTTGCACAGACCAACATCGCGCAGATTCTGTCGTTGTCATATCTGCCGACTTTGATTGATGAGGATCAAATTGCGCTCCTAGAACAGAGCCGGCATTCCTATGAAACCGCCGTTATGCCCACTATCCTGTCGGGAGGCGCCACGTCTGAAGCACTGTCCGAGCATGTGCGTGAAATAACTAAAAACATGGCAACGTCGCCGCGCAATCACGCAACGCAAATGATGGTTTCTGAGCAGATCAGGCAGAATATTGCACGAAACTGGGTATATCTATGGCTCGCATTAGGGCCGCTCGCGCTCATCTACGTCATTATTTATCGACGCTACTCATACCTGTTTTGGCAGGATAAGCAGATTCGTGCTTTCGCTTCGCTGTTCGTCCATATGACACGATCGCGCGTGACAGCCTTGCGGATGTTCTTAGACAACGTTAGCGCCGAAAGACCCCCAAACAAGGCAATGGTGATTGCCGCCAGAAGCGCCGCACTTGAGCTCGAAGGCATAAATGACGACCTGCACCAGATCGCCCACTCGAAAAGCGAGCAACGCACTGAGGTCCTGGGAGAGCTGATGGGGGACTTAGCCCAAAACAATGCCGTCGACATCGTGGCAAACGCAGATGTTGTTCACTGGCATGTACCCGCAAGCGCCGTTAGAGTAGTTCTGGATGAGCTCGTTCAAAACGCGCTAGCGGCTGTCGAACACATAGAAGCTCCCAAGGTCGCGGTCAAAGCGGCGACCAAACGCCCGACCTTCCCGTTCCAGTCCCCCACGCTGCTGCTCCAGGTCACCGACAACGGGGTTGGAATGCCCCCTGAAATTGTCGAAAAGGCCACAATGCCTTTCTTCTCAACCAAGGCGGGCGAGCACACCGGGTTAGGTTTGACCAGTTGCGTTCAAATGGCCACGTCCCTAGGCGGCAAGCTGACGATCGTCAGCAAACCCGGCATTGGCACTACCATAAGAGTTCGCATTCCGCTTTCTAAGGCAGCTCGGTTTTCTCCTAGTTAGGGGGAAAGACCGCCCGGCGCTCTCTCCCCGCAAGAGCTACAGCGGGGTTTCCCCATCCTTCACTTCCGGCCGTTGGCCTCCGTTGCAGGAGCGCCGTGGATCCGCCTGCGCGGATTTTCGTCGCCCCGTCGGGTGGGTGATCCCCCTCCCCGCTTCCGCTCTTGCCCCCTCTCTCCGGTCCGGTCGCGGACACCTCGGAGGCAGAGGCGCGGCCTCTGCCCCTTCGGGTCAGTTCAAGGAGAGCAACTATGACCACCAGAACAACCAAAACCGCCAATCGTGGCACCGGAAACAGCAAAACCAATAAGGCTATCAAGACCTGCAAGGCTCCCCGCGCTGACGTATACGAGCGCGTCACAGCTAAGATCATCGAGCAGTTGGCAGCCGGAACCCGTCCTTGGCATCGTCCCTGGGCTATCAATACAGCTCCCCTCACCCGTCCTTTGCGCGCCAATGGCCTTGCCTATCGGGGCATCAATACACTGTTGCTCTGGATGCAAGCGCAAACCTGTGGCTATAGGTCGAGCTTTTGGATGACCTACCGTCAGGCGCTGGAGTTGGGCGCTCAGGTCCGCAAAGGGGAGAAGGCGGCGACCGTTGTCTATGCCGGGGCCATCGAGCGCACCGAGCAGAACGAAAAAGGCGAGGACGAAGAAAGCCGCATCCCGTTTCTCAAAGCCTATTCCGTCTTCAATGCCGATCAGGTAGACGGCCTGCCTGAACGCTTCCATCCCGTTGCGGTTGAGCCAAACACACCGCTTGATCCGATGCAGCGCATTGAGGCGGCGGACGCGTTCTTCACCAATATCGGCGCAGACTTACGCCACGGCGGGGACCGGGCTTTTTATCAGCCTGCCGCAGACTTTATTCAGATGCCGCTCTATGAAACCTTTGAGAGCGCCGAAGCCTATGTGGCAACCTTGGCCCACGAGGCCGTGCACTGGACGGCTCATTCCAGCCGCCTCGATCGCGATCTCAAAAATGGCTTTGGCAGCAAGGCTTATGCCCGCGAAGAACTGGTGGCCGAGTTGGGCGCGGTTTTTATGGGCGCAGACCTTGGCCTTTTCATTGAGCCGCGCGCCGATCATGCCAATTATCTCGCTTCATGGCTGGAGGTGTTGAAGGAAGACAAGCGGGCAATTTTCCGCGCGGCAGCCCACGCTGAACGGGCCGCTACGTTCCTGCATCGCCTGCAGCCCGATTATGTCGAGCCAGCCACCGAGGCTGACCCCGAAAGGTCCGACCAAGCGGCCTAAGGCATACCGTCGGCCGGGCGGGACAGGGTCGGCCGACCTTCATCAAATCGTCGGTTAAAGCTGATCGAGCACATTTTTTGGGATGGGCCGTGCGCGACGCAGTTCTTGTGTTTAGCCAAATAAAGCGTATATTTCGTTTAATACGAAGGAGTGGCGCTATGAAGAATTTTTCAACTGTCGATCTGCTGCGCGATTTGAAAACCGTCACCATGGCCGCGGACCGACAGCCGGTCGCTATCACCCAGCACCGCAAGCCCCGTTATGTCCTGATGACCTACGATGACTTTGCTGCCATGAAGCAGGAAGGCGATCCACGCCGTGTCTATGGCGCAGGGGAGACGCCGCCCGACCTGGCTGCACAGATCGATGTCGCCTTGGACAAGATCATTGCCGAAGGCACCGAACCCAATGGCTGATATCCCGCCCAATGGGTCGATCATACGTTATGCCTATCTCTGGAAATGGCAGCGCGACAATCACGAGACGGAAGGGCGCAAAGAGCGTCCTGTGTGTTTGACACTGTCATTGCCGCATGGCGACCAAACCGCCCTGATCCTGCTGGCCATTTCGGGCACCCCGCCCCGCTCCGACCAAACCACGCTGGCCATCCCCGAGCTCGAGCGGCGCCGGGCGGGTTTGAGCGCGTGGAAAGACGCCTGGATTACCGTCTCGGAATACAATTTCGATATTGCCGAGAAGTCCTACTATTACGATCTCAGTCCCGAAGTCCTGGGCACTTTCAGCAAGGGGTTTCTCGCGCAGGTGGCCATCGCCTTTAAGCCATTCACGACGAGCAAAATTGCCCGCGTCAACCGCGTCGACTGATTGGGAAACCGCAGTCGTCGGGCTTCGGGGATCGATATGCTCGCGCGCAGTGAGCTACCGGAGAAGGGTCTGATTGGTTCTGTTGCGGACGGCGGCGCTCTCGTCGGAACGTTCTTCGGTGTGTTTGTGGTATACGGTTTCTTCGCACCCATGGCCCAGTCGCTCCGGAGCACATTCAACTCGGAGTGCAAATGCTATCTGTCCCTGAAGGCCGGGACCCTCGCCCATATTTTAGGACAACCGCCGGTCATAGCAGTCGAGTTTGCCAGGAGGGCGTTGATGAGCAACGTCCGTCCGACCTTCATCGAAGTCGACGAAATCACGCAAAATCTTCCCACCACTACCTGATTATTCTGCGGGGGCGGCTGACGACGTCGCGTCAATGTATGAACGAAGCCGAACAGGATCGGTACTATTCTCAATAAGCGGAAGTATGTTCGGAAACCGAGTGGTGGATGGTCGTCTGTATTGCGACCAGCCATCCAAGTATCGTATTCACCGGCCCGGCCAGACAGTGTGTTCGGCGTCGATTACGAACCCATGCGCATGGGCACGTTTGTCGGGCGACCCGTTGAGATGTGGATGGTCCGCAGGCAGATCGTCGTGCGTGTGTTCGATTATGACAGGATCATCGACCGGCCAAAGCCGCAATGCCGCGACCAAGCCCAGAGCCGCGACTGCTGCCATGACCAGGAATGTCACCGGCAAGCCCGCAGACGCACCCAGCCATCCGGCCAGCGGATAAGTAACCAGCCAAGCCGCGTGCGACAGGGCGAACTGAGCCGCGAATAGGGCGGGACGATCTTCGGGATTGGATGACCGCCTGATAAGACGGCCAGCCGGCGTCTGGGTGACTGAATAGCCGACGCCGATGATGACCCAGAGTCCGAGAAGCACGCTGTATCCGGGTAAGGCAGCGCTGGCGAGCATCGTCGCAACCAGGATGCCGGCGCCGATCAGCATGACGGGGCGATCGTCGAACCGGTCGAGCAGCCGTGGCAGCGCCAATGCGGCGATCATCGAGCCGCCGCCGAATGCAGTGAGGGCTACCGCCGTCGACTGCTGCGTCAGGCCGAACACCGACTGGACCAGCACCACCGTGTTGACGATGACCATGGAGCCGGCGGCCGAGACTGCCAAGGTAAGGGCCAGAAGCCCACGTAGGCGCGGCGTGTTGAGATAGATCCGGAGGCCGCGTGTCGTCCGGTCGTATATGCCTCTGGGCGCCACCGGCTTTGGACTGGGAAGAACCACCGAAACAACCAGCAGCGCCGAGGCGATGAAGCCGATCACGGTGCCGGCAAACAGGTTGTTGAACGAGATCACCGTCAGCAGTGCCGCGGCCAGCAGCGGACTCGCAACGCTCTCGAGGTCATAGGCCAGCCGCGAAAGCGATAGCGCCCGAGTGTATTCCTTCTCGTCCGGCAACACGTCGGGGATGGTAGCCTGGAAGGTCGGTGTGAACGCCGCCGATGCCGATTGCAGAACAAAAATCAGCACGTAGACCTGCCAGATCTCGGACACGAACGGCAGCAGCAAGGCAACCGCCGCACGAACCAGATCAAGCGTCACCAGCATGGCACGCCGAGGCAAACGCTCGGCGAAAGCTGAGGCAATCGGCGCCACACCGACATAGGCAATCATCTTGATCGCCAGGGCCGTACCCAAAACGGCGCCCGCATTTTCACCGGCCAGATTGAAGGCCAGCAGGCCCAGCGCCACGGTGGCCAGACCCGTCCCGATCAGCGCGATCACCTGGGCCAGGAACAGGTGGCGGTAGGTTCTGTTTTTCAGGACACCGAGCATGATCGCCCCCTAGAGGTATTTGGCGATGGCGCGGAATTCGTCGATCGCTGTGCGGTGGTCTGCGTCCAGCGGACCTACCGCGTCGTCGAGGCAATGGTCGAGGTGATCGTGGATCAAGGTCTTCTTGGCCTGCGCGATGGCTTTCTCGACGGCATGCAATTGCTGGGCGACGTCAAGGCAGGGTCGACCACTTTCGATCATCTCGATGACCGAGCGCAGATGCCCCTCTGCGCGTTTCAGGCGCTTGACGATATCAGGGTGCGTGTCGTGGATGTGCGGATGGGTATCATCGTGAGTGTGTGGCTGGGTCATGCCTTACTCATATCCCCAGGGGGGGATTAAGTTCAACCCGCGACATATCCCCCCAATGGGGATATTGACGATATCCCCCATGGGGATAGGTGCGAGCCAACTTTACCCAAGTTGGTTGCCATGCTCGACTTCTCGGAAATGATCGCACAGGGAGCCGGCAACGCCTGGTTCTTCATCCCCAGCGCCGTCCTACTCGGCGCCCTGCATGGCCTTGAGCCGGGCCATTCAAAGACCATGATGGGCTCTGATGATCCAGTGCCGATGCCAGTAGTTGGCGGATTGCTTCCTGGCAATTGACAAACCCGGCCTGGCTGGCGATCCACTCGTCAAGCCGTTGTATCAAGTCGGGGCTCATGCGGATGGTGATACGGTCTGGCATAGAATTCTCAGATAGGAATGGCAGGGGCGGCGCTGAGGCCAGCCTTAGTGCCGTGTTGGTTCCGGACAGGGGAGGAGTTCGATCGCGCGCTCGACAGCGGCGAGCAAGGCTTCCCACCCTTCCAGATTGCGCTCGTTTAACCGCAATTGCACGGCCATGAGCATCCAGCCGGCGCAACTGGCGTCTTCAGCGGCTTTAAGAGCTTCAAAGCGGTTCATGCAGGCGGCGATCCGGGGGTAGGCATCGGCGACGCCCGGAGCAAGGAGTATCGCCTCCGCCAGACATTGCGCTTCCTGATAGGCAAAGGCGATGCGGTTGAGATCATCGGCGTTGCTGCGCAGGATGACACCAATGGTGAAGTCGATGGTGTTGAACAGGTGTTGGGCTTCATCCGTTCTCTGCATCGAAAAGCCCCCTGAACTCGGGATCAGCGTAGTAGGCGAGTTTGCTGGCGATGATGGGGCGCTGTCCGGCCAGGAATAGCAGTTCGACGTGGCCGGGGATGTTGCGGACCTCATCGGGGGTGAGCAGCGGGCGGCCGGTATGCTGCTCTCCCAAGGAAGTCCCTGATTGTTCGGAATCGAGCGCCCGGCCCATGGTCTGGAACACGACGGTTTCCTGTCCAAGCAGGTCAGAGACCAGCTTGGCGCTGTCGTGATCGTTGACGCCGAAGATCTGCAGCACGCCGGCATTGGACAGGAAGGTGCCGGCGCGTTGCCCATAGGTGGCGCGGAACTGGCGCACGTCTTGCAGGATGGGCCAGAGCTGGACGCCATAGCCGGCCATGAGACCCATGGCGCGCTCGACTAACGCCAGGTGGCCGAGGGCGGCGAACTCATCGAGCAGATACAGCACCGGGGCAGGGGGCTTTGCAGGCGTTCTGGCCATGTCGGCGAGGCTTTGGGTGACGAGCAGGCGCAGCCATCTGGAATAGGTAGCCAACCGATCAGGCGGCAAGACCAGGAATACGGTTGCTGTCATCTTCCGGGCTGCCGCACATGCAGAACGCGCCACCGCGTTCCTGCACCGCCTGCAGCCCGGCTATGTTGAGCAAGCTGATGCAGCAGAACCCGAGGAAGGCCAGGCGGCATAATCCGGATTTGGGCCATGCCGGGAACGGTGCTCCGGGCATGGGAGATTCTTTTCTTTTGAACCGCGAATGGACAGCCTGCTACTCTCTCTTTGTTCCTGGGGCAGACTTTGAGGAAGCCGAATTGAGCGGTGCAACGCGTGTGGTCAGCTATAGGATATTGGTGGCAACAGGCATGGGATATCGGCTTTGAAAGAGCGCATAACTATACGCATGTCTTCTGAGATGATCGCACGCATCGACGCTTGGATAGCGTGCCAACCTGGCTATGTCAGCCGCCAGGATGCCGTCCGGCACTGCGTGAACTTGATACTCAGTCAGTCGGAGCGGAGCTTTAGCGGCCCGTCGGAATCGGTGGCGCAGGAAAACGCCAGCAGTGACGTTGCCGACTAGCCACCCCTTGTGCGACAGGAGCAAACCGACGCAGATGGAGTCGATATCTCCAGGTCATGGGATAGTGAATAACCAAGGGCAGATACCCTTGCTTCCAACGCCGGGAGATCCAACCCCGGCGCAGGCCTGATGGTCATTGTGGCGTTGCTCAAGGAAACGCCTACATAAGAGACGCCGGGCAACGGCATTATCGCATTTTCGATCGCCGCAACGCAGTCGGGAAAAGCCATTCCCGAAATGGCGCCATTCCGGTGGTGCCCAGGCCGAGATAAGTGGTGTGGATCTCGACGGGAGAGCCGTGTCGGAACCGGTTGTAAAATCAGGTATCGCTCAAAAGGCGCCGCACTTTCGCCAGGCGCACCTCAAAGCTTTCCTCGCTGACCAACGTACCGAAGAACTGACCGTCGGCAGTCACCAGTTGAATTGACGCCTGGTGTTCCATCGCATAGTCACCGCCCTCCATGGGAACCTTTTCAAAGAAGATGTAGCGGTCCTTGGCCATAGCCGTGACGTTGTCGAGCGTACCGGTCAGCCCCGTGATACGGGAGTCGAAATAGTCGACATAGTCCTTCATCACCTGTGGTGTGTCGCGCTCTGGGTCTACCGATACAAACATCACATTCAGACGGTCGGCATCGGGACCAAGGGCTTCCAAAATTGCCGTCATGTCGGCCAGCGCAGTGGGGCAGACGTCCGGACAATATGTGAAGCCGTAAAACCAGGCGGAAGGCTTGCCTAGGTAGGTCGCCTCGGTGACGGTGGCACCATCCTGATTAACAAGTTCGAACGGGCGTGTGTAGAACGCCTCTCCGGCCTGATCGGCTGTCTGACGGTTGAAGAAGAGCAGTGTCGCCCCGACGGCCACGACGGCCACGAGCGACCACAATACCGTCCGGAACAGGCGCATTCGGTGAGCCGTCTTGTTAGTTGCCATTGCCGGTCCCGCCGCTCATGTCCATGCCCTGGTGGCCGGGCCCCATCTCGGCCGCGGTTCGTTTCTCGACCTTGAAGGTCACGTCGATCCGACCCGCCTTCTCGAAAACCAGTGTGGCCCCTATTTCGTCGCCCTCGACATAGCGCCGGTCAGGCTTGGCGAACATGGCATGGGTTCCGCCATCACCCAGCCAGACGATTGCGCCCGCAGGAATGACAAGGCCGTCCTCCATTGGCTGCATGCTCGCTATATCGTTGGTAACCACCGAACGATGCAGTTCGACCTTCGCGACGGACGGACTCTCGATGCTCATCAGCCGGTCGTCGGTAGCGCCGTTGTTCTGAAGCATGATGTAGCCGGCCAGCACTGGTGCGTTCGGCGGCGCTTCCTGGATCATCGGGTGGTCGATGTAGATCGAGCCGGCGTTGAAATCATGCGCGGTGACCGGCATGGCCAGCAGGCCGAACAGAAGAACGAGAAGGGTTTTTTTCATGGCATCCATCGATCGTGCTGGCCGAAGCAAATTCTTTGTGGCCTGCGTCTGAAGCGACTTCAAGGTGAGCCCGGCCGCCCACATTGGAAGACCACACCCTGTCGGGACATTCAATGCGACGCTCCGCCGCTTCTTCACATCGCCGCGCCAGCGGCTACGACTAGGCACTATGTTGGCATGGTTGTTTTTCGGGTAGCATCTCGGCCAGCACGCACTACATGATACCGATGGCAAGGGCAGAGGAGCGACCCATGAAGCCTACGACTATAGGAACCCCGATGGGAACTCGCGTTGACGAGCGCATCACGACGTCACCGCTGCCCGCCGTGCAGATGAATACCGGGGCGGTGATCCTCAGGCCGGAACAGGTGCCTGTCGCCGAGGACGCGGTGTCGGCGATCGATTTCGCGCAGATGCCCTCGGGCGATGTCATCAAGATCGGGCTGGATGCCGAGCAGGCATTGCAGCGGACGCTCGACGGCTTCCTGTCGCGGCTGGACAAGAAAACGGCATCTTCCGTCTTCGCGCTATTTGGCCGGCTGGAGCAGGGCGTCGAGGACGCAAAGTTGCCGGAAATTCTCGACAAAATCCAGAATGGCGAGAAGCCGGGCATGCTCGGCTCGCTGATGGGCAAGCTGCGTGGCAAGCGCCCCGATGAACTGGTATCGGACTTGATGGCGGAGATCGGGGATCTGATCTCGGGTAGAACGCGCACCCTGGCCGACGAGTTGAGCCGGCTCGAAGGCGAACTTTCAAAGGAAATGCAACGACTGTTCGCCGAGCTGCAGCAGCTCGATAGCCTGAAAAAGAGCTACGCGGTTCATTTTAGCGATTTCACGGTCGCCGCCGCGGTATCCATGGCTTTGCTTGGAAAGGCCCGGGCATATGTGGCAGAGGAAGAGTCCAAGCTCAACCCCGCAGATGTCGTGGAGGTTAGTAGGATCGGCGAATTGCGCGACAAACTGCGGTTGCTGGAAAGTCGTGCGCTGGCGCTCGAGGGCACTTATACGCGCCTACCGGCCGACCAGATGGTGATCCAGCAAATCGAGCAGGCCGGTGTGGCCACGCTACAGGAAACCGCGACCACCATTGCTTCCCGGTTCGCGTCGATCAAGATGACGCTGCTGTCGATCCATGGGGCCTTTGCCGTCAAGAGTGTCCAGCAGATGGCGAGCCGCCAGGCCAAGCTCGACAAGCAGCTGACCGACATTCGCGGCAAGGCGCTCAAAGATGTCGCTGTGACCGCAGCGCTGACCCCGGGCGACAACCGCTTGGCCCAAGCGCAGCAGATCGAGCAGATCATTGCCACGACCAACGAGATCCACGGTCTGGTCGAGGCGGCCCGGAAAAGCACCGAGGAAAAGTTCGAGCAGGCCCGACAGAAGTTTGCCACCGCTCGTCAGGACCTCGCCGCCATGGCGTCTAAGTAGAGCGCCATTGGGCACATCGCCCATCGAGGCCGTCGATCAAGGAGGATAACTTATCTATGCTGACACTTTCCCTGGAGAAGCCTGGTGTGGAGACCCCCAAGCTCAAGTTGTCCCTCAACAAGGGCGCGCAGTTCACCGTAAGGGTCGAGTGGCAATGTGACGCCGATCACAGCGACGATGTCGACGTGCATGCGCTCGAGGCCAGCAATACCGGAAGCGGCGCCAAAGTAACCGAACTGAGCAGGGTGCTCTCGACCTACAACACCAGGTTGATGAACCCCAGCGGCGGGGCACTGCCCAGCAACGCGGATGGTTCATTCCAGACGCCGAGCGGCGGTCTTTCCCATAGCGGGGACAAGCGGGTGCAGAACAATACCGAGACCATTGTCATCGACGGTTCCAAATTGCCGGGCGGCGTCAACGAAATTCCGATCCTGGTCACGGTCCATGAAGCCGAGCACGGGGCCGGCCATGACGCAGGAGACGAAGAGGAAGAAGAGGCGGCCTTCGGGGATATTGACGTCTGCACGATCACCCTGTTGGACGGCACCGGCAAGGAGCTCGGTGCCTACCGTCTCTCGGAGGAATTCAAGGAATTCAACGTGGTCCAGCTCGGCAGCCTGTTGTTGAGCGATAATGGCTGGGAATATGCTGCAGTCGGCAGCGGGTTCAATGGCGATTTCAACGACGTCCTCTCTCATTTTTCGTGAGGTGAAGTTGCCTGTGGAAAAGCCCGATATATCGCCGACCGCCGGTCAGGAGAATGTGGCCGCGAGGCTTCGTCCGACGGTCATCAAGCCCCCTTTGAAGAAGAAGGCTCCTGCTGTAGATGGCGTCGTGGCATCCGACGACCGGCAGCGGTCAACGGTCGGAGAGAAGCGACAGGGCACACGGCCGGACAATGACCGTCCGACGTCCACCCCAAAGGTCTCCAAGCCGACGGCGCTGCCGGGTGTCGAACGAAAGCGGATCGATGTCGAAGCGGCCGATATCAAGAAACTTGCCCCGCTGGCCAGCGCCGATGTCGCGAGACGGGCGGTTCGCCTGCTCGAGACATTTGTCGCCGAAGCCGTTACTGATCGCAGTGCGGTCCTTTGGGGGCATCAACTCCAGCAGCAATACAGCGAGCTCGTTTCACGGACCCTTGAGCTCTCGCAGGACGACCTGCTGGTTAAGGCGACGGGCTACATCAACAGGATGGTCGCCATCCTGGCGTCAATCGACATCCAAGCCGCAGCCGATGCCGCCCCCGGCACCGGAGGCCTAGGCCAATACATCAAGAGACTGAACAGCCGGGTCGACACAGCCGACGAGCTTGAAGGCGCCCGCATCGAGTTGGACCAGTTGGTCAAGCTCATGGGGGCCTCTCTCGAGCCGCTGCTTGCCCTCAAGGAGACCCTCGATCGGCACTCGAGGCGGGTGGACGATGTAGGCCTCGATATTGAGGCAGCGGCGCTCGCTGCGGAGTATCTGTCCAACCGTTTTGCGCAAGGCAAACAGGACCTGTCCCGGCGCTTTCTCGAGCGCGGCATGAGCTTAACCCAGACAGTGGCCCAGATTCGCGGCAGCTCGGCGCTGCGCGCAGCGCAGATCGAACAACCCCTGGGCCTGATCGGCGCCATCCAGAACGTCGCGCTGGTAACGATGCCGGGGTGGCTCGCAAGTCTGGCGGCGCTGACCGCGTCCCTGCGCGGCCGCAGCCGGCCTACCCCAACGGAAGCGGGCGAGATCGCCTACCAGCTTCGCAACATCCTGCAACAACTAAAAGCATAGGATCGATCCGACATGCCCCTGCAACTCAACCTGCAAAAATCCGCCGACAAGCTGCGTCTGTCGCTCGACAAGGCGGGCGTCGGCGCAAATATCAAGGCCGAGCTGATCTTCGATATGGATGTGTCGGGTTCCTTCGAGCATGAGCATGAGGAAGGTACGACCAGCAAACTCATCGCGCGGCTTGTGCCCTATGGCATGGTGCTGGATCCTGACGGCAAGATGGACGTGTTCACCTTCAGCAATGATAAGGGTTCGGTCCACCATGTCGGAACCGTGACGCCGGAAGATTCCGAGGATTACATTTTACGCAAAGTCGTCGGCAAGGTGCCGGGCTGGAAAGGCGGCACCACCTATAGCCACGTGCTGGAGCGCAATCTGCAACACTTCGGTTGGCTTCCGGCCGAAGAGAACTTTGGCGGGGTGCTCAGCCGCTTCTTTGGCGTGCGGAAAGATGCGCCCGTTGCCGACCAGAAACGTTCCGTAGTTGTCTTCGTGACAGATGGCGAAAATGACCCGGCCGACCACGCCAGAACGATCAGCGTGCTTGAGGCGTCGGAGCAGCGCGGGGACCAAGTCTATTTCCTCTTTATGGGTGCCTGCGAGCATGACGTCGATTTCAAGTTCCTGCGGACGATCGCGGCGCGGTTCAAAAACACTGGCGTCGTGATCGTCCGAGACCTTGACGGCTTCGTCGAGCTTTCCGACGAGGAACTGAATGCGCAGTTGCTTGGCCCCGAGCTGTTGGAATGGCTCAGGTCCTAGCTTTGTCGCCACGTCCTCGGCAGACTCCAAGCTCTAAAGAGAAGGCTCGAACGGCGATCTGAAAACACTGGCCTGGCTTCCCTGCGATTATGCAATCACGGAGCCAGCGGATGGATTTGGTGAACTGGAAAGATGAGTATCATCGTCAGTATGGCGGCCATGCAGAGGACCAGAAGAACAGCGATGCTGATATTGTCCCATCTCAACATGGCGAACTCCCTTTGCCGCGCAGCCGTGGTTCCAGAAAGAGGTGTTTATAAGACAAAGCGGAATGCATTAGGGCCAAAACGCGGCCGCTGATGTTGAGGATGTGGCCATCTTGGGATGGTCTATCCGCTTACGATCTGATGGCGTGGGAACCTAAAAACCAAATTAGCTTAGGGCCCATACACGCCCCAATTTTCTGGGCCGTTCGCTTTGTTGCAGCGCCGTGACGATAGCATCGGCCATTACATCCGTTCATCGCGTCGGGCGGATAGGCCAAATGCGAGATGCGATGCTTAAGGCATTGAGTGCGTCTTCAATTCGGACCGAAACGACAAAAAAATAAGTATTTGCTCCCTGTCCAAAAATGGAAGTTTTAACAATGACGAAGAGCAGATACCCGGCGCCACTTATCGCCACAGTGATAATCGTGCTGTGCGTGATTGGCGCAGCAATTGGTTGGTTTTTGCTCGATCCAGGATTTCGGATGACCTCAGCCGAAGCTGCCATAGTAAGCACCGAGCCATCAGATGATTTTGAAACCAGGGTGCGCGACTACCTTCTCGCAAATCCCGAGGTGATTATGGAAGCCGCGCGGCGCTTTGAGGAGAAACAGCGTCTGGCCCAAGTGGCGGAGAGTAAAGACGCGTTGTCCACTCGCGCGGAAGAGCTTTTCCGCGACCCTGAAACTCCGGTGGGCGGCAATCCCTTAGGCGATGCCACATTGGTGGAGTTCTTTGATTACAACTGCCCCTATTGTCGCGACGTCGCGTCTGTCATGGCCGAGGCGGAGGCCGCCGATCCTGGTCTCAAGATTGTTTATAAGGAGTTCCCTATCCTGGGGCCGAACTCAGTTCTTGCGGCCAAAGCGGCATTGGCATCAGAGCGACAGGGCAAGTACGGCGAATTTCACAAACTCATGATGCAGAACAGTGGGCCAGCGGACGAAGCGTCCGTCTTTGTCGCTGCCGAAACGGTGGGGCTGAATATCGAGCAACTGCGGATTGATATGGAGGATCCTGCCATTCAAGCACAGATCGATCGCAACATCGATTTGGCGCTTGCGCTACGCATCAACGGCACCCCGGGATTTGTTATCGGGGACGAAATACTCCGAGGGGCAGCCGATCTAACAACGATTCAAAGCCTGATCGACAAGGCCCGAAATACAGACATCAAGTAGCGTCAACAGCTCACGGTTGTGCCGCACCGACCGTAGTGTCGGCGCTTCCGGCGACTAGGATGGGACGCTCGTCCAGTAGATCAACCCACTTGCCGGCGTCCGCCTGGGACTGCCGCTTCAGATATTGATATGGCGTCTGTGACCAGAGCAGGATTTCGCTGGCGAGATTGTCAAGCACAAGGTCGCCACGATCTGTTCGGGCCATCAACACGGCATGTCCTGCCCCGTTGGTCTGCTTGACCACGGCAATCAGCAAGGTGCTGGCGGGCCATCCAGCGTCCAGAAGTGCGCGGCGTTTGACTAAAACGTAATCCTCGCAATCGCCGGCACCGTTCGGATAAGTCCAATACTCTGCGACTCGGTAAAGGTCATCGTCGGAGACGGGTTGAACCTCGGCGTTGAATCGGGCATTGACTGTCAATAGTTCGGTCCACAGGGCCTGATCTAGGGCAATGGCGGGTACCAAGGTCTGGTTACGTCCACACTCGAGCGGACGAGACCGACAGAATTCCATGTGCCCGACCGGAATGCTGGTGGTGTCGCCTGATGGTGCAAATGCGGCGTTGGATAGATCGATTGAAAGAGCAGTGACTGAAGACACCACAAAAATAATCGGCACCAAAAATAAAGCGATTGCCTGGCGGACCATTGTCTCGTTTCCTGTACAGAAGCGAGGTTAAGCGGTCCAAATTGGCGGCACACGAAAAACGGCCACGAGTTTTGAATCGAATTGGTGGTGAATTTTTAAGCGGCCGTTAAGCAATCAAATGGTGGAGATTCGAAGACTGGCGCGCCTCGTGTGCGCCACGAATTGCGGGGAGCAGCAGCCTCACCAACTCCAACAGTAACCATCGCCTGCTGCCACCCCATTCAAAGGGAGCGGCCACCAAAGGTGTCTCGAGCATTGCAAGAACGCATTACGATACGCATGACCACGGAGATGATCTCACGCATCGACGAGTGGATAGCAACCCAGCCTGACTATGTAAGTCGTCAGGACGCAATCCGGCGGTGTGTCGATCTGGTGCTTGGTTCCACCGAGCATGATTACGACCGTTCTGGCAGCGCCGATTCAAACAGCGCGCCTTTTGTAGAGAATTCGCCCGCCGCGGCCGTGATGGACGCGTCAAACAGTTGAATCTTGGAGGGCGCACCGGGGTTAGGTCCGAACGTGATCTTTACCATCAGCCGTTGCCCGACCTAGGACTAAGGAGGTCGCGTCATGGCCGTAGGACTTTTACGGCTCTGCGGGAAGTCCATCCAGAAGCGACGGTGAAGCTTCGAAAGACGTCTGTCGCTTAGGCATCGAAGGGCTGTAATCGCTTCCCCGCCGCAAGATAAGGCGCGGGATCGATGGCGCCGTTTTGATCGCGCAGCTCAAAATGCAAATGTGGCCCCGTGGATCGCCCTGTCGAGCCTACTAAAGCAATCTCCATATCGGCTTCTACCCGATCACCCTCTTGGACAAGAGCTTTCGACAAGTGCGGATATCGGGAGATGAGACCTGACAAATGTGTGACCTCAACCACGTTGCCGTAATCCCCCTTCCACCCCACAAAGGTAACAACACCGCTGCCAGCACTCCTCACCGGCGTCCCGCTGGGGGCTGGGAAGTCGATGCCCGAGTGAAAGGCCGACTGGCCGGTAAAGGGATCTTTCCGGGCTCCGAAGTTCGAGCTGATTAGAGAAGTATTGACTGGCTGGTGAATTGGCACATCGTCCATCGCCCGGCGGGCTTCGCGAAAGCGATCCAGGGCAGCGACGGCCTCGCGAACTGTGAGGGACTCGGCACCAATGGCATCCTCCGGCAACGGCATCAACGGGCCGCCGCGGGCCAATTCGGCACCCCCTGTTTGGCCAACACGGTCCAACTCTGCGACTATCATATCGGTGGACCGATCGGCGGCCGCAGAGAGCATCGCGACCGCTGCTACGATTTCTCGTTCCATTGCTCGAAGGTCGGCCTCAATAGTATCGAGTTGATCCGCCCGCCCGCTTCCTTCAGCCCCAACGGATTCTGCTTGATCTCCCGCTCTTTGAAGTTGCACGACACCCAGATTGGCAGCGGTCGCAGCTAAACTTTGCAAGGTGCCGAGTTGCTCCTCGACTTGCATTTGCAACTCCGCAACCTCCTGCAGTTTAGGCGTTGCGGTGCCCAGGTTTGTGAGCTCTCTAAGCCGAAGCAGATCGACACTGCCGCTAAGCTGGGTAATCCTCAGCTCATAAGCGGCCAAAATACCGGATCGCTTTTGCCAAATCCCAACGATGTCGGTATTGAACAGCAATCCCACCAATGTCAGGACATTGGTACAGAGCAAGCAGCCCAGCAGGGACCAGCGATTGAGTTTGAGCTGGTTTTGGAAAAAACTGGGCACTGGAACCGTCCAAATGGAGACGTCCAGTATTGATTGTTATGGTTAACGAACCTGAAAGCCGGCACGTTCTCCGACCAGCCAGGTCTGCGCCAGGTAGCGACTTCAATGCCGGGACGGTCGAGATTGGCATGGCCAGCATTGGTGCCATTGAAAGGCAAGCCAAGACATGACCAAGAGCCTAGCGAGTTTCCCCGAGAATCGTCAGCGGAAGACCTTATGGATCGTGTTGATATTGAACGTGGCTATTGCGGCTGCTTTTTTTGCAACCGGCGCCGCCGGCGATTCCAGTGCTTTGATCGCCAACGGCTTGGATAACACCTCCGACAGCCTCGTTTATGGGATAAGCCTGTTTGCTTTGTCGCGCTCGGACAAATGGAAGCGAGTAGCTGCCAACGTGTCAGGAGGACTGCTTTTGATCTTTGCCATTGGTATTTTGGTGGATGCAATGCGCAGGTACTATGTTGGCTCAGAACCGCTGGGGCCACTCATGACCGTCATGGCTCTAATCGCGGCACTCGTGAATGGCGCATGCATATGGCTGCTTAAGCGAGTCGAAGCTCCCGACGTGAACGTCCGGGCGGCGAACACTTTCAGCTTCAACGACTTCATATCGAACGGGGGAATATTGGTCGCCGGCGGTCTTGTCTGGTGGCTAGGAAGCAGTTGGCCGGATCTCCTGGTTGGTGTTGCTGTTGCGGGTCTGGCTGCTTGGGGCGGAGTTAGCATTCTGCGCGATGCACATGGCGAACATCACAAAGCGGTGCATGGGAGCGAAGGGAAGGAATAGGGACAAGCATGGTGTAAACTTCTCTCGAAGTCATCGCAGGCTTCAGGTCATTGGCCGATGGGTGCAACTGTCTGTTGGGTTTACTGGGTGAAGGACCACTGATTCGTCGGGGTCAGACAATCGGCAGTCGGCAGAAGGCTTTCCAGATTTGCAAGGAAGTACGTGCAGCGTAGCAGGCGGCACAATGACTTAGCGATGCCGATTGCTGGTTTCAGGAGCGTTCTCAAGGCCGGTGTATCGGTGTGTGGGTCGATGTCGCAGTGCCGTTCACGAGCGTCCGGTTTATAGGTGTTCGCAGCTGAAGAGTTTGATGGCTTCTGCGGTTTGCGCGACGGATTTTTTCGAGCAAAGCGCGCTGGGTCATAAGCGAACGGCGACCTGAATTACAGGAAATTGGCTGATGTCTATCGAACTGGGGCATTTTGCACTGATTCTCGCCTTCGCGATCGCGAGCGTTTCGGCCGTCGGTGGCTATGCATACTGGCGCAGCGGAGAACGACTCGCCTCCTTCCTCCGACATGGAGCTCTACTGCAGTTCGTCCTGGTAGCCGCGGCTTTCACTGGACTTGTACAGGCTTTCATCAGTTCCGATTTTTCCCTGAAATTGGCGGTGGAGAACTCCCACTCCCTAAAACCCCTTCTATTCAAGATCTCAGGCGTTTGGGGAAACCACGAGGGCTCAATGCTCCTTTGGATACTCATTCTTGTTGCGTTCGGCGCTATGGTGGCGGCGTTCGGACGCAAGCTGCCGACCGACCTTCTTTCGCTGGTACTGGCCACGCAGAGCCTTCTGGTGGCGAGCTTTGGCGGCTACACCCTCTTCACCTCTAACCCGTTTCTGCGGATTGCTTCGCCCCCGCTGGAAGGCAATGACCTCAATCCGGTTTTGCAAGATATCGGCCTCGCCATTCACCCCCCACTGCTCTACACCGGCTACGTTGGCTTCTCGATTTGCTTTTCGTTTGCCGTGGCGGCACTGATTTCCGGCCGCATCGATCAGGCTTGGGCCCGCTGGGTACGTCCATGGACCATGTTGAGCTGGACCTTCCTGACTCTGGGCGTCACAATGGGCTCCTATTGGGCATATTATGAGCTCGGCTGGGGCGGCTGGTGGTTCTGGGACCCAGTGGAAAATGCAAGTTTCATGCCTTGGCTTGCGGGCACCGCGCTGCTCCATTCTGCGCTCGTCATGGAAAAGCGCAACGCGCTCAAGGTCTGGACTATTTTTCTCTCCATCATCACTTTTAGTTTGTCCCTGCTGGGCACTTTTTTGGTCCGATCCGGGATCCTGACATCGGTCCACACTTTTGCCAGCGATCCTGCGCGCGGCATGGTCATCCTAGGGCTGATGGTACTGATTGTCGGCGGGGCGTTCGCGCTGTTTGCCATGCGCGCTTCTTCACTGCGCAGCGGGGGACTGTTTGCACCCGTCAGCCGCGAGGGCGCACTCATTTTGAACAATCTATTTCTTGCGACCGCAACCGGGGCGGTGCTCGTCGGCACCCTCTATCCTCTGGCTCTGGATGCCCTGACAGGCACTACGATCTCGGTTGGCGCACCATTCTTCAATCTAACCTTTGGGGCGCTAATGGCGCCGCTGTTGCTGGTTCTTCCGTTCGGACCACTGCTCGCCTGGAAACGGGCAGATGTGGTGGGGGCCGCACAACGGCTGTTGGGTGCCGCAGCCCTGGCAGTTTTCCTTACCATCCTGATTTCTTCGCTGAGTGGCGTTTCCATTTCGCTGGCGCCGCTTGGTTTGCTGCTTGGCTTTTGGGTAGCATTTGGTGCTGTTGCTGATTTGGTCGATCGCAGCAGGCTTGGGCGCATTCCGTTGCGCGAGAGTTGGCGCCGCCTCGTAGGCCTGCCGCGTTCGGCGTGGTCGACCGCCCTTGCTCATTTTGGGATCGGCGTTACGGTGCTGGGGATCGTGTCAACCTCGGCCTGGGAAACTGAAATCGTGACCACGCTCAGTCCAGGCGAAAGCACTGAGCTTTCCGGCTATATCATTGCCTTTGATAGGTTCGGTCAGGTGGCAGGGCCGAACTATGTTGCAGACGAGGGCCATTTTACCATCACTGCGCCAAACGGCACCATTCGGCAGCCTGTTGCCGAACGTCGAACATATGTTGCCAGCGGCATGCCGACGACAGAAGCGGCAATTGAAACCTTTGGTTTCTCTCAACTCTATCTGCAGCTCGGCGAACGCCTGGATACAAACCATGTCATCCGCGTTTGGCACAAGCCCTACATCACGCTGATCTGGCTTGGCGCTATTCTAATGTCGATTGCCGGCGCTCTGTCGCTCACGGATCGCCGCATGCGCATTGGCGTACCCATGCGAAGGGTGCACCCAGTCGGCCCGGACGCCGCAGAGTAACAAACTGCAAGCGGGCGTTGTGGCGGGGAGCGTTATGCGGAAGCTGTCCCGGCTCGAAAAGGCTGGGCGATCATGACTAAGGCCCATCTGGGCAGGGTCGTTGACTCGACATCACCAACTCTCTAGCCAATCTGCCTAAAAATTGGGAAGTTCTGCAAAAGCCAGAACGCGAACAACGATAGTTGCCCGGTAACCATGGCCACGCCCATTGCTATCATGGCGACTCCCGCAACGATCTGCAACCATCGCCCTGCACTGCGCATCACCTTTAGCCTCTCGGCCAGGCCCTGTATGAACAAGGCGGAGAACACGAAAGGTAATCCAAGCCCGATTGAGTATACCGCTAGGAGCAAAACACCGCTCGATGCTGTGGCGGATACCGCGCTAACCGTCAGTATGGCGCCCAGCACAGGGCCGATACATGGGGTCCAACCGAATCCGAATGCCAGTCCCAGAAGGTAGGCGCCAGCGGGGCGCCCACCCTGGATGGCGCCGTGAAATCGTATGTCCCGGTCCATCCAGGTAAACCTGATCAGCCCGGTCGTAAATATCCCAAACACAATGACCAAAGTGCCGCCGATCAGATTGGCTTCGGATCGGTAGGATAGCAAAAGCTGACTGACGAGCGTGGCGCTGGCGCCAAGTGCGATAAAGACCGTCGAAAAACCTAGGACAAAGCATAGGCTTAGCAAAAGAGCAACAATACCGCCCCGGTCGATGACCGAAGATCGGTCTGCTGCGGAATTTCCGGCGATATAGGAGACGTAGCCGGGAACCAGTGGCAGCACGCATGGGGACAAAAACGACACCGCCCCTGCGAGGAAGGCCGTCAGAACACCGATGTTGGAAATTTCCACTAATTGACCGTAGGTGGTTGAAACTGGGAAGTGTTCCCGCTCTCTAGATAGAGACGGATTGCATTTGCGATGTGCGGCAGGTCCCATTCCACGGGACCGACCCAGCGATAGACTTCAATTCCATCCCTGCTGATGAGAAGGGTCGTTGGAAGGCCAACCACGCCGGCCACCTCCATGACATTCATGGAGGGATCGAGATAAATATCCAAGCTCTTCACGTTGATCTCATCGAAGAATGGCCGCACGGCCTCGTTCCCGGTGCGATCGATGGATAAGGCCACGACCTTAATCTGGTCGCTACCAACGTCCTGTTGCAACCGGTCAAGCGCCGGCATCTCCTCGCGGCAAGGGGCACACCATGTCGCCCAGACGTTCAGTAGCGTCACCCTGCCTTGGAACTCCGCCAAGCTTGTAGCGCGGCCCTTTGCGTCGGTGAAAGCAATGTCCGAGAGGGACGTGGCGCGCATCGATTCAGTAGCAGACTTTCCGTCTGGCGAAGGCAGAACGAACACTCCGATCAAAAGCGACACGAGAGCAAGCAGCCCAATCGGTACACACCACCATAGTACCCTCATGACCGAACTCTTGGGGTGAATTGCCCGAGGGGACATATCGACACTGAACGACTCATCATCGACAGCGATCATACACGCCAGCGTTGCGCGGCGCGAGTTTTGGTGCGTGCGGTCGAGGTCGAACTGTCGCCGCCAGATTGAGACGGATCCGTGATTATTGGCGCCGGCCTCATCTGGCCTGCCTAGGTGCGATTGGCCGCGTGTCCATACCGACATTGAACGGGTCCAAGCCCCACACGAGCCCGTAGAGGAGCCAAGTATGCCGCCAATGTTCACCTTCGTGCAGAGTCGATGCCATCACAATGCCGACAAGCGAGATAAGCAGCGCGATCGTGAGTTCGTTTTTAGTGCGCCGGTAGTTCCGGATCGATACGACAACGCTCCCAATGGCAAGAGTAACGTAACTGATGCCGCCGCCCCAGCCATAGTTGACGAATGAGCTTAGCCAGATGTTGTGAATCGGCTCAGGAAAGATTTTCTCGAGCTGGAGCACCCCGACCCCGATGGGGTTCTGGAAAATCATTGGCAGCACGAGCGCATATCGTGCGTACCGTCCCTCCTCCCCAAGATCGTAGGATTTGGCAAAGGTAAGGCGATCCATGAGCTTTTCGGTAAATTCAGCCGAAATCATGCTGGCGACGGCAAACAGCACAATACCGGTCGCGACAAGGCCGCCGACAATTAGCAACAGCCGACGCGGGTGGCCGCGGTTGTGAAAGAAGACGAAGGCAAAGAAGCAGCCAAACCCAGCGACAACGGCGATGCGTGAGAAAGAGAGCAAGATGCCAACCAGGACAATTGCCAAAGCACCACTGAGCAGCACTTTGCCTTGGCCCCGAGAGAGGAAGTAGGCACAGAAAACCGCGGCCGGAATCAAAAACGAGCCATACATGTTAGGGTCGTCAATGAGACCCTTGGCTCGCCCGTCCCAAGTCAGCAGTTCAATCTGGGTCAAGAAGCCGACTGTCCCAAGGATTGAAGCAACCACGCAGGAGACGATGTAGACCTTCATAAACCTTTCGAAGTGTTGGCGGTGCCAGCTCATCGAAACGAGGGCGCCGATCATTCCAATGGAGATAGCAAAGGTCTTTGCAGTGAGCTCGAAGCTGACCAAATCCTGATTGAGATACGGCATTGACGCGAGGAAAAAGGAAACGGCCCATGCGCCTAGAAGGAGGGCCAAAAGTATAGCCCGCCGGGTCACCTCCAGCTTTTTGAAGAGCATCATATAGATAAGGGTGATCAGAAGAGATGCGATGAACAGAAGATCTACAGGCGACGGCCTCGTTAGGGTGAAATTCATGGCCAGCACGGCGATCAAAAAGATCAGATTCCGCGTGGCGAAAACGGCATATCTCAGGCTGGTGACGCTCACTCCTCTGTCGGGCGTTCCATCGCGGATCCCCGTGTTCATCCTCATGGCACGATGCCGCATCGGAGCAAGAATTTCATATTGGCAAGCCCTTCGCTGTCTCGCGCATTCCCGACCGCATTTTGCTTGACAGTCTGCTCAAGCAGCGCCTGCTTGAAGGTCTGCGTGACACATTGCATCGACGTTTGGGACAAGGCCCACATGGTCACACCAAGAAGTTGAAAACCCGTGAAGCTTGGGGCTAAGCCACGGAATCAAACTTGCCGACTACCCGCGTTCCCGAGGGTCCTCGATGTCCGGATCAAGAGGGGTCCGCTGGAAAGGAGGCAAGATAACCAGTCAGCGAGGAAAATTTCGAGACGAGGTTGGTCAAGATGCGCCGCCCCATTCGCCGTGACACCCGAACACGAAGGTCAGTTCGGGTGAATTTCCGGGAGGTGCGAGCTTGACCGCGAGGGTCAGCCCATTTTTCGAGGCTTGCCGGGAGCTTCCTCCTATGCTTATTGCAAATGACTTGCAAACGCATCGAGGCCGGTAGTTGGACGCGCGTGTACCCAAGACATTTTCAGGTTGGAAGCAACTCAACCGCGATGCCTCGCTGTCCGACGTCCACCGCTCGATCCCAGTGCAGTCCCAGCCATCGGTTTGGCGTCGCGCGGCGGCGTTCGTCGGTCCGGGTTATTTGGTGGCGGTCGGCTATATGGACCCAGGCAACTGGGCAACCTCCCTGGCAGGCGGCTCCAAGTTCGGCTACGCGCTCCTAGTCGTCGCGCTGGTATCGAACATCATGGCGATCGTGCTGCAGTCGCTGTGTGCCCGGCTCGCCATCGCGTCTGGCCGGGACCTGGCGCAGGCATGCCGGGACGCGTTTCCCAAGCCTGTAGCCTACATGCTGTGGTTCCTGGCCGAGATCGCGATTATTGCGACCGATATCGCCGAGGTCATCGGCACGGCGATCGGCCTCAACCTTATCTTCGGCATCCCGCTCGAGATCGGCGTGCTCATCACCGCGCTCGACGTGTTCCTGATACTCTACCTGCAAAAGTTGGGGTTCAGGTGGGTGGAGGCGCTGATAGTTGCCTTGCTTGCCGTGGTCGCCGCCTGTTTCGTGGTCCAGATCGCTTTGGCCGACCCCAACTGGGGCGACGTGATCCGCGGCTTCGCACCCACGACGGAAGTCGTGACCAATCCCGAAATGCTCTACCTCGCCCTCGGAATCCTCGGGGCGACGGTGATGCCCCACAACCTTTATCTCCATTCGGGCATCGTTCAGACCCGCGACTACGGCGACAGCGTGCCGGAGAAAAAGGAGGCGCTGAAATTCGCCACCATAGACTCTACCGTCGCGCTCATGTTCGCTCTCTGCATCAACGCCTCGATCCTCATCCTTGCCGCAGCCACCTTCAACGTCGCCGGACAAACCAAGGTCGCGGAACTCGGGGAAGTCCATAACCTCCTCGCCCCGATGCTCGGGCTGGCTATCGCACCGGCGTTATTCGGCATCGCACTGCTGTGCTGCGGCATCAACTCGACCGTGACCGCCACCCTTGCGGGGCAGATCGTCATGGAGGGTTTCCTCAACATCCAACTCCCCCCATGGCTCCGTCGCCTGATCACCCGAGCGATCGCCATCATCCCGGCTGCAGGCGTCACCATCTGGTTCGGTCAATCAGGCACGGCACAGTTGCTTATCCTAACCCAGGTGGTGTTGAGCCTCCAACTGTCCTTTGCCGTCTTCCCGCTGGTCATGTTCACAGCGGACAAAACCAAGATGGGTGAACTCGTAGCGCCCAAGTGGCTCATCGCCTTCGCCGTGTTGATAGCGGTGGTGATCGCGGGGCTCAACGCCAAGCTGCTAGTGGACTTCGTGTTCTGAGATGGCAGGCACAACCGACATCGACACGCTCGTCCAAGAATGCCGTGCCAATGGTCTAAAGGCCACGGAAAATCTCAGGGCCGTCCTCGCCGTCCTGGCTGAGGGGGTGCGGCATCCGGACGTCGAAGAACTGCGCCGGGCGGTAGAGGCGAGAGGGCATCGCATCGCCTTGGCCAGCGTGTACCGTGTCGTCGCCCAACTCACCCGGGTCGGCATCGTTGAGACCCGCCATTTCGAGACAGGCAAGTCGAGGTACGAACTCGCAAAGGGCCAAATGCACGATCATCTGGTCGATATCGATACCGGTGACATCCTGGATTTCCACGATGCGGCAATGGACGAGATCGAGGAGCGTGTGGCCGCCAAACTGGGGTACAGGATCGTTCGGCGACGCGTCGAGCTCTATGCGGTACGAATAGAACCGCGCGCGTCGCTTCCGCTCACCGGAGCCGGCGGGGAGGATGAGGCGACCTGAGCTCGCAAGGCGCGACCTTATTTGCCTCGTCGACCACGAGGTTCGCTTAGTGGTTCGTCCGAACTGCGTGCTCCATTTGAGGGGGTGAGAAGACCCAAGAATCCAAGCCGACCCAACACCACAATTGCAAACGGCCAGATGATAGCGGACAGGAAGCTGTTCAGTGCCAAGCGGCCCTGGCTCTCCTCTCCGGTCAGCCCGGACCAAAGCAAGACTACCTCGACCGCAATGACGCAGATAAGCGGCAATGCGGTGGATCCGAAGCCCCGAAACGCAACCAAGGCGGTGAAGAACACAAGAAGTCCAGCATGCATGTGTAGGGGGTCGAACGTGATGTTCATAAATGGAAATCGCGGATGTGATGGCTACGGCTCACCGTGCACCATCATCCTTTACGTGGCCTTAAGGTTACTGACCTCAAAGTGCGGTCAGCGCAGGATCGCCCTCCGATTCCGGCCAACCAGATAGGTTTCCCATGCGACTGCTCGCCGGCATTGTTGTCATCCTTCTTTGCGTCTTTGGCGGCTACGCCGCAATGGGTGGCAAACTCGCCGTGCTGGTGCAGCCATGGGAATACGTCATTATCCTAGGTGCCGCGATCGGCGCGTTCATCATCGGCAACCAGGGTGCGGTCCTCAAGGGAACGCTGGGCGTAATCGGCAAGATCTTCAAGGGTCCAGCCTACAACAAGCAGGCATACCTCGAGCTGCTGGGCATGCAGTTCGCGATGTACAAGCTCGTGCAGGCGAAAGGCATCCTTGCCCTTGAGCAACACGTGGAAAACCCCAAGGAGTCCACGCTGTTCAACGCCTTCCCCACATTCGCGAAAAACCATCACGCGGTCGAATTCGTGTGCGACTACATGCGGATGGTCACTCTCGGATCGAACAACGTGCACGAGATGGAAGCACTCATGGACGAGGAACTCGAGACCCACCATCAGGAACAGGAACGTATGGTGGGCGCGCTGCAATCGCTTGCCGACGGCACCCCCGCCTTGGGCATCGTGGCTGCGGTGCTGGGCGTGATCAAGACGATGGGCTCGATCAGCGAGCCACCGGAGGTCCTGGGCCACATGATCGGCGGCGCCTTGGTCGGCACGTTCTTCGGCGTGTTCATCGCCTACGGCCTGTTTGGTCCAATGGCACAGTCACTACGCGGAACCTACGAGTCCGAATCCAAGTACTTCCTGTCCCTCAAGACCGGCCTGCTTGCCCACATTTCTGGCCAGGTGCCGGTCATGGCGGTCGAATTCGCTCGCAAGGCGCTCATGTCCGAGGTGAGGCCGACGTTCGAGGAAGTCGACCTGGCAACACAGAACCTGCCGGCCACCACCTGATCTTAAGCGTTGACGCTCCTGAACCTTCAGGTCGGCTTCAAGCCATGCCTGAAGGTTTCAGACGAGGTAGGGGTCAGGTTTCGAAGGTTACCTTGCCAGCCATGTCGAATTCGTAGACGTCATCGCGGAAGCTGACGACACCCTGGCGGTTTGCCCAAGCCGAGATGTAGGTGGTATGAATTTCCACCGGATCTCGGACATCGACATCCTTCCGTTCGCCGGTTGAAAACACGTTGGTGATTTCCCCTGGACCCCAGTCGCCGTTGTCGCGCAGGACCCAGCCGACGAAATCCTGTACCTGGTCCACCCGCACGCAGCCCGAAGAATAGAACCGAGCGTTCTCTCCGAAGAGCCCCTTTGTCGGAGTGTCGTGCAGGTAGACGGCATGGCGGTTGTGGAAGTTGATCTTTACGTTGCCCATTGCATTGAGCGGGCCCGGGTCTTGCCGGAAACTGTAGTTGACTGCCTGCTCAGTCTGCCAATCGATGTCGGTGGGCTGCAACTCGGCGCCGCTGCTGTCGTAGATCCGGATCTGCTGCTCGGTCAGGTAGTTTGGGTTTTCGTTCATGTACTTGATGAGATCTCGCCGGATGATCGACACCGGCACGTTCCAGAACGGGTTGAAATTGATCTGGTGAATGCGGCTCTTCAGGATCGGCGTTTGCCGGTCAATCCGACCGACCACTGCTGTGTGCCTGCGCACCACCGTGCCACCCTCCACCGTCTCGATAAATGCCGCGGGGATGTTGACCACGACATAGCGGTCGGCCAATGACGATGCCATGGCCTGGACGCGAAGGAGGTTGAGGCGCAACTGATGCAGGCGAGTCTCTGCCGGAACGTTCAACGCGTACCAGGTTGCCTCGTCAACTTGGCCGCTGACCTGTAGACCGTGTCTCGCTTGGAATCGTCTCAGGGCGGCGTCGGTGGTGGCATCGGCGACATTGTCGATGTTTTCGGCCATTGGCATGTCGGCGGAGGAGAGCAGTCGACGTTTTAGCTGGATCACGCCTTCGCGTGCCACCCCAAGGGTCACACCATAGGTCTCCTGCGGCACCTGCTCCCAGCCACCACGCGCCACAAACGGCTCGTATTGAGCAATGGCCATCAGAAGATTGTTGGCAGTATCGTAGGAGAGGATTGGCTCGTTTGTATCGATCGCCTGCAGCGCTGCGGCGCTATTGGCCTCGCGCTCGGCGTCGGTCAATGTCCGGTTCTGGTTCATCATATCCCAGAGCGACTGGGCTTGGGCTTTGCTGGGGGTGAGGATGGCCGCCCCAGCCGCTGCTGAAGCCAACCTTACGAAATCGCGCCTTCTCATTGATCTCTGCCTATCCTGAATGTGCGGGCCAAGCATATTGGCATAGCCCTTCTTCGAAAATGCAACTAGGTCCGATCACAGCGGTTTGAATATTTGACTTAGCGGGTCGACTGCGAGGCGTGAACCGCCGTTGGGTGCTCGGGAACCGCCAACTGGGCGTATAGCATCGCCCCAACGACCAAAATCACCGCGACAGCGACCAGCGTCAGCACAAGAGTTCGACATCGAACCAAAGCCTAGGGCCTCCTATAGACATTGGGTTTCCATAGCTCCCCCATGAAGCGAATTTGTGGTCGCAGAATGCAAGGGAACTCGCAGGGCGCCTACTCCGAGCGAACCCTTCGACCAACGGCAATCTCATTTGTGTGTTCAACCATATCGTCGAGCGTCGTTTCGATGTGTTTGTCATCAAGTCGGTAAAACACCTGCTTTCCGACACGGTGAGCGCTAACTATGCGTCCCGCCCGTAACAACCTCAGATGTTGACTGACCAGCGAGGGATCAAGTTTCAGTTCGTCCGCAAGGTCGCCCACCGATGTGCGGGAGTTGCGGCAGCGCAGCAGAATTCTCAAGCGCGTAGGATCGCCAAGAAGCTTGAACGTCGCGGCCAACGCCATTGTCACCCGATGCTTGTCAGGCCCTTTGCTCAGAGCGTCAAACCCTTTCCAATGATGCCGGTGATGACGTCCTTGCCGCCAGCGGCGCCAGCCACCTCATGAGTGGGCGCTCGATCCCGATATGCAGAAGCCAACCCCCAAGCGTGGCACACCCAATGGCAAGAACTGCGATGGGCAGATACATGCCCGAGTAACCGAAGCTGGCGTATGCAAATGCCGAAAGCGCGCCAACGACATAGATGTGGGACAGGTACGTCGAATAAGACGCATCACCAATCTGCTCAAGAAATGCCATCGTGGAGATATGTGCTTCTAAGTGAACCGCAAGGAAGACCGCACAACTGGCAAAGGTTAGGGCGCCCAGAAAGGCGGTCCAGTCCTCCACCGCGGGAGACGGCCAAAACATCCCCAAGGCAAACCCAACCAGAGCGACCGCTCCGGCGCCCCACAGCACGACGGGCGGGGCAGACGCTGTTTTGCGATTTGCCATTAGCCCGAGCACCATGCCCACGCAGAATGCGAGCGGCATATAGCTGGTGTAGAAAACGGCGAAGTCGCCTGTGGGCCGCGCTATCGCACCGAACAAAGCCATCCCGCTGAACCAAATTGTCAAGATCACCACCCGTGGTGTCGATCGAAGAAGGCAGAGGACGGCAAAGCAAAAGTAAAAATACACCTCATAGTTGATGGTCCAGCCCAGCTTGTAGATCGGATGGATGCCACCGCTCGTCTCGTTGTAGAACGGGATAAACAGCAGCGACTGCCAGAGCTGCGACCAGTCGAAGGTCATGCTTTTGAACAGTTGCGGGGCCAGCAAAGCCAGACCCGCAGTAAACAGGGTGGCGGCCCAATACATGGGGATGACACGCACAGCCCTGCGGCGTAGGAACAACCAACCTTCGAACGCTCCATCGCCGGTGACGACCACCATGATAAAACCAGAGATGACGAAGAAGAGGATTACACCCAACCAGCCCCACCGACCATAAACCATCGGCTCATCGATCAGCGGATAGAGAAAGGCATGCGACGCGACGACGAGAGTGGCCGCCAATCCGCGCAGATATTGAATGGAGCCAAATCGCCTCGTCATGAGCCTCCATGCTCCGCTCGGATCGCTGACACGAGGTCATCGAGTGAGGCACGGTCGAGCGGACCGACATGTCGGCGCAGCACGAGGCCGTCCCCCCTGACGAGGAAAGTCTCGGGCACACCGTAGACGCCCCAATCGATGGACGCTCGGCCGTTTCTGTCGGCTCCGATCGCATCATAGGGATTGCCGAGCTCATCGAGGAAGGCGACGGCATTCGCCTCCTCATCCTTGAGGTTGATGCCGAGGAGCCTGACGCCGGTCCGCGCTTTCAATTCGACCAGCAACGGATGCTCGTCCCGGCAGGGGATGCACCAGCTCGCGAAGACGTTGACCACGCTGACCTGTCCGATCAGGTCTCTCCGCCCCAGGCCCGGCACGCCTGAAAGTGCAAGAGGCGGCAGCAAAAACTCAGGTGCAGGCTTGTTGACCAGCACAGAAGGTAGATCGGTCGACGGATTTCTGAGCGTGACGGCGAAAACTCCGACCAGAGCGAGCAAGGCCACGAGCGGCAGCCCGGCGAGCAACACCCTACGCGAGGGCCTGGGGGGTGATCCTTCCGAGCTCAAGGAGTGACCACCGAAGGCGCGGGCTCCTGAATCGGCACCAAGGGGTCTGACCCCGGCGTGGAGGTTGACGCACTATTGGGTGGAACATTGGGTGCTCTTGTTGGTTCGGGCATCGTGACTCTGAGGAAGGTCGGAATGACGAAGAACCATGCGACGACGAAAAGCATGGTCGCCCAAAGTACATAGTGGAATAACCGCATCGGGAGCGGTGCCTTATAGGCCATAGTCTGCCTCCGCTGTCAAAGTGCCGCATTTCATCATGACGGGTGGTTCTCGCGCACAGGAACCGTTCTACGAAGATCGAGAAGCGCTCCGCCGAACAGGATCACCACACCGAAGGTTATCCAAATGTCGGCCAGGTTGTTGGTGAAGAGCGGCGCGTCCAGGCTACCGAAGGACAGAAAGTCAGTGACTGCCCCGTTGATCAACCGGTCGATCAGATTCGAGGTCGCTCCGCCTAGAATGCTGCCGATAGCAACATATTCCCTTTCCAATCGGGAGCGGGCGAACCAAACAGTGAGTGCGACGGTCATCACTGCGGTCACCAGAGTTACGGGCCACGGCGACCCGGCGAACCATCCGAAGGACACGCCCGGATTGGAGACGAGACGCAAGGATAGACCGGGCGCGAGCGGTATTGCCTCCGCAACTCCGCTGAGATTCTGCATGGCCCAGAACTTCGCCCCCAGATCGACTGCAACGAGGATGGGGATCAGGTAAAGACCTACCGTGAACTTCCTCACGCCTTGCCCCCCAATCCCTTCCAACCGAGGAGGCGCATGGCGTTCGCCGTGACCAGCACAGTCGCGCCGGTGTCGGCAAGAATGGCAGGCCACAGGCCGGTTACGCCAATGACGGTCGTCACCAGGAAGAATGCCTTCAGCCCCAGTGAGATCGTGATGTTTTGAGTTATGTTGGACATGGTGGCCCGCGACAGCAGGATCATATTGGCGACATCGACGACACGCCCGTGCAGCACCGCGGCGTCTGCCGTTTCGAGGGCAACATCTGTCCCCCCGCCCATGGCGATGCCGATATCGGCGGCAGCGAGGGCCGGCGCGTCGTTGATGCCATCACCGACCTTTGCCACGATCTTGCCGCTGGCCTTGAGCTCACCGACGATGCGCTGCTTGTCTTCCGGCAGCAGTTCGGCGCGCGGCTCGATGCCCAGCGTCTTTCCGATCGCAGCGGCGGTGCGCTTGTTGTCGCCGGTCAGCATGACGATGTCGGCGCCGAGATCCTTGAGCGCCTTCAGGCCCTCGACCGCATCCGGACGGGGCTCGTCGCGCATCGCGATCAGTCCCGCGACCACGCCGTTTGCCAAGAGAACCGATACCGTCTTGCCTTCGTCATTGAGGGCGACGATCCGGGCATCCAGTTCAGCACCGAGCATGACCTTCTCGGCAGCGGCCTTAGGTGAACCCAGGAACAGTTCGACACCACCCACGGTCCCGACGACACCCTTGCCGCCGACCGCCCCTGCCTTGGTGGACTGCGCTGGCTCGATGCCATCGGCCTTGGCCTTAGCCAGGATGGCGCTGGCGAGCGGATGGCTCGAACCGACTTCCAGCGCGGCCGCCAGTTCCAACGTCTCCCGCTCCGACTTCGACCCGGCCACGATATCGGTGACCTGTGGCTTGCCGGCGGTCAGCGTACCGGTCTTGTCAAGCGCGACCATGTTGATCTTGCCAAGGGACTCGAGCACGGCGCCGCCCTTCATCAAGAGCCCGCGGCGGGCGCCGGCGGAAAGTGCCGCAGCGATGGCGGCTGGGGTGGAGATGACCAGGGCGCAAGGGCACCCGATAAGCAGAACGGCCAGACCCTTGTAAATCCACTCGTCCCAAGGCTCGCCGGTCACCAGCGGTGGCAGGATGGCTATCAGCGCAGCGACCACCATCACGCCCGGTGTGTAGTAGCGCGAGAAGCGGTCGATGAAGCGCTCGGTCGGCGCCTTGGATTCCTGGGCTTCCTCGACTAACGCGATGATACGCGAGATGGTGTTGTCGGCAGCGGCAGCTGTCACGCGGATGCGCAAGGCACCTTCCTGGTTGATGGTGCCGGCGAAGACCTGGTCGTCGACCTGCTTCCGCTTGGGCACGGACTCGCCCGTTACCGGAGCCTCGTCGATCGCGCTTTCGCCGGAGACGATAACGCCGTCAGCGGGCACACGATCTCCCGGGCGGACCAAGATAATGTCCTCGATCGCAAGGGACTCAGCAGGCACTTCCTCGGTCTTGCCGCCGACTTCCTTGAAGGCGGTTTTCGGCACCAGTGTCGCGAGGGCCTTGATGCTGGCGCGGGCGCGACCGGTGGCCACGCCTTCCAGCAGTTCGCCGACGAGGAACAGCAGCACCACAATGGCTGCCTCCTCCGCGGCGTTGATGAACACGGCTCCGACCGCGGCGACGGTCATCAGGGTCTCGATGGAGAACGGACTTCCGTTGACGGCCCCGACATAGGCGCGACGGGCTATAGGGAGCAGGCCAACGAACATCGCTGCGATGAAGACCCACTGCTCGACCTGCGGAAAGATTTGCCCCGCGGCGAATGCCACTGCGACAGCGATGCCAGCGATGATCGTCAGCCGAGCCTTCGTGGTCTTCCACCAAGGCCCCTCCTCCAAAAAATGGTCGTGACCGTGCAGTCCCTCGAGTTTATCGTCATCGCGTTTTTTCGCAGCGCTCGACCTTTCAGAATTGCGATCTGAGCCATGCAGTCGTGCGTGCACGCTATGGTCGTGCGCGGCATGCCGGTGGCCATCGTGGTCGTGATCCGAGTGGTCGTGGCCCTCGTGATCGTGGTCGTCGATGTCGTCCACGGAATCTTCCGCTGCGGTCTCTGACGCCTGGCGCGTCGGCAGTTCGATAGCCTTGTAGCCAAGGCTTGTGACCTTCTTGGCCACTGCGCTCACATCCGTGCTAGCGTCGTGCCGTACGGTCATGGTGCCCGACACAACAGAGACTGAGACGTCCTCAACGCCACCGATTCTCCTGACTGCGGTGTCGATCTTGGACGCACAACTGGCGCAATCCATGCCCTCCACACGGAATCGTGTAGTGTCCAGTTCAGCGGTCATAGCTTGAGCTCCTTGCAATCCATGCACCGCCCCTACATCCTCTAGCCACTGTAGGAGCAAGCACAAAATGCATCACGGTATCGCTATTGGGAAGGTTTCCGAGGCCGCGCACGTCAAGATCCCCACTATCCGCTACTATGAGCAGATCGGCCTCCTCGCCCCTGACAGAACAGACGGAAATCGACGCACTTACGGGCATGACGATATTGAACGTCTGACCTTCATCAGGCATTCGCGCGAATTAGGCTTCGATATCGATGAGATCCGCACCTTATTGTCATTGCAGGACCATCCCCACCAACCTTGCCACGAGGCGGACACGATCGCCAAAGTCCGGTTGGTCGAGGTGAAGCGCAAGATCGCCAGCCTGACTGCACTTAAGGCTGAATTGGAGCGCATGGTCGAGGGCTGCACTCATGGTCGCGTAGAAACCTGTAGGTTCATCGAGATTCTCGCGGATCACGGCAAGTGCGTGTTCCACGATTCGGTGGCAGCCGCGTGATTACGATCCGCGTAGATCTTTGGGCTCGATAGCGACGATTTGTCCCGGCGATGCCCGAAACCGCATTGAATCCTGGTCAGGCCGTGCTTGCTGACTTTACCGCTCACGACCACGTGATCGTCCCGTAGTCTGGCAAGCCTCAAAATTGCCCATCTAAACCTTTTGTCCGATACCCACGATCAGGCATTCGTAGAGGGGAATATGGGAGAGCGGGGCGGAATTCGGTTAGGGAGACGGCCGAGCCACCGCTACATGCATCTGCAGGGCTTCGTGGACGAGGCGGCACTGACAGTTTTGTCGGCTGAAGGGGCCGAGCCTGGCGGGCGGGAGGTCAGCATGGGCTGGCTGGCCGGCACCGTCCTGACCGGCCTCACCTCGGTCCTGCTCATGGGTGCCGCTCTCTACGTATCGTTCGCCGGCGTCGACAGCTTCTCGACCGCCTACAAGGCACTCGATCTCGCCCCTTCGGAAATCATGACCGCGGCAGTCGCCGAAGGCAAGACGGACCGACTGCGCCCGATCCTGACCACCAAATCGACGCGAAACGAGATCGAGGCCAGCGTGATGGAGGCAGTTGGTGGCAGCAACGTCATCCGTAACGCCACGTTCGTTTTGGTGAACGCTACCTTGGCGACGTCTGAAACGGTACTGACCGACGACGTTGCTGCCTACCAGCCGCAGGATTATCTTGACGCAGTGGAGGACGAGATCGCGTCAACCTCGCTGGTGAGCCTCGACGTCATAGGGGAGCCCGTGGACGCAGAGGTCGTCGTCACCACGTCACTTTTGCCGTTCGAGTTCGTGCCCGGCGTTTATATCGATGATGCAGCTGCCGCATCCTTCGCCTCCATCGGAATTTCCGAGAGCGTGCAGGACTACGCGATGGCCTATGCCTCCATGCCAGGCAACCCGTACGACATGGCGTCCCCGTCGATGGGTGTGGCCGAGAATGTCACGGTCGTGCCCAAGAACACCGTGGTCGGCGACGGCCTGCGGGTCACCGAGCGGATCGTAAAGCTGGAGGAGACGACAAACCTCGCCGATGCCCTGTTGAAGAATGGATTCAACAGGGCATCGGCTGAATTGGTCTTGGCGACCGTGCGCAACATCGTCCCAGTGACGACGCTGGCCGCGCGATCGCGGCTTCGCATCTTGCTTGGTCCTTCGCGGTCGGGGCCTGGGCTGATCCCGTATCGGCTCAGCATTTATAGTCACAACGACGCTACCAATTCCGATGCCCATGTCGCGACCGTCGCCCTTACGGATGCCGGCCAGTACGTCCTGGGCCTAGCGCCATCCGAGATGGCCTTCGCCGAGGACAGCACCGAGCGCATCAGCGTAGCGAACCTGCCCACAATCTACAAAGCGATCTGGGAGACCGGGAGACGGAACGAACTAGACGACACCACCATCTCGAGGATCATCGCCCTGGTGGCCTATGACGTCGACCTGACCCGAAAGGTCCAACCCGGCGACTCGATCGAACTACTGCAGGCGGCAGCGGCGGAAGCTCTGCCGGCCCAACTGCTGTATGTCAGCCTGACGCTCGGCGGGTCTGAGCGGAGTTTCTATCGCTTCCGCACCGACGACGGCGCCGTCGCCTATTTCGACGAGAGCGGCGAGAGTGGTAAGCGCTTCCTGCTGCGCCGGCCGCTCGAGGGTGGCGGTCGTCTGACCTCGGCAATGGGATCCCGCATTGACCCGTTCAATGGCGGCAACGCCAGCCACGAAGGCACCGACTTCGCGGCGCCGCGCGGAACACCGATCTTCGCGGCCGCCGACGGCACTGTTGAGATGGCACAATGGTATTCCGGTTATGGCCGCTATGTGCGGCTATCACACGCCAATGGCTACCAGACTGCCTATGCGCACATGAATCAGATTGCCGATGGTCTTGCCCAGGGGGATACAGTTCGCCAAGGCCAAGTCATCGGCTACGTCGGTTCCACTGGCCGTTCGACGGGCAACCACCTGCATTTCGAACTGGAGATCAACGGCCGCATCGCCGATCCGTTGGAGGTGAAGCTTCCGCGGGCACGATCCCTTCCGCCCCAATACGAGCGCGGCCTGCAGCAGACAATTGAACAGGTGCGCGCCATCATGGGGACTTCTGAAGGAGAAGAGGACGCAGCTGCATGATCGGAGTAAACAAGGCGGGCCCAGATGGAAAGACGCATTGCCCGGTGCCATCGCTACCCTGTTTCTAAAAGGCCCGCCCAATCTTAGCAATTAACCAACCGCGTCGGCGAGTCGACACTGTCGTAGCGATAGCAACCTTCCATTAACCTCTAGGGACGGAAATGGCATCATGACCTTTCGCCGTCTCAGATCTTGGCCCCCAACCGCTGCGATGATTGCGCTGCTTCTTGCTATGACGCTACTTCTGGGACTGCCGATGTCCCATGCCGCCTCCTATCCCACTCCGAACGGCGTCAACATCCTTCAGTCGGTGGACGGGCAGGGCCATCCCCGCGGAGCGGCGCACGCACATTGTCCATGCCCCAACGAACAGGTGAGGAGCAGTTTGCTCAAGGTGAACGTGCCTCACAAAGAACCTGTACTAGCGGTTTGGCAACGCACCGATACCTCTTCTCTCAAGGGGACGGTACCGCACCCTCTCGATCGTCCGCCTATAGACTCCTGACACGCAACCGGGGCGGAAAGTAGCGCCACGCTCGCATGTGCGCGTGTTCCACGGCGCACCTCCTAGTCATGGAATCTCGTTATGCAAATCAACGATCAACCGATTGCGCTGGAGGGCGCGAAAAGCGTTCGGACGAACATAACGCGTCGACGTATCTCCATCATGGCTATCGTCATGGCTATCGGTTTTTCCATCGTCGCCGCTCGCCTGCTGCAACTCGGGTCTGTCGAGACGGAGACGGTGATCGAGGGCAGGACGATTAGTGAGATCGAAGCCTCCCGACCGGCTATTCTCGATCGGAACGGACTACCCATGGCCGTGGACGTCCGCGTCCCCTCCCTCTATGCGGAGCCCCGGCGGATCATCGACGTGGCAGAAGCGGTTATTGCCCTGCGAACGGTGCTGCCCGAATTGGACGAAGCTTGGCTGCGCGAACGCCTGACTGGAGACAAAGGGTTTGTCTGGATCAAACGGGAACTGACGCCCGCCATCCGTGATCAAGTAATGCGACTGGGAGTACCCGGCATTGACTTCCTCACCGAAAGTCGCCGCTTCTACCCTGGCGGCGCCGATGCCGCCCATGTGCTGGGCACCGTAAACATCGACAGTCAGGGCATCTCCGGTATCGAACGCGGCATCGATGATGGTGGCATAGCCGCCTTGCAGGCCTTCGGCCTCGCGCGCGACCAGGAGTTGCAACCGATAACACTGAGCATAGACATGCGCGTTCAGTACGCAATGCGGGCGGAATTGGTCGACGCTATCACCCGTTACAAGTCCCTCGCCGCAGCGGGCGTCGTGCTCGATGTGCGTACGGGCGAGGTGATGGCGATGGTCTCGCTGCCTGACTTTAATCCCAATGCCCCTGCTTCTGCATTGGAAGAGGGGCGTTTCAATCGCATAACCGCCGGCAATTTCGAGTTGGGGTCCGTTGTCAAAACAGTGTCCTTCGCAGCGGCGCTCGACAGCGGCGCCGTGACCTTGGCGGACTCCTTCGATGCCCGCTTTCCAGTCCGCTTCGGCAGGTTCGCGATCAACGACTTCCGCGGCGAGGGCCGAATCCTGACCGTGCCGGAGATTTTCCGCTACTCCTCCAATGTCGGCACCATCCAGATGATGCAGCAAGTGGGCGAGGACAACTATCGCGCCTTCTTCAGCCGCATCGGCTTTGACCGCTCGATCATCACCGAACTCCCCGAACGGACACCTCCCAATGTCGCGACGGAGTTTTCGGATGTCGTGGCAGCGACCGCCTCATTCGGTCACGGATTCAGCGTTTCGCCGTTGCACATGGCGCGGGCGCTGGCGGCCTTCGTCAACGGTGGCAACCTGATGGCCCCGACATTCTATCCCAGAACTGAGCAAGAGGCGTTGGCGCTGTCCACTCGGGTGATCTCCGAGCAAACCAGCGCTCAACTCCGACAGCTATTGCGCTTCAACGCAGTCGTCGGATCTGGATCCCGGATGAACCGGCTGGCCCTAGGTTATCGGGTCGGTGGCAAGACTGGAACGGCGGAGAAGGTGATCGATGGCCGATACGGCACGGGCAAGAACCTCAACGTGTTCGTGACCGCGTTTCCCATGGAGGATCCGCAATACGTTATGTTGGTACTGTTGGACGAGGCATCCCCCGAAACTCCACAATCGGGCAATACAGCAGGCTGGAACGCAGGTGAGGTGTCTGGACGCATAATCGCCAAGATAGCGCCCATGCTGGGCGTCGCGCCGAGCGAGAGCGAGTCGTTCGACGATCAGGTAATGGCCGTAATGGAATGAGGCCGATAACAACTACCCGGCATCGCCAGACGACATGGGGGCAGTTAGAACGCCGCTGCTTGAAATGTAGACATCGAGACCGGGCACGCGCCTGAGGGGTCGAGCGGCTGACTACCCGGGGCAGCCTTGTTGAAGATATAGCGCCGCTCACAAACATCCCAAGTCGGAGGTTGCCTGGTCGCCTCGAATGCGTCTGTACCTTCCTTAAGATTTGTCCAGAACGCCAGGTGCGGGCTGGCGGCATTGGCGACCATGTTGGCCTCGCTCATGCGGAACGGCAGCAACTGCAACTGGAAGGATCGGTTTCCGCCTTTGAAGGTCTCCCTCGCCATGGCGTAGATTTCCTTTATGCCCTCGTCCGTCATGGCGTAGCACCCTACAGACTTACAATCGCCATGGATCATCAGGTTCGTGCCGGTACGGCCCCAAGCCTGGTCGAACTTGTTGGGAAAGCCTACATTGAACGACAGCCAATAGGACGATTTTGGGTTCATCAGCCCAGGCGTGACGTCGTAGAAGCCCTCGGGTGACTGGTAGTCCCCTTCCCTTACCTTCGGCCCCAATGCTCCCGACCACTTGCATATCTCATAAGACTTGAGGAGCGCATAGCTTCCCGAAGTCGTGCGTTTCCAGACCTCGAGTTCCGATGTTTGCTTGAACAGGCGAACCACCATCGGCTCTGACGGCGACGAGCCGATCGCTGCCATCCGGTCGATCAACGCCTTGGGTAGGGGAACGTTCTGCCGATTGTCGCCTACGAACTGGCTGCAGGCCGCCAGTGATATGGCGACCAAGATTGCGCAGGCAATGCGCAGCGCGCGTCCAAGTGTTGTGTACATTCGGTTTACCATGGTGAGATGGCTCACCATACTTTCGTCGCCTTACCGATAGGTTGCTGGGTAGCGGACTCTTATCACATCAAGGTGTTTGTCACGCGAATTGCCGGAAGTTGAGAAGAATAGGAGGGTTGCCCTTGACGGCTGGGCTGCGCTCCACAATGGACCGAGGGGGCAGGATACTACCAAGACGTGGACATTGCCGCAAAAAAGGGACCCGCACCGGGCCCCTCCTCAAGACTTCAATTACTTCTTGCTGCCGCTAGACTTGTCGCGGTGACCATGCGGGTCGAGGTCGCCTGGCTTATGGCCGGGATGATCGTGGTGCTCGCCGGGCTTCTCGGTCACCGACTTGTCGCGGTGGCCATGCGGATCGAGATCGCCTGACTTGTGGCCAGGGTGGTCATGGTGCTCACCGGGTGTTTCCTTTGCCATGATGGCTCTCCTCATGTTGCCGTTCGCAGGTAACGGGCATTCATGCGGCATGTTCCGAGATGCCGAAAACGTGACTGTGTAGCTGGTACGGTCTGACGCGCCGGCCCTAGAAGGCGCCACGACGTCGCGGCCGCTCCAGAGACGTGGGGCTCGGTCAGACGATGGCATTCCGGCGCGTGCAGAAACTCTGGTTGCCCGGGGCCTTAAGGCGATTGTAGGGCCGCCGAAACGACCAGCTCGGCGTCGCGCCCTGCTCCCGCTATCAACGCTGACGCCCTGTTCCGTTGCCATGGCCGTCCCAGTAGGAAAAGGCCCTTCTCGGCTTCCCTGGCCACCCATGACCGATCCTCGCGATACCCGATCGCCCAGATCACCGTCCCGAATTGGCCGGACGAGCCGTCCTTGAAGAAGACACCGGAACCGTTGGCCGCGGAAAGTCGAGGACGAACGGTGATGCCAGCAGCGCGCAGAGCGGGCAGGCTTCGGCCCCTATCGGGAAATGGATCTGCAGACCGCATCAACCTGCCGACCATCGAGGTTGGGCGGGAATAGAGCAGACCGGTACGGTGGAGCCACCACCACGTGTTGCGCCCAAGGATACGTTCGGGGAAGAGCCGACGCGGCTTACCGGTGGCCAGGGTAACCGCATGGGTCTGTGCCAGGTCCATGGCGATGTCCCGTCCCGAGGCCCCGTCGCCGACCACGAGGACGGCACCGGCCGCGGCGTCGTTCGGGTTGCGATAGGAGGTCGCGTCCAGTTGGACCACGCCGGCACCGAAACCCGAGCGCAACTCAGAGACGACCGGCGTTTGAAACGCGCCTGTCGCGTCAATCACGCCTCTCGCGCTAATCTCGGTCCCATCCTGTAGCCCCGCATGGAACTTGTCGCCCCAGGTCAACCGTATGACGCCTGCTCGAGACCGTACCGGCAAATCCAGCTTCGATGCGTATCTTTCAAGGTAGTCCGCGAACTCCTCGCGGCTGGCATAGCCTTCTTGGTCGCCCTCCAGCACCACTCCCGGCAAGCGGCTAAGCCCGCGTGGAGTGAACAAGGTCAGGGTGTCGTATCTGTTGCGCCAGCTGTCGCCGACTCTAGCGCCGGCATCCACGATGGCGAACTTCACCCGTCGTTCTCGCAACCAGTAGCCGGCGGCCAGACCTGCCTGTCCGGCGCCGATGACTAGGACATCGACGTCGTCCGTCACTGCGCCGCCACCTCGCTCGCCACCAGGTCGGCGAGGTTCTGCGGGTCGGTTCCGGAGGGCGCCTTGCCGTTGACGAAAAAGGTGGGGGTCTGCACTACGCCGAGCGATTCCACGTCCGCCATGTCGGTGTTCAGGACGCCGATGATCCCCGGGCGAAGCGCATCCTGTTTCGCCCTAGCTACGTCCAGCCCGGCCTCCCCGGCAAGCTGCCATGCCAGCTCGAGATTCGGGCCTTCGTGCGTCGCCCATTCCGGCTGGCGTGCCAGCAGTGCCTCGAGCACTGGGATGAACAGGTCTTGGAGACGCGCGGCCTCCAGAATCTTCACCGCCTCGTCGGATCCGTCATGGAATGCTGCGTAACGCAACACGAGCTTCACCTGGCCGGGATGGCGATCCATGATCTGCTTGACGATCGGATAGTATGCCCGGCAGGCCTCGCAACTCGGGTCGAAGAACTCGGCAATGGTCACCGGCGCATCGGCAGGCCCGATTACGAACGAATGTGGACGCACGTAACCTGCGTCCTCGAAATTCGCCACGACGGGCGAGGCGGGCTCAGGCGTCTGCTGTGTGTAGACCCAGGCACCGGCTCCAAAGATGATTACTGCCACGACGGCGACGGCGATAACTAGGAATCTGGAATTCATTTCGGGTTCCTGGCGAGTATGGCGAGAAGGGTGGAAATGGCGGCGAAGGACGCGGTTGCCATGAAGGGGAGCGGAACGCCCAGGACCACCATGCCGTCGCCGGAACAGGACGGGCCCGCGCGGCAGGGCTCGATCGGCGCCGTGAGAACGCCGGCATACATGAGCGAGTGGTATCCGGCGACCGCCAGGCCGGCGAGAGCCACGGGCAAGGCGTAGCGCCAGATGCCGGCATCATTGCGGAACGCGGCGACGCCCAGGATCAGTGCGAGCGGGAACATCGCGATGCGCTGGTACCAACATAGCACGCAAGGCATCTGTCCCATGACCTCGCCCACGAACAGAGCGCCGAAGGTCGATATCCCGGCCAATGTCCAAGCGGCGAACAGGATGGTCCAAGTGTTTCGTGTCAGGTGCGCCTCCCATGATCCCCTCAACCTACAATCTCATGCCACTAGAGGAGCAAGATAGTTCCTGCGGCCCGACCGGGTAAAAACGCCGCAGGGCTGCGGGCAGACCATATCATTGGTCGGCGGCGTATCGGATTTTTGGCGCCAGCATTGCTACCGCGCAAAAAGTTAGACGATTTCTTCCACCTGCAAATCATTCCTACTTGCAACAATCACGCGGTTAGCATCTAGTTGCGAATTATTCGCATGAAGGGTGATACATGCAGAACGAGCCTGCTGATACGGTCACACGCCGGAGCCTGCTTATTGGAGGTTTGGTAGCCGCGGGCGGAACCGCGGTCCTCGCCTCCACTGCGGTAGGTCAATCGATGCGGGGCCATGACATGGGCGCGATGCCCGCTGCCGAGCCGGCGAACCCCTATGCGGCGCCCTCCGCCCATGACGGCGCGCACGGCCAGATGATGACGGTCGGGCAGGTCGACCCCGAGACGAACGGCTTCGATCCGACGCCGATGCTGACCGAATGGGATCTCGGTACCGTCACCATGCTCGAGGACGGGCGCGTGCTTCGGACATTCGAGGTGGAAGCCGTAGACAAAGAGATCGAGATCGCGCCCGGGGTGATGTTCCCCGCTTGGACCTTCAATGGCCGTGTCCCGGGTCCGGCCCTTCGGGCGAAGGAAGGCGAGCGCCTTCGCATCGTTTTCCGCAACTATGGGTCACACCCACATTCGATGCATTTCCATGGCATCCACTCGTGGCGCATGGACGGTGTGCCCGGCGCCGGCCTGATCAACCCCGGCGAGGAGTTTATCTACGAGTTCGACGCCAAGCCGTTCGGTTGCCACCTTTACCATTGCCACGCCCTGCCCCTGAAGCGGCACATGCACAAGGGGATGTATGGCGCCTTCGTTATCGACCCCGACCCTGCCCTGCACCCTGAATTCGAGGCCGTGGCCAAGTCGCGCCTGCTCGGTACGCCCGAAAACGCCCGTTGGCAGGAAATGGTCATGGTGATGAACGCGTTTGACACCAACTTCGACGGCGAGAACGAGTTCTATGCCGTCAACACTGTCGCGCATGCCTATGCCGTGCAGCCGATCCGCATCGAGAAGTCGCGGCCCGTCCGCATTTATCTGATCAACGTGACCGAGTTCGACCCCATCAACTCGTTCCACCTCCACGCCAACTTCTTCGACTATTTCGATACCGGCACCACGCTGACTCCCACGCTGCGGACCGTTGACCTGATCATGCAGTGCCAGGCGCAGCGCGGCATCCTCGAGTTCAGCTACGCAGACCACGAGGCCGGCCAATACATGTTCCACGCGCATCAAGCCGAGTTCACCGAGCTGGGCTGGATGGGCATGTTCGACGTGGTGGAGGGCTAGACCATGACCGCTCCTGAGATGACCGCCGGCCCGTCGGGGGATCGCCCCAATCGCCTGATGCTCCTCTGGCTACTGGTGCCGCTAGCTATCCTGGGGATCGCCATCGCCTGGATCGCATCCGCCGACCCGCTGCGCAGCTTCAACAATGGGGCGCCGCCCGTGGAGGCATTCACCTACGAAAGGACGATCCTGGACGGTAACGGCATGCGCGTGCTCGTGCGCGCAGGGGGATCGGAGCCGATGACCGTCGCCCAGGTCCAGGTTGACGATGCCTACTGGAGTTTCACCCAGCATCCTCCCGGCCCGATCGCCCGCGGCAGCACCGTGTGGCTCAGCATCCCCTATCCATGGGTGCTCGGCGAAGCGCACGCCATCAACATCGTCACCAACACCGGCGCCACGTTTCTGCACGAGATACCAGTAGCCGTCCCCACTCCAGTCCCGACGCAATCGCTGCTCTGGCAGCAGGCCCTAGTCGGTCTGATCGTCGGCGTGCTCCCTGTTGCCATCGGCCTGCTCTGCTATCCCGCCATGCGGGGTGTGGGCGCGGCCGGCATGAACTTCGTTCTGGCGCTGACGGTCGGATTGCTCGCCTTCCTGTTGGTCGACATGACCCTGGAGGCACTAGAGATAAGCGCTGCATCGGCTGCCCTATTCCAGGGGCCGCTGCTAGTGCTTCTGGCCGGCTCCGCCAGCTTCATGCTGCTCATGGCAATCGGACGCTGGCGCGGTGCACCGGCCGGGCTCGCCCTTTCGTTCTACATCGCGCTTGGCATCGGCTTGCACAATTTTGGCGAGGGGCTTGCGATCGGTGCGGCTTTCGCCGCCGGGTCGGCCGGTCTAGGAACGTTCTTGGTGCTGGGTTTCGCGGTGCACAACGTCACCGAGGGAATTGGCATTGCGGCCCCGATTCTCAAGGCCAAGCCGCCGCTCTGGAGCTTCGCGGCCCTGACCCTGCTGGCCGGTGCGCCCGCGGTGGTCGGACTCTGGATCGGCAGCCTCGCCTACGCCCCGCAATGGACCGCCCTTTTCCTCGGTATCGGAGCAGGCGCCATCGCACAGGTTATCGTCGAGGTGACGTTATATATGACACGAACGGGCAAGGGGCGTGGCACGCTGCTGTCCATTCCAGTGATATGCGGTTTCCTGGTGGGCGTGGCCTTCATGTACGTGACCGCCGCCGTCATCAAGGTCTAACCCTTCCGGGAGACCGTGGACCTGCCACGGCCTCACCGCTATTTGACTCGCCGGGTTTGAACTGCGGTGGCAAGCATGTGTGATGACAAGCCAGGTCCTGGGAATTGCCGCTCTATTGATTTTCGTTTCCGGTGCGGGAGGCGTTGGCGGCGCTGAGCTTACCGGCCCCCCCAAAGCTGTTCTGGAACTCTTCACCAGCCAAGGCTGCCCGTTCTCCCCCGACGCGGATCGCCTCGTCTCCCAGCTCGCGGAACGTGGGGACGTGATTGCCCTCAATTATCACGTGGATTATTGGGACTATATCGGCTGGAAGGACACTTTCGGGAATCCCGCCAACGCCGAACTGCAGCGCAACTATGCCGCGCTGTGGGGCGCCAGCAAGCTCTACACCCCGCAGCTTGTCATTTCCGGCACGAGCGGCATGCTTGGCTCTGACGAAACCGGCGCTGTAGAGGCGATCGAGGCCGCAGGCATGATGCGCCAAGTCGAGCTGGTCCAGAACGGAGACAGCCTGAGTATCACCATCCCCGAACACGCAGGCGGACGACCTTCGATCGTCTGGCTCGTCACTTACATCGAGCAGGAAACCGTCTCCATCGAGGCCGGCGACAATGCTGGTAGGACTCTGTCCTACGACCACATCGTCACGAATCGAGCGCCTCTGGCGGCACTAGGTGCCGGCATGGGCGCTCAACTCGCTTTAGAAATCGGACGCGTACTGCCCGAACTCAACACGGGCCTGGCTGTTCTGGTGCAGGAGGATGTCGGCGGAATGCCCGGCCCCATTACGGGCGCCAGCAATTACGAGCGATGATAGTCGAGGACAGGAGCTTGCCGTTCGAGCGTGGGCTTTCCTACTTGTGCCTTTAGCGGCTGAAGATCACATCCTCTCGCCTCGAGGTTTCCGCCATGTCGCTTGTCACGCTCGCCGCAATCGTACTCACCGCCGCAATACTGGCCGCCGGCTATTTCGCCCTCGGCTTCTGGACGATGCTCATATTCACCTCAGGGTTCGTAACTGGGCTGGCTCTCTTCTTCGTGCGCCCAAGGATCGTGCCCTTCTCGGCGATACGTTGGCCATTCTTCATCGTGTTTGGCCTGTTTGTAGTGCATCGGGTCGAAGAGTACCTATTCGACTTCTTCGACAACCTCGCCGAGATCACCAAAGTGGCCACACCTGAGGTCACATCACCGAGTGTCGTCCTGATGGTGACGCTGTCGGTGGGGGCATGGCTGCTGGTACCTTTCCTGACCGGCAGAACCCGGTTCGGCACCTACCTAGCTTGGACATTTTTTTCCGCAATGGGCATCACCGAGTTGGCCCATCTCCTGGTCTTTCCCATTATTATAGGGCGCCCGTTCGCCCGGGAGCGGCCAGCGTGGTTCTGCTAGCGCCGGCATCTTGGTGGGGGCTAGCGATCCTCTGGGTTCGCGCTCGGCCGTAATCATATTGGCGTCCAGCACGCAGGGCACATGACAATAAGAAGCAGATCCTAGCCTCACCAAGCCAAACGAGATGTCGCAGACTCGTGGGGCTCCACACGGCAACTCACTTGACGTGCCACACCCCCTCGAAGGCGCCTTCATCCCCACCAATTCCAGCTGGTTTGGTGGCGGTCACGCCCCGCCGCCACCGCTGCATACGCGACCAAGCTGTAATGCACTCGGCCCTTAGACATCGATCGACCATGCAGGTTGAACCTGCTCTCTCGGCTTGGGGAGCGAGAACCTACAGGCAATGTTCCGCTCGGACAGGATTGTGTGGAACACACACCAGCTACGGCCTGTAAAACCGCACGAATCGAGGCTCGGGCGCGGCCTTAGGGAGAAAAAACACAAAGGACACAGTTCTGCTTGATCAGGCAAAAACGGTGGCCGGCAAGAGCTTCATCGCGCCGCACGCACACGCTCCGCCTGCTTCAGTGGCACTTTGGCCGCCGCCCGTCATACCGGACCGTTCAAGGCGTTTATCAGCGTCTTCAAACCGTCGAAGGACAAGCATGTGACTCTCACCCCCACACAACATGAGCTTCCCGCCTGACCAATGTTATCATTAGGATGAAACAAAACGGTCACTCCCCCGTGGGAGGAGGTATGATCGAGCTTCCAGAATTTACTGTGTAGGCGCAACCGTGGCGGCAGGTTCAGTGGGTGCTATAGCATCTGGACTTGCTGGCGACACTGTCCCGCCGGTCGGCAGCGCGCCTTCTCTGGTCGGCTCCAAGGTAGCATCAGGGGTTTCGACCGCAGGCGCGGCGCCGGCGCTAGTGCTGACAAAATCGGTAGGCACCAGCGGATCGATCTCGGCGGCGAACTGCTCGAGCGTCTTGTTACCAGTGAGCGTCTTGCCATTTATATAGAATGTCGGGGTGCCTGAGAGGCCAAACTCGTTGAGTGCCTGCTCGCGCACCGCTTCCATCCCAGTGAACAACTCCTGATCCGTCAAGGCGGCGTCAAAAGTTGCCTGGGTAAACCCCAACTGCGTCGCAATTTCGAAGATGGCGTCGCGCGGCGTCTCGGATGTAGCCCAATCGGTCTGGGTTCGGAAATAGGTCGCCAGCACGTTATGGAAGTTGGTCGGGCCGGCAGCCTTGGCCAACATGAATACGGCGGCATCCAACACATTGCGCACGAAGGGGCGGACGATCAGCTTGATCTTGCCGGTATCCACATACTGCTCGACTAAGGCTGGCAGCACTTCGTTGGAGAAGGTGGCACAGTGCGGGCAAGTGGGAGATGCATATTCGATGACGGTGACCGGCGCGCTCTGGCTGCCCTGGACATGATCCGCCACGCCCCCGGCGGGTGCCATTAGCCGCGCTACATCGATCATGTCCCCCTCAGCAGCATTGGCAACGCCAACCCCGCACAAGCTGAGCACCGACGCTGCGGCGCCCAGAACGATAGTGTCACGGCGGGTAAATTTCACGGCTAACGCTCCTGTTGTTAAGTGCGGGAAACTACACGGAGCAAATGTAGAGGCAAGTGGGCACTTTCATCAACCCGGCGTGAATAGTCTGACGCGTCATTGGCCCTATCGGAGCCGGTTTAGCCATCAATCGCGCCCCGGTCTGCTGGAGTGTGCACGGCCCGATGTTCGTCGTGCTTCCCTCAGATAGCAAGATGCAACCTGCCGCCTTAACGCCGACCCCCGCAATTAAAGGGCCGAAACACACTGGGAAAAGCTGCCTAGTTCGCCAGGGGCCCGATATGAGGTTCTCCTTTGTGGCGAAGCACCGAGTTACTTGGCCGATCTCGCTAATCTGCGGGGCGCCCGGCGGGTCTGCAAGGAGCGGCGTTTGCTGACATAGCCCCTACGAGTTCCGCATGAATCTAAAAGGGTTGACCAGCGGCTTTAACGCTGGCACCACCCACTAATGAGGCCATCGGGCCACCGATGCCCAGGAAATCGCCAGGCAGACGAGGTAAAACGAATGGGAAGATTTGCTGTGCCTGCGGCTGCCGTCGCGCTTGGTATGTGGCCGCACCGTCCTTTGCTCAGCTCAACGCCGAGGACTTCGTAGACGTGAACATTTTCGGTATCGGTGAGGTCCTCGCGCGAAGCCTCGATGTCAATTTGCGGGAGTTCATCGATCTGGGCTCGGTACGGTTGCCATTGGCTCTTGCCGCCACGGTATGCGACGTGCAGATGGAGGTGCTTACTGCGTCCATTGTTGGCAGCCCGGCCCGCTGCGACGCAACGTCCACGACGGCTGCCTTGACCGAAATCGTGTGGAACTTGCTGCCAAGGAAATAGGGGATTGCCTTTGGTCGTGGCTACAGCGGATTGACTGTTGGCCGTGCTCACATCCTCAGGCTGCTTCGTTCGATATGGGCCGAAATAGCTGTCACTTCCCACCGCATCGATACGCAAACAATCCTCAAGTGCACGGACCGTCAAAGGAGCATTGAGATACGGAGGAGCCTGAGAAAGGGCCGCTTGCGATCCTTTCTTGACCTGGACTACTTCCTAGTGCCGCTCTTGTCACGGTGACCGTGTTGGTCCAAGTCGCTTGATTTGTGGCCTGGATGAGCATGATGTTGGCCGGGGGGTTCCTTCGTTATATAGCTCTCTTTTGCTATGTCGTTCGGCAACAACGGCGGCCGGCTGTTGGATTCCTCGAAGCCGGTCAAGTGAGATTGTGATTTCCTTGACGCACTCGGCCCTTCCAGTGAGTTTGCCGCATGCACTTTGATTCGTGGACAAGGCTTTCATGACCTGGCTGGCCGAAGCAGCCATGCTGAGCCATGGTTGGCGCCGTTTCCTGCTGCTCGTGGTGGCCGGCGCCGTTGCCGGTCTGTCCGTCCCACCGCTTTTCATTGTCCCTGCCCTCCTCGTGAGCTTCCCGCTTTGGGTCTGGTGCCTCGATGGAGCGGAGCAAAGCCGCGGCTGGCGGCGGCTGTTCGGCCCAGCCTTTACAATCGGCTTTGCCTTTGGGTGGGGCTATTTCACTGTCGCTTTCCATTGGATAGGCACGGCATTCTTAGTGAATGGCGGGATTATGATCGCCCTCATGCCTTTTGCCATTCTCGCTTTGGCAGCGTTGATCGCCTTCTTCTGGGGCCTGGGCAGCGCCTTGGCTCATCTGTTCTGGAGCCATGGCCCCTGGCGCATCGTGACGCTGGCGACCTTCGTTACCATTGCCGAATGGGCCCGCGGCCATGTGCTGACCGGGTTTCCGTTCGATCTGTTGGGCTATGCGCTGACCCGACCGACGAGATGATGCAGATCACCTCGGTTATCGGCATTTATGGGCTGACGCTGGTGGCGGCGCTGCTGGCGATGACCCCGGCGCTGATCTGGCCGGCCGATGGGCGCAGTCTCAGCCGCCGGTTGTTGCCGTTTTTTATCTCGATTGCGGTGATCGCCGGGCAATTGGGTTTTGGCTATAACCGGCTTGCGGGCACGGTTTCGACCGAACGCACCGATGTCGCCATGCGGCTGGTGCAGCCCATGGTGCTCGAGCATGCCGACTGGGACAATGCCGATCCGGTGGCGCTGATCGACCGGCTGCTGATGCTGTCCGAAATGCGGATGGACCCGGCTGACCAGGGGCTCGCCGACATCACCCATCTGGTGTGGCCGGAATCGAGCCTGCCGTTTTTCCTGTCGAGCTATCCCGATGCGCTGGCGCGGATCGCCCGGATGCTGCCGGAAACCACCACATTGCTGGCGGGAATTCCAAGGCAGCAATACGCTCTGGACCCCAGCCAAAGCTCGGGGCCACCGTTCAATGCGCTGATGGCGATCAACACCAATGGCGAGGTCATTGCGTCCTACGACAAATCCCACCTCGTGCCGTTTGGCGAGTTCCTGCCGTTCAGCCAGTTCTTTTCGAAGCTGGGCATCAAGCAGTTCGTTCCGGGCGCCGAGGGCTGGGCGCATGGCGATGCGCGGCGCCGGCTGATGAGCCTGCCCAATACACCGGCATTTCTGGCGCTGATCTGCTACGAAATCCTGTTTTCAGGCGATCTGGGCGACACGACCGGCGCGCAGTTTATCCTCAACATCACCAATGACGCCTGGTTCGACGGCTCGATCGGGCCGGCCCAGCATGCCCACCATGCCCGGGTGCGGGCAGTCGAGGAAGGTCTGAGCCTGGTTCGTGCCGCCAATACCGGGCTGACCTTCGCCACCGACCCTCTGGGGCGCGTCACGGGGCAGATCGAGCCGTTGCAGATGGCGGTGCTGGATGTGCGTCCGCATCAGAGGCTGGCGGGGACGGTGTTCTCCCAGGTGCGGCATTGGCCGCTGCTGATCGCTCTGCTTGCGGGGCTGCTGATTTCGCTGGTGGTTTCACGCGCCGGGCGCCGCAGAGCGGTTTGACTACCGGAGAAACGGGGCTCGTAAAAACACATTGCCTCCACCTCAGATGCTGTTTGTCGCTGCATCATTTCAAAGTCGCGATGATAAGGGCGATCAGATTGCCGCTTACCGAGCAGCTCCGTTCAATACTGACTTGTCAACTTCGCATCGGCTCAACAGCCACTTTTCAGGAGTGTTATGAGCACTCGAAGGCGCAACATAGGAATAGACGGAAGGCCGATGAGACGCCGGCCTTCCGTTGCGTCGGCTATTGCACGACCACGATTGGCGCGCCCCACCGCACCCGATCATACAGGTCGATGACATCCTGGAAGAGCAGCCGTACGCAACCGCTGGACACGGCCTTCCCGATTGAATTGGCTTCCATATTTCCGTGCAGGCGATAGAGAGTGTCCCGATTGCCCTTGTGAATATAGAGCGCGCGAGCTCCCAGCGGGTTTTCCGGGCCTGGCTCCATGCCGTTCCGGTAAGGTTCAAGTTCGGGCTGCCGTTTGATCATGTCGGATGGGGGCGTCCAGGTCGGCCATTCGCGACCATATGCTATATGGCCGCGGCCTTCCCAGGCAAAGCCCTCCCGGCCGATGCCGACGCCATAGCGCATGGCCCGGCCGTTCTCCATCGTCCAGTAGAGGAAGCGGTTCGGCGTATCGACCACCACGACGCCCGGTTTTTCACCAGTGATATTGGCCACTTCCTGCCGCCAGTATATCGGTTCGATCAGATCGATGCGGGCCGCCGGAATGGGAAAGCGCTCATCCGGTATGGCCGCATACATGGCGAGGTATTCGGGCGGGATCGCGGGTGCGGGAGGCGGAACGGGTAGCGTGGGTTTGGTGGTCGTGCAGCCAGCCAGAGCCAGTGCAGCAAGGCTTGTGGCACCCAGCATCATGTGCCGGCGCGAAATCATGGTGATATGCATGTCATCCAGCAGCCTTCGCGACTGCCTCTCAAGAGATCAGGATTGGGGGATTTGGAGCGGCCTTTGTCGCCGGCGTTCCTATGCGGTTCGCGGAGGTCGGAAACGCCCGTCATCGCCCAGGGCAGTAATGGCGCTGTCCTGCGCCGCTGCGAACACCGCGGCTTGCGCATAGAGACTGCACTCGTGCACGAAGACCAAGACATCAATTGCCTGCTGGCAGGATATCACGTGCCCGTTGATCTTCTTGGAACAGCGCTTGAACGCTGGCGCGCTGCGTTGGGAAGCATCCGCCTCAACGCATAGCTCCTGGCTGGCGATCGTCCAGAGCTGGTCACTTGCCACGACGCTAGCCATAGCCGGTCCCGGAACGGCGGCCAATCCAAACAGCATAGCCATCAGCAGCAGGAACCTGTTCATGGCCCGATTATAATTCATCCCGGGACAGGGTGCGAGGCGCCGGACGAAAGAGTCTTGCGGCGTTGCATCTGCACAACGCCGCCTTGATGCACAGCATCAATGGCCGTGGTCGGGAGCACGGCATATTTCGCCCAATTAGGAAACCGTCAATTACGGACATGAAAAACGTCATCGAGGTGGCGGAGCAGCGGGGTGGTTTCGTCATAGTCACGCCTGTTCGCACTCGAAACGACCGCGAACAGGAACAAAATGCACATATGCAACTTAATGTGTGGCTAGCCACCCATTGCTACTCACTCGGTATTTGCTGCCAAACAAGCAATGCTAGCCAACCTGTTGCAGCAATTCCTCCATCCGGTCTGCCGCTTTTGGAGGAAGTTTAGCTTCCTGTATAGCTTGCATGTTCGAAATGTCTTCGCCGACCTGAATCAACCCGACCATACCCATGCCAAAATGGGGTAGGCACTTGTAGCCATAGAGTCCCTCCGCGGTGAGGGTTACCGAGATCTCTTCATTGATCTTGCCTTTCCAAGCCTCGCCACCTGCTGGAAGGGCGTCAGCAATGATCTCGGAATTGTGCCCCTTGTCGGTGGGCACAAATATAACGGTATCTCCCGGCGCAATTTTGAGGAACGCCGGCTCAAACTGCATTCGGCGCCCCTCGCCATCCTTGTTTAGCATTTGCACTCGGTGCTCAGTTCCTACAGACTGCGCAACGGTCGCGCCACCGAATGCTAGCGTGCCCACGAACAGAGTAGAGGCACCTTGAATCAAGGTTCGCCGTGACACTCTTAATTGCGAGTTGAGCGAAATCGCTGTTTGATCTTTTGGTCGGCGTGCCATGACGTCTTTCTCCGTTTGATTAATTTACAATGAAAGTGAGTGCGGAGCATCGGTAAAGTAGAATATTACTACGAGACTAAGCGAGGTGCCGACAGCAATCTCGTTAATGGGAGAATGTGCAGCTTCTCCACCATCGTTAATAGACCAAAGAGCCTGCTTCGGCACTGCGACATCGGTGCGCACCGGCAGTTCGTCTAAAATCAGTCTAGTACCGCAAGGGCGTGGTGGCGCTGACTGGCAATTGGCAGACCGATCGATGCCACACATCCGGCACATGCAAACCGCAGCCTCATCGACAACGAGTTCAATTTCGGTCCAGATACCCCCTGCAGCGGCGCCAGCCCCCTGAGGTGATCCAGGCGCCTGCACGCTTTTGGCAGTGGTCGTGTTTATTGCCACCTTCCCGTGCTCTAACTCGCGATCTGCCAATGATTGACCGCTTGCTAACTATTACCGGAATTGCCGTCTTCGTCCTGGCATGGGCTGGACCGTTGCCCGGCATGGTGCGCGGAAGCTTTGCGGCCCATATGACGCTGCACCTGACCGTGGTAGGCATTGGAATCCCATTTGCTGGCCGCCGGGATTGGCCCCTTGGTCGCCCGGCGGAACTGGCTGCGCTCGCAGCTCGCCCTGCCGATTGCCGTCAGCGTCATCGACCTGGTCGTCGTCTGGGGCTGGCACGCCCCGGCGCTGCACCACGCTTCGCGCACCCTGCCCTGGGCACTTGCCGCTGAGCAGGCGAGCTTTCCCTTGTATCGCTACTCGTTTGGCTGGTGGCTCTAGCCAGCACCGGGGAAACCAGACGCATCGCCGCGCTGGCCGGCGCCATGGCGCTGTTCTTCACCTCTATGCACATGACCCTGCTTGGCGCCCTTATTGGGCTGGCGCCGCGTTCAATATACGGTGACCACCTGCAAGCTCCCACAGGGGGGCTTCCCGTTCTCGTCGATCTGGGGGCGTCATTATGCTAGGTATTGGCCGGGTAATTTATCTGACGGGCGGACTAGTGCTGATGGCGCGCGTCCTGCGGCGATAGCGGCAACACAGCCATGACCATCTAGGGCCAATCTGATTGGCGCTGTCTCGCCGGCGGTCTCTGCGGCAGCAACGTCCCATGACGTACCAATGTTGGGAACGTGCTGGTTTCTCTCTACCGTAGATTGCCGCAGCGTTTAGGTGCTTCGCGAGCAAGAACGACGCGGCGCTATACCGAGTGTGCCTATATATAGAGCCTAGAGCGTGGTTTCCGATGTCGGAAGCGTTTACCTGCTCCATTTGGATCGGCCGTGTAGCCGAGGCACGGAGGCTTAGGTCACACGGTCGGGACAACCCCGGTAACGTTCTTCGGCGTTTTGACCTGTGCCTTTCATGTTGACGCCTTGGGGGGCGTTCGGTCAGTGTCGGCGCCAGGCTAGCAAGAACCGTCCTGGAATGAAAGTCATAGCTCTCAGACCGATAATGCGCCATCGCGTAGGAAGCACCGCGCCACCCGCCTTCGCCTTGCCGGATCCGCCCAAGAGGGGCAAAGGCGGCTCCATTCTTGACGCCAGCACCGTCTCGGATGAGGGCGCGTCCTATGACCGATAATCCCGCCACTGCCCGCCCGCGCTTTGCCCTTGTCGATATCGTCCGCGGCCTCGCCATCATTGCCATGGTGGTCTATCACCTGTTCTGGGACCTGAGCTATTTCCGCTTCATCGCCGCCGATGTCGGAAACGATCCGGCCTGGGTCTTGTTTGCGCGCAGCATACTTGCGGTTTTCCTGTTCCTAGTCGGGGTCGGGCTGGTGCTGGGCCACGGGCGCGGCGGCATTCGCTGGCGCAGCTTTTGGAGGCGCTGGGTCTTTGTCGTTGTTGGCGCACTGGCTATTAGCGTGGCGACGTTGTTCGCCTTTCCGCAGAGCTTTGTCTATTTCGGCGTGCTGCACGCTATCGCCCTGTTCAGCCTGATGGGGCTGGCATTTGTGCGTACCCCGCTCTGGCTGGCGGCGGGGGTAGCCGCCGTGGTCATCACGCTGCCCTTCTTTTACTCCGACGCCCTGTTCAACGAAAAGGCCTGGTCCTGGATCGGCTTCTGGCAGGTGCCGCCGCCCACCAATGACCTGGTGCCGGTCTTTCCTGGGCTGGGTGTTGTGCTGCTGGGCGTTATCGCCACGCGGCTTGTGCTGTCCTCGACTTGGGCGCCGCGGCTTGCCGCCATCGCACCAGCCGGACGACTGGCGCGCCTACTGGCCTGGCTCGGGCGCTGGGGCCTGTTGCTTTATCTGGTGCACCAGCCCATCCTGCTGGGGCTGGTCTATCCGGCCTCCTTGGTCTTCCAGCCGCAACTGGCCATGCGCAGGGCCGACTTCCTGCGCTCGTGCCAGTCGACATGTCAGGCGGGGGGCACAGCGCCGGGTCTCTGCACCACTTATTGCCAATGCGGGCTCGAGGGCGTCGAGACCAACAGGCTCTGGAACGCCATCGAAACCGGTATGGTCACAGCCGGCGATCAGACCCTACTCGATGCGCAGAACCGGCAGTGCTCGGCCTTGATCTATCCCGAGCTCAATGGGCAGCAGTGACGCCCGCGCACTATGGGCACTTCGTTCTTTGCGTTTTTGCTCAGATTCTACCGTGGATGGTAGGGCAAAAGCGGGCCTTGATTGTCCAAGCCTAGGCCACGGTTGGTTCCACGTTGGTTGGGACGGTCTGGACTGGCCTGCATCTGATCCAGCGTGAATGACTATGACGAAGCGTGATGCACAATTCTCCATCAAGCGTTCCAAACAATCCAATCGTCGTTGCCGCCCTTGCCGCCATATCCGGCTGACGCGCGCTGGTCCCAGACAGCCAAAATGAAGCGAGGAGCATTTTGTTCCTGCCTGACTTCGCCTACATAGAACACGCCACAGCACCATATTGCGCCGGCCGCCAGTATAGGCCCTCGCCAGAGTGGCCGCGATCATGCGGGACCAATGGCAACGCCTTCGGCTGCCAGGTCGACCAGGACCCGCCCGCAGCGATCCTTGCTGGTATTTCACGAGTTTCGATACGCCCTTACAGCAATTGCGCCATATAGCGTGTCGATTGTTCGGCCAACTCACGCTCCTTTGGCATTGAGCACCACTCCCAGCTTCGGCGCGTCAATGTCGTTCGGCATTTCAACCGGTTCATCCTAAACGTATCGCCATCGACAACGCAGTCGACCCGGCGCCCTGCTCCCCAACTTCCTGCCGATTGGATCGGCGATGTGGCGATGAAAACTGCCGCCAGCAATCAGCAAACTTGTAGGGAAATCAATATCCTGATTGTCCAGAACCACCCGCCTCAGGGCGCATCCTTGCCAGGACCAGGCTCTATTCCGCTACGCTCCACCGAATCCCATGATGGGTTTCGGCCCATCCAGGTCACGATCCTTTGCGCATGGGCGCGGACAAGTCCGCGCCAAAGGCCATACCAATAGGTTTCCTAGATCGAGGGAAGAAAGGCGTCGCCTCTCTCCCCTGCAAGAGCTCCGACGGGGTGTCCCCATCCTTCACTCCCGGCCTGCGGCCGTCCATTGCAGGAGCTAGCCCCTTCGGGTGGGTGAGCCCCCTCCCCGCCTGCGCCCTTGCCCCCCTCTCACCGTCTCATTGGCGACGCCTAGAAGGCAGAGGCGGGGCCTCTGCCCGATGGGCAAAGGCTAGACCGCTTCGCGGGAACAAGGAGAGCAGACCATGACCCCTACCGAAATCCAGCCAATCGTTTTGAATAAACTAGACGCCGATCCCAAGAACGTTCGTAAGACCTATGCTCCCGATAGCGTCGAGAGTCTTGCTGCCTCCATTGGCAGCGTTGGTATCCTGCAAAACCTTGTCGTCCGTCCCGGCAAGAAAGGCCGTTTCTTTGTCTCTGCGGGTGGCCGCAGACTGGCAGCACTCAAGCTGCTGCAGGAGCGTGGCGCGATCCCGGCAGATCACCCCGTCAATTGTCAGATGCGCGACGAAGACAGCGCAGTCGAAGTGAGCTTGGCCGAAAATGTCATGCGCGAGGCCATGCACCCGCTCGACGAGTTTGAAGCCTTCAAGGCCCTCAGCGATCAGGGCAAGTCTCCGGATCACATCGCATCCCGTTTTGGCGTAACTGAGAACCTTGTGAAACGCCGCCTTGCCCTTGCCAAGACCGCGCCGGAACTGCGCGAGCTGTTCCGCTCGGGAGAGATAGAGCTTTCTCAGTTGGCCGCCTTTACCGTGGTCGACGATCATGCGCGCCAGTTGGAAGTCTGGAACAATCTTGGCCAGTGGAGCCGCCACAGTGCAACAATTCGGCGGATGCTGCTGGCCGAGCAGACCACAACTGACACGCCCCGCTTTGCCGTCGTCGGAGAGGCCGCATATTTGGAAGCGGGCGGCATTCTGCGCAAAGACCTGTTCGATGAGAGCGGCAGCGGCGTTATCGAAAGTCCCGACATACTAGAAGCCTTGTTCAACAAAGAGGTGGACGCTGCCAAGGCCAAGCTTCTGGCCGAAGGTTGGGCGTGGGTCGAGTTTTTCGAGACCCTGCCCGACTGGTACTATGGTTCAGTCCGTGTCTACCCAACCGAGACCGAACTTTTGCCGGAAGATCAGGCCGCGCTTGAGGGGCTGGAAGCGGAACTGGAAAATCTCGATTTCGAGGCAGCGACGCTTGACCCGCAGGAACGGGAGCAGCGACACGCCGCGCTCCACGAGCAAATCGAGCAGCTTGACCGCAAGACCCGCGTTTACTCCGAAGCGGACTATCTCGCCGCTGGCGCGTTCCTCACCATTAGCAACTTTGGGAAATTCCGTATTGAACGGGGAATGATGTCACGCGGGCCGAAGGACGATAGCGCCGAGGCCGAGCAGAACGAGCACGAGGATCAGGACGAAGGAACAAATGACGCTATCGACGCGAAGCCAGCCAAGAGCGCCGGGTTGGACGAGCTGTCGTTTTCACTGGTCGAGGACTTAAGCGCTCGCAAAACTGCAGCACTGCGTGTTGCCCTGGCCAACAACCCGGACGTTGCACTTGTGACAGTCGTTCACGCGATGCTGCTGCGCGTCGGTTACAGCTACGCGCGGGAACAGAGCGCAGTGCAGGTGAGCGTCACCCCTGAATATCTCAAAGGCTCCATTTCCGACTACGACGATTACGCTCCAGTGGTCGAGTTCGCCAACATGTGGGAAAACCTTGGCCACGCCATTCCAGGCAATCCGAGCGATCTATGGGACTGGCTGATAGCCAAGACCACCGACGAACTGCTGTCCCTGCTCGCCGCTGCTGCTGCCAAGGGCGTCAACGTGGTCGAGAAGAAGTTCACTGACCGAGGGCAGGCGTTCGAGCATGGCAAGGTGCTGAGCCAAGCCCTCGCCCTTGATATGGCCGACTGGTTCACGCCAACCGCTGAAAACTTCTTCAAACGGGTCAGCAAAGACCAGATCGCTACGGCCATTCAAGAAGCCATTGGTGACGATGAAGCGGCCAGGGCGGGCAAAATGAAGAAGGGCGACGCGGCAGCCTATGCCGAAACGCTCTTTAAGGATCGTCGTTGGCTACCCCCGCAGTTGCGGGCACTCGCCCCACAGGAACCGGCTTGCTAGCTGCTCTCCCAAGCCGAGCCGGTCGCGCCTGTCGCGACCGGCATTCCATATGAAAACCAAGAGGCGTAGCCGCGATGCCGGCATCGAACCGGGATCGCGGCTTTGCCGTGCGTTTGACGCGCGCCAAGAAGTGCGGTCATAGGCGCCGAGTCGGCTCAGAACGGAAGCTTGTCTCCACTTACGGTGTGCGTGTGAAGTGTAGGCCTGCCGAATTGTCAGCTGACAATTTCGTAAAAAATGCTGCAAAATCAACGTGGTTTCGATTCTGCAACAACGCATTAGGAGTCTGTTAACCCAATATTCCTTGACCGTTCAGTGAGAGTCGGGTCAATTTGCGGAAAATAACCAGAGTGGCTCTATTTTGCGACTTTCACGATGAAGCCAGTTGTAGCTGCAAATTCCCGACCCCAGGGCGGCCCAGCGTTCGATGAAACGATCTGGGAAGATTCTCAGGCTTTGGGCTCGCAGCTCCAAGTGCTCCGAGAACGTCTGTTTCCACCTGAGGCGCAAAAAGAGCTCCGCACCTTCTCGACGGCAGAAACCGCAAAACTGATCGGCGTCACAGAAAGCTATATCAGAAACCTGGCGACGGACGAAGCGGGCCCGATTCCCGAAAAGGCGACTACCGGGCGGCGGCGATATTCTCTTGAGCAGGTCCATGCCCTTCGGCAGCACCTGACCAAGGGAAAGACCTCCTACGTTCCCTGGCGCAAGGAGGGCGAACACCTTCAGGTCATCGCCGTCACCAACTTCAAGGGTGGCTCGGGCAAGACCACCACAGCCACCCATCTGGCCCAATATCTTGCCCTCCATGGACATCGTGTTCTTGCCGTCGATCTCGACCCGCAGGCATCGATGTCCGCCCTGTTCGGCTATCAGCCGGAATTCGACGTCGCTGACAACATGACGCTCTATGGCGCCATCCGGTACGACGAGCAGCGCCGACCGCTCTCCGAGATCGTACGCAAGACCTATTTCGCGGGCCTCGACCTGGTGCCCGGCAATCTCGAATTGCACGAATTCGAGCATGACACGCCGCGCGTGCTATCGAGCGGCACGCATGACGACGATGGCCTGTTTTTCATGCGGGTCGCCAGTGCATTGCAAAGCGTGGCGGACGACTACGACGTCGTGGTCATCGACTGCCCGCCCCAGCTCGGGTTTTTGACCATGTCGGCGCTGTGCGCCGCAACGGCCGTCCTGATCACCGTTCACCCGCAGATGCTCGACGTCGCCTCGATGAACCAGTTCCTGGCCATGACCTCGCAATTGCTGGCAGTGGTGCGCGATAACGGCGGCAACCTCAATTATGACTGGATGCGATATCTTGTCACCCGACATGAGCCCAATGACGGCCCACAGAACCAGATCGTGGCCTTCCTGCGCAATCTTTTCGGGGAGCGCGTGCTGACGCCGATGATGGTCAAGTCGACGGCCATTTCTGACGCTGGCCTATCCAAGCAGACCGTCTACGAAGCCCCTCGTGAATCCATGAACCGCCAGACCTACGATCGGGCGCTTGAATCGATGGATGCCGTCAATGGCGACATTGAGAAGCTCGTTCACCAGGCGTGGGGGAGGGCGGTCAAATGAAGAAACCCGACGGGCGGGGCAGGGATATTCTGCAAAGTCTGGTCGCCGCCGGCAAGCCGGGACGTCCGGAGGATGGATCGACGTCACAGGCGCGGCCCTCAGGGGCCGTCAAGGCTATGAGCCTCGGCCTTGATCGCCTCTCCGCCGAAGCTGCACAAGCCAAGGTATTGCGCGAAGAGCTGGCCAATCGAGAGACGACCCAGGAGCTTGACCCGGCGCTATTCAGCCCCTCTATCGTCTCCGATCGCATTTCCTCGGCAAGTGATGGACGGCTCCAGCAGCTCAAGGCGGCGATCGCAGAGAACGGGCAGCAGATACCTGTTATCGCCCGGCCCCACCCGACCGAGGAGGGGCGCTTCCAGATCGCAGCCGGCCACCGGCGCTGGCGCGTGGCTCAAGAGCTTGGGCTGAAACTTAAGGCAATTGTCCGCAAACTGTCCGACCAGGAAATGGTCATCCTGCAGGGCCAGGAGAATGGCCCCCGGGAAGATCTAACCTTCGTCGAGCGCGCGCGCTTTGCCATGCAGATGGAAACCCATGGTTTTGATCGCGACACGCTGTCGGCCGCCCTCAGCGTCGACAAGCCAGAAATTTCGCGACTGCTCACCGTCGCCCAGGCGCTCGGCGAGGACTTGATCGTCGCTATTGGCCCGGCGCCCAAGATTGGCCGTCCTAGATGGCTTCAGCTCGTCAAAGGCCTCGAGCCCGCCGGCGCACGCGGGGCGCTCGACGAAGTGCTGGACTCAGCCGACTTTCAAAGTCGTGACAGCGATCAGCGTTTCGCAATGGCGTTGCAGGCGGTGGGATCACCGCAGCGCCCAGCCAAGCGTCGGCTTGCCTCGCCCGACCGAGTTGCGTGGGTTGAAAAGAAGGGGCGCCAAGTTCGCCTTGTCTCCGACAACCCTGCCTTTGCTAGCTTTATCCAACAACGCCTGCCTGCACTCCTTGAGGAGTTCGCGGGCAGCGCAGAAGCCAAAGCAGACAAACAGTCGAAAGGATCAACCCGCTGAATATCAAACGCTTTTGGTGAATTGTCAGCTGACAATTAGCACTCAGAGCACATGAAACCGGGCAAAGAAAAAGGCCCCCGAAACGATATTCCGGAAGCCCTTCTCAAGAGTGGTATCAAGAGAATCGCACTTCCAGGAATCACAGTCAAGGCCCTCGGGCATTGAGCGTCGATTCGGCGAGCGGATTTCTATTGCCTAGAGATAGGTGAAGAAGGATGCAAACCCATACTGCAACGACGCCCTTCGGGCGGCGGCCGATGACGCTTGGCATGATTGCCAGCCAGGTCACAGCTCAGAATGCGCCGGAAGGCGCGACCGTGCATAAGTGGCACGTCTTTAGAGATATCAAGGAAGCCCGCAGTGCCCTCGGCGCCACCGATCGTGCGCTGGCCATCCTTGATGCCCTGTTGTCCTTCCATCCGGAGACGGCGTTCTATGGCGACAGCGCGCTTATCGTCTGGCCATCCAATGAACAGCTCATTGGCAGGGCCAACGGAATGTCGCCGACAACACTCCGCCGGCATCTGGCCAACCTGGTCGAGTGCGGCCTGGTCGTTCGCCGCGATAGCCCCAATGGCAAGCGCTATGCCCGTAAGGGGCAGGGGGGTGACATCGAGCAAGCCTATGGTTTTGATCTCTCCCCGATCGTTGCCCGTGCTGTGGAATTCAAGGAGCTTGCAGAGGCCGTTCGCGCCGAGAAGAAGGCCTATAAGGTCGTCAAGGAACGGCTGACCATTTGCCGGCGCGACATCGTCAAGATGATCGAGGCGGCTATCGAGGAAGGTGTCCCTGGAAATTGGGGCAGCGTGCACCTCGAATATCAGACGATCATTAGCCGGCTTCCCCGGACAGCGCCAAGGCAGGTTCTCGAGACCATTGCGGCTGAGTTGGACGACCTTTGGACCCAGATCCGCGATGTGTTGGAATCATTCGTAAAAACACAGAATATGGATGCCAATGAGTCCCGATCTGAACGCCACATACAGAATTCAAATACGGAATCTAAAAATGAATCTGAAAGCGGCTTAGGAGCCAAAAGAGAAGAGAGCAGCAGCGCCGGCGAAACTGACAACCTGCGGAGCCTGCCGAAGCGCGAACTACCCCTGGGCATCGTGCTGGACGCATGCCCGAATGTCCTCTGGTTGGTAAAAGATGGTGCTATCAGCCAGTGGCGTGAATTCTTGGCCGCCGCGGATCTGGCCCGGCCGGTTTTGGGCATCAGTCCCAGTGCCTGGGAGGACGCCCAGGTCGCAATGGGTGAACAGTCGGCGGCAATTACGCTCGCCGCGATTTACCAGAAGTCCGATCAGATCAAATCCCCCGGCGGATATCTCCGAAACCTTACGGAACGGGCCAAGGAAGGGAAGTTCTCGCCCTGGCCGATGATCATGGCGCTGCTGCGTGCCAAGCTGGACGCCGCGAAGGCAACTGGGGCGGGATTCGCGGAAGCCGAGAGCGAGCTGGGCGCCGCCAAACGGCTTGACCGGACCGAAAAGCGGCTCGAAATCAGCGATAGCTTGAGGAGCAGTCTGAATAAGCGGGATCGTTGAACCTGATCTCGTCTTGTACGCGCGGTTGGGATGCCATATATTCCGCACATTGGATGTGACAATTGTAGCGAAGGAGGACGGTCATGGCTTTGACTGCGAAGATGGCAGACGCGGGAAGCCCGCTAATCCTGTCCTACATGGATCCTGCGGGGCAAATTGCAGCGGAACGTGTCGCCGATGGGTTTGGCATGTCGAAGTCTCAACTCGCCGAGACCGCGGGACTGGCGCGAGAGACCCTCTATCGCTCGGAACGGATTGGCGCCCCAAAAGCACAGAGCCGTCTGCGCGAAATGCTGGAGATTATCAGCAGGGTCACCGCGTGGGCGGGCGGTAAGGACCAGGCGATGGCTTGGTACCGTGCTCAGCCGATACCGGCCTTTGGGGGACGAACCGCTGAATCACTGGTCAAAGACGGAAAAGCGGCAGCGGTACGCGACTATCTCGATCATATGGCTCTAGGCGGCTTTGCGTGAGGTTCGTCGGAACCTGCTATCGCGCCCACGATCCTCGCTGGTCCTTCAAGCCGACTTCGGGAGAGGGAGCGGCAATTCGCGGTGCTCGGTTTAATCCCAAGGGTGTGCCTGCGCTCTATCTGGGGCTTAGCATTATGACGGCGATCAAGGAGATCAGCCAGGGCCTTCCCCATCGGCTCGATCCGACCGTGCTCTGCGCTTATGACGTGGATTGCGATGATATTGTCGACCTGACGACCGAGCAGGGGAGGGGGGCTGCATCAGTTTCGGCGAGCGATATGGCTTGCGAATGGGCATGGTCGGCTGCCGTTGGAGACAGGCCTATTTCCTGGTCGATTTACGACGGTTTGGTGTTACAGGGCGCCGCCGGCATTGTCGTGCCCAGCTATGCGCCGGGTGCTGACGCAGAAGATCGAAACCTAGTCTTGTGGGACTGGGGACCGGATCTTCCCCATCAGGTAGAAGTCTTCGATCCAAGTGGCCGACTGCCACGCGACCAGTTGTCCTGGAGCTAGAACAGACGGGATTGTTGCCGCGCCCGGTTTAGCTTGACCGAAATGCAGGGCCCGCGGGACTCACACCCGGCAGGCGGCCGATGGCGGTTCGAGCTTTGTGGTACGGCTTTCGAGCAGTTCGTCAGTCATTGCAGTGCCTCCATTGTTGCCACTGTCATCCCCGGCGCGGCCGGGCAGGCCCCGGCCGGATCCAGCGCGCCACTGCCGGCCGGCAGGTCGAACACATATTTCTTCTCGCAGACGTCCCAGACAGGTGGCCGTTTGGTCGCTTCAAAGCGGTCATAACCCTGCTTGAGGTTCTGCCAAAAGGCAAAATGCGGGCTGGCGCTCTGGGCAGTAAGATTGGCCTCGGTCATGCGGAACGGATAGACCTGTACCTGAAAGCTCGCATTGCCGGCCGCGAAGGTCTCGCGCGCCAGCGCGTAGACTTCCTTGATGCCGTCGTCGGTGATGGCGTAGCAGCCGGCCGAGGAACAGTCGCCGTGCACCATCAGGTTGGAGCCGGTGCGGCCGTGGACGCGATCGAACTTGTTGGGAAAGCCGAGATTGAAGGACAGATAGAGCGCTGACTTGGGATTCATGAGACCCGGCGTCACCGTGTAGAAGCCTTCCGGTGCCTGCCGGTCGCCCTCTGCGATCTTGGGGCCAAGGGTGCCCGACCAGGTGCAGATGGCATAGGTTTTCATGAGGCGATAGGAGCCGTCATGCGCCTGTTTCCAGACCTCAAGCTCCGAACTCTGCTTGAAGATGCGGATCATCATCGGCGCGCCGGCCGAGGAGCCGATCGCAGAGAGCTGGGCGTAGTTGGGGCCGCTGACGGGAACCAGATGGCGGCGGTCGCCGGTGAAGCTGGAACAGCCTGCAACGAAGAGAATGCATGCGACGATCAGGATGCTGGCGACTGGACGGAAGAAGTGCATGCGGTGACGATCCTGCGAGGCTTACGCTGTCTTAACCCTAGCGGGCAGCAGTGAAGAAAGAAGAAGCAGGAGCACACCTGCGGTGATGCCAACATCGGCCAGATTGAAGGTCGGGAAATGCCAGCCGCCGGCATGCAGGTCGATGAAGTCCGTCACTGCGCCATCGGGCAGCCGGTCGACTAGATTGCCGAGAGCACCGCCCAAGATGAACGCGTATCCGAAACGGTCACTCAGGGTCCGCGCACGATGCCATAGCCGGCCAACGATCATGCTGATGACAAGGGTGGCGAGAACTAGACCCCACCACCCAGCTGCGCCCTCGGCCGAGAACATGCCAAAGCTCACGCCACGGTTGAAGCCGAGCGTCAGGTTGAAGAAAGGCAGGACTGGCAAAAGGCTGCCGTCGAGATACATGATGGCAGCTTCCTTGCTGGAAGAATCGAGTCCGATGACGCCGAGGATCGCGAAAAGAGATGCGTCCCTGTTGCTCATTTGCCTGCCTGCTTGAGGTCCGAACGTGCGTCACGGATGATCGACCAAGCGGACTGCAGGAATAGGGCGGCGACGGCGAAGGCAACGATCAGATCGGGCCATTGCGAGCCGGTGAACCACACGACCGCGGCGGCCGCGACCACGGCCAGGTTGCCGATGGCGTCGTTGCGCGAGAACAGCCAAACGGCGCGCATGTTGGCATCGCCCTTGCGATGCGGGATCAGCACCACGGCGGCCAGCACGTTGACCACGAATGCTACCAGCGCGAAACCGCCCATTAGCAGGCTCTCGGGCTGATGCTCGATGAAGATCCGGTAGATCGTGGACGCCACCACGCCCAGGCCGAGAAGGCCGAGGAAGATACCTTGCAACAGTGCCGCCTTGGCGCGGGCGGCAAGCCCCCAGCCCACGGCGATCAGACCTAGGAACGAGATCAGGCCGTCGCCGAGGAAGTCCAGCGAATCGGCCTGCAGAGCCTGGGAGCCAGCGATGAAGCTACCGGCGATCTCGACGATGCCATAGCCGACGTTGAGCAGCACTACGATCCAGAGCGCCCGTTTGTACGCCGACGTGACGTGGGACAAGTCTGGGATATGATCGTCATCGTCACCATCGTTGTCATGATCGTGTTCGGATCCCGCTTGCTTGCGCACGCCGATCCGGTCGAGCTGATATCCGAGATCGGTCACGGCAGTCTCGAGCACCGGCAGCCGCCGGTCGGGGTCTTCGACCTCGAGGGTCATAACCTGAGATGCGATCGAAACCTTGACGTCTTGGATGCCCTCGACCTTCCGGGCAGCGCCTTCGATCTTTGCCGCACAGGATGAGCAGTCCATTCCTGTGACCTGATAGCGAATCGTTTGGGCAGCAGCGCTCATGCTTTTGCTCCTTCTGGATTTGAATTCATGCGCACGCTACAACCTGTAGTCACTACAGGAGCAAGCAGGAAAATGCAGATCGGCGATCTGGCCCAAAAGACGGGCGTTAACCTCGAGACGATCCGCTACTATGAACGGATTGGCGTGCTTCCCCGCCCGGCTCGGCTGGCGAATGGCCGGCGGGCGTATGATGATGCCGACGTCGGTCGGCTCGGCTTCATCCGTCACGCCCGGGACCTAGGCTTTGATCTGGCCAACGTGCGGGCCCTGCTTGCTCTCCAGGAGCAGCCGGAGGCGTCCTGCGAGGATGCCACCCGTATCGCGCGCGCGCAGCTCGATGAGGTGGAAAGCCGCATCGAAAGGCTGCTCAAACTAAAAGCCGAACTCTCGCGCATGGTGAGCGAATGCCGGACAGGCGTCGTCGCTGAATGCCGGGTAATAGAAGCTTTGTGTAATTAGGCAGAGGCCCGCAAATGAGCAAGCAAACCGACATCATCAAGGCCTTGGGGGTCGCCGCAGAGTTTGACGCGGCGGTCGAGGCGCGCCGGCGCGTGGACTTTCTGAAGGATTATCTCAAGAATGCCGGTCTTGCGGGGTTCGTGCTGGGCATCAGTGGCGGCGTTGACTCCCTGACTGCAGCGCTCCTCGCTATGCAGGCGGTGCGGGAGCTGCGCGAGAGTGGCTACCCAGCCCGTTTCGCGGCCGTGCGGCTGCCCTACGGCACGCAGGCCGATGAGCGCGATGCCCAGGCCGCCTTGGCAGCGATCGCTCCCGATGAAACCTACACCGTTAACATCAAGGATGCGTCCGACTCCATGCTAGCGGCCCTTAAGGTAGGTGGTGTGTCTTTTGCCGATGTCGCCCAGGAGGATTTTCTGCTGGGCAATATCAAAGCTCGGCAGCGCATGATTGCCCAGTATGCGATCGCCGGCGCCCTGCGCGGGCTCGTCATCGGCACCGATCAAGCTGCAGAGGCCTTGATGGGTTTTTTCACGAAGTTCGGGGACGGGGCTGCAGATCTTCTCCCCCTTGCTGGCCTTAACAAGCGGCGGGTCCGGGCAATCGCCGCGCATCTCGGCGCTCCTGATCCTCTCGTGTGGAAGGTGCCGACGGCCGACCTCGAGAACAATGCTCCACTGCGGCCCGATGAGGATGCCTACGGCGTTACATACGAGCAGATCGACGCTTTCCTCGAAGGCAAGCAAATCGAGCCGTCCGCCGAAGCCCGCATAATGCAGTTCTATACCGCCACCGCTCACAAACGTGCGTTGCCTGTGGCCGCAATTTAGTAGGAACTGGGCACACCAAGGCACGGCGTGTCCTACCTAAGCTTGCTATGTCCCAATTGCGGAGTTTCTCATGCGCTCGGTTATGTCCGCTTTTTTCGTTTTGATGTGTGCGCTGATTGGCCCTGCATATGCGCAGCAGACGCCCGGATACAGCACCATCAGTATCGATGAACTCGCACGGATGCTCGAGGACAGGGATTTTACCCTGGTCAACGTGCACGTCCCTTACGAGGGGGAGCTGCCCCAGACTGACGCCTTCATTCAGTTCGACCAGATAGCCGACAACCTAGACAAGCTGCCGGCGGCAAAGGACGCGAAGATTGTCCTCTACTGCAGAAGCGGGCGCATGAGCGAGATTGCCGGCGCCACCCTTGCGGGTCTCGGCTACACGAACGTTCTTCACGTAGAAGGCGGCTTTGACGCATGGTTGATGGCCGGGCGTGATCTCCTTCAGCACTAATGGTCAACAACCTGACTGCGAGAGAACCCATGCCTGCTATTGCCACAACTGCGATATCTATCCCGCAGCCGCCACCGCGAAAATCGTGTGCTGTTTCGCTTTCTGGGCCTCGTCAGGGACAGTCTCCATTTTGGCTGGTAGTCGGTATTCCCTCCGTTATCGTCTTCGCCTGGCTGTTGACCTTGGCGCCGGTTGAGCATGCCGGAAGCGCCTATGCTGCCTATGGCGACGTAAATAGTGTGGCGTCATTGCTGTGGCTTTGGCTCGCCTAAGGCCATGCCCCGGATCGCTGGGACCTGACCGGTGGCGCCGTAGCTTTGCTGGCAGCCGCCATCATTCTGTTCGCGCCGCGGAGCTGAACTCCGCCCAACGCTGGCCATCGCCGACTGCAGGCCCTACTCATGTTAGCGGCGGCTTTCCGGTGCTTCACGAAGAACTCTGAAGGATCGGACATGGATCGGAAGGAGACTCTCCTGCCCAGGGGCTGGGAACGGACAAAAGGTCAAAATCTGGCTACGTTCGGCAAGAGCATCGACAAGCGCGACGACGCGACTTGGATGAACTGCGTCAAGGTCCACTCGCCTTTTTAAAAGCCGTGGTAGGGGCTAAAGACCCGCCGCCTTGGTGAGGTTGACCCGGAACCGATCGCGCCGCCGCTGGTAGCGCCGCGTCATCTCAGCCGAAGCATGACCGAGCTGCTTTTGCACATAGCGTTCGTCTACTTCCGCCGAGCTGGCGAGGCCAGCCCGCAACGAGTGCCCGGCAAATTTGGTCGCCCGTTCGCCCTCCGAGAGGTCGCCCCGCACCCCGGCCGCAATGGCCGCACGCTTGACCAAGCGGGCCACTTCCTGGTCATGCAGTCGGTCGGGACCGACCGACTTGCCTTTCCCCGTCACGCGTCGAAACAACGGTCCGTGCGCGATGCGCCCCAGCTTGAGCCAAGTTTCCAGCGCTGCGACGGGGCAGGTGCTGTCGGAGGAGCCACGGCCGATCTCCACCTCGCGCCAGCCATTCTTGCCACGAAGGGTCAAAATCATGCCGCGCTCGAGGATTTCGACCCAGCCCGAAGCATCCTCGGTTTGCTCGGCGGCAACGTCGAGACCGACGACTTCCGAGCGTCGCAGGCCGCCAGCAAACCCCATCAGCAGCATGGCACGGTCGCGCAGCCCCCGCAGGGTGCCGCGATCAAGCGTTTCCAGCATGGCGATCAGGTCCTCGGGCAGCACGGCTTCCTTCTGCGCCGGTGGGCGGCCGTGCGTGTTGCGGATGCCGTCGAGGACCGTGGCAATGTGGCGATCGCCGCGGTCGAGGCGTTCGCCCAACTGCCGATAATGCCAGGAGAGAGCGGATAGCCGCCGCTCGATGCTCGAGACGGCCGCCGGCTTCCGATTGCGCGTCGCGGCGCCCGAGGCGCAGGCTGTGATGTAAAGGCCGACAATCTGCGGATCGGGTAGTAGCTGGTCAAGACCCTGGCGCCGGCACCAGGAACCGAAATGCTTCCAGTCCGAGTCGTAAGCGCGGCGCGTGTTCGGCGCGCTGGCCGCCTCGACATATTCCCTGGCGCGATCAGCGAGTGCTTCCAGATGGGCCGGTACAGCAGAAGCGTTGTGCGGGGCAGGGAAGGGCGCCTCGGCCCGGGGATCGTCGTTTTCGACCATTTCGACGTCGCCGGCTAATGCTGACGAAATTCCGACGGGTATAGGCGTGCGCTGTGGTCGAGCAGAGCCGTGCTGGGGGTCGTTTTCGGTGCTCGCGTCGAGATTTCGGGCCATCTTCTCCATAATGAGCAAAACAAATGATAATGCAAGATTATCGGTCATTATAGGTTGCCGACAGGTGGGGCGTTTATCGACGCCTTGGGTGGCAATAAGCGCCGTTGCATGTTAGCTTGTCGGCATGAAATCGCGCGCTGATTTGCTGCTTGTCGATCCCCCGCTGGTGCCGAAAGTGCCGGTGTGGGCGCGGCCACGTGATCTGGTTTTGCACGATGCCGACGCCGCCTATCTGGCTGGTGCCGCCTTGAATTCGTTGGATAATCTGGTCCGCCAGGACTTGTCCTGGGCCGGCGCTTGGCGGCAACGCTTGGCTTTGCAATGCGCCGCCGCAGCGGTGAATTTGACCGGCCGACGCGAGGACGAATCCGCGTTGCGCGATGCTCATTTTCTTCGCGGCACCGGCGACGATCCTGGCCCCGCAGGTCACCTGCTGATGGCCTGGCGCCGGTCGGCCAGCCGGACCACGGGTTGCGACGAGGGATCTGTGCGCCCGGTTGCTGAGCAGCATTTTGGTCTGCACTGGGACGATGCCCTCACTGAGGTGCTAGGCAATGCGGAGGACATGGTGGCATCGTCGCGGCCGGTGCCGGTGTTGGCGGCCGAAATCGCCGCCGCCGTCTATCGGGCCCGACCCGACGCTGAATTGTTGGGGTTCTGGCTCGCCGACATGCTGCTCGCCCAGAAGTTGAAGTGGCCCGTTCCGGTGCCGCTGCTGATGGGGCAGGTGTCTTCGCCGGTCTTCAAGTCCGGCGAGAACCGCAAGCGCATCCGGCCGGGAGGGGAAGGCTGGGGCAGGGCGGTGTTCTTGGCCTATGCGACCGCGGCGGCGGAAGCTTGCGACCTTGGTGCCGATCTGGCTGGGCGAGCCGCACGGCTAATTGCTGTCGGCCCGAAACTGCGCGCCAAGGGATCTGGCGACGTCATCAAACTGCTGCTGTCCGATGATGCGGTGCCGGGCTCGTGGTCGAGCCCAAAACTGTCGGCGCGGGGGGCGCGGCGCCTGTTCGATCGCTTGGGTGAGCTCTGTGCGGTGCGTGAGCTCAGCGGCCGGCCGACGTTTCGGCTTTACGGCTTGTGAGGCAGGGCAAAACAATGGCCAGGCGCAATAGGGCAGATGCCGAACCAGCGATCTTCGACACCGAGCTAGCCGATATGCCGGCAGACCTGCGTTGGCGCGAATGGATGAACCGCGTTGAGGCGGTACTGTTCGCCGCGCCCAGGCCGGTCGAGCGAGAGGCTCTGGCGCGCATCGTCGGCCGCGAGGCCAGCATCGACCTGCTGATCGATGACATCCGCGAAGCGCTGCGCGGCAAACCCTATGATGTGGTCAGTATCGCTGGGGGCTGGGCGTTCCGCACCCGAACCGCCTATGCCGATGCAATTGCCGCTTCTGCTGCGGCGCCGGATCGCGGGGTCAATCTGACCCAAAACGAGGCCATGGTGCTGGTATCAATCGCCTATCATCAGCCGGTCACCCGGGCCGGGGTGTCGGAAATCCTGGGCCGGGAAGTGTCGCGCGACGTCATCGGGGCGCTGCGGGACAAGAATATGATCACCGCGGGACCGCGCAGTCCGACGGCGGGGGCGCCGTTCACCTATGTGACGACCAGGGGTTTTTTGGAGCATTTCGGGCTGGCTACCCTGCGCGACCTGCCCAATATTGACGCTCTTGAAGATGCAGGACTTATCTTCGACGACTCACATAATGGCCTTCCGATTGGCAGTGACCGTTCCCTTGATGACGCATAGGAGTTCGGAATTTCCGCTGTCCTGGACGCCAAGTTGCCAAGCGTCTACTGCGTATCACCTTGACCAATGAGCGGCAGGCCCCACCCCGCAAGCCGACTAATCGATTTTCCTCAGCACCATTGCGAACATATTCGCCTATTCGTTCGGCTGCCCTTAGGTGGACGGACTATGGTGTTGATCCATGTCCAAAAATAGTCCATCTTCTTCTCTGGAAAAGCCTCGCTGATTTGGGGCTTGATGACCAATTGTGGACTAGATGTCTGAAAACAGCGAAATTTTTGTCCAGTTGGCACGGCTTGCTTTGGTGGGGCGGGTGCAGGACGTTCATGCCTACTTGCGAAAGGTCATGAAGCGGATTGAGAAATCCGACGAGGATCTTGCAGCTCACATTGCCAGCTTGCTTGCTGCAACGAAACCCGGCCCCTCAGCGGTGTTGAGGGATGCTGGCACGTTCCAAGTGCCGGTTGACGCGGACACGCGCCTCTCGCTGATCCGTCAGGAACACCCCGTGGTTCTTGATGCTGGCCCGGTGCTGCCCGGGGACATCGCGTTGCGCCTCACGCAGGTCATTGCCGAGCGTAGACGGGTAGATGAGCTTGCCGACCAAGATCTGCAGCCATCCAAGACACTGCTCTTTTCTGGTCCACCTGGTGTCGGGAAAACGCTTTCGGCGCGTTGGATAGCTTCAAGTTTAGGGTGGCCGTTGATCTCGCTAGATCTAGCAACGGTCATGAGCAGCTTTCTTGGCAAAACGGGCACCAACATCCGGTCGGTATTGGACTATGCCAAGGGCATGCAGTGCGTACTTTTGCTGGACGAGTTCGACGCCATTGCGAAGCGGCGGGACGATGATGGTGATGTCGGCGAACTCAAGCGCTTAGTTACCGTCCTTCTGCAAGAAATCGACACATGGCCACCTACCAGCCTGCTGATTGCAGCTACCAATCATGCAGAGTTATTGGATCCGGCTATATGGCGCCGCTTCGACGAGGTCGTGCAATTCCCGCTGCCGAACAGCGAGCAACGGGCGCTCGTCATACGAAAGAATCTTGGCAACGCTGGAGAAGAGCTTGGGCCGCTAATCCCCGTGCTAGAAAAGCTTTGGGAGGGGCGGTCCAGTAGTGACATCACTCGTTCACTAATGTGGCTGCGTAGACGTGCGGCAATTACAGACCTGACGATTACCGAGGCGTTGCTCGAGCTGATTGGCCAAGACGTCCATGCCGCTGCAGCCGCCGATCGCAAGCGGATCATGGGCATCCTTTCTCAAATGGACTTACCTCAGCGGAAGATCAGTGCAGCGACCGGAATCTCGCGCGACACCCTAAGAAAATACCGGGGTGGGAAAACTGATGCCGTGTCGGATGGGGAGATGAATGATGGCTAACCTACGGTATCTTATCGGCGGCGGAGAAAGATTGAGCGAGGAGGTCGGAAGACCTGGTCGTGGTGGGGGTGATAAAGCGCATCCATATACCTTTAGCGAGGCGCTTGAGCGGCTCACGCCCCAGCTCAATCGGGTTAGCACGGAACTGGGGAGGCTGCCTGAGTTGGCATGTCCGGGTGGTGACACAGTCGTCGCGTTGACGCTCCACCCAACATATTTGGCGAAGAGCTACTACCCTGCGACCCTTATGCGTGAACTTAGATTGTCTCACCTTGGCAGTCGCGCAGTGCACATCACTCCAGAGCGGGCTGCGTCTGGCCGTGCCTCCGAGGATCCCAGGCCCCAACCGGCACCAATGCTCTATCTAGCCGGGCGGCGAGATCGCTTGTTGCGCTTTGCAGATATTGCTCAGCAGTGGCGGCCGGCCGAGGCCAACCTACGCAGTGAATTTCGTCAACTTGAGATGGTGGAGATTCCCGGCGCAGATCGCGCAAAGCCACTGCCGGCTTTTAAGGGTGAACTACCATTGGAGATAGTGCTCCACGTCGACCCTGAATTTGGTGACTATGTCATTGAAGGCTTCGAAGTGTATGTTGAGTCCCTAGGCTTGGATGCGAGGGCAGAGCGCCGAAGGCAAAATGGTGGGTTGTGTTTCATACCCATGTACGCGCCAGCTACCGCTGTCTCTGACCTTCTGAAGTTTTCATTTCTAAGAGCCATTCGTAGCATGCCTCGCATCGTGCCGATGGACCCGATGATCCGTGGCATGGTGCCCGGGTTCTCCGTGCAGCTGCCAGCGTTGGATGCAATTGCGCCAGATCTGTCCGTCGCCATTTTTGATGGTGGACTGCCGGCAAATCACGGTCTTGACCGTTGGGTAATTCAACACGATGCACCTGGCGTTGGCGCGCCGATCCCAGCCGCCCAAAACCATGGTTTGGCAGTCACGTCGGCATTTCTGTTTGGCCCCTTAGTGCCCGGGGAGGTGATGTCGCAGCCACCTGCAAACGTCGACCATTGGCGTGTGCTCGGCAGCGATACAGCAACTGACGACTTCGAGTTGTACTCGGTTCTCGACCGTATTGAGGATGTGTTGAGCAGCCGCCGCTATGACTTTGTGAACTTAAGCCTCGGACCCGACAGTGCTATCGAGGACGACGATATCAATTCCTGGACCTCTACTCTCGACACCTTGCTGTCGGAGGGAGAAACCGTCGCCACAGTCGCATGCGGTAACAACGGAGAGCGAGACCACGCCACGAAGCTCAATCGCGTTCAGCCACCCTCGGACGGCGTTAACATGATTGCCGTTGGAGCGGCCGACAAAACAGACAGCGCGTGGCGGCGAGCGTCCTACAGTGCAATTGGTCCGGGGCGAAGCCCAGGATATGTCAAACCGGACTTTGTATCCTTCGGCGGATCCCACTCAGCGCCGTTTTTAGTTCTGGGAGAAGTAGGCCCCTACATGGGTACTGGTACACAGGGCACCAGTTTTGCTGCTCCGCTCGCCATGCGGAGCGGCGTTGGAGTGAGGGCTCAGTTTAGTGACCCGCTCTGGGCTCCGACCATGAAGGCGCTTTTGGTCCACCAGGCGCAGGCTAGCAGTAGCCATGTCCGGGGTGAGGTTGGCTGGGGACGGGTATCCCACGAATTGAATGATCTAATCACCTGCGGCGACGGTGAGGCCCATATTGTCTATCAGCGTCAGATGCCTATTAGCGGCGCGGTGCGTCTTTACCTGCCGGTACCTCCGGATCTGAGAGGCAACGTCGAGATTAAGGCGACTTTTTGCTTGTTCTGTGATGTCGATCCGGAAGACGCTATAAACTACACACGTGGTGGCTTGGAGGTGCAATTCCGGCCAGACACGATGAAAATTCCACCGCCATACCACAATGCCGCTGGTAAGCTGATCACACCCAAATGGCCAGAGACTGATCAGTTCTTTGGAGCTGACGATTTCTACGCGCCGGAATTCATGCGCCGCGACGATGCTCAAAAGTGGGAAACCACAATCACGAGGACAAAGCGCAAGCGGGCTACGTCCTTAAACTCACCCGCCTTTGACGTCAGCCACATATCCCGGTCACATGGTCATTCTGGTGGCGCAAGGGCGCAGATTAAATTCGCCCTAATACTGACGCTGCGCAACTCGGCAGTCGATCTGTATGATCGGGTCGTCGCTCACCACCATGCGCGTCTGCAGCCTATGAGGGCTCGTTCTGATATCAGGATCACGGGCCGGGTTTAGAGTACGCGGGTGTCTGGGGATAGGGCGCCACAATCAATTGAAGTGTTGGGGGACCACAGTATGAAGCGCGTTTTCATCAGCTTCGACTACGATCACGACGAAACGCTCAAGAATTTCCTGGTTGGCCAGGCCCGGTTGCCCGACAGCCCGTTCGAGCTCGCCGACTGGTCGATCAAGGAGCACATCGACGGCAATTGGAAGGTCAAGGCGGAGACCCGAATTCGCTCAGTCGACGTGGTCGTTGTGATATGCGGCCTCCATACCGACAGGGCCGTGGGCGTGAGCGCCGAGGTCAGGATCGCCCAAGCTGTCGGCAAGCCATATTTTCTTCTCAAAGGGTACAAGGACGTCACCTGCGTCGCACCGACAGCCGCTTCGGCCTCCGACAAGATCTACCTCTGGACTTGGGAAAACCTCAAAGCCCTGCTGGCAGGGAAGCGTTGAGATGAAGAAGGCGCTCGTCGTCGGCATCGACGATTATCCCGATCACCCGCTTATCGGATGCGTCAATGACGCAGTCGCCATCAAGACCGTGCTGGAGAAAAGCGGGAGCGGCGAACCAAACTTTTCCGTCAAGACCCTGACCAGCCAGGACGTGGAGGTAACCGCCGAAATCCTCAACGAGGCGGTCGAACGGCTGTTCTCGGGCGATGCGGAGACTGCGCTGCTCTATTTTGCCGGCCACGGCATCCTCAACCGGGAGACCAATACGGGCCACATCGTGACCCAGGATGGTCGTAAGGGCGGTTGGGGAATGTCGCTGACCGACATCCTGGCCCTAGCCAACAAGGCTTACCCTAAGATCAAATCCAGCGTCATCATCCTCGACAGCTGTCATTCGGGTTATGCGGGGGAGATCGCGGGTCTCGGCAATCAGGGCGTTTCCCATATTGGCACGGGCGTAACAATCCTGACGGCGAGCCATCGGGAGGGTATTGCCGAAGAGGGTATCAAACACGGCCTGTTCACCGAGCTGATCTTAGACGGTTTGCGGGGCAGTGCGTCTGATATCCTAGGAAATATCACGCCGGCCTCCCTCTATTCGCTCGTGGACCAGACGCTTGGCCCGTGGGGTCAGCGCCCAATCTACAAGGCCAACGTCCAAACCTTCGTCACACTGCGGCAAGTCGCGCCCAAGATTTCTAAGGAATTTCTCCGCGAACTTCCGACGCTTTTTCCCGATGAAGCATCTGAGTTCAAGCTCGATCCTTCCTATGAACCCGCTCGGGACAACGTGTCCGACGCGATTCTGGCCATTCCGCCCGACCCCGAACATGTCCGCATTTTTAAGGGTCTGCAAGCGTGTAACCGCAATGGTCTGGTAGCCCCCGTCGGCACCGAGCACATGTACTATGCGGCTATCGAGTCTAGGTCCTGTCGACTGACAGCGATCGGCGCCCACTATCGAATGCTGGCAGCGATCAACCAACTTTAGGACCGAGGCCATGCGCAAATACGTCATCGTGAGAAAGCCCATACCGGCACAAGGCGACAATCGCACGCGCGGCGTCGAGGTCCTTGGGTCCGGCGGGAGATCGCCGCAATTCTCGTTCGAGCGCCTGTCGGCCGCCCAGGCGGTAGAAGCGTCGGCGGACCCTGCGGTGCGGGCCGTCGTGCCGGCCATGCCCACTACGTTGATCCGTCCCAAGACCAAGGCGGGTTTCGAAGGCGAACAAGCCTGGGGCCTTGACGCTATCGGCGCCCGTGAGTCGGGATTCACTGGGCGGGGAGTAACCGTCGCGGTTCTCGATACCGGTATCGATGCATCCCATCCTGCGTTCGCCGATGTAGAACTGGAACAGCGCGATTTTAGCGGGGACGGAGACGGCGACGTTCAGGGCCACGGCACCCATTGTGCCGGCACCATTTTCGGGCGGGATATAGAAGGAATCCGCATCGGTGTCGCCCCGGGCGTGAGCCGCGCGCTTATCGGCAAAGTCCTCAATGACGTGGGCGGAGGCGATTCCGAAATGATCGTCGAAGGTATCCAGTGGGCCTTAGCGGAAGGGGCCAATATCATCTCGATGTCCCTGGGCTTCGATTTTCCCGGCATGGTCGCGGAGTGGACGGAAGAGGGTTGGCCGGTAGAGCTGGCTACATCCAAGGCCTTGGAAGCCTTCCGGGTAAATCTGCGCATGTTCGACGCTACGATGAATTCAACCCGGGCTCGGGGCGGCCTTGGTGGAGGCGCACTGGTGATCGCTGCGGCTGGCAACGAAAGTCGGCGCGAGGATCACCCTGAGTGGCGCATAGCGGCCTCGCTGCCGGCGGCAGCCGAGGATGTCGTCTCCGTCGCCGCGGTCGGGCGCAACGGCGAGGATCTCTCGGTGGCCGGCTTTTCGAACTCGATGGCTGTGGTGAGCGGGCCGGGGGTAGACATTGTCTCAGCCAAGGCCGGCGGCGGCCTCGAGACCCTCAGCGGCACCAGCATGGCCTGCCCGCATGTCGCAGGCATCGCGGCGCTGTGGTGGGAGGCGATCAAGAAGCAGAACCGAAGCGCGACGCCCACCAATGTGCGTGCAAAATTGATATCAACCGCCCGTCGCAACCTCTTTGCCAGGCCCGCCGAGATCGACATCGGCGAAGGGCTGGTGACAGCGCCATAGCAAGAGCTGCGCCATGCAATCGGACCAGTATCGGCGTGAACTCGCCCAACTCAACAAGGATGTCGGCAACCTCCGTTCGGATATTGGGTCCGAGGAGGAGAAGGCCCGCAGGGCTCGCGCCGCTGCCGCCCAGAAGCGATCGTCCGCCCAGCGTTCGAGCTCGCCGACCAGCCGCCTATTCTATCTTCGGCAAGCCGAAAGCGAGGAAAAGAAAGTCGCCGAGGCCGAAAAGAAGATCGGTTCACTTCAAGGTAAGGTCGGCACGCTGCTCGGTCGGATGGCGACAAAGGAACAAAGCTTGCGAAGCGCCGAAAAATCCGAGTCGGCGTTGCTGGAGCGCGCCGAAGTCGCCAAGCAGCGCAAGGACAAGTCGGTCCGGGAGACGAGCGAGCGGGCTGCCAAGAAACAACGCCAGACGGAAAGAGAGCACGCACGAGAAATTGCTCGACTGTCGCGGCCGACCGTGCATCGCATATACATTAGCGCGCCCGAGCCCGAAAAGCTGCGGGTCCTATACCTCACGGCCAGCCCCGCCACTGAGAACGTGCCCAGCCTGCGGGTAGATGCGGAAGTCAACAACGTGTTGAAGGCGCTCAGGGGTGCCAAGCACCGTGACCTTATCGACTTCCAGCATAGGCCGGCCTCTACAGTCGACGACCTGATTGATGGACTCAACGACCTCAGGCCACACGTCGTCCATTTTTCGGGGCATGCGAGTGGCGGGCTGTTGCTTGACACGGCCGACCTGCTTGAGGCGGGCGACCAACTCCTGAGCTACGGGACCATCGCGCGCGTCCTGCGGGCAACCGATCAGCGGCCGACACTGGTGGTTCTCAACGCGTGCAACACGATCGAGGGTGCCGACGCCATTTTGGAGGCAGCGGCGGTGGTTATCGCGACCGACGAGACCGTAGGCGACGCAAGTTCGGGTGTTTTCGCCGCCAATTTCTACGGCGCCATCGGCGCCGCGCAGACGATCGGGGACGCGCTCGATCAGGCCCGGGAGATGATCGCGCTGGCGCTCCCCGGCGAACCGGACGTCCTGACGTTGCATGCTGCCGAAGGCGTGGACCCCTATGGGATTAAGCTGGTTCAGCTCGTCGGGTCGGGCTATCAACCCAATCGGGATTGAAAGCGGGTCGACCCAGATCATGAGCGTGCACCAGGTCCATGTATTCATCAGCCATAGCTGGGCGTATTCGAGGCATTACGAAACGCTGGCAGCATGGATTTTCGGGCAAGCCTGGCGCTTCGGGCAAGCATCCATCCGCTTCCACAACTATTCGGTGCCGCATTGGGACCCGTTCGTCGATCTGCGAGCTGACCGACTTTTGCGTGACGCGATCTTTCGTCAGATTCGCCGCTGTCATGTCATCGTGATCCCGACTGGGATGTACGCACACTACAGCGCCTGGATTGGCAAGGAACTCGACGGCGCCGCCCTCTATGGTAAACCGATCCTGGCGGTCGATTTATGGGGCGCGCGCCGAACCTCGAGCGTTGTCGGGAGGGCAGCCCACCGGCACGTCAGATGGAACGCTCGGTCGGTCGTCGGCGGCATTTGGGAACTCTACTATAGAGGGGTCTAGGTGGCAGTGAGTGCCTTTACGAGGATTGGCATATAACGACGGACCTGGTCACGATCGCTATCTTTCTCGGCCTCAGTCAATTCGGCGTAGGACCGTGCGATCTGGCTCTCCCACCGTGCTACGAGCTCCGCCGGGAGAATCAAGGATCCGTCATTGAGCAGGCGCCCCTGATTATGCATGTGACGCTGCCAATGTGCCCAGCGTTCGTGTTCCGCGGACGCCAGTTGTTCGACGAGCCCTTCCAGCCGGAACTTGATTTCAATGTCATCCATAGGTCTGCCGATTTCAGTGCTGAATAGTCGTTGCCGAACGGAAAGTAGGAGGAGTCCGGCGACGCCACAATCGGGTCTCCGGCTCTAATGGCGCACCAACCCGAGCACGCCCGTCATGGTTGCGGTTAGCCAGAATGATCGGCTGTTGTGGGGTTACCCGATGCCGCCCGGGTCACGACGAATTAACCAGGCCGACTTCGACCAGTTTGAGATGCAGGCGTCGGAAGAACAAGGCGCTGTCGAAATAAGCGCCATGCGCGTTCACAACGCCCGCGGCGGTCTTGACCTCGAAATCCTCTGCGCCTTCCAAGACGGGTCCGCACAGGAACGCCAGGGTGTCATGGTAGTCGTAGACGTTCCAATAGTGATTGATGGGAACTGCTAGAGGCTTTCCGTCACCGGGCACGGCGAACTGCCCCAATTCCGCGAATAGGCCGATCTGGGTCCCCACACTCAGGAAAAGATCGATCTCAAGGGCCGCTCCCAGTTGGGTCTCCATGGCCGCGACCTCGGTGGGGTCGGTCAGCAACTCATGCAGGATGCCGCCCCCCATGCTGTATCCGATCAGGACCAACGGTTGTGAGTTGCTTCTTGCGACGCGGGCGGCGCCGACGATCTCCTCCGTAATGGCCCGCCGAACTTCCAGACTCGTGTCCCGACGGGCGAAAAACATCAGTGCGTCGCCGACGAACTGGGCGAGGTATCCCGACATGAGCGCGCGGGCTCGGTCGGCGGCGAAGGCGTTTCCGTCGAAAGCGGGTAAGGCCAGCGGCTTGGTGCCGCCAGTCTGCGCACCGGAGGAGAGTGAAAAGGTCGCATTGGCCAGCGTCACTTCTCGTCGCAAACGGGCCACCAATTGGCCGGTCGAGGACACTTCGGCGAGCCAGACGGGGGCCGGCTCGTCCTCGGCATATTCCGCAACCGCCATCCAGAAATCCTCGATGGCGTGGCGAGCATCTTCGGATCCGTTAAGGGTAACCCGCGCGATCGCGGCGGCCGAAAGGGACCCAATGGCCGCTTCGAAGTCGTGCCGTGCGACGGCGACGATTCGGTCGTCGGCAGCGGAAAGCGACTTCGGGCCGGCGGACAGAGGCCCGACCTCACGCCGGCCTGACGGCAGCGAAAGCAGCGACTTCGTGGCCAGCCCGAACTTGCCCCAATAGGGATTGCGGATGTCGGCCTTGCCGCCGAATGCGAGGCGCCGGAGCCGGTCCGATCTACCGCTCACCCAACGCTCGTACTCACCATCACCGAGATCACGGGTATTGACCCCATGGACAAACACGACCTGCAATCGACCTACCTCCCGTTTTGCGCGGAGTAGGCCCTCAGGACCAGATGAATGCAATAGCGCCCCCGGAAGTGACCACTAAGGCACGAAGCGGGGCCCACGTCTGACCTACAGGTCAAAGGACAATTACTGGAGAGTCCGGGCTGACTGAATAGGAGCGCATTGCTCTTTTCGCCCAGTCAACGCAGTATTCATTCGGGTTGGAGGGGACATCAATGACGGCTCGGCCGGATTATCTGGAACAGGGCGAGAAGGCTCGGTTGTTCCCAGTTCTTGCGGACACATCTAGGGAAGGTCGCACGACCTCGATCGTTTTGGCATGTCTTGCGCATGTGCAGGAATTCGGGCGCGCGATGCTCGCCACGGTTGGCCAGCGTAGCGGCACGAGAGCCCAAATCTTATGCTACACAGAGGTCTGTTTCAAAAAGGGTGAAAAACCCAAGAGCGACCGTCCTGACGGCCTCATCGTTCTTAAGGTTGGCAATCGCGAATGGAAGGCGCTCGTTGAGGCCAAGGTCGGAAATGCCGAACTCGACCAGACCCAGGTTGAGCGATACTTGGAGCTCGCTCGGCTGAATGAGGTTGATGCCGTTATCACCATCTCAAACCAGTTTGCGCCGACTCCGGACGCCCATCCCGTAGCAGTTTCCAAACGCGCCACGGCAAAGGTGGCTCTCTATCATTGGTCCTGGATGCACGTACTGACTCAGGTAGAGCTGCTCCTTCACAATGACGAAGTCGTCGACAGGGACCAAGAAGCCATCCTGCTGGAATTGTCGCGCTTTCTCAGCCACGACAGCGCAGGCGTCAAAGGCTTTGACAGCATGCCGGCGGCTTGGACCGAGCTGGTGCAGTCGGTCGCAAATGGCGGTGCAGTTTCGACCCGATCGGCACTGGCAAAGGAAGTCCTCGAAGCGTGGTACCAAGAGGCTCGCGACTTGTCGCTTGTCCTCTCGCGTAAGATTGGCGTTCACGTCACAATGCGATTGCCGAGAGCGCACCAGGTCGATAGCCAGGTGCGGCTGAAGTCAGACCTGGAGGTGCTGAGCAAAAGTAGCACGATCCTCACCGCCTGGGACATCAAGGATGCCGCCGGATCACTGGACTGCTGCGTTGATCTGAAGACCAAGACTGTCACGGCCTCAATGAAGGTGCGGGCTCCGACCGACCGCGTCAAGGCAGGTGCGAGGCTGAACTGGCTGCTGCGCCAGCTGCAGAGCGTTACGCCAGAGGATCTCTTTGTACGTCTTCATTGGACAGGGCCAGGGAGCTTTACACAGCACGCTTTGACGGTTCTGCGCGATAGTCCAGACATCATCTTGCATGATCGCCCGAATGCCCAGCTACACACGCTCGAAGTTTGTCTCGTCCGCGGACTAGGAGCGCGGTTTGGACAGAGGAAGAACTTCGTCGCGGATGTGGAAACGTTGGTGCCAGAGTTTTATGAACGTGCCGGTCAGCGATTGAGGCCATGGCAGCCCTCCGCACCCAAGGTGCGAGATCTCCCCACCACAGTTGAGGAAATCGAAGCGGAAGTCGAACAAGAGGCGTTGGAACACGCCAGTCCTGCGAGCGAATGATCGTTTTGTCCATTCGGGCGTAGCGGGGATGGCCTTGCCCAGTTCAAGCTGCGCTTTGGACAATCAAACGCTGGCTGAGTAGGTGTATTCGAGTGGGGACCGGCAGCCTCCCGCGCGCCCACATCGTACCGGATGCGCTCTCGTGCTGGCAGTTCCTAAGTTGCGTGAGATGCGGCGCAAAGCTGCCGCAGATGCACAATGTGAACCCAACCAGTTGGTTGGACGAATGCTAGCGCAGCGGTGAGGCAGGGGCCGAAAAGTCGCTGTGTTGCCTTGGCCCAAGCGCAACTACAGAGTTGAATGTACGGCGCTCCGGAGAGAAGCATGGCTCGCAAATGGTGGCAGGACTTACTGATCGGCATCGGGGCCAGCACCATTACCGTAGTCGGCGTGCTCGGCAGCGCTGCCACTGGGTATTGGAACAAGGATCGTGAACTAGACATCCAGATGGTGAATGTTAGCCTGTCGATCCTGCGCGCGGATACCAAGGGTACGGAAGGCGAGATACCGCGGCGATTTGCGTTGCGTACATTGGAGAAGTATTCCGGAGTGGATATTCCCGATGCCGAATTCGAGGCATGGGCCAAAGGCGGGACTTTGCCCTTTCGACCAACCGGCGCCTGGGCGCCGTTTCTCGCCTCCGTCTATGAGGGGATGACGCCTGCGCAATGCCTTGCCTTGGGAGGTTCAGCGGCCGAAATCTGTCGCATCCAGAATATTGCCCCGCTCGGGGCAAGTCCGCCGATCCCGGATGATCCCGAGGTTGAGTAGGCGAGACGTAGTGGAATGGTGGCTAACTGAGTAACGTAGCCCGGATGGCCGCACCAAGAAGGTCACCAAATCCGCCCAGTAGGGTGCCGACGACAACCAGGAATGCCTCCATAGTTCTGACAAGGGGCATGCGGATGCGCCCAGTAAACCTTGCGAACCTTCTGAAGCGTTCTTTAGCCTGGCGCGCATCTGGCAAGTCATCTTCGAAAAGTGCGAAGGATCCTTCAATTTCTTCGTGCATTGACTGAGGCGTGACTTTCAGTACTTCTTCCAGCAGGACATACACAAAGCCGACGGCGCTCCAAAGATCACCCAGGCGCTGCATTGCGGTGCAGTCTTCTACGCTGCACGCTTCCCATCCCCAGCCGGCGGCGGAAGCCGCGATTACCAAGGCTATGAGGGGGAACAAGAACACCGCCATCGCTTGGTATTGGTATTGACCCAGGATAAACAGATTGTGCCAGTGAATAGGTGGTTGGTGGTCCGACATCGCCGTGTCTGTCCATTTCTAGATCGCGGTAGGCCCGAGCTGTAAGCGCTCAGTCCAGCAATAGAAATCCAGAAAAAGATTGGCGGCTGGTTTCGCCACCCAGCTCATCGTGTTGTCGTGCTTTGCCAACCGACCATCCTCACCTCGGTATGCTTCCGGCTGCCTTCTGGTCGCCGCCGACCGTTGTGTAGGAACGACGATTTCGGATTCGCATAATATGCGAAATGTAACTTCGGGGGCGTCGGGCGCTAAGGGCTCTTCACAGCAATGACCGTGACCGGGTCGCCGCTGCGGCCGAGCCAGATGATCGTCACAGCCTCGAGAGCCAGCCAGGGCAGCAGTGCGAGGTTCAGGCTCTGCTAACCGATGGTGGTTGACAGTCATCCGCGAAGCTTGTGCACTGTCCTTCGGACGGATATTTTTTGCGGTGCTGATATTTTTTTGGTTCGACCGCGCCGCTCGCCAGCGAAATTGATGTGGATCAAAGTGGAACGCACGGTCGGCAGGTATGGTGTGCCCATGAATGCTGTACTTAGCAAATTGCGGACCTTTGGTGCGTTGCTGATCCTGGTGTCGGGCGTTGTTCTCGCCGGCACAACCTTGGTCGCCGCAGACGGCGGTCCGTCTCCAGTCGCTGATGAGATGTACGGTGCGGTCGGTGACTTGACGGGCCCCATCGACAAGGCATGCGCGATCGCGTCTCCTCAGGCAGACTGTTCGACTTGCTGCCATGACATGGGAAGTTCCATTTGCTGCGGCCACCTTGTCGCCCTAGGAACCGAAGCCAACGCTCGGCCACCCACTATTCATCATGTTTTGACAGGCCCGTGGATTCCCGTCGCCATGCACAGTGCGTCTGCTGGAGTCGGCAAGCGGCCCCCCCGTTACGCTTAAACACCGGTCTGCCGGGTAACTAGAGGCGCATCGCGCCAGTAGTCCCCAGCAAGCTGATTGTCCTGTCCGCCATCGTGATCGCGCGATGTGACCGGCTACTCTGTCATCCCCACATAAAGATTCTGACAGACGCAAAGGGGAGTTCACCCATGCGCGCTTTCAAAACCCTATCCATCGCTGCTCTTGCTTTCGCTTTATCTCATCCCGTGATGGCTCAAGATGATCCCCATCACCCTGCAGGGGCGGAGGTGCCCGCCGCCGAGGCCCCGGCATTCATCGAAGCGCCGGCGGACAAGTCTGACACCCCCAGATCAAACGCTCCAGCAAACCCCATGATGGGCTGTTCGGACATGATGAGCATGATGCAGGCCATGCAGACGATGCAAATGAAAATGATGCGGCAGATGCAGGAGATGCAGAAGGCCTTGGCGGCCTCGCCCAACTCCGGCGAAGAGGCGTCGCCATGACCGATTCAGCCGCCAAACGGACGCTATCGGTGCTCGTGGTGGCCATCCGCGTCGGCGAGCAGCGCAATAGTGCTCTGCTAACAAACGGAGGCAGCAATGACTGACCCTCGCAAAGTTCGCGTTGCGATCAACGGCTACGGCGTGATCGGCAAGCGCGTGGCGGACGCGATCATGCTCCAACCCGACATGAGCGTTTCCGGCATCGCGGATATTGTCGACGATTGGCGAATCCGGTTGGCCGCCGAAAAAGGGTACCGAGTGTTCGGCGCGACGGTTGAGGCGGTAGCCGCGATGAGCAACGCCGGCATCGCGACGAGCGGGAGCCTCGCGGATCTTCTTGCCGACAGCGACATCGTCATCGACTGCACACCGAAAAACATCGGCGCGGCCAATGTCTCTACCTATCGTGCTGCTGGCGTGAAGCACATTCTGCAAGGCGGAGAAAAGCACGCACTCACGGGGCATTCGTTCGTCGCCGAAGCGTCTTACGCCAGTGCCGTGGGCGGATCCAGCACCCGCGTGGTGTCGTGCAACACCACCTCGATCGTGCGGACACTGACAGCCCTCAAGAAGGGTGGCCTGCTCGGGTCCGCGAGAGGGACGCTGTTGCGCCGTGCGACGGATCCCTGGGAGAGCCATCAGTCGGGGATAATGAACACCCTGGTCCCAGAGTCCCGCATTCCGAGCCACCAGGGTCCAGACGCCAAAAGTGTCGACCCCGATCTGGATGTCGTGACGATGGCGGTGAAGGTCCCGCAAACCCTTGGCCACCTGCACCTCTGGAACGTCCGGCTTACCAGGGCCGCCGAAGTGGCAGAAGTCTTGGACCTTTTTCGAGCCTCCAGCCGCATAGCGCTGATCCGTAGTGACGCGGGGCTGCCGGCACTCAACAGCATCAAGGAGTGGATGCTCGACCTCGGGCGGCCGCACGGGGACCTCTATGAGGTTGCGCTGTGGGAGGACATGCTGACTGTTGAGGGCGATGAACTCTTCTACGCCTACATGGTCGACAACCAGGCGATCGTCATCCCGGAAACCGTTGACGCCATTCGAGCGCTTTGCGGACTTGAGCAGGAGGCGGCGTCCTCGATTGCCACTACCAACGCGTCTATAGGGATTGGCAAGCTCGTCGCCCGCCCCGGACGACAGGCTGGCGCCCCATGACCAAGGGTCCATGGAATGCGTCAGCTATCCTTCTCGCGTTAGCCGGCCTGTTGGTGTCCGGGATCGGCATCTACTTTCTTGCCTTCCGCCCGGCGCTGCTGCCCGAGGATATCCGGTTCATCGGGCTCTCGCCGACAGAGGTCGCGCAACTTGGCCCAAGATTGGCGCCGTGGCTGTCGAACGTCTTCCATATGCTGGGCGGCTTTGCCCTTGCCGCCGGGGTCGTCACTATCGCATTGGCCGCCACGTCGTACCGCGAAAGGAGCCCCGCAGCGGTACTGGCCGCCTCGCTGGGAGGCACGGTTTCGATCGTTCTGATGGCTATCGTCAACTTCGACATCAACTCCGACTTCAAATGGCTACTGGCCGGCTTCGCGCTCGTCTGGGCGAGCAGCCTTGTGGCCTTCGCGTTCGAAGGGTCAATCGATGGTGCGCGACGGACCGCATCAACTCGCAGAGGAACAAGCAAATGAAACGTCGTCAATTCGTGACTGGGCTCATTGCCGGCGCGGCGGCACTATCCGTGCCACCCGCATTCTTGCGGTCGGTCTATGCAGCCCAACCCTCCACCGCCACCCCGCTAAGTATCGTGCGAAGGACGATCGAAGTGAATGGAAGGGCCGCAAGCGTCTTTGGGCTACAGCAGGCCGACGGCTCAACAGGGCTGCGCCTACGGGCCGACGAACTTTTCAAAGTTCGGTTGCGCAACGAAACCGATGAGCAGACCATTATCCACTGGCACGGACTTACGCCGCCCTGGCCGAGCGATGGTGTTCCCGACGCCCCACTGCCCCTGATCAACGCGAGCATGGAACGCATATTCGAGTTCCCTCTTGAAACGCCCGGCACACACTGGATGCACGCACATACGCTCCAGGAACAAATGCTGCTGGCGGCCCCCCTGATTGTCGAGGATCCGGCGGATGATGGGCGCGATGAGCAGGAGGTGGTCATTCTCCTCCATGACTTCTCATTTACCTCGCCGGAGGAATTGCTCGCTGGCCTGGCCAGGCCTGCCGATGCCATGGCGCCGATGGACCACGGCGGTATGGCGATGGACCTCAACGACATCGAATACGACGCCTACCTCGCCAATGATCGAACTCTCGACGACCCCGAGGTCGTCAATGTCGAGCTCGGTGGCCGCATACGGGTGCGTATCATCAATGGCGCCACGGCCACGGCATTTACCATCGACCTCGGTGCGATCAATGGTCAGCTGGTGGCTGTCGACGGGCAGAATATCGAGCCGGTCGGCGGGCGCCGCTTTCCCATCAGCATGGGCCAGCGCCTAGATATCCGTCTCGAACTCCCCAGCGAGGGCGGGCCGTTCCCGATCCTGGCTCTTCGGGAGGGCTCTGCACACCGGACCGGCGTCATCCTGCAGCCACCAGGTTCGCAGATAGCCAAGATGGCATCTCAAGGTACTGAGGACGGGCCCGTCCTCGATCTGGCGCTCGAAGCAGATCTACGGGCTATTGCGCCGCTCCCGATCCGTGTTGCCGACAAATCGTTTGAGATGACGCTCAACGGCGAAATGGCGAAGTACCAATGGAGCCTTGGCCTGCAGCAGCCGATCATGGCTGTGTCTGGCGACCGGATCGAGGTCACGATGACCAACATGAGCATGATGGCTCATCCGATGCATCTGCATGGCCACCATTTCCAAGTGGTTGCGATCGACGGGAAAAGGATTGTTGGTGCAGTCCGCGACACCGTCCTCATACCGCCGAGGCGAGCGGTTACCATTGCGGTCGATGCGAGCAACCCGGGGCAATGGGCGTTCCACTGCCACCATCTGTACCACATGGCGACTGGCATGATGTCGACCTTCGGCTATCGGACCTGAGACGCACAATACTGACGAACGAGGAACAACACATGAAGAACGTGACGCTGCAAGTCAGCGATCTCCTCAGCATTTTGGATTTTGCCGCAGTCGAAAAGCGCCTTGGTGCGCTGCCCGGAGTCCAAAAGGTTGCCATGAATGCTGGGTCCAGCACGGCCAGCATTGCCTTCGACGAAGCTCTTACCAGTCCTGAGCGCTTGGCCCGGGAAATTGAATCCTGCGGCTTCCATTGCCAAGGCGAGATCGCACCGCGGCACGTATGTGTTCCCGACCAGACGGCTGTCAGCGTCACCGACCCGCGAGCACCGTCTCAAACCAATCATATGGACCACAACGCCGCGGGTCACTTCCACCTGGAAGCGGCGTCTCCCGGCCCGAGAGGCAAGCCCGATCACGACGCCATGGCCCACGACATGGGCCATGGCGCGGGCATGGACATGCAGGACATGGTCCGGGACATGCGAAATCGGTTCCTGGTCAGCCTGGTTTTCACTCTACCAATCCTTGCCATGGATCCTATGGGGCTGACCGAGCCGTTTTTCGAGCCCCCCTTCGGTCTGAGCATGAACGTCACGATGTTCATGTTCGCCACCGCGGCAATCATCTACCCGGTTTGGCCGTTCCTCGTCTCTGCTTGGCGTGCCTTACGGAACGGCGTGCTCAACATGGCCGTTCTCGTCATACTCAGTGTGGGAACTGGCTATCTCTTCAGTGTCGGTTCGACGTTCTTCTTCGATGGCGCCCAGTTCTATGAGGCCGCGTCCATCCTGCTCGTCTTCATTCTTCTCGGACACTGGCTCGAGATGCGAGCACGTGCAGGCGCATCTGCAGCGATTCGAGCACTTCTGGACCTTGCTCCGCCGAAGGCCACGGTGCTGCGCGACGGGGTCGAACGCGAGGTCCCGACGTCGGAGGTGGTCCTGGGTGACATCGTTGTCCTGCGGCCGGGCAACAAGCTGCCCGTCGACGGTGAAGTCATCGAGGGCGAGTCCACAATCGACGAGTCAATGCTTACGGGCGAGTCCATGCCCGTGACGAAAACAGTTGGTGATGAAGTGATCGGCGCCACCATCAACAAGAGCGGCACCCTGCGGTATCGCTCGACAAAGGTTGGTGCCGACACAGCGCTGGCACAGATCGTCAAGCTCGTGCAGGAAGCCCAGAACTCCAAAGCTCCGGCTCAGCTCCTCGCGGACCGAGCATCGCAATGGCTCGTTCTGGCGGCGATCCTTATCGGCCTTCTCACCTTTGCGGTTTGGTTCTGGCTCCTAGGACAACCGCTCCTTTTTGCTCTTACGTTGACCATTACGGTGTTCGTCATCGCCTGTCCCGATGCGCTGGGGCTCGCCACACCGATGGCAGTCATGGTGGGAACGGGCCTGGGTGCGTCCAACGGCATCTTGTTCAAGAACGCAGCGGCGCTCGAGGAGGCGACCAAGCTCAATGTGATCGTCTTCGACAAAACCGGTACGCTCACGATGGGGCAGCCCAAAGTCATTGACGTGGTTCCTGCATCGGGCGTCAACGAGGACGAACTGGTCGGCATAGCGGCGGCGATCGAGCAGAACTCCGATCACCCAATCGCTCTCGCGATCCTGGAACGAGCCGCCGATCTGCCCCGGCCGGACCTGGTCCATTTCAATTATATGGACGGTCGCGGCGCCAGCGCCGAGATTGATGGCGCCGTCGTGTTCGTCGGCAACCGCCGGCTCATGGACGAGAACGCGGTCGACCTCGGCGAACTCGGCCAGCAGGCCGAGGTTCTCAAGGGCGAGGGACGAACGGTGACCTACATCGCTCGGTCGGGCAAGCTGCTCGGCCTCATCACCGTAGCCGACGCCCCGCGTCCGACTTCAGCGGCGACGATTGCCAAACTGCACGAGCAGGGTGTCCGGGTCGCCATGCTCACCGGCGATAACGCTGGGACTGCCAAGCGCATCGCGGATCTGCTCGGCATCGACATCATCCTTGCCGACGTTCTCCCGGGTCAAAAGGCGGAAAAAATCAAGGAGCTCCAGAGCCAGGGGCTGAAAGTCGGTATGGTCGGCGACGGGGTGAACGATGCCCCCGCACTGATACAGGCTGATGTGGGCTTTGCCATCGGCGCCGGTACCGATGTGGCCATCGAAAGCGCCGACATCGTGCTTATGAAGAGCGACCCGTTCGATGTCGTCGGCGCCATGACGCTTTCCAAGGCGACGTTGCGAAAGATGCATCAGAACCTGTGGTGGGCCGTGGGCTACAACGTCATCGCGTTTCCGATTGCAGCGGGGGTATTCTATCCGTTCCTCCTCAGTCCGCAGATTGCCGCCCTGGCGATGTCGGGCAGTTCGGCGCTCGTTGCGATCAATGCCCTCCTGCTCAAACGAACCAGGCTGGATGGCATCCGCCCCGCAACATCGCAGTCGGGTCGATCAGGCGAGTTGGTTGAGGCGGGGAGGGGGCAATGACCGAACTCCGCCCCCTCCTGTTCGCACTGCCGGGCAATGAAGATATGGGTCCATCGCTGCCCCGTGACGATCAGCGCCGGCCCGCCTTCGTGCAGACGCCAATGCAGGACGTCGGCGAATAGACTGTCAGTTCCACCTGTCCGAACAAAAACATCACCGATTTGGAGGGCCGATTTCGGCGTCAAAGATATGACAATTACCAACGCCACAGACACAACAGCGGCGACAAGTGCGTCGTCTTCCGGGTCGGGAAAACTTGGACTATTGGCACTTACGGCTGTTGTCGTAGGATCAATGATCGGGTCGGGTGTCTTCAGCCTGCCACAGAACATGGCCGCCGGTGCGGCCCCGCTGGCGATCATCATCGGCTGGTTGATCAGCGGCGTAGGCATCCTGGCGCTTGCCTTCGTCTATCTGAGCCTGTCTCGGCGAAAGCCGGCGCTAGACGCAGGGCCCTATGCCTACGCCAAGGCCGGCTTTGGCCCATTTATCGGCTTCAATAGCGCCTGGGGCTATTGGCTCTCCGCCTGGATTGGCAACGTCTCCTACGCAGTGGTCATGTTCAGCGCGTTGTCCTACTTCTTTCCACCCTTCGGCGAGGGCAACACCTGGCAGGCCATCGTCGGTGCATCGGCTGTGCTCTGGCTTGTTCACGCGCTGATACTGTCAGGCGTGCAGACGGCGGCCCTCGTTAATCTGATCACCACAGTCGCCAAGATAGCCCCGTTGGTTTTGTTTGTCGTTCTCGCGGTCGTCGCCTTCAAGTTCGATGTCTTCACCCTCGATTTCACCGGTGCGAGCAACCTGGAGCTCGGCTCCATACTCAACCAGGTCAGGAGCACGATGCTGGTCACCCTATGGGTGTTCATCGGGGTCGAGGGCGCGAGCGTGGTCTCCGGCCGCGCTGAACGCCGCTCCGACGTCGGCCTCGCGACCATGGTAGGCTTCTTCGTGGCGCTCGTCCTCTACGCCCTCATTTCCCTGGTGTCGCTCGGAGTGATGACGCAGCCGGAGCTTGCCGCGCTGAAGAACCCGTCAATGGCGGGGGTGCTTGAGTATATCGTCGGGCCCTGGGGTGCGATCCTCGTCAACGTCACGCTGGTCGTCTCGGTGCTCGGGGCATTCCTCAGTTGGAGCCTTCTCGCCGCTGAAGTCCCGCATGTTGCTGGTCGCGACGGCACGATGCCGCGCTTCTTAGCCGGCGAGAATAAGCGTGGCGCTCCGGCGACGTCGCTTTGGGTGACCAATGGGCTGGTGCAGATCTTTCTGATCGTCGCCCTTTTTGCCAACAGTACCTACACGGCCCTGTTCTATATTGCGTCGACGGCCATCCTGGTCCCGTACGTCTTTTCCGGTGCCTATGCCGCCAAGCTCGCGATCACGGGAGAAGGCTATCGAGCCGGGGAAAGCCGGACGCGCGACCTGATAGCTGGGCTCGTCGCAACCGCCTATGGCGTCTGGCTGGTTTATGCCGCGGGCCCGACCTACCTGTTCATGGCGGCGATGCTCTATGCCCCAGGGATCATCTTTTACGTCATCGCTCGCCGCGAGAATGGCCAGAAGAGCTTCAGCGTCCTCGAGGCTGTACTGGCCGTCGGCCTCGTCGTCGCTGGCCTGGCCGCCGCCTACCTTATCTGGAACGGGAGCATTAGCCCACTATGAACGCGATACCGAACACTTCCACAACCCGGCTGGGTGCTTTCTCAGAAGTGGGCCGCCTCCGCGAGGTGATGGTCCACAGGCCGGACTTGAGTCTGCAACGGCTAACCCCCGACAATCGCGAGGCGCTGCTTTTCGAAGACGTCCTCTGGGTCAAGAAGGCGCGCCAGGAGCATGACGCCTTCGTTGATACGATGCGCGAGCGAGGTGTTACTGTTCTTGACTTCGGAACACTGCTCGGGGAAACGCTGGCGCTCGCTGAGGCCCGGCGATGGGTGCTCGACAGGAGAGTCAGCGCCGCCACGGTCGGGGAGGACATGGTCGGCGAGATGCGCGGCTGGCTGGACGAGATGCCGGCAGTCGAGCTTGGCCGGTTTCTGATCGGCGGCATCGCTCGAGCGGAGCTTCCATTTATCCCGGCAGGCTTAGCGGGGCGGACCATGGAGCCGCAGGACTTTGTCCTGCCGCCGCTGCCCAACCAGATGTTCACCCGCGACAGCTCCTGCTGGATCCACGGGGGCGTCACGATCAATCCAATGTTCTGGCCGGCTCGCCGGCCAGAAGCGACGAACGTGGAAGCTGTCTATCGCTTCCATTCGCATTTCCGTGATGCGGAATTCGAAACCTGGTGGGACGGTTCGGATGGGACCGGTATCGCCACCCTTGAGGGCGGCGACGTCATGCCGGTGGAAAACGGTGTCGTTCTTATCGGGATGGGGGAGCGGACGACGCCGCAGGCCGTGGCGACGCTCGCCAAGCGCCTCTTCGCCAAGGGTGTCACGACAAGGATCATCGCTGCGTTGATGCCACGCGACCGCTCCTTCATGCATCTCGATACGGTCTTCACCTTTTGCGATCGCGACCTTGTGACGATCTACCCACCTGTCGTTGAGCGCATCCGGGCGTTCTCGCTCCGCCCCGGCACTGGACCTACCGGCATTGAGATCACGGCGGAAAGCGGACCGTTTGTCGAGGTCGTCCGAGAGGCGCTCGGCCTCGATCGTCTCCGGGTCGTCGCCACCGGTGGCGACAGCTACGAGGCCGAGCGCGAGCAGTGGGATGACGGCAACAATGTCGTGGCAATCGAGCCTGGTGTTGTCATCGGCTACGACCGCAACGTCTACACCAACACCCTGCTCCGTCGGGCGGGCATCGAAGTGATTACCGTCGCGGGTTCCGAGCTTGGGCGAGGGCGCGGCGGCGGCCACTGCATGACCTGTCCGATCGCTCGCGATCCCCTCTAATACAAGAAAGACCTTCGCCATGCCGATCAATCTTCGTGGCCGTAGCTTGCTGACGCTGGACGACTACTCGCCGGACGACATCCGGTTCCTTATTCGTCTGGCTGCCGAGCTGAAAGCCGCCAAGCAAGCGGGAACCGAAAGGCAGACGCTTGCCGGCCGCAACATCGCACTCATCTTCGAAAAGGACTCAACGCGTACCCGCACTGGCTTCGAAGTTGCAGCATATGATCAGGGCGCCCATGTCACCTATCTCGGCCCGACGGGGAGCCAGATCGGACACAAGGAATCGATGAAGGATACGGCCCGCGTACTGGGCCGAATCTACGACGCGATCGAGTATCGCGGCTTTGGTCAAAAGACGGCGGAACAGCTCGCCGCCTATGCGGGGGTACCGGTCTATAACGGCCTGACCAACGAGACGCATCCCACGCAGACGCTTGGCGATTTCATGACCATGCGCGAGTTCACCCACAAGCACCTTTCGGGACTGGTGGTGGTGTTTCTTGGCGACGGGCGTAACAACGTTGCCCAGTCACTCGCCTTGGGTGCTGCCAAGGTCGGTATCGATATGCGCATCGCGGCTCCCCGCAGCTTGTGGCCCGAGGATGGCTTCATCGGCCATCTCAGAGCGCTAGGCGCAGAAACCGGAGGTCGGCTCACCGTGACCGAGGACGTCGCAGAGGCGGTACGGGGCGCTGATTTCGTATACACCGACGTTTGGCTTTCGATGGGCGAGGACGAGGCGGCCTGGGCGGATCGCATCCGCGAACTCACGCCCTACCGCGTCACTCGTGACGTCATGGTCGCGACCGGCAACCCTCACACCAAGTTCATGCACTGCCTGCCGGCCTTCCATAACGCGGACACCGAGGTCGGCGCCGACATCGCCAAGCGCTTCGGTATCGACTGCATGGAAGTCACGGACGAGGTATTCGAGTCTGCCGCCTCGATAGTGTTCGACCAGGCGGAGAACCGCATGCACACCATCAAGGCGATCCTTGTCGCCACGATCGGTGGGTGAGGTCATGCGAGTGGTAGTGGCCCTTGGCGGCAACGCCCTTCTTCGCCGCGGTGAACCTATGTCGGCGGACGTGCAGCGGGACAATGTGCGCCGCGCCGCGAGCTCTCTCGCTGAGTTGGTGAGGGCTGGCCATCAGTTGGTCGTCACCCATGGCAACGGGCCGCAGGTCGGACTTCTGGCTCTTCAGGCTGCCGCCCAAAGACCGGACGAGAGCTATCCCCTCGACATTCTAGGCGCCGAGACCGAGGGGATGATCGGTTACCTAATCGAGCAGGAGCTCGAAAATGCACTTCCGGACGGACCAAAGGTCGCCACGCTCCTGACGCAAGTCGAAGTGGATCCGAACGACGCTGCATTCGGGCGGCCGACCAAGCCGGTGGGTCCGGTCTACAGCAAGGCCGAGGCAGAAAAACTGGCCGCAGATCGTGGCTGGAGCATCGCTCCGGATGGCGATAAGTTTCGCCGTGTCGTGCCCTCGCCGCCACCGCGTCACATACCCGACGTCGATCTCATCACGCTCCTGCTCGACGCCAACGTAATCGTAATCTGCGCAGGCGGAGGTGGAATACCGGTCGTCCGTCGGCCGGACGGAAGCCTGATCGGCGTGCAAGCGGTAATCGATAAGGATCGAACTGCGAGCCTCCTCGCACAGGAGATCGGTGCGGAGGCCTTGCTGCTTCTGACTGATGTCGATGCCGTCTATCTTGACTGGGGAAAGCCGGGTCAAAGGGCACTTCGGCGCGTCACGCCGCAATCCATGGCGGACGAAAAGTTTGCCGCGGGATCGATGGGGCCGAAGGTCGAAGCCGCGTGCGAGTTCGTGGACAGCTCTCGCGGCATTGCTGGTATCGGTCTTCTGGATCGAGCCCTCGAAATCCTAGAGGGCAGGGAGGGAACCTTAATCGTTCCGACCGATGCGCCGGCGCATGGAAGCGTGCGACATGACAAATAGACGTTCGAGTGATGAGGAGGGTGTGCGGGCCACGGTTGTGGCGGCAATAATGCTCGGACTGTTCTCTGTGTCGCTTGGGTATGGAGCCATCCTGCCAGTGCTGCCAGACCGGATCGCGCGTGTCACAGGGCTAGCGGGAGATGCGTCGGCCCTATCGCAGACCACCGGGATTCTTACGGGTCTTTACACAGCGGCACTGTTCGTCTTCGCGCCACTATGGGGTTGGATTTCGGATCGCTATGGCCGGCGCAAGGTTTTGGTCATCGGCCTCGCGGGCTTCGGCGCGACGATGGTGACGTTCTCCCTTTTGGAGAGCTCGATGACGCTCTATGCGGAACGGTTTCTGACGGGGTTGTTCGCGGCTGCCATAGCTCCCGTGGCGCTCGCCATCGTTGCTGACTTGGCCAGCGCTGACGAGGAGCGTGCCCGGCGTCAATCGCTCGTGACCTTAGCTGGAATGGCGGGATTTCTAGTGGGGCCCATGGCGGGTGCTGTACTGGCCCAGTCTGTCAGTGCCCTGCCGGAAAGCGGTCCATTTGCACCACTGTCATTGCCTTTGGTCGCAACCGGAATCCTTAGTCTTGCCGCCTCTATTGTGGTTCTGATGGCGGTTCCGACAGTTCGGCGGCGGCTAGCTTCGGGCGCGATCGGGGCCACGTTAACGCGGCCCGAGCCACACCTTATTTGGCGTCTTCTCATCGTGAGCTTTGTCGTTGCGGCGGCGGTCGGGGTCGTTGAGGTTGGACTGGTGCTGCGAGGACAGCGGGAGGGGCTGACGGCCTACCAGATCGCGACAATGTTCTCCGAATGCAGCCTGGTCATGTTCATTGTGCAGGCTATCGTCTTTTCTCCTCTCGTAAAGCCAGAGACAACGCGCTGGCTCATCGCCCCTGCGCTGCTGGTGTTGGCGGTAGCGTTATTTCTTCTTCCTAGAACATCGAACTATTTTCTCATGCTCGGCCTCGTTGGCGCCGTAGCATCCAGCGCCGGCATACTCTCCCCGATCGTGACCTACTGGATCTCCAGCAAAGCTGGAGCCTCCCAAGGCGCGCTGCTCGGCCGACAAACGGCGGCGGCGAGCCTCGGAGCAACATTCGGTTCTGTCGCCGGTGGAGTGCTGTTCGATCTACCCTACATTAAGGATGCCTCCTTTCTCGTTGCAGCGGCCGCCGTGCTGCTCGGGCTGCTGGCGGCGTTCGGGCTGCCCAATCTGTTGCGGCCGAAAAAGCACGCGTCTGCTTCTGGAAGTTCGGAGGCCCAGCGTTGAAGATCTATTTCAAAGCCTTTGGTGCCCATAGCGCACCGGGGCACAAACGAGAGCACGGCGCATGTTAGAGCTTCGACCTGCATTTGGCCGTGAGTGGTCGCATGGCATTAGCGTGGGAGGAAATTGACCATGGGATCTAGCGATATGACCACCCAGGGCGCCGGCTCGATAGCATCATTGGCCACCCGGCTCAATCAGCGGTGTTTTTGTGAGACGATCGACCCGGAGATGCTGGCCGATTCGCTCGACGATGAAGCCGGCGAACCAGGCTTTTTTCGGCACCTTGCTGCCGATCGTCCGCATCTATTTTCGAACCTGCCGGTGTTCATTGGACACCGCGCACTCGACGAAATGCTCGCCATTGTCGAGGCGATCGAAACCGTCGGGCGCCTTCCGCGATACCAGGACGAGGTGTTGTCATGGGCCCCCGCTGGTTCACGCATCGATCACGGTCCGGTCGGCGCTCTCATGGGCTATGACTTCCATCTGGCGGCAGACGGGCCCAAGCTGATCGAGGTCAACACCAATGCTGGCGGTGCATTTCTCAATGCCCACCTGGCGCGGGCTCAGGCGGCCTGCTGTTCGGATGTCAAGGTCGACCGCCGGCTAATCGACGAGTTCGACGCAAACATCGCGGCCATGTTCCGTCAGGAGTGGCGGCGCCAGCGTGCCGACGGTGCCCTCGCCACGATCGTCATCATAGATGATGCGCCTAACGACCAGTACCTCTATCCGGAGTTTGTGCTAGCTAGAGAGCTCCTCATCCGCCAGGGCTTTGAAGCGCATATCGCGGATCCAGGCGACCTTGACGTCCGGGATCGTGGCCTGTGGTTAGGAAAGACCCGCATAGACCTCGTTTACAATCGGTTGGTCGATTTCGCCTTGGAGGGGCCTCAACATTGTGCACTGCGAGAGGCCTATGCAGGCGGGCTGGTCGTCGTCACGCCAAACCCCTATCACCATGCCGTGCTGGCCAACAAGCGCAACCTCACCCTTCTTTCCGATCCTGAAGCGCTTCGGTCGTTTGGTGTAACGGCTGACGTGCTTGCCCGCCTTGCGGGGGTCCCGCTCACACGCCTTGTCACTCATGAAAACGCTGACGAGCTATGGCAGGCGAGGAAGACAATGTTCTTCAAGCCGCTCTCCGGTCACGGGAGCAAGGCGGTATACCGCGGAGACAAGCTGACCAAGGGTGTGTGGGCAGATATCGTCAAAGGTGGATTCGTCGCTCAGACATTTGTGCCACCGGGGGAAAGGATCATCGAACTGGATGGTCAACGCGTTTCCCGCAAGGTCGATGTCCGTCTCTACACCTATGAAGCCCGACCTTTGTTGGTCGCGGCCCGCGTCTATCAGGGACAGGCCACCAATCTCAGGACGCCCGGCGGCGGATTTGCGCCGGTCTTGATTGTGTAACGCGAAGATTCGAGGAGCAGCACATGGCCGAGAGCCACACCCAACTCGTCCTCACGCTCAACGGCGGCTCGTCGAGCCTGAAATTCGCCCTCTACCCCGTCGGAACATCGACCTCCCTCCTACGGGGACAATTCGACCGCCTTGGGCAGTCCGGCACCACGTTCAGCGTCAGGAGGGAGGGGCAACATCAGGACGTTCGGCCGGTCAGGGCCGAAGACCATGCGACAGCACTCGCCCACCTGTTCGACTGGCTCGAAACGACATTGGAGGATGTCACGCTCGTCGCCATTGGCCATCGCATCGTCCATGGCGGGCCCCGATATCGCACCCATGGTGTTGTCGATGATGAACTCCTCCACGAACTTGGGCGCATCGTGGATTATGCACCCGAACATCTCCCCGCCGAGATCGAGATGCTGCAGTTCTGTCGCGAGCGCCACCCGCGCATTCTCCAGGTCGCGTGCTTCGACACTGCTTTTCACCGCGACATGCCCGCGGTCGCTCGCATGCTGCCTCTTCCTCGCCGTTTCGAGGGTGTGGAGCGCTACGGCTTTCACGGCCTCTCCTACAGCTTTCTCCTGCAGCAGCTCGAACGGTCATTTGGCCAGGAGGCGGCCCGCGGCCGGTTGGTTCTCGCCCACCTGGGCAATGGCGCAAGCCTTGCGGCAGTCCATGGCGGCCGCAGCGTCGATACCTCCATGTCGTTCACGCCGGCTGCGGGCATCCCCATGGGTACCCGCACGGGAGATATCGACCCCGGCCTCGTTCGGTTCCTGGCGGAAACCGAGGGGATGGACGCAAAGGCGTTCGACCACATGGTCAACCACGAGGCCGGCCTGCTCGGGGTCTCCGGGACGAGCTCGGACCTGCGTGATCTGCTCGCCGCAGAGGCGAGCGATCATCGGGCCGCCGAGGCCATCGCCCTCTTTTGCTATCGTATCAAGCAGGCCATCGGCGGGTTTGCGGCGGTGCTGGGAGGGATCGACAGGCTCGTCTTCACGGGCGGGATCGGGGAGAACGCGCCTGTGATCCGCGAGCGCATTTGTGCGGGCCTCGAGTTTCTCGGAATTGAGCTCGATCAAGGCCGCAACGCGCATGGCCATGCAATCATCTCCACGCCCTCCAGCGCAGTCCCTGTCCATGTCATCACCACCGACGAGGAAGCGATGATCGCTGAAGCCATCGCCGCCCACCTGCAGCTGGAGAACCTTGCGTCATGAAGCCCCTCACCCCCGATCTTCTGACCAGGATCGACGCCTATTGGCGTGCCGCCAATTATCTGTCCGTGGGGCAGATCTACCTGCGGGACAATCCGCTGCTGCGCGACAAGCTGACGCTTGAGCACGTCAAGCCGCGCCTGCTCGGGCACTGGGGGACTACGCCCGGTCTCAATTTCGCCTATGCGCACCTCAATCGCATCATAGGCGCGCTGGATCTCAACATGATCTACGTCACCGGTCCGGGACACGGTGGGCCGGGTCTGGTGGCCAACACCTATCTCGAGGGAAGCTATAGCGAGCTATACCCCGAGATCGGACAAGACACGGCTGGCCTGAAGCGCCTCTTCACCCAATTTTCCTGGCCGGGCGGCATCCCCAGCCATGTGGCCGCCGAAGTCCCGGGCTCGATCAATGAGGGGGGCGAGCTGGGTTACTCGTTGATGCATGCCTACGGCGCCGCGTTCGACAATCCGGACCTGATCGTCGCGTGCGTCGTCGGCGACGGCGAAGCCGAGACCGGTGCATTGGCGACGAGCTGGCACTCCAACAAGTTCCTCAATCCCGCTCGCGACGGCGCCGTGCTGCCAATCCTTCATCTCAATGGCTACAAAATCGCCAGCCCGACCATCCTCTCGCGGATAAGCCACGACGAACTCGAGGCTCTATTCCGCGGCTACGGCTACGCACCCTATTTCGTCGAAGGCAGCGACCCCAACGAGATGCACCAGAAGATGGCGGCCACGCTCGATGCTGTCATCGCGGACATAAAGGCGATCCAGGCCGAGGCGCGCATCAATGGCTTTTCCAGTCGGCCGGCATGGCCGATGATCGTCCTCCGCTCACCCAAGGGCTGGACAGGCCCTGCCGAGGTCGATGGCAAACCGGCGGAGGGATCGTGGCGATCGCACCAGGTTCCGCTCGCCAAGCTCGCCGAAAATCCCGCCCACCTGGCGCAGCTGGAATCCTGGCTGCGCAGCTACCGGCCCGAAGAGCTGTTCGACGAACGCGGCCAACTCGTCGCCGAACTTGCGGCACTTGCTCCGCGCGGAACGCGCCGCATGGGCGCCAATCCACACGCAAATGGCGGAATGCTGCTCAAAGACCTGACGCTGCCGGACTTTCGCGACTATGCCGTTGACGTACCCGCACCGGGGGCGGTCACTGCGGAGGCCACGCGTCATGCCGGGCAGTTCCTGCGCGACGTTCTGAAGCTCAACGACCAAGCCCAAAACTTCCGCATCTTTGGACCCGACGAAACCGAGTCAAACCGGCTCGGGGCGGTGTTCGAAGTCACCGATCGGGTCTTCACGGGCGATCTGGTTGCCAGCGATACCCAGATCTCGCCGAACGGGCGGGTGATGGAGGTTCTCAGCGAACACCTCTGCCAAGGCTGGCTCGAGGGCTACCTGCTCACCGGCCGCCATGGCTTCTTCTCCTGCTACGAAGCCTTCATCCACATTGTGGACTCGATGTTCAACCAGCACGCCAAGTGGCTGAACGTTTCCCGCAAGATCGCTTGGCGCAAGCCGATCGCCTCGCTCACCTATCTCCTGACCTCCCATGTCTGGCGCCAGGATCACAATGGCTTCAGCCACCAGGACCCGGGCTTCATCGATCATGTGATGAACAAGAAGGCAGACATTATCCGCGTCTATCTGCCACCGGACGCGAACACCCTGCTCTCCGTTGTCGATCACTGCCTCAGGAGCCGCGACTACATCAATGTGATCGTTGCGGGTAAGCAGCCTGCGCCCCAATGGCTGGATCGCGACGCTGCAGCAAAGCACTGCGAAGCTGGTCTCGGCGTGTGGGACTGGGCCTCGACATGCAAGGACGAGGCGCCAGATGCGATAATCGCCTCCGCCGGGGATGTGCCGACCATGGAGGCTCTCGCCGCGACCATGCTGCTGCGAGAGCACTTCCCCGAGCTCAGATTGCGGTTCGTCAATGTCGTCGATCTCATGACGCTCCAGGCACCCAGCCAACACCCGCACGGCATCGACGATGCGTCATTCGACGCCATGTTTTCCGCCGAAGCACCGGTCGTTTTCGCCTATCACGGCTATCCGGCGCTGATACACCGCCTGACATACCGCCGCACCAACCATCAGAACTTCCATGTGCACGGCTTCCAGGAGGAAGGGACCACCACCACACCCTTCGACATGGCGGTGCTAAACCAGATTGACCGCTTCCATCTGGCCAGGGCGGTGATCGATCGCGTGCCGCGCCTAGGGTCTCGTCAGGCAGAGTTTTCAGCCTGGATAGACGCAAGGCTGGCAGCCCATGACAACTTCATCCGCCAGAACGGCCAGGATATGCCCGAGATCCGCGACTGGACGTGGCAGTCTTTGCAAGTTCACAACTGAAGGCAACATCTGTCATAGGGGCGAAAGATGGGCACCTACAAGCACTCGGCGAACTACTCTGGGCGGCTTCCGGTGTCAGACACGGAGGCCTTCGAGTTCCTTGACGATCAGTCCAACCTTTCTGCTCACATGGGCGAAAAATCCTGGATGATGATGGGTTCGACCATGGACATCTTCATGGATGCGCTTCGAACGCGTGAGGTAGGATCTGAGTTCGGCTTCAAGGGCAGTATTGTCGGCGTGCCCCTCTTCGTTCGTGAAGTGGTGACATTACGCCAACCTCCGAGATCCAAGCGATGGAAGACGGTCGGCGACCCTGTCCTCTGGGTCATCGGAGCCTACGAAATGTGCTTCGAGCTCCGCCCGGAAACTGAGGGAGCGAGCCTGACTGTCGGTATTAGCTACGAGAGGCCACAGCGTGGTTTCCCACGTTTTCTGTCCATCTTCTTCCATCGAGCCTATGCAAGGTGGTGCACCAAGAAGATGGTTGTGGACGCGCAGCGGCATTTTTCCGCCAGGGCGCGCTCTCAACTCCCCAACCGTGTGCGGTGACCTTGGATGCCAAGCCCATTCTGCTTGGTTCCGACGCCATTGTTCTCCTACCCAGCTTACATGCGGGAGCACGGTTCTCACCGCATGTAAGCTTCTGTCGCGTAGCGGCGCATCATACGGCCACCGCTGGATCGGTCAGATCCCGTTCGGTGAAGGGGACCCCCTTTGAAGTCAGCCAGGCCTTGAGCTGGCGGCAGTCAGGGCATGTAGGTGTCGTGTAGATTTCGACATCGGGGAATTCGGTGTTGGCCATCTTGGCCTCCTATGCTTGATCCCGTAACGGGGTGCGGCTTCCAACGCTGGTCGAGTCAAGGGCGTTATCCCAGACGTCGACCGATCGGTTCTTCGCCGAGGCCAATATCGCGCCGAAGATGCGCACTGGTGGGCGCGGCCTCGGGGCGACCTGACCGGAAGGGCGCAAGCAGTCGCTGCAGCCAGTTCGGCCGTGCCAGAGGTGACCTTAGATAGAATTCGTAGTCATCGATCATGGTGTGCTCCTTAAGGGGTCAAGGGTCGGACCGGGTTGCGCCCGGTCCGACCCGACCATCAGCCGACTGGGACTTCGCGCTGCGGCGCGGAGCCACGAACGAAGACCAGTGTCGCCGCTGCGCCGAGGAAGGCTGCCACCGCGGCACCGAAGAACGCCGCCTGGAAGCCGGGCAGCAGGTCTGCCGTTTCGCCTCCGGCATGCGGCGCGACCGAAGCCGCCAGCGCCACCATCACCGCAAGACCCACAGCGGATCCGACCTGGTAGGTGGTATTGATGAGGCCCGAAGCGAGGCCGGTCTCTTCCGGCTTGGCGCCCGACATTCCGGACATGGTGGCGGGGATGTAGGCGAGAGCCATGCCGAGCGCGGCCAGAAGCGAGGCCGGCAGGACGTTGACCCAGAAGCTTCCGTCCGTGGGCAGGTTTGCGAACAGGAGCAGTGCGGCGCCCATCAGCAGCAGGCCGATGATCAGATTGGCCTTGGGGCCGAACCGGCCGATGAGGCGGCCTGAGAACCCGACCATCACCACCATGATCATCACAGTCATCGGCAGCAGGGCCAGACCGCTGGAAAGTGCGGAGAGGCCCAGGATCTGCTGCAGATAGAGGTTGAGGAAGAACCAGAGCGGGATCCAGGCAGCACCGAGCAGGGCCATGACCAGATTCCCCGCGGCAAGGTTTGGTGCCTTGAAGATGGCCAGCGGCAGCAGCGGTTCGCGGCGGGCAGCCTGGATCACCAGGAAGATCACCAGCAGGATCGCGGCAACGGCAAGCAGAATAAGGATCTGCGCCGAGGCCCAGCCCACGGTCTCGGCCGTGACGATGGCATAGACCAGGGTGACGAGAGCGCCGGTAACGGTGATGGCGCCAAACCAATCGACGCGGCCAGTGCTTCGCGGGGACTTCCGCAAGACTGCTGGAATCAGAGCCAGCACCAGCAGACCCAGGGGCACGTTGATGAGGAAGGTCCAGGGCCAGGCGAGCCACTCGGTGATCACGCCACCGAGGAACACGCCAGCCGAGCCGCCCGCAGCAGCGGCAGCGCCCCAGAAGCCGAAGGCCTTGCCGAGTTCGGCACCATTGTGAGCGAAGAGACGCATCACGATGGTCAGGGCTGAGGGAGCGATCAGTGCGGCACCGACCCCTTGCAGTGCCCGGCCGGCCAGCAGCAGTTCCTGGCTGTTGGCGAGGCCGGCCAGCAGGGATGCGGCGGTAAGGATGACGAAGCCCGTGGTGAAGATGCGCCGGGCGCCGAAGAGGTCGCTGAGACGACCGCCCAGCAGCAGCAGGCCGCCGAAGGCAATGACATAGGCATTGAAGATCCAGCTCAGGCCGCCAGGGCTGAAGCCCAGTTGGGTCTGAATCGCCGGCAGGGCGACGCCAATGATCGAAGTATCGAGGATGACGATGAACTGGGCCGCGCAAAGCAGCGCAAGCGCCAGCCACCTCTGAGGGTCGGGTTTAGAGAGTTCCATTTCGAAGTTCCTTTGCGTCGGGTTCCGGCTATCCGGAACATCTTGAATCTCGCGTCAAATCGCGATTGTCTCGACGCCTGAGGCTTCCAACTCTTGGAGGGTCAACAGTAAAAATGCACTTCTCTTGAAGAGTACGCCTTTCTCTTGGCAAGGGCGCACTTCCCTGCATTACGCCGGCAGAACGCGAAAGGGCCGCAGTATATCTGCGGCCCTTCAGGAACATAGGGAGAGTGCTTGTTTAGCCGATTTGCGCGCGGTCGGACGCTATGTCGGTGACGCCGAAGCGCGGTTGCCGCTTGCGAGGCGCAGGGGCCGCCGCCGTGGCGAAACCCTCGATGATCGGGCAGTCGGGGCGATCGTCGCCGTGGCAATTGTCGGCTAGGTGGCGCAGCGTCTTGCTCATCGCCTGCAAGGCTCGTGCTTTCTCATCGAGGGCCTGTATGTGCTGTAAGGCAATGGCCTTTACGTCAGCGCTGGCGCGGCTTCTGTCGCGCCACAGCGCCAGCAGGTCCCCCATTTGCTCCACCGAGAACCCGAGGTCGCGCGCCTGGCTGATGAAGCGTAGCGCGTGGACCTCATTGTCCGAGTACACGCGGTAGCCGGATTCTGTTCGCAGCGGCGCTTTGATCAATCCGATGGATTCGTAGTAGCGGATCATCTTTGTGGAGACGCCGCTCGCCTTGGAAGCTTCGCCAATGTTCATGGTGCAGACTCCTGAATTTCCAAACCAGAAGGCAGGGAGACGCGCGATGGGGGCGCCTTCGGGGTGTTTGCGAGGGGCGGGGCGAAGCGCTTCAAGCGCAGGGCGTTGCCCAGGACAAATACGCTCGAAAGTGCCATGGCGCCTGCGGCCAGGATCGGCGACATTAGCACGCCGTTGATTGGGAAGAGAACGCCCGCAGCGACTGGGATCAGCGTCACGTTGTAGGCAAACGCCCAGAACAGGTTCTGCTTGATGTTTCCGATCGTCGCCTTGGAGATGGCGATGGCGTTGACCACGCCACGAAGATCTCCCGACATGAGGACGACGTCGGCGCTCTCGATGGCAATGTCGGTGCCGGTGCCGACAGCAAGACCGACATCGGCTTCGGCCAGGGCAGGGGCGTCGTTGATGCCGTCACCGACGAAGGCGACGGTGCGGTTGCCGCTCCGCAACTGCTTGATGGCGTCCACCTTGCCATCTGGAAGCACTTCGGCCACGACTTCGTCGATCCCGAGCCGCCGTGCGACGGCCTGGGCCGTCCGGGCATTGTCGCCAGTGATCATCGCAACTCTTAGACCGAGGTCGTGCAGGGCTCGGATAGCGTCGGCTGAGGTTTCCTTGACCGGATCGGAGACCGCGATGATGGCGGCGAGCTGGCCGTCGATTGCGGCATAGAGCGGAGACTTGCCTTCATCTCCCAGCGTCGCGGCGACGCCGGCGAACTCGGCGACGTCGATCCCGGCCTTTGCCATGGCGCGATCTGCCCCGACGAGGATGCGCTGACCAGCGACTGTGCCGGCGACTCCGAAACCTGGCTCGGCGTGGAAGGCCGCAACTTCAGACAGGACGACCCCGTCCCGTCGGGCTGCGGCGACGATGGCTTCGGCGATCGGGTGTTCGGACTTGGTCTCGATGCTGGCGACAAGCCGCAGGACCTCGTTAAGATCGAAGCTGGGACGAACCGTCATCTCGGTGAGTTCGGGTTTTCCCTTTGTGAGCGTGCCGGTCTTGTCCAACGCCACGACCTGGGCCGAGCGCAGGGTCTGCAGCGCTTCGCCCTTGCGGAAGAGGATGCCGAGTTCAGCGGCGCGGCCGGTGCCGACCATGATGGACGTCGGGGTCGCAAGACCCATGGCGCACGGGCAAGCGATGATGAGCACCGCTACCGCGTTGACCAGCGCGAAGGTGAGAGCCGGCGAGGGGCCGAGCACGAACCAGACCGCGAAGGTGAGAACAGCCGCGCCGATGACGGCCGGCACGAACCATGACGTCACTTTGTCGACCAGGGCCTGAATCGGAAGCTTGGAGCCTTGGGCCTCCTCGACCATTCGGACGATCTGAGCCAACACGGTATCGGCGCCCACCTTGCTAGCTGCAAAAGTGAAAGCACCGGTCTTGTTGATGGTGCCGCCCACCACCTGTGCACCAGCGATCTTGCGAACGGGAACCGGCTCCCCGCTGATCATCGATTCATCGACGTAGGACTCGCCCTCGATGACGTTGCCATCCACTGGCACGCGATCGCCTGGTCGAATTTCGATGCGGTCTCCAACCACGACCTCTTCCAGAGCGAGTTCGATGGCAGCGCCGTTCCGGATCACGCGCGCAGTCTTTGGCTGCAACCCGACCAGGCGCTTGATTGCCTGGCTGGTACGGCCCTTGGCCCGGGTCTCGAGGAAGCGACCTAGGAGGATCAACGTAACGATGACCGCCGCCGCCTCGTAGTAGACATAGGCCGTGCCGTCCGGCAGCACCGATGGCAGAAAGGTAGAAACGATCGAATACCCCCATGCCGCGCTGGTGCCGAGGACAACCAGCGAATTCATGTCCGGCGTACCGCGCAACAGGTTGGGAATACCCTTGCGGAAGAACCGCAGCCCGGGCCCGAAGAGGACCACCGTGGCCAGCACAAACTGGATGTAGAGATTGGTCGGCATCCCGATATTGGTCATAATCCACATGTGGATCGCCGGCACGTAGTGCGAACCCATCTCCATGACGAACAGCGGAATGGTCAAGGCTGCGGCAACCGCAAGCGAACGACCCAGCGAGCCGATTTCGGCCGCACGGCGCTCCTCGGCGTCGTCACCCTTGGCGCCTTCGGCGCCCCTGATGACGTCGTACCCACTGGCGCGGACAGCATCCTCCAAGGTGGCACGGGCCACCGTGCCAGTGGAGTAGCGAACGACCGCGCGTTCCGTGGCCAAGTTGACGGCCGCTGTCCTGACGCCGGGAACTGCCGCAAGGGCCTTCTCGATCCGCGCCACGCACGAGGCGCAGGTCATGCCTTCTATCTGGAGCTCGAGCGTCTCCTCGCGGGTCGTATAGCCCGCCTTCTCGATGGCCGCGACGACTGCCTCGGGGTTGGGAAGATCCAAGAAGGACACGGTTGCCTTCTCGGTCGCCAGGTTCACATTTGCAGAGGTCACGCCCGGAACAGCGCGGATGGCCTTTTCCACCCGAGCCACGCAAGAGGCGCAAGTCATTCCCTCGATGACGAAGTCGGTAGTGGAATGGGAGCCGGCCAGGGGCGATACCGGCTCACCGCGAGCTGTTTGCGAGAGCATTTCATGCGGTCCTTCATTTGACTGCCGATGTGGATAATCCTTCCAACGATTGTAAGGTCAAGCCCTAATGCGGGCTTCCAAAATGCAGAAGATGGCCCTTCGACGTTCCAACTGTTTGAACGTCTGAATTGGACTCGTTCCAGCTGAAGGACAGCACCCACAGTGTCGATCTAGAGACGCTCAGCGGCTTATGCGACAAAGTTGTGTCTGGACCTTGTGAGCAATTCCCGCCAAGATCAATGTGTCTCGTCCTTCGATTTGGTGCATGATTCCGCGATCCATCCAACGTTTTCTGAAGAGCTTTGTGCTGGCGATGGTTGTTGCCGGCTTGGCGCTTGTGCCGTTGTGGCAGTCCGTTGGCCATGCAAGCGAAATCGAGCATTCGGCAGTGGTGGGTGCTCTCACGGATGCCTATCCCGACCAAGATCATTCCGACGCGAATAAATCAGGTCACCACGTTGCCGCCGACCATGCACATGAATTGCCCATATTGCGGTTCGCGACCCTGTCACAAGCCACAGTAGCCAACGAGCGTTGGGGTTTCCCAGTGCCCCTGACTGGCGACGGCATGGGGCCTTACGATCCCGAGCAACCTCCCAGACGTCTCTGAACAATCGACAGCGGGAACGATGGTGTTCCCGCGTGCTGTGCTTGTTCAGAGGTCTAATGATGCAGAATTTCGTGCCGTCGGGGGGCACTATGTCCTTTCGGCCGACGCCTGGGAGCGTGATAGCGCTCGCCGGGAGCCTCCAGCCCAAGGTCCGGGTCATGGAGCAAGTCTCCGAAAATGGGTTTTGGGTGCTGCCATGCCGATAGCCCTTCGCCATGTAAATCTGGCGTATGTCGCATTGGTATTGGCGGCCGCTACGATCTCAGGTGCTCTGGCATCAGAAGTATTGGGCGGCCTGGTGCCCTGTGAACTATGCCTCACACAACGCTTGCCGTATTACGTCGGCATCCCGCTCCTCCTCGCGAGCCTCATCGTGCCCCCCGGGCGCGCTCGCCTTGTATTGAGACTTGCTGCCCTAGCGATCTTCCTTTGGGGAGCCTATCTCGGCATCTATCATGCAGGCGTGGAGTGGAAGTTCTGGGCCGGCCCAACCGCATGTGCGGGCACCGGCTCGGATTTCGGTTTCGATGCACTTGCCAGCTTGAACGATGCCCGGTTCGTCCCTTGCGACCAGGTGCAGTTCCGTTTCCTGGGTCTAAGTCTGGCCGGTTGGAACGTCATGGCTACGCTGCTGATTTCGGCCTTTATCGGTTTTTCTCTCGGCTCTGGCGGCAAGTTCACTGTGGATCGGGCATCCGAAGCCAAGCCATGAGAGGCGCTGTTGCTCAACATCGGCGTTCACGGTGGCGGCATCTCGTGTGGCTGCCGGCGGTTGCCATTTTTGCATTGGTCGGCGGTCTGGCGGCGCCGGTGCTGTTTGTCAGGATGTTTCCGCATCAGGCATCATCCGCGAACCGGGCATCCATTGAGCTAGAGCGCTGGACGCTATCGGCGCTCGTGACTTCCGAGCCGTCAGCGCTTGTGGTGGAAGTCGAATTCATCGCCAGGGAGGAGGGCAATATGTCGCCTCCGCCTTGGCCCATCGTCTCCGCGTTCATGCGCCAACATCGCATGATCGAGTCTCTTCAAACGCGCGCGCTCAGTCCTACCCGCTTTGAGGCCAGTTTCGAGCCCGCCATGACGGGTACCTGGACGGTCGAGATCGAGGCTGATGGCAACCCGCTCCATATTCCCGTCACGGTTCGCTGAACTGCAAATACAAGAGGTACCCAATGCAACGACGCCACTTTATCGCTGGTCTGACGGCCATGTCGGCTGTGCCGATTACCCTCAATCTCGCGCACGCCCAGGAGGCGATCGCGCCTATGTCCGATCCTGATGTTCTACTTTACGCCGGTATTCACGGCGAAGCGTTCGAAATCCCACCGGTCGACGTCAGGCTGATCCGGCCGGGCTACCGGCGACAACTCACCGACTATACAACGACCGAGCGCCCAGGCACCATCGTCGTCGATACCGCGCACCGCTACCTCTATCTGGTGGCAGAGGGTGGCAAGGCCATGCGTTATGGGGTTGGCATCGGACGCGAGGGCTTCACTTGGTCGGGGCGCGGCGAAATTCGCCTCAAGCGGGAGTGGCCCACCTGGACCCCGCCATCCGAAATGATCGTGCGGCAACCCGAACTTGAACCCTACCGGAACGGTATGGCTCCCGGGCTGGACAATCCATTGGGCGCCCGGGCGCTGTATATTTTCCAGGACGGGCGCGACACGCTTTATCGCGTACATGGCACCAGCGATCCGACCACCATCGGGCTGGCGGTGTCCAGCGGTTGCGTCCGGCTGATCAATCAAGACGTTGTCGATCTCTACAACCGCGTTGCCGTGGGCAGTGCGATCGTGGTCCAGCAAACAGCATGAAGACACTTGTGCGACATCTGGCGGTCCTGGTCGCTGCCGCGGTGGCGGTGTTGTTGTTTGGATGGCTAAGGGGTGAGTGGGACCCGATGCACCGCTGGAACAGGGCCTTTGGCGACACCGCCTTCATCCTTATTGCCCTGACCATGGCTCTGGGTCCTATCGTCGCGCTGCTTCCGCGCGCGTCACCCGTTCTTCCCTGGCGTCGAGAACTGGGCATCTATTCCGGTGTTGCCGCCACAGTGCATACGGCCATCGTGTTCATTGGCTGGTTTGGCCTCGATCTTTGGCGGCTCAGCGGTTTCGCTTTCCACCCGACCCTTCAACGCTACGTGCTGGCGGAACATGGGCTTGGCCTTGCCAACTGGATTGGACTATTTGCCTTGGTTCCAGCCATCGGGTTGGCGCTGATCAGCAACGATCGCGCGTTTGCTCTGTTTGGACCAAGAACCTGGAAGTGGCTTCAGTCGGCGGCCAGCGCCGTTTGGATCCTTGTGGTGCTCCACGCAGGATATTTCCTCCTCATGCACTTCCTGCACTATCACCGGCCTGACCCTCCAGCCAATCCAGTCACCTGGTTTGTCGTCGGTCTGACGTTGTCCGTCCAGGTGTTGCGCTGGTGCGCCACCTATGTGGTCTGGCAAAGAGCCCACAGGAGTCGCGACAAAACGCCGAGGGTCGCGCTGGATGTGACGTGAGGCGGACACCGGTAATCACGCAATCCTGAACTTGGTCCAAATGCGTCTTGACCTTCCCACAGTGGCAAGCCCCACAGTGCCGCTATTCCATTTTTTCGGAGTTCCCTATGTACAAGTTCGAAGTCAACGACATGACCTGCGGCCATTGCGCCTCGACCGTCGACAAGGCCGTTAAGAACGTCGATCCTGGAGCACAGGTCACGATAGACCTCACGGCGCACCAGGTCGAAATCGAAAGCGACAAGCCTGCATCGGTGTTCGCCACTGCGATCACGGACGCCGGCTATACCGGTACACTTCAGTCATGAGCGCTAAGGGCAGGCGTAAAGCCTGCCCGCTTTCACCGGGGAGAAAAGAACACATCATGAAAGCACTCATTGGCCTGGCGTTCGGCACGGCACTCGTCTTGCCTTCTGCTGCATCGGAGCATTCAGCCGCCATTCCGGTGAGCGAACTTAGCCACATCCATGGGGTCGTGCTGCCACCGAAATCGGATCTGGTCTTGTTGGCCACCCATTATGGCCTGTTTGCGGTAGACAGCGCTGGCTCCGCACGAATGGTGTCGGAAGCGGCCGACGACTTCATGGGCTTTACGGCTGCGATTGATGGCGCGCTCTATGCCAGCGGCCATCCGTCCAAGGGCGGTAACATCGGTATCATTGGCGCTGAAAGTGTCGATGCACCGTGGTCGAAGCTGTCCGACGGTGCACAGGGGCCGGTCGACTTCCATGCCCTGACCGTCAGCCCCGCCGACCCGCTGGTGCTCTATGGCACCTATGGGGGCATTCAGATCAGCCGTGACGGGGGAAGGACATGGTCGATGGCTGGAACAGGCCCCGAAGAAGTCATCGATGTAGCTGCAGGCGCGGATGACCCAGGGCAATTGTTTGCTGGGACGATGACGGGGTTGATGGAAAGCAAGGACTACGGGGCGACGTGGACCATAGCGGCTGCCGAGGGACTTCCGGTCACGGCCGTCGAGACCGCACCCGACGGCACCCTGCGGCTTTTCATCGCCGGCACCGGTTTCGCCCGTCTGGACGCGGGCCAGATCGAAGTCATCTCCAATCGTGACGAAGTGTTTCTACACATGGCGTTCGACCGTGAGGACCCGAACGACGTGATGGCCGTGACGGCGGAAAGCGACATCCTGGCAAGCAACGATGGTGGAAAGACATGGTCCGCGTTCGCACCGTAGCGGGCCTGATTGCCAGCCTGGCGATTGTCCAGCCGGCCGTCGCCCAGGAACAAAATGGACAAAGTCTTTACGAGACCAACTGCGCATCATGTCACGGCGCGCAGCTCGAAGGACAGCCCGACTGGATGTCCCGCCTTCCGAACGGCCGACTCCCGGCGCCGCCACATGACGAAACCGGACATACCTGGCACCATTCGGACGCTCAGTTGTTTCGGATCGTCAAGGAGGGCCTGGGCGCTATCGCACCGGGCTACGAGACAGACATGCCGGCGTTCGCAGATAGAATGTCGGACGACGAGATCCGCGCGGTCATCGACTACATCAAAACCACATGGCCAGATCGGGAGAGTGACATCCAGCGCTCGCGATCTTAAGCCGACGGCCCATGAGCACCATCAACATATCGCCTGACCTTACCACCGTGGAACGCCTCACCTAGAAGTGCCACGGCCTTTTTCGAAGGAGCAGACCCATGCACATCGTTGCCAACCGTCGATCATTTCTGATGGCAGGGAGCGCCTTGCTCGCCGGGGCCTGTCTACCTGCTGCGACCTTTGCCGCGGCGCCGGTGCGGACGCTCGAGGTCGGTCGCCGCACCATCGAGGTCGCCGGCCGTTCCGCAAGCGTTTTCGGGGTCACGGGTGACGCGGGACGCAGCGGCCTAGTTCTGAATGCGGGCGAGCGGTTCCATGTCGAGCTGGTGAACACGTTGAACGAACCGACAACCGTCCACTGGCATGGGCAGGTGCCCGCTCCCGAGCTCGACGGTATCGCCGAGACGGGGTATGTGTCCCCACTTTCCTCCGGCGAAGCTCGCATTTTCGACTTCGCTGCGCGCCCTGGTACGCACTGGATGCACTCGCATCACGAACTCCAGGAGCAATCGTTGTTGACAGCACCGCTGATTGTCCGGTCGGCGGAAGATGCCGCGCTCGATCTTCAGGAAGTGGTGGTGTTGCTCAACGACTTCTCTTTCCGCGCCCCTCAGGAAATCCTTGCGGGACTCACGGGGGGCGTCGGCATGGATCACGGGGCCATGCCCCGCATGGATCACGATGGGATGGACATGAATTCCATGGCGTCCATGGGAAACATGGATTTGAACGACGTCGAATACGACGCTTATCTGGCGAACGATAGAACGCTCGATGACCCCGAGGTGGTCCGAACTGAGCGCGGCGGCCGTGTCCGGCTGCGCATAATCAACAGCGCCGCCTCCACCGCCTTCTGGATCGATCTCGGCGACCACATCGCGTCTGCTATCGCTGTCGACGGCAATCCCGTTGCCCCTGTCGCAGGGACGCGTTTCCCGCTCGCGCAGGCACAACGGCTTGACCTAATCGTCAACGTTCCAGCAGGGATGTCACTACCGGTATTCGCCCGCCGGGAAGGTGACACGAAGCGCACGGGCATCATCCTGGCGGCCCCTGGCGCAACGATCGATAAATTCAGCTCCGACACGAGCGAGAAGGAAGCCCCGCTCGACCTGTCATTCGAGCAGAACCTCGTTGCGACAACGCCGTTGGCAGCGAAGGCGGTTGACGCACGACTCTCGGTTATGTTGACGGGATCCATGTCCCCCTACGCTTGGACGATGGATGACCGGGCGTGGAGCAAGCGTAAACCGGTACAGGTCGTTGCCGGCCAGCGCGTCGAACTTGAACTGATGAACCACACCATGATGGCGCACCCCATGCATCTGCACGGCCATCATTTTCAGGTCGTCGGCATCAACGGCAATCGCCTCAACGGCGCCGTGCGAGACACCGTCTTAGTCCCGGCGATGGGCACTGTGGTCATTGGATTCGACGCCGACAATCCGGGGCGGTGGCTGCACCATTGCCACAACCTCTACCACATGGCGACCGGGATGATGTCAGAACTGGTCTATGTCTGATTAACGGTCCGGGAGTCCGAGACGGCAGCCGGTCCACGCGACCGGCGGGCCTGAATTCGGGCGACGGTCAATACGACGCTGGGCCAGAACATCGTGTTGAGCAGGTCCTTGATCGACCCTGACACTTCGAGGTGTGAAAACCCATGATGGAAGATGTCGATAGCTTCGTTTAGTAGTTCGAAGCCAAGGACGGCCAGCCATGGCCACCAACTGCCAGGTCCACGCCGAAAGGCCAGCATTGCGGCCAAGTAAAGACCAATACCGATATGAATGTGCAAAGCGTCCTTGCTGAGGTGCAGCAACTCGCTGAGATCGGTTTTCATCGCATTGAGCATCGCAGGACCCTCCATACCCGGATAGCAAGATGCCCGTTAGCAGACGGTTAGGAAAAACGGGACGATTGGAGGCGCGGTGCGCCTCCAATCAGTTTTGCCTACTCGGCGGCGCCTTCGCCTTCGAGCCAAGCGACCATGTCGGCGATTTCCTTCTCTTGGGCGTCAATCACCATCTGAGCCATGTCTTTGGCCCACTGGTTGTCGCCGTGCTCAAGTTCGGCCTTGGCCATATTGATCGCGCCCTGATGATGCGGGATCATGGCACAGACGAAGGCCACGTCGATATCCTCCACCATCATGCCTGTCATCATCTGCTTGTTGGTCTCGTCCATACCAGCCATGAGATCCATGTGGGCCTGGTCCATTTCTTCGCCCATGGTCATCGACATGCCGGCGCCCATATCGCCGGCGGACAGACAAATCTCGGGAAGCGGAGCTGCCATGGCGCTATCGCCACCCATGGCGGACATATCGTGGCCGGGCATGGCATCCTGCGCAAAGGAGGGAAGAGCCGAAGCGGCCAGGGCGACAGTGGCAAGAAGGGTAGTCTTGAAGTGGTTCATTTTCTGATTTCCGAAGGGTTGAAGAAGGTTTCAAACTTTAGGAAAGTTCTTTGGCGGCCGATCGATGCGGCTACGCATTTCTAATGGCCTTGCGGTCGTCAACTTTGCAAAACGCGCCGTGTTGGACAACTCCGGCAACAACTCGGCAGGATCTATCGGCATGCCGGATAGACACAAGCCCATCCCGCAACAAACCGGCATGGAATGATCGGTAGGTGTGCAATCGGCAAAGCACGCGAGGTCACCGTGGTTGCTCGTTGAGGCGATCTGGTGACGGCCCAATTCGGAACCCTGGGCCATCGCGCCATGATGCAACGTCATGCTCGCCACAACGGCGACCATTACCGCGAGAACCAACCGTATTCTGGTTCCGAATTTTGCGCTGACTTTGCTGGTAGTCATGGGATCTAAACGCCACCTTGCGGATTGAAGCTCCGCGAACATCCCCGCATGACTGTCACCGTGCATCCAAGTCGAGCAGGTAAGTCGCCATATCCTCGAGATGGTCGGTCAGGAGGAATTTCGTGCTGCCTTGCACGACCTCGGCCATCGAGCCACCGAACACGTCACCATCGGGCGTAACGCCGGTCCGGAGCGATTGGACAAGCGAGGGCAGCGTATACCCCCGGGCAGTCAACGCCTGGGGAGTTATCGAGGGTGACCTTCCGCCATCCTGCATGGCAGGATCTCCAGTCAACTCTTGAGACTGAGGTAACCCGCCAATGATGTTTCGTGGTGCATGACATGCCGCGCAATGGGCCGGCCCCCATACAAGATATCTGCCCCGATTCCAGGAATCCGATCTGGAGGCATCCGGGCGGTACTCGACCGGGCGTTCGAAAAAGGTCCGCCACAGGCGGATACCGCTACGGATATTGAACGGGAAACCCACCTGGTGGTCGGTTGCCTCCTGGGGCACGGCCGGAGTTTGCCGGATCGCGGACCAAAGATCGGCAACGTCGCGGTCGGTCAGGCTGGCATAGAACTCGTACGGAAACGCCGGATAATACGGATCCCCCTCGGGCGAGATGCCCTGCCTGACCGCTCTTTCGAACTGAGCGAATGTCCAACCCCCAATACCTGCTTCCGGATCGGGCGTTATGTTTGGCGCATAGAACGAGCCGAACCTAGAGACCAGGGCAGCGCCGCCCGAAAGCGGCGCTGCTCCGGGAGCCGTGTGGCACGTGATGCATCCCGAGAGACGGGCCAGATAGGCGCCTCGTTTGGGATCGCCCGCGATCTCGGCCAGGTTAGACGGTGCGGGCAGTGGCCAGTTTTCCATAACGAGAAACCCCGTCGCCGCTAGCGTTAAGACCGCTGTCAGCCCGATAGCAAACCGGTTCATTCTCATTGCCGGAAGGCAGCGTGGCAGGACGCGCAGGTTTTGGTGATGTCTGCGTAGATAGCAGCGACCGTCCGCACCGCAGCTGCTGTCTCGATCGATGCTGTCGAGACCGGATCGATCTCAATGACTTCGGGAGTGGCTAAGCCCATGAGCACAGCAAAATCCATCCTGTCCCACTCCGACAAGGTCGGTTCGGCTGAAACCGGAACGACATCAGCCTCTACTAATGGGGGAAGCGCGGCGGCCTCTCCCGCGTCGTCGAGTTCGCGTCCGAGTTCGCCGAGCAGATTGGAATATGCCGCGAACTCTTCCCAGCGTTCCCAGATTGCGGGCTTGGCCTCGGAGGGCCCCTCGATGCTGCCTTCGGGAAAAAGATCGGTCATGGCCGCGCCTGCATGCATTTCGATCATTGCAGCGGCTTCTCGGACTTTGCCGAGGTCATCGGGGCCGGGATCATCGGCTATCGGCGCCAGGACTTTAACCTGTTCGCCGAGCATCATCATGCCCATCATGCGCTCGCCTACGATGCCGGTGGCACCGCCGTGACCAAACGCTGCCATTGCGCTTACGAGCAGCACCCCGCAAGCCAACGGCCACGGGTAGGAAATATTCTTTGTCATGTTTCGTCGTCCTGATTGCCGAATACCGCACCTGTGGCGGCCACATGAGCAAGCTCAAGCGCGGGGAGGACGAAGGTTTTCAGATATGGAAATGGAAAGGGCAGGGGCCACGTGGGGATAGAAATCGACCGCGGTCACCCGAAGGGCGCAGTCGACGCGTAGCGCTTCTGGGCCCAGGATAGCTGCGCCGCAATGCATCGCCGGCTCGATGGGCGAAGTAACGCCGTCTTGCACATCTACATGGTCCAGCGCCACTGCCACTTCTGATGCGCCAGCGATGTGCGTATGGTCATCACCAACGCTTTCCGCATGCACCGAAACTGCTCCCAGAAGAAGCACGGCTAGCAGCGCAATAGCGTTTAAGACGGTGCGAAACAGCTTCAAGTGCGATTCTCTCCAGGGCCACACCCTTTGATCCGGCGAATGTGACGAGGCAATGGCAGGGCAATGTATCAACTCGGCACGAGAAGCCTAACCCTACATGGTAAACCCGCGGTAAAGCAGTGCGCTTGCTTTTGGTGATAAACCGTCAGCCACATGCGCGGCCATTTCGAGCACGAAATCCGGCACCGCCAGAGCGGAGCCGATCCAGAACCGTTGCGTCACGTCCATAAGCTCTTCACTCGGCGCTGAATCGGCTGCCGTCATATCCGGCTCATGGGCCATACCGCCCATCGGACACTATCCCGGAGCGTCCCGCCGGATTTCCGGATGCATCGGACAGGTCCAAATGGTTCCGGCCTGCACCTCTGTGGGCTTCGCCTCGACAGCGTCCACGTGAATTTCGGGTTTCGCCAAGAACTTGGATCGGCTGCCTTCCGAGCATAATGAGTAGGTCCTGCCGCAGAAGGTGGCTTTGTGCTGCCGTCGACGGGTTTACAGACCTGCCGCAGACGGGGTCTTTGGTCACGTATCTTCTTTTACGGCCTTATAATCACCGTCTTGACCGCGGTGATGACTCGAATTGCGATGGGCATGATCGTCGCGCATGTTCCAAGCGGGCATGATGATCTCCTGTGTTTTATGTGTGCAGCCTCCCACGGTGGTAAGGTCAATAGCGCGTTTGAAACAAGAGCCGGCGAGGAGGGGTGGATGATCTCCATGTCAGACCCCCTCACTCTCCCGTGAGCACAAACTCTCTGAAATGGGCCGCATTGATCGGGTTGATCCCAGGAGGCATGGGTGTGGCGCCGATCATCTCATTGGTCGCTCATTGTGGAGGGATAATCCTTCTCCTCATGCTGTGGCGTTCCGCCGACCTTCAAGCGCCTCCGGTCAAGGTCATTGAGGTGCAACTCGTTGCGCCGCGCCCGGCGATGACGCCGATGACGCAAATGGATGAGGCGGCTTCGAATGCAGAGTCACCAATGGAAATTGCCGCGGTGACAACTGAAACTCCGGCACCGCCGCCGGCCACTGAGAAACCGATAGAGCCTGCCGCATCGGAAATACAGCAAGCGACAAAATTCTACACATCCGACTTGTTGCGGCGGCCGGAGAACGCGCAAGTTCGCGAGACACTGCCCCTGCTGGCACCCGATGAGCGGATCGTCCAGCTGTGCAATATCGAAGCCCTCGAGCAAATCAGGATAGCCAATGGCGGCCGTTTCTCCGACTCTCTCGACACATCGGCTTTTGAGGACACCGAAATCTCGAACGGCAAACTCTCGGCTCCCCTCGGCGCTTATCGCGCCGATCGTAGATGGTTTTACGTCACCTTCGAGTGCACGCCCGGACCCGACCTGGAGAGCGTGGTGGGGTTTGTATTCGACTTGGGCGAGGAGGTGCCCCGAGAGCTCTGGGAAGAGCACGAGCTGATCCCCGAGGACTTCGACGACGATTAGGTTCAGCCATCCCCTGGACTTTACCGAGATCGCGGTCACGCTTTCAGCGGCGATGGGTCGCCCGTTTCGCTATGGTGACGAAGCGCTGTTTCGGTTTGACATCATCCCCAAGAGCACATCGCCAAGGTGCGCCTCACACTGCGGCCGGGCGGCTAGACGACCCGCCGCAGGGCTCTACCGGCGGTTGGGCGCGCCGCGCCGCCACCGGGGCCATATATCCCGACGCCGAATACATAGTGCTTGAAGGGCCAATGCCTGGCGGCTGGTCTGGCCGCTGATCGGCCTCTACAGCCCGAAGGGCCCGGACTGGGCCAACATGGGGCGCGGCCTGATCCGCGGCATCCTCAACTCGGCGTCCGGCTTGTCGGACAAGGACAACTCGCCCGAGGCGCAGGCGCGCTGCCGGTGATCTCGACGGCGTCAAGTTCGTCGCCCGGATTGACATCGGCCAGGACACCAACGGCGAGGACAAGAACGAGATCTGCGCCGCGGTCATCCCCGATCACCGCGACTATGCCGCGCTCATGGCCGAACGCTTGAGACTACGAAGAAGGCCAATGATGTCCAACGCCGGATGCTGAAAGCGGCAGCTCGCCGTCCTCGCGATCGCAACGATATTGCTGAGCGGCTGCGTGACGGTCGGTTCTTAGGCTGGCAAGCCCGCGGCGTGCCCGCCCTCGAGTTCCAGGCGCGCGCGACCGAGGAACTCGGGATACATCCGGACGGGTCCGCCATCGCGGAGATGCTGACTGACTACGTGGTGATGAGAGACCAGGCGCGTGTGTGTTCTCGCCACTGATAAGCTGCTGAATTGCAGCTTCTAGGTCAGGCGGCGGCGTAGCTGGTGAATACTTCTGTCGAGCCGTCACGCCGAATGAGGATTACGTTATAGGCTTCGCGTTCGCTTCCCGGCCCCATGTCGGGCGATCCCTAGGGCGTGCCCGGCACCGCGAGTCCAACCGCGTCGGGGCGTTCATCCAGCAAACGACGGATATCGGCAATCGGGATATGGCTCTCGATCATATTAGCCCTCGATGCGGCCGTATGGAAATGGCGGGAGACCATCTGCTGCGGCATGCCGTTATCCAGCTTGTATGGCACGAGAAGTGTCCCGAAGCTGCGCTCGGTCTTGACAGCAAAACCTTCGTTCGCAGGTATATCGATCCAGGCCGAGCAGCCGCCGCAGATGTGATCCTTCGTCACGTGGATCGCCGGTCCGGCGCCTTGTTCCAGCGCCCGCAGGGGCGATGCGGCCAACCATGCCGTGCTCCGAAGAGGATCTTTCGGCGAGCAATAGTGTCGTGGCTCATATGGGTTTGCTTTCTGATTGGCGTGGGGACCGAAGGCTCAGAGGTCGACCCGCCGCAGCCGCAAGGCGTTCGTGATGACCGACACCGACGACAGGCTCATCGCCGCCGCCGCGATCATCGGTGAAAGCAAGAGGCCGGTGACAGGGTAAAGCAGCCCGGCCGCGATCGGCACGCCAAGCGTGTTGTAGGCGAAGGCAAAGAACAGGTTCTGCTTGATATTCCGCAAGGTCGCGCGGGCCAGTTTGCGCGCACGCACGATGCCCATCAGGTCACCACCCAGCAAGGTGATCCCGGCGCTTTCCATCGCCACGTCCGCTCCGGTGCCCATGGCGATGCCAACATCGGCCGCGGCCAGCGCCGGTGCGTCGTTGACCCCGTCGCCCGCCATCGCGATCTTGTGGCCGTCGCGGCGCAACTGGTCGATCAGGTCCTTCTTGGCTTCGGGCAGCACGCCTGCGCGCACCTCATCGATGCCAAGCTTGCCCGCCACCGCCTGCGCCGTGCGTTCGTTGTCACCTGTCGCCATGATGACGCGCAGCCCCTGCGCGTGCAGTTCCTTGATGGCCTGTGCAGTCGACTCCTTAATTGGGTCCGCCACGGCCACGATGCCCGCCAGCGCCCCATCGACAGCAATGAACATCGCCGTCTTGCCCTCGGCGCGGAGGCTGTCGGCCTGTGCCTCAGCCGCGCCCGTGGCCAGGCCCATCTCCTGCATCATCGCCGTGTTACCGAGCGCGACGGCGCGTCCGCCGACCTTGCCGCGCACGCCTTTGCCAGTGACGGCATCGAAGTCCGTCGCTTCCTGTCGCGGGGCGTCCTGCGCCTCGGCGCCCTCGACGATCGCTTCCGCCAGGGGATGTTCCGAGCCACGCTCCAGTGCTGCGGCCACCGACAGTAGGTCGATCTCCGTCACTTCCCCAAGTGCAACCGTATCCGTCAGCTTCGGCTTGCCCATCGTCAGCGTGCCGGTCTTGTCCACAATCAGCGTGTCGACCGCCGCCATCCGCTCCAGAGCCTCGGCGTCCTTGATCAGAACACCCGCCTGCGCGCCGCGCCCCGCCGCCGTGGTGATGGAGATTGGGGTGGCAAGGCCAAGCGCACAGGGGCAGGCGATGATCAGGACGGACACCGCAGATGCAATAGCGAAGACCAGCGCGGGTTCGGGGCCGAAAATCATCCAGACGATAAAGGCGAAGATGGCGATGGCAACTACCGTCGGGACGAACACCGCCGAGACCCGGTCGGCCAGACCCTGGATCGGCGCGCGAGACCGCCGCGCGTTCGATACCATGGCCACGATCTGCGCCAGCACCGTGTCGGCCCCGACCTTGCCCGCCTCGATCACGAGACTGCCGTTCTTGTTGATCGTGGCCCCGGTCACCTCATCGCCCAGACCTTTCTCCACCGGCATAGACTCGCCGGTCAGCATGCTCTCGTCCAGAGATGAGCGGCCCTCGATTACCGTGCCGTCGACCGGGACCGCGTCGCCCGGTCGTACCCGGAGCCGGTCACCCTCCATGATGTTTTCCAGTGGGGCGTCATATTCCGACCCGTCCGGCAGGATGCGACGGGCGGTCTTGGGTGCGAGGTCCAACAGCGCGCGGATCGCATCTCCGGTCCGTTCGCGCGCCCGCAGCTCCAGGACTTGGCCGACGAAGACCAGCGCGACGATCACCACGGCCGCCTCGAAATAGGTGCCAACGCCGTGGCCCATCCGGTATTGTTCGGGGAAAACGTCCGGCAGAAAGGTGGCGACGATCGAATAGAGGTAGGCTGCCCCCACGCCGAGACTGATCAGCGTCCACATGTTGGGGCTGCGGTTCACGATCGAGTCCCAACCGCGCCGGAAGAACGGCAGGGCCGCCCAGAGCACGATCGGCGTCGCCAGCACAAATTCCAGATAGCTTGCGACCTGGTGCCCGATCCAGTCGCGCACCGGCAGCGCAACCAACTCGCCCATCGTCAGGATGATGAGCGGCACCGCTGCTGCTGCCGAGATCTGCATCCGGCGCGTGAAGTCGGTCAGCTCCTCGCTGGGCTCGTCGGAGGGCACCATCGGCTCCAGCGCCATACCGCAGATCGGGCAGGACCCCGGCGCGTCGCGGACGATCTCGGGATGCATCGGGCAGGTGTACTGTACGTTGGTCGGTGCGGCCTTCTTCTGTCCGGCGGCGCGACCCGAGGCATAGAACCACGGATCCGCATTGAATTTCGTCTGGCACTTCTCCGAGCAGAAATGGAAGGTTTCGCCCTGATATGCGGCGTGCCTTCCATCCGGCTTGATCGCGACCGTCATCCCGCAGACCGGATCCTTCGCTGTCTCTGTCCCCGCCGGAATGTCGGGCGCCGCGTGATGATGATCATGTTCCATGGTCTGCCAGCCTTTCGGTCTCTTGTTTCAGCTTACGGCTTCCAGCGGTTGGAAGCTCAAGCTCTTTTTTTAGTAATGGCCGTGAGCGTCTTCCCGGACCGGATTGCGCCCGAGGAATACCCGGAGGAACAGGAACACCAGCACCATTCCGACGATGCCGACCACGACGATGAGCGGGTCGGACTGCCACTTCATCGCAACGAAGGCGGCTAGCACCACAGCATCAAGGGAGATGGCTGTCAGCAACACCCATCTCTTGGCGCCGATCTCCTCACGCAGGTGCTGAAACACGCCGAAGTGGATGATCATGTCCATCACCAGATAGAAGAACGCCCCGAGCGAAGCGATGCGGCTGAGATCGAAGAAGACCGTCAGGAAGCCCGCGATCACGACGGTATAGACGAGCGTGTGGTCCTTGCTCGTGCCCGGCATCCCGAAATGGCTGTGCGGGATCATCTTCATGTCG